>WBZT01002774.1_pt1 | contig 11921 bp, 7 predicted proteins | sample 5204241 | NCBI WGS metagenome assembly WBZT01 (sample SAMN12344358, study PRJNA552823) | activated sludge metagenome | biome: Activated sludge suspended growth; feature: Nitrification reactor; material: Wastewater; isolation source: activated sludge from nitrification reactor of wastewater treatment...
CCTCCGCCACACAAAGCTGTTCGTCGGGAATCTTCGCCGCGTCGGCCAGGTCTTTGGCACCCAAGTCGTAGTTCACCAGGTCCTGATCGATGACCAGTTGCCCTTCCTGCGGGTGGCCGTCGGGAAACTCGACCAAGCTGCCTTGCTCATCCAGCAGATGCTGGTAGTCGCCGGAATTGTCCTTGCCGCCGCGCTCGCTGACCGCCATGAAGATCGGGTAATCGAGCTGCTTGGCGACTTCGGCGGCGATCCAGCGTTCCTGGAGCGTGCCGATCAGCTCGCCATCGGCCAGCAGCAGTTGCAGCCTGCCGCGATTGCTGAGCCGCCTCAACGCTGTCTCGGCCTGCGGTATCTCCTTCTCCAGTGCCTTGATTTCGAGCTTGATGACTCGCTGCTGAGCCTTCTGCGCGTCCTTCATCTCCTGCACGCTGATTCGGTAGAGCTTTCTGACTTCCTGAACCTGTTGGCGGAGCGCGCTCCTGTCGCCGGCCCACTGTATCGTGAGCGCGTCGACTTCCTGCGCCTGCTTGAGGGCGAGGGCTTCGAGATCGCTGTCAAGGTTGATCAGACGCTGCTTGGCCGTGAGGAGCGCGGCCCTGAGGCTGTTCAGCTTCTCTTCGGCGGCAACGATGCGGTCTTCCTCGGCGCTGACGTCTGCTTCGTCCCCGTTTTCGCTTGCTTCGTTGCCCTCCGCCTCGCCGTTGCCGCTGGCTGCCTCGTCGGTTTCGGGTTCACCGAAAGTTTCGGCGATGAGATCGGCGACCGCTTCGGGAATCGTTTCGTCGGGCACATCGGCGGCGGCGTCATGGGCCGCCAGCAGAGCCTGGATGTCTGCTGCGTAATCCGGGCAGGCGCCGGCAACCTGGTCATGCACCTGGGCGATCTGGTCGAGTTGCGCCTGGGTGTATTTCTGCACGAAGAGCACCGAGGTCTTGGTGCCGGTGTGCGGTTTGAAGGTGTTCGGATGCAGGCCAACCACCGCCAGCAACCGGGCCTTCCTGAGTATCCATTCGCGGATGAAGGCGAGCGAGGAGTTGTTGAACTTGCCTTGCGGTAGGACGATGGCGGCACGGCCACCGGGCTTGAGCATCTTCAGGATGCGCTCGATGAAGAGCACGTCGCGCTCTTCCTTCGGCTGCTTGTCGTCGCCCGCACGCTTGAGTGCCGGCTTGGCCAGCTCGTAGCGTACCAGCATCTTGCGGTCTTTCATCTCGCCAGCGAAGGGCGGATTGGCGAGGATGAGGTCGAATTTCAGTTCATCGAAGTATTCCCAGGCTTTGTCATCATCGGTGAGCGTTTCATTTTCCGGGATCTTCCTGGCGGTCAGCCTGGCCTGCCGCAACCCGTGCATCAGAGCCTGGCCCGAGGCATTTTCGTACCAGGTGCGCGGGTCGAGGCTGCTGACATCAGGGCCGAAGATGTTGGTGTGCCCGTCGCCGGCAATCAGCATCAGCGCGCGCGAAGTCTTGGCGGCACGCTGCTCGAAGTCGATGCCCCACAGGTACTTGGCGGCGTACTTGTGTTTTCGAAGTTCGCGCTGCTCGTTGTTCCTGGCCGGGTAGCACCAGTCCATGGCGTGCAGCAGAAAACCGCCGGAACCGCAGGAAGGGTCCATGACGTACTCGCTGCGGGTCGGGTTGAGCATGCGCACGCACATTTCCACGACGTGGCGCGGCGTGAAGAACTGGCCCTTTTTCTTCTTCGCCTCGGTCGGCAGCAGGTACTCGAAGGCATCGTCCATGATGCGCAGGTTCGAGCCCATCAGGCGCACGCCTTCGATGGGACCGACGCACACCTGCAGGTGGCGTTGCGCCAGTTCGATGTCTTCGCCTTCCTTGAAAATGCCGGGCCACTCCTCACAGGCCCGGTGGAACAGATTGTTGATGCGGTCGTAGGTGATGTTCGGGTCGATTGCTTTGCGAAACTGAACGACCTTGTTGGCGCGATTCTCTAGCGCTTCCTTCTCGTCCCAGATCTTGGCGAAGATCAGCTTGAAGATCTCGTTGAATTCGTCCTTGCCGCTGTCGGCCAGAACCAGTTCTTCCAGGTCCTGAATGATTCTTTTGAAGTTGAAGTCTTTCTTGAGCTGCAGCAGCGTCTTGCTGGCTTCCAGAACGTCCCTCGGCTCCTGCCCACGCCTGGGAATGTCGAACAGCGTATCGTCGAACTGCCCCGGGTAGGGGCGGTACAGGATGATGCTGTCAGCCCCGTTGGACCACACCGCGACCGGCGCACCCTTGGCGTTCATGTAGCTCTTGAGCTGCTCGATTCCGTCCTTGCGCTTCGGCTTCTTGCATTCGACGACGATCTTCGGCGTCAGTTTGGTCGCATCGGTATAGACGATGATGTCCGCCGCCTTGGTGCCAACTTCGGTGCCGAACTGGACGGCTTTTTCCAGATCGATTTCGTCGGCCTCATAGCCGTACTGGTGCATCAGCTTGTAGACCCAGAGCTGCCGGACAATTTCTTCGGGGGCCGACTTGCCGCCTTCGGCATAGACCTGCACTTCTTCGTTGCCGGTAGAAAACGGAATGAGGCTTTTCAGGTAGAACTTGATCTTGCCGGCATCTTTGCCCGTAGTCGCAGCCTTCGGGTAAATCCTGATGAGGTCGTGAATGGGCCGGCCGAGGTTCTCAAACTCGGTCAGCTCAAACTGGACGCCGGGTTCCTTGAAGATGCGGTCGATGAGTTCTTTGGTGTTCATGTGTTCTTCTTGGCCAGTGGTGATCTTTCTTGGCGGGTACTGGCGACCTTGGTGAGGCTGGCCGGTCGATTGTCTGTGACAATGCTGACGCCAACCCGCCCGCAATACTCCCGAATCATCACTTCAACCATGTTGGCGAGGCTGCGGTGTTCCTGCTCGGCAGCGGCGCGCAGTGCTTCTTTCAGGCCGGGCTCGATGCGAAAGCTCAGCGTGGCGGTCTTGGCGGTGGCCATGACAATCCCTCCTGTTGCACTTGTACTGCAGACGTGCGGTAATGTACTGGAACATCCGGCAAATTCCAAATGAATCGAAAGCAGGCTGATGAAGAATGACTGTTCCCCTTTCCTCCATGCCGACGAGGACGGGCGCATCTGGTGGCGGCTTGAGGACGCGATCAAACTCGCTGCAGGCTACAGCCCGGTCAGGAATGACGACCACAATCTCGCGCCGGTCCTTCGCGCCCCGAACCAGCGGGTCATCGAGAACGAGAAAACACTGGTTGGCGCGTTCAGCGATGAGCAACTGAGGATCGTTCGCCCCGAGGTGGTACGTCGTGCCGGCGATCGAGTGGTTGAGGCGAGGGCGTTCCTGTGGTGGGTGTCTCTATATTTGGCCCAGACGCAGACCGATATCCCGTTTCCTGTCGACCTGGTTCCCGAAGTCTGGAACGCAGCCGTGGCGGCTGAAAGTCAGGCTGGGTTCCGGCCATGCTTTTCCAGCCTGGCAGCCACGCTGGACGGCTGGTTCGACCAGCCCCTTTGCAATCTTCCGCAGGAGGCGTCAGACCGAGTGACGAGACAACTGTGGCCGTTGCCATGGGATTCGCTATCGGTCGGCCAGAGGGTTCACTTGGCGAAGCAGTGGGATTACAGCCACGATCCCGCGACTGCCTCCGCACGATTGCAGTGGTGGATGAGTTTCAGAGAGAAACACGAGCGTCTGCAGACCATCACAAGGCACAAGATGGAGTGGGATGCGATCGCGACACCGACACCTGGACAGTTGATCGACAGGGAGGACGATCTCGCGAGATTGGCAGCAAAGCTTGCGTGTCTGGACCGCGTGGAGCAGAACGCGTGGCGTGCCGGCGGCGACGGCTATCCTGAACGATCGCTGACCGCAGGCGGAGGCAAAGTCGACGAAGAACACCGACCGGCCACGCGATACATCGCCTACCCCAAGGCCCTGAACCTGCTGAGCAAGCGCCTCAATGCCACACCGGAAGAGGTCGCCGCCTGGATCTGGGATGGCCCCAGCGATGGTGGTCTCATCGCCTACCTGTCCGCCAACGAACCGGGCTACCCGGCCCGATTCCACTTTCACCCCGATCTTGGCAACGACTACGTATCGCCGATGATGGCCTGCTGGTTTCGCGAGGACCACGTGACCAGTTTCGTTCCGGGCGAACGATATATCACTGGAAAGCACCTGTTCGAGCGATGGGGCCAGTATCCCGGGGTTTATCCCGAAGAATTCGTGCGAGCCAAGCTACGCGAGTCTCGTTTGCTGGATATCCATCCGAACTTCGGCGGAACAAGAGGTTCCTGTCCCGAGCAGGAATCCTTTCCGCCATTGGAGAGTGGCTTGTTCGCGCTCTCGCATGTGCAGCAGATCGAAGCCGAGGATTTTGGACTCGATGGACTGGACACGCCCCCGGTGCCCAATGCCAAGCCTGCGGGGCACCTGAACCATGACCCCGAACTGCAAGCCAGGGCAAACGCGATCGCCAAGGAAGAGATGGCGAAAAGTGGCCGTCCAGTACTCAAGAACAAGGTGGCCCGCCTCCTAGCCAAGGAGCGGGGAATGAGCACAGATACGGTCCTGCGGAGAATACGCAAGGAGTGGTAGCGGGATTGTTGCCCAACAGCCTGCGGCTGCCCAAATAACTCATTGTAATTAAAGAATTCCGGCGGGAGCTTTGCGCTTCCGCCTATTTTTTTGCCCGCGCAAACTTTCCGCCAAGTGATCCGCTGCAATCCTCAACAGCGCGGACAAGGCCAGCAAGCAACGCGGAGCACCCGGCCTTGTTCGCAAGGAACAAGTATGGCCGAGCAACTCAGATCCTTTCTTCGCATCAAGCAGGTCATTGCCGCGACGGGGATGTCCCGCAGCTGGATCTATGACGCGATCCGCCGCGGCGATTTCCCTGCACCGATTTCCCTCGGCGCTCGCGCCGTCGCGTGGGACTCGGCCGCTGTTGCCGAGTGGCAGGAATGCCGCCTGCAACAGGCGCGCAAGGCCGCATCGTAAGGAGGCGGCCGTGTTGTCCGACAATCTGCTGACAGTTTTCGCCAACGAACCGACGCAATCCGGTAAAGGCGGGGAAGGCGGTGATTTTCAGGTAAGCAATGCCGATTTTGTGGCGGCGGTGTTTCCGCTCCTGCCTGAAGGGGCATTCGCGGCGGCTTCCTCCAAGGTCGGCGACCCGGCCAGGGGCGGTTGGCCGGCCTTCCGCGCCGATCTGGTCGTCGAGCGATGGTCCGGCGAGGCGAACCACTTCGTCGGCTGTTCGAGTTTCTATCCTGGCGCCGATGGTTCCTTCAAGGCGCGCAAGGACCGCTTTGCCGCCTGCCATTTCCTGATGCTGGACGATCTCGGGACCAAGGTTCAGTTCGAGCGCTTGGGCGGCCTGGAACTTTCCTGGCTGATCGAGACCAGCCCCGGCAATTATCAGGGCGGCATCATCTTCCGGGATCCGCTGACCGACGGTGCGGCGGCAGTGCGCCTGCACAATGCGCTGATCGACGCGGATCTTTGCGACCCTGGGGCTGGCGGACCGCAGACCCGCTGGGCACGCTTGCCGAATGGGATCAACGGCAAGCCAAAGCATTCGGATTCGACCGGCAAGCCGTTTCGCTGTCGGCTAGTGGTCTGGCGCCCGGAGCATCGCTACACGCCACACGAAATCGTCGATCGCCTGCAACTCGAACTTGCACCGGCGGGCCGGCCGAAGAAGCCCGGCAAGCCTTCTGCTGCCGACTCGTCCCCGCGCAAAGTCGGCAACGATGGAGACGATGTGCTAACCCCCAAGGCGGCGGAGAACCCGGTCGTCGCCGCGCTCAAGGCGAAAGGTTTGTACAAGACTCCACTGGGTTCAGGCAAACACGACGTCACCTGCCCGTGGACGCAGGAGCATGCCGACGCGCTGGATACCGGCGCGGCCTACTTCGAGCCGGACGAACTTTATCCCTTGGGCGGCTTCTGTTGTCAGCACTCGCACCGTGACCAGTACCGCATCCACGCACTGCTCGACTTCCTCGGCATGCGCAACTCCGAAGCACGCCACAAGCCGGTGATCCGCGTGGTCGCCGGCGATTTGCACCGCGTCGTCGATGCGGCAGAGAAGGAACTGGCCAACCGCGGGCAGCATTATCAGGCGGGGGGACTGATCGTCTCGGTCGCTACCGATCCGACCAGCGGCGACCCATCCATCGTGCCAACCAGTGCCCCAGCACTGACACGAGAACTCTCGGTCGCGGCGACGTGGGAGAAATACGACCGGCGTGCAGCCGACTGGGTGCGTTGCGATCCGCCAGGGTGGCACGTGGTCGTTCTCTATGACGCGCAGATCTTTCGTTACCTGCTGCCGCTGGCAGGCGTGGTGAGACAGCCGTACTTTCGCGAGTCGGACGGTCAACTCATCACGCAGCCCGGTTACGACAAGGCGGCGCAGCGTTTCGGTGTGTTCGATGCGCGGCAGTTCGTCATTCCCGACCCGACACCAGACCGGGCACGGGCGGCGCTGCGCTTGCTGGAAGACCTGCTCGTCGAGTTTCACTTCGTCGCAGCTTGCGACAAGGCGGCTGCGCTGTCCGCCATCTTCACCGCTGTCGTGCGTCCATCGCTGCCGAATGCGCCAGCGTTTCATGTCCGCGCACCGGTATTCGGCAGCGGCAAGAGCTATCTGTGCGAGCTGATTGGGGCCTTCGCCGGGCCGGCCGGAAATGCCAAGGTGAGCTATCCAACGACCTCGGAGGAAGCCACCAAGGTGATTCTCTCCTTGCTGCTGACGAGTCCCGCAGTCATCGAGTTCGACGACATGGATACCGACTGGATACCGCACGGCACCATCAAGCGGATGCTGACGGCGGAGCACATCACCGACCGGATTCTGGGTGTGAGCAAGACGGCGACGGTGAGCACGCGCACCTTGTTTCTCGCCTCGGGGAACAACGTTGGTCCAGTTCGCGACCTGTTGCGCCGCGTGCTGACGATTCATGTCGACCCGCGCTGCGCGACGCCGGCGACCTTGAGCTACCGCGGCAGCCCGGTCGAGAAAGTCCGGCAGGAACGCGGTAAGTACGTCTCTGCCGTGCTGACCATTATCCAGGCCTGGCGCACCGCAGGTTCGCCGCGCGCGCAGGTCAGCACCATTGTCACCTATGGGGGAGCGTGGTCAGACTATTGTCGGCATCCGTTGATCTGGCTCGGGCATCCGGATCCGGCCACGGCTTTGTTGGAGCAGGTGCGGCAGGATCCTGACGGCAGTTCTCTCGCCGCGTTGGCGTCGGCGTGGTGGTCTGCATTTGGGTCGGTCCCGACGACGATACGCAAGGCCGTCGCGAAGGCCCAGTCGAGCGACGAGGACCTTCTGGATGCGATGCGGGAATTTCCCATTGAAGAGAGAGGCGAGATCAACCGTTCCAAGCTCGGCTGGCTACTGAAGAAGAATGCCAATCGGATCGTTGGCGAGTGGGAGTTTCGACAGGCGACGGCGGACGGTCGCGCGGCCTGGCTGGTGGTGGCCGCCAAATCACCGCCTTTGACGCCTTTACCGCCTTCCGGCAAGTCAGTTGCGAAAACTGTCATGGACTCGCCGAACAGCGGCTTGGTGGAGATCGAGGTATGAGCCCTTGCGAAATCATCGAACGGGCCAGCGAAGAGGGCGTGCTGTTGGCGCTCTCGCCGTCAAACTGTATTTCGGTAAGGGGCGAGCAGGGGGTCGTCGATCGATGGCTCCCGGCGATTCGGCAAAGCAAGGCCGCGATCATTGCCGAGTTGCAACGTGAGCGCCGCCGCGCCAAAGTCTTGACGATGTTGCACGACAATCCTGGCACCCGTTACGCGATCGAGGTGCCTGAGCCGAACGCTGACCCGGTCATCGTATCGGTGGCGATCCGCGACATAGCGACGTTCGAGTTGAGCACCCCGCATGCCTGCTACGACGGTTTCGTGCTACTGGACTTGATCGAGAAGCATACGGAGGGATGTGATGCAGCGACCTGAACCGGAACCCAACGTGGTTCTTACTGCTCCTGCTGAGGAATCCACTTTGCCAGTTAAGAAGGGCAACTACGACCCGGTGCGATGCAACGCCCTGAAACACGGCATTCTTTCCAGGCTGGTTGTGCTAGCCCACGAAGATCATGCGGAATTTGGCGACCTGATCGCTGCGCTGATCGACGAACATCAGCCCGCGGGAATGACGGAGCGGCATCTGGTCGAGGAACTTGCGGCGATCATCTGGCGCAAGCGGCGGGTCTTGCTGGCCGAAGGCGCGAAAATCAATGAGGGGTTGATAGGCGCGCTGCACAGCCCGCAGACGCTGATCCCGGCGGCGGCACCTTTCCAGCCAGAACTGTCCGGCGAGCACGCCGACCTGCCCGACTTGCTGAACGCGACGGCCGAAGGAATTGCGGAACGCCAGCAGGCCGCCGAAGTTGACCTGGTTGCCACCCGCAAGGCGGCGGCGATCCTCGCCAAAGGTGGTTCGAATGCCTACGAGAAGGCGCAACGGGCACTGCTTCCAGATTCGCGCGATTGGTGGAAGGTTCATGTCAATGATGAGGAGTACGCGGCCACCGCCGAAGGACTGGCGGAGTTCCTGCGGGAAACCCTCGAACCAGTGTGCATCGGAATGGTGCAACAGGCGCGGCATGCCACGGCAATCAAGGCACAAGCTTTGGGCGAAGGGCTGCAAGCACATCGCCTGGAGAAGCTGAACCGCTACGAAACGCATCTGGATCGCAGATTCGAGCGCACTTTGGCCATGCTCTTGAAGCTGAAAGACCTGCGCGGCGCATGAAACGGACACCATCAAGAAGACCGGCGCAATGCCAGTAACGGCAAGGGATTCGGGCAGATTGGCCGAAAATCATGCGGCGAACTTGCCAAATGATTTCGGCAAAATCGGAGCGTGAAAAGATGGGCGGCATGGGCAGCGGGCGGCGATACCAAGGTGGAAAAGACACGACAAACGACTTGCGACGGCTGGATATTCGGCGGCTGCAACGCGAGGGCCTACTGACACCGGGCCGGGCCTTCGGCTGGCATTGGACGCGCAACGGCAAGGAAGTGGCATCCATCCAGATTCGCACCGAGGCCGACCGCGTGATTCTCAACTACCGAAATCGAAGCAACGGCGGCGAGTGGCAAGCGATGGAATATCCCGTCTATCTGGAGTGGACACCCTGCAATCTTGGCGGGCGGCGGGTGTGGTTTTTCTGCCCGGCGCGGGGATGCGGGCGGCGCGTGGCGATTCTCTATGGCGGTTCCGTGTTTGCCTGCCGGCACTGTCACAGGCTGGCCTATGAGTGCCAACGGGAAAGCGATGGAGATCGAGCCATGCGGCGAGCGGACAACATCCGGCTGCGGCTTGGCTGGCATGCCGGCATCGCGAACCCGAAAGGCGGCAAGCCCAAGGGGATGCACTGGCGTACCTTCCAGCGGCTGAACGCCGAGCATGATCGCTTCGCCGCAGATTCGTGGGCAGCAACAACGCAATGGCTTGACCGGATGAAGCGGCGGACTGCCGGTCTGCATGATGGCTCGGACGGCTGGCCCTGAATCTGTTTCGCAAGAGTTGGTCGCGGCGGACAGGCAGTAATCGCCCATAAGCGGCCAATCAATGGCTCCCCAACGCGAACATGCACGGGACTACTCCACCCCGAAACCCGTCAGAGGGCAATTCACTCAACTCGGACGTCGCGAAAGCTCCGCAGCTGAAGCGCCACTCCTGAGCGAGTGTCCGGCATATAATTCCTGACAATGCCAACTGGAGCTCCTTGCTATTCCAAGGCAGCAAGACAGTAAGTTGTCCACAAGGACCGCCAAGTCTGGCCGCTATCCGCCGGTCTCCAGGAATTTGCTGGCGTGTGGTCCGCTTGGCCCCATAGGGGCTTTGCGCTTCCGGGACTAAGTCTGCAGCCTGCCGCCCGGATCACAATGGAGGCGAAATGATTAAGGCTTTCCTATCTCATTGCACGGTTGATAAGGATTTTGTCCGGTCGGTCGCGCAGCACTTGGGGCGTCAATTTTGCATCGTAGATGAACAGACATTTGATAGTGCGACCACCTTTAAGGTATCAATCGAAAAGCACCTCGACGAAAGTTCGGTATTTGTTCTATTTGCGACCACCGCATCAACCAAGTCGATATGGGTGGATTTCGAGGTGGAAGAAGCGGCTCACCGCGTGATCGAGAAGACTATCGCTCGTTCGCTCGTGATACTCCTCGACAGCGCTATTGACCACAATTCGCTTCCGCGATGGCTTCAGCGGGGCAAGGTTATTCGGACAAATGTGCCGAAACATGCCGCGCGCGAAATCCGCCAGCACGTCGATGATCTCCTGCGCGAAGAGCAGCACCAATTCTTCGAAGGTCGTACCGACGATCTTAGTAAGTTTCAGAAGCTGATCACACCTATAGAACAACCGCCGCCACGGGTTATTGCTATTCAAGGTTTACCAAGTATCGGACGCCGAACCTTCATAACTATGGCGGCTCGGGTCGCATTGTCCTTTGCACGAGTCATTGTAATAACCGTCGCTGAAGGAGACTCACTCGCCGACATAGCCATTCGCTTTGCCAACGAACTTGAACCATACTCGACCGGCGCAGGTTTCGAGGCGATCGTTCAATCAATCAAGAAATCCACTGAGGCTGAATTGATCGAGCGCATCGTGGCCGATCTTAGCGCGGCCACCGGTAATCGGGAGTTGGCCGTTTTATACGACGAGGGAGGCCTGTTAACGGCAGACGGGCTCTTTACTACACCGATTCAAAAAATTATTTCGGCCGTTCGGAAGGAATCCCAGCTGTACCTCTGTTTAATCTCCGCTCGAAAGCCGGCTTCAGAGATTCCCACTCAAAGGCTTGACCCGCTTCTGCACGACGACGTCCGCCGATTGGTCGCCCGGATTGCTGCAAACAAGACTCCCCCCATTGTCATTGACGCCCAACAGATCTCCGCCTTGGCTGACTACATCAATGGGTATCCTCCGTCCGCGTACTATGCTGTTTCGTTAGTTTCCGACTACGGCATTGGGGCAGTATTGGCTGACAAGAACAGATTAGTCGACTTCCGCACTGGCGCATTCATCCGGTTCCTCAGACAGCGCAAGCTTACGGATGCAGATCGCAGAATTCTGTTCATTCTTGCGCGTTACAGCCCCATCCCATTGGAGGCATTGCACCCGGTCGTTAGGCTTAATGAGCACATTGTCGCACAGCGTCTTATGACACTTATTGATCATTCTCTTGTGGTGATTGGAGGTAGTGGGCTGTACTCGATTGCTGACCCGATCGCGGACGCTGTGTTGCGGGAGTTTGATGAGCCAATTGATCACAAAGAGATGTTTCGAAGCCTGGAATCACTGATTGGCGATCCAGACTTGAATATGCCACGGTTATCGCTCTACCGCATGCTGTTTCGTGCGGGGGCAATGGCGGGGCACGATACGGGCACTTTGTTTCACCTGTCCAGCGACTTGGTACGAATAGCTGAGCGCTTTTACCACCAACGAGACTATGCTCGCTCGATCGAGTACGGACGACTTGCCGTTCAGGAGGCAGCGGACAGCCTTAGCGCGAGAGATTACTTGATACGTGCTTTAGCGCAGGAGTCGCAATGGGACGAAGCGCTCAGTGAACTCCGGCGGTTCGAGAGGATCGCGCCTGTTCGCGACACGCATTATCTAAGAGGTTTCATTGAACGAAAGCGTGGCAAACTGAAGGCCGCAATACAGTATTACTTAGACGCACAACAGGCCGGGCGTACCGGAGTTGCGATCCAGAGAGAAATCGCATACACGTACTACTTGGACAACAACCTTCTAGAGGCTAAGCGCTATCTGGCAATGGCGCTTGCTGCGAAAGATAACCGCATTGCGCTTGACCTAGCGATCCAAATCGCCACGCGAGAGAAGAACGAGTCGGAAGCCCGTAGCGCATTGGCGAAGCTCGAAGGAGTGGAGCAGGAAGCGTTCTTCAAACACCG
>WBZT01002777.1_pt1 | contig 11909 bp, 9 predicted proteins | sample 5204241 | NCBI WGS metagenome assembly WBZT01 (sample SAMN12344358, study PRJNA552823) | activated sludge metagenome | biome: Activated sludge suspended growth; feature: Nitrification reactor; material: Wastewater; isolation source: activated sludge from nitrification reactor of wastewater treatment...
TGTCGATGGCCGTCTATTGCACCACCTGGACGTTCTATGGCAGTGTCGGACGCGCGGCCGTCACCGGTATCGGTTTTCTGCCGATCTATCTCGGGCCGACGCTGGTGATGGCGCTCGGCTGGTTTCTGCTGTTGAAGATGATTCGCATCGTCAAGGCCAACCGCATCACCTCGATCGCCGACTTCATCTCTTCGCGTTACGGCAAGAGTCACGTTCTTGGCGGGCTGGTGACGATCATCGCCGTCGTCGGCATCATTCCGTACATTGCGCTGCAACTGAAGGCGATTTCCGGTTCGGTCAGCCTGTTGCTCAGTTATCCGGAAATCGACATGCCCGGGCGCAGTGCGACGATGTCGGTGGCCGCCGATGTCAGTTTCTACGTCGCGCTGATTCTTGCCGCATTCACCATCGTTTTCGGCACACGCCATCTCGATGCCACCGAGCGCCACGAGGGGATGGTCGCAGCGATTGCCCTCGAATCGGTGGTCAAACTGATTTCGTTTATCGCTGTCGGTGTTTTTGTCACCTACGGGGTGTACGATGGGTTCGGTGACATCTTCCAGCGCGTGATTGCCAAGCCAGAATTGCGTCAACTGATCGATGCAATTCCTTCGAGACAAGGCTTCACCAACTGGTTTTCCCTCTTGTTTTTATCGGGGATGGCGATTCTTTTTTTACCGCGGCAATTCCAGGTCGCCGTGGTTGAGAACGTCAATGCTGACCATCTACGGCGTGCCGCCTGGCTGTTCCCGCTTTATCTGCTGCTGATCAACGTTTTCGTTCTGCCGATTGCACTCGGCGGGCTGCTGCATTTTGCCGGCCAGGGGGTCGACGCCGATACTTTCGTGTTGACCTTGCCCATGGCGTTGCGCCACGAATGGCTGGTATTGCTGGTGTTCATCGGTGGTCTGTCGGCCGGCACCGGCATGGTCATCGTCGAAACGATCGCCTTGTCGACCATGGTCTGCAACGACCTGGTGATGCCCTTGCTGTTACGCCGCCGCGCAGTGGTCATGGAGCAGAGCGGTGACCTTTCGAAGCTGTTGCTGACCATTCGTCGCGGGGCGATCGTCGTCGTCCTGTTGTTCGGCTATCTTTATTTCCGGCTGGCTGGCGAAGCGTATGCGTTGGTGGCCATCGGCTTGATCAGCTTTTCGGCGGTGGCGCAGTTTGCGCCGGTGCTGATCGGCGGCATGTACTGGCGTGGCGGGACGCGTGGCGGCGCGCTGGCCGGTTTGCTGGCCGGTTTCCTGGTGTGGACCTATACCTTGCTCTTGCCGTCGTTCGCCAAGTCTGGCTGGCTGCCGGCAGATTTTCTGACGCATGGGTTGTTTGGCATCGAGTTGTTGCGTCCACAGCAGTTGTTTGGCCTGCAGGGGATCGATGAAATCTCACACTGTCTGTTCTGGAGCTTTTTCGCCAATATCGGGGCCTATGTCGGCGTCTCGTTGTTGCGTCCGCCGATGGTTGCCGAGGCGACGCAGGCGACGGTTTTCGTCGACGCTTTGAAAGAGATCGGCGCCAAGGGGCCGGTACTGTGGCGTGGGCGCGCCAAGGTCAGCGATCTGCAGGATCTGGTCGGACGCTTTCTCGGACAGCAGCGCGCGCAAGCGGCGTTTGCTGCCTTCGCGCGGCGCCATGGTGCGGAAAGCGTTGGCAAACTCGAAGCCGACGCGCGGCTGGTGCAATTTGCCGAAACCCTGCTTGCCGGCGCCATCGGCAGTGCGTCGGCGCGGGCGATGGTCGCTTCGGTGGCCAAGGAGGAACCCTTGAGCATCGAGGAGGTGATGAGCATCCTCGATGAAGCCTCGCAGTTACGTACCTACAGCCGTGAGTTGGAAAGGAAATCGCGCCAGTTGCAGGCAGCGACACTGGAGTTGCAGGAAGCCAACGAACGGCTCAAAGAACTCGATCGCGTCAAAGACGACATCATGTCATCGGTGACGCATGAATTGCGCACGCCGCTGACCTCGATCCGCGCCTTCTCCGAATTGCTGCGCGACGATCCGAAAATGCATCTCGCCGATCGCGAACGTTTTCTGGGTCTGATCGTCAGCGAGACCGAGCGCTTGACGCGGCTGATCAATCAGACGCTCGATCTGGCGAAGATCGAATCCGGTCGCGCCGACTGGAACGGTTGCCAGCTCGATCTGAAAGAGGTCATTGAGCAATCGGTGGCGGCGACCAGCCAGTTGTTCCGGGAAAAGGGCGCAGATGTGCAACTCGAACTGCCGGATAATCCTCCCTCAATTCTGGCTGATCGTGATCGCCTGATTCAGGTGATGCTCAACCTGCTGTCGAATGCCGTCAAGTTCCTGACGCCGGGTAGCGGTCAGGTGCGGGTGGTGCTGGAAATCCTGGACGAAGGTCTGCGGGTCAGCGTCATCGACAATGGTCCCGGGATTCGTCCGGAGGATCAGCAACTGATCTTCGAGAAATTCCGTCAGGTCGGTGACACGATGACTGCCAAGCCATCGGGCACCGGCCTGGGGTTGCCCATCAGCCGGCGCATCATCGAGCATTTCGGTGGGCGCTTGTGGGTGGAAAGTGTGCCGGGGGAAGGCGCGACGTTTCGCTTCACCCTGCCCTTTACGGCGGTTGAACAGCCGCTCGAGGCAGGGACGGCGTAGTTCTTAGTTGAAAGATCGGAGTGTAGATGAGCAAAAAAATACTGATTGCGGACGACGAACAAAATATCGTCATCTCGATCGATTTCCTGCTGCGCCGGGAAGGCTTTGCCGTACTGATTGCCAACGACGGCGAGGAAGCGTTGGCCAAGGTGCGTGCTGAACAGCCAGATCTGGTGCTGCTCGACGTGATGATGCCGAAAATGAACGGTTTCGACGTCTGTCAGGCGATACGTGCCGACCCGGATCTGAGCGGGACGCGCATCCTGATGCTCACTGCCAAAGGTCGGGATACCGAGGTCAGCAAGGGACTCGGGCTGGGCGCCGACGGCTACATGACCAAGCCCTTCTCGACCAAGGAACTGCTCGCCGAGGTGCGCAAGCTGCTGGAAATGTGATGACCCCGCCGCCCAAGCTGATCCGCGCAACGCTGCTCGTCTGTCTGTTCATCCTGCTGGCGATGCTGGCCACCGCCGGGCTGGTCATTGCCACCGCGCAGGAAAACGTGTCTCCCGGAGAGCGCTGGATGACGGTGCTGGTGCTGGCATTGGCGGCCTGTGCGCTGGTCGCCTGGCAGATGAACAGACTCTATGAGCGTCATGTCGCTTTGCCGCTGCGCATGGCCGAGGAAGTGGCGTCGGCGTCGGCGCATGGCAATCTGCGTCTGGGCGACTATCCGGAGGGCGAACTGCAATCGCTGGCGCGCTCGGTCAATCAGTTGCTGGATCGGCGCGATGCCCTGCAAAACGACGTCGACGAGCGGATTCGAGAGGCGAGAGCGTCGCTTGAGGAGGAACGCAGCCGGCTGGCGGCGTTAATGACAGAGTTGAGCCAGAGTGTCGTCGTCTGCAATCTCGACGGTCGCGTGCTGCTCTATAACCAGCGCGCCAAACAGGAACTGTCGACTGCGGCTGACGGCAGTCATCTCGATCTGCTCGGTCTCGGGCGGTCGATTTACACCGTTTTCGACCGTGCGCTGATCGAACATGCGCTCGAACGCCTGCAGCAGGCCGGTCAGGAGCCGGGGGAAAGTAAAAAGACGATCGTTTCAGCGCAATTCGTCACCGCGACGCGCGCCGGTCGCCTGTTGCGTGCGCACGTGTCGCCGGTTTTCGGCAGCGACTCGCCACACAGTGCGCGCATCGGCGTGATGACGATCACCGGTTTCGTCCTCGTGCTCGACGATGTGACGAGCAGTAACGAGCGGCAAACCCGCCGCGACGCGCTGATCCAGTCGCTGATCGAGGGTGGGCGCGGCGCGCTGGCCAGCATCCGCGCCACTTCGGAAATGCTCGCCGATTTCACCGATATGCCGCAGACGCAGCGCGACCGCTTTCTGACGGCGATCGGCGACGAAGCCAGAGTGCTGTCGGCACAATTCGAAAAAGCAGCCGCGTCGTTCTCCAATGACCTGCGCGAGCGCTGGTTGCTCGAGGAGATACTCGGCGCCGAACTGATTGAAGTCGCTGCACGGCGCATCGGCGAGAAACGCGCTGGCGAGGCGCGGCGGCTGGCGGTCAAAACTGAAACGGTCGAAGACGACCTGTGGTTGCGCGTCGACAGTTTTGGTCTGCTGCAGGCCTTGCGTTACCTGGCGTGGCGCTTGCAGGACGAATATCAGGTGCGCGAGGTACGTCTGTCGCTGGTGCGCAGCGGTTCGCTGGCGCAGTTCGATCTGTCGTGGATCGGTACGTTCATGAACAACGAAGCGGCGATGAGCTGGCTGCAGGAACCGATGGCCAGCGGCGGTGAAGCGACGCCGATGAGCGTGACTGACGTCATGGAGCGCTGCAACGGCGAAATCTGGTTCCAGCGCGAGCGGGTCTCGCACCGCGCATTTTTCCGCAGCATGCTGCCGGTCTGCGAACCACCGAAGGACGGGCCGCGCACGATCGTCGTTGCTGCCGACGAAAGCGATCGCCCCGAGTTTTACGACTTCGATCTTTTCCTGTGGTCGGCGAGCAGCCACGCGCTCGACGATACGCCGTTGAGCGAACTGTCCTATACCATTTTCGATACCGAAACCACCGGGTTGCAGCCTTCACAAGGCGACGAAATCATCCAGATCGGCGCAACGCGCATCGTCAATCGGCGCCTGCTGCGCCATGAATGTTTCGATCAACTGATTCACCCCGGCGAGCGCGAATTGTCGGCGGAATCAATCGAAGTGCACGGCATCACGCCCGAGCTGCTACTTGGTCAGCCGACGATCGACACCGTTCTGCCGGCGTTTCATGCTTATTGTGCCGATACGGTACTGATTGGCCACAATGCGGCTTTCGACATGCGTTTCCTGCAACTGAAGGAGTCGCAAACCGGTATACGCTTTGATCAGCCGGTGCTCGATACGTTGTTGCTGTCGGCAGTACTCTATCCGAATCAGCCCAGCCACCGTCTGGAAGCGATCGCCGACAGGCTGGGTGTCTCGGTTTTCGGGCGACACACCGCGCTCGGCGATGCGATGGTCACCGGTGAGGTGTTCCTGAAAATGTTGCCGCTGTTGGCGGAAATGGGCATTACCACCCTGCGTCAGGCACGCGAAGCCAGTCAGCAGACTTACCATGCCCGCCTCAAATACTGAGTCCTCGCGCCGCTTTACCCCGTTCTCGCCCTATACTGCGCTGCGCCAACTGGTGCGTGCTCGGCCGTTGACCGTCGGGCCGGTGACCCGCGTGCGCGAGACCTTGCAGTTGTTTGACCAGACCGGTGCCGACGCGGTGGTGGTCATCGATCGCGAACATCGTGTCGCGCTGGGGATCGTCACCTTGAAGGACGTGGTCAGGCGAATCGCCATCGAAGGCTGTGACCCGCATGCCTCGATCGCCAGCGTGATGACCAGCGGCCTGATCACTTTGCCGGCAGACAGCAACGCGCATCAGGCCAGCGTGGCGATGGTCCGCCGCGGCGTACGCCATCTGGTACTCACCGAAAGTGACGGCAGCTATTTCAACGTCGTATCGCAGAGCGATCTCTATTCGCTGCCCGGCGTGCAAAGTGCCGAACTGGTCGATGCCATTCTCGCGGCACGTGACATCACCACGCTGTCTTCCCTGTCCGGCGAGATTCGCCGCTTCATTAATCGACTGGTCGCCGAGCGGGTCAATGCCGAGACCTTGTGCCATCGGTTGTCGTCGCTGAATGACCTGCTGACCTTGCAAGTCATTGAACTGGTCGCTGCGCGCTTCGAGTTGCCGTACGTGCCGTGGTGCTGGCTGGTTTTCGGTTCGGAAGGGCGGCTGGAGCAGACGCTGGCGACTGACCAGGATAATGGTCTGATTTTCAAGGCGGAGTCGCGCGAGGAGGCGGCAACGCTACGCGAGCAGTTTCTGCCCTTTGCGCTGGCGGTGAATGAGGCGCTCGACCGTTGCGGATTTTCCTTGTGCAAAGGACAGATCATGGCCAGCAATCCCCGCTGGTGTTTATCGAGCGACGAATGGCGGGAGGCTTTCGAGCACTGGTTGATGGAACCGCATCCGGAGTCGTTGCTCAATTCGAGCATCTTTTTCGATCTCCGCCCGCTTTACGGGCAGGAATCGCTGGCCAACGATTTGCGCGACTGGTTGCTGGCAAACACTCCAGACTATCCCTTGTTTTTGCGAGCGATGGTGCAGAACACGCTCAACTGGCAGTCGCCGCTCAACTGGTGGAATGGTTTCCGCTATGAGAACGACAAAGAGTTTCCGCATACCGTCGATCTCAAGAAGCACGGTGCACGCCCTTTCGTCGATGCGGCGCGCATTTATGCCCTGGCGAGGCGGATTCCGGATACCAATACCGTCGAGCGCTTGCGTGCAGTGGGTGCGCAGACGGGATCTCCGGGACAGAGCGCGGCGCTGGTCGATGCCTTTCAGCATATCCAGCGCATGCGGCTCGAACAACAGGTACGGACCAGCGCAAACGAGGCTAGCAATCGCGTTGACCCGGATCAGTTGCACGAACTCGATCGGCTGATTCTCAAGGAGGCTTTCAAACAGATTCAGGCGCTGCAGAAAAATCTGTCGCGCGCCTATGCGCGGGACTGAGCGATGTGCCGGCCGGAGACTTTCGGGCGAGAGAGCCGATCAGATCGTTGTGCGCTGCCGGAAATTTTCCGGCACCGGTACGACTTTGCGGGCGTTGTAGTCGAAGAACAGAATGCCGGTCTTGCCGCGTGCCACTTCGCGTTGCGTTTCCTTGTTGGTCATCCGCCAGAGTAGATCGCAACCCTTGGTGCTGAAATCGTTGGCGACCATGTCTACCCGCATCACCTCGCCGTGGAAAGCTTCGGCCCGATACTGGACGGCCGCGTCAGCGACGATGATCGATACGCCTTCAACGTCGAGTTCGGTGTATCCGAGCGCCTTGAAGAAGCGTGCGCGTGCTTCGGACACCAGGGACAGCAGCAACGCGTTGTCGAGATGACCACCGAAATTGATGTGACCGATGTAGAGCGTGATTTCAGTCGTGAAGCTGAACTGTTCGGGCAAGTCGATCTGGATTCTGGGCATGGCGAGTCCGCTGGCAGCAAGAAAAAGTGTCTACGAAGTGCTGAATGAATGGTTGCACGGGATCAGGCACCAAGCACACGACGTACAGCCGCCAAAACATATCCAAAAGATAGGCGCGGAGGTACGTGCCGCGTAACATTGCGATTTGCCCATGCAAATGTCGATTCAGCGTTCCCTTTATATTGTCCGCGATTTCTTCGTTCTCAGGCGGCATTTATGACGCTGCTTGGGCAGGATGCCAACCGGTCATACAAGGAACTGCGTTTGCCGATCGAGGACGAAAAAAAGCGGCCGTCTGTAGAACAGAGCGCCGCTTACAGGGCAGAACTTTGCAACCTTCCGTTGTCCGTAACTTACGCGTGCTCCTCTCCTCAAGCCATGTCGGTTGTGAGCCGATGAGAGAGAAGCGGCCGGTTCCACACGCTTTCAGGCAAATGCCAAGCCGACTTGCGCCGTCGCGAATGGCGACCATCCCGGCGCATCGCCGGGAGATCGTCGTATCGATCAGGAAAGAACGAAATGATCGCTGATCTTGTCCGAGACGTTCACTTTCAGCGGTTTGCGCTGAACGGTCGTCGGCGACATCAGCATGACGTGCAATATTTTGTCGATGGAGTGTCCCAGCCAGGACATGCCCTGACGGAGATTGATGGCCCAGAATTCACCGGCGGCCAAGCTACGCTGTTGACGAGCATATTCAACGGTACGCATGATCTGTTCGCGGGTCAGTTCGGTTTTCATTGCAGACTTCCTTTGCTTGCGGGTTATTGATTACACGCTCACTTTAGGTCACGGCCATGAGGTCGGCAAACGATCAAAAATCATCCAACAGGTGAAAAAATCTCAGCCATATGACTTATCGTCTGCCTTCTCTGAACTCATTGCGCGCTTTCGAAGTCGCCGCCCGTCATCTCAGTTTCAAGGACGCCGGCGCGGAACTGTCGGTGACACCGACGGCGATCAGCCATCAGATCCACGGCTTGGAAGAGTATCTCGGCTTTCCTTTGTTCCATCGCCTGACGCGTGCGCTCGAGCTGACACGGGAGGGCAAGGCGATGTTGCCGAAAGTGCGCGAAGGTTTGGAGTGTTTTGCTGCGGCGATTGAAAGCACCCGCTTTCATGAAGCCAGTGGGCGTTTGCTGGTTACCTCACCGCCGGCTTTCGTCAGCCGTTGGCTGATCCGGCATTTGCCGGACTTCAACGCCGCGAATCCGGAAATCCAGTTGCATATGGCTGCCTCGCTGGAGACCATCGATACACCGGACGCTGCTGGCGTTACCGGTCTGGAGCGTCTCGACGTGCGCGACGATGAGTGCGAAGTCTTCATTCGCTTCGGGCGTGGCCAGTACGACGGTTGTCGGGTCGATCGCCTGTTCGCACCGACGTATACGCCGGTGTGCAGTCCCCGGTTGCTTTATGGCATGCGTCCTCTGAACACACCCGCCGACCTGCGTCGGCACAATCTGCTGTACGACGAATCGAGCATCGAATCGATGGATCGCCCGAAATGGTCCGAGTGGTTGCAATTGGCCGGCCTCAAGGACATCAATCCGGCAGCAGGTACGCATTTCAGCGACCCTGGACTGGTGCTTTCGGCAGCAGTCGATGGTGTCGGCGTCGCCTTGGCGTCGATTCCGCTTGTCGAGGCGGAAGTTGCGGCTGGGCGTCTGGCGAAACCCTTCGACATCGTCATCCGACCGGCGCAGGCGTATTATCTGGTCGTTCCTGTGGCAATTGCCAACCGTCCGATCGTCAGCACTTTTCGCCGCTGGTTGCTTGCCGTAGCGGCCAAAATGCCAGAAAGTTGATTTCTCTGTCGTCCGGCCGGATTGAGGAAAGCGATGCATAAATTGTCCCTGCTGGATCTCGGCTTCATCATTGCCGAATCGGTTGCCAGTCCGAAGCACGTCGGCGGTCTGCTGATCTTCAAGCGTCCGGCCCGCGCGAAAGCGGGATTCGCTGCTGATCTTTATCGTGACCTGATGACTTGTACCGAGGTGCACTCCCCTTTCAACCGTGTGCTGCAGTTTTCGTTGACCGCCATGCCGCTCTGGCGCGACAGCGAGACCGTCAATCTACAAGAACATCTGTTTTATCATCGTTTGCCACGGGGCAAAAATGGCAGTGTTGATCTGTATGCTTTTGTGGCTAAGTTGCATCAGCCGTTGCTCGATCGTTCAAGGCCGCTCTGGCAGGTGCACGTGATCGACGGATTGAGCGAAACACGTTTTGCGCTCTACGTCAAAATGCACCACGCTTGTGCGGACGGCGTGACCATGGTCCGCTGGACGGCTGCCGCACTGGCGGCGACTCCCGACGATCAGCAATTACGGCCTCTCTGGTCTTTCAGCCACCAACATGATGTTGATCGGCAACAGGAACAGCAGACGAAGATGGCTCGCTCCTTGCTCGACAAATGCTTTGGGGCCGGCAGACATCTGATGAGTCTGGCTCGCCTGACGGCGATGATGTTGCTCGAGAGTGCCAAATTGACGCGCAATGCCGTGTCGCTGCCTTTCGTGGCCGAGAAATGCACACCCTTGACCGGGCAAGTCACCGCTGGCCGCCAGTTCACCACTGCTTTTGTGACGATGGAGCGGGTGTGGACGATCTGCCGCCTGACCCGTTCAACGCTCAATCATGTCGCCTTGACCTGTCTCGACGGTGCCTTGCATCGTTATCTGCGCGACGAGGGCGTCAGTCTGCGTACCCCGATCACCATCCAGATGCCGGTGAACCTGCGCAAGGCCGGCGACACCCGCAACGGCAACAAGATCGGCATTATCCAGGTTCAGTTGTCTGAGCCGACCGATGATCCTTACGTCCGTCTGCGCAACATCGGTTTTTCCCTGCGCAACGTCCGTTCGATGATCGACAGCGTTGAACCGGAAGCCATCGAGTCCTACACCTTGATCACAGCGCTGATCGGCCAACTGGCCGAGATGTTCGGCCTGAGCAATTATCTGCCACCGGTGGGTAACACGCTGATCTCGAACGTTCCGGGACCGGCGGATTACATCTATCTACGCGGCGCGCGTCTCGAAGAACTGCATCCGATCAGCACGCTGCCGCCAGGTAATCTGCTGAACATTACTTTGTTCAGTTACGCCGGGCGGCTTTTTTTCGGCTTGATTGCCAGCGATGAATTGCCGCATCTCGATCGCCTGAGCAGCCATGTCAGCGCGGCCTTCGAGGAACTCGAGCGTTCGGTCGGCTGTTGATGACCGCTGCGCTCTGGGCAGCTGGCGACTCCTGCCACGACAACTGAGGTTGGCCCGTTTTGCAGACTTTTTTTCATCACGTCGAGATGGCGGCACCCTTGTTCGTGCTCGTGCTGGTCGGCTACTTGCTGATGCGCGGATTCGGCTGGCCGCAGGCGATGTCCGAACAATTGTCGCGCTTCGTTTTCACGCTGGCCTTGCCGGCGATGCTTTTTGGCTTGATGAGCGATCTTTCGCGGCTGCCACCGGTCGATGTCCGATTGCTGGCGGCATTTTTCGGCGGCTGTCTGATCGTTTTCGCCATTGGCCGGCTGCTGGCTTGGGGACTGTTCAAGCTTGATGGTGTCAGTCAGTCGGTGTTTGCCCTCGGCGGTGTTTTTTCGAATAACGTGCTGCTCGGTTTGCCTCTGGCGAAAGTGGCGCTTGGCGATGCGGCGGTGCCGTCGGTGGCGCTCGTACTGGTGTTCAATGCCCTGATCCTGTGGACGCTGGTCACCGTATCGGTCGAGTGGGCCCGACACGGCAGTTTCTCGCTGCGCGGTTTCGGCAAGACCGCGCGCGGTGTGCTGACCAACCCGATCGTCGCCGGTATTCTCTCCGGTTCGCTGTTCGGTCTCTTCCATTGGCCGTTGCCGGCATTGATCGATCAGCCTTTGTCGATGCTCGGGCAAGCGGCGGCGCCACTGGCGCTGATTGCGCTCGGTATGGGGCTGGCCGAATACGGCGTCTTCAACGGCTGGCGGATCAGCGTGCTGATCACAGTGATCAAATTGCTGCTGCAGCCCTTGATCGTCTGGCTGCTGGCACGTGCCATCGGTTTGCCGTTGATGGAAACCAAAGTTGTCGTTCTACTGGCTTCGCTGGCGGTGGGCATCAACGTCTATCTGATGTCCCGGCAATTCAACACCCTGGAAGCGCCAGTGGCCAGCAGCTTGGTGTTGTCCACAGCGCTGGCGGCATTGACTACGCCGCTGGTGCTGACCTTGCTTGCTGACTGAGTGTCCCTGTGCTCGCGAGCGACAATAGGCACTAATCCTGGCACGATTTCTGACACTTGGCGAGCGCAAGCGCAAGTGATGAGCGATAATGCCGGGCTGACGATGAATGGCTCAATGCTCCGTCGAGCAAGCCGCGTTCGATGATTGAAGTTGGGAAGGGGCTTGATGAACTGCGTTGATGATTTCCGCCTGCGCTTTGGCCAGAAGGAACTGGTGCCGATCGTCATCGGCGGCATGGGTGTGGATATTTCGACTGCCGAACTGGCGCTGGTGGCGGCCCGTCTCGGGGGTATCGGTCATATTTCCGATGCCATGGTCAATACGGTTGCCGATCGGCGTTTCAATGCCAAATTTGTCAAGGACAAGCTCCGCCAGTACAAATTCAACGTCAATAATTCAGACAAATCGGTCGTTCGCTTCGATCTTGGCCATCTCGCCGAGGCGACCAGAATGCATGTCGGTCGGACGATGGAAGCCAAGCGTGGCGACGGTCTGATCTTCGTCAATTGCATGGAAAAGCTGACCATGAACGCGCCGCGCGAGACGCTGCGCGTGCGCATGGCTGGCGCGCTTGAC
>WBZT01002778.1_pt1 | contig 11907 bp, 17 predicted proteins | sample 5204241 | NCBI WGS metagenome assembly WBZT01 (sample SAMN12344358, study PRJNA552823) | activated sludge metagenome | biome: Activated sludge suspended growth; feature: Nitrification reactor; material: Wastewater; isolation source: activated sludge from nitrification reactor of wastewater...
CGACGCCGACGATCGCGCAGAAGGCCGACGCCGTTACGAAGCTGCGGACTGCTGGGCTGATCTCGCTGCGGCAGGCCCGCGAGGACCTGGGTTACAGCCAGGAGCAGATCGCGGTCATGGAGTCCGACGACACCCGCGCCGTCGACCGTGTCCTGGCCGGGGACTTCGAGTCGCTGCTGGGGCCGAAGCCCGCGCCGGTTGAACCCGTCGTGACCGCCGATGGCGCTTGAGCAGGTCGCGCAAGCCCACTACCGGCGTTCGACGCTGACCACGCAGCGTGTCGTCGCCGCGGTGCTGGCGATCTGGCGCGCGACCGGGCCGTCGGGGTTCCGCGACGAACTGACCCGCGCCGCCGGGCTCGTCGCCGCCGGCCAACTCGCCCAGGCCACCCAGGCCGCGGCGTACCTGATCGACTTGACCGTCGAGCAGGACATGGCCGCCGCTGATGCCGTGGTGAACCCGCGGTCACTGTCGGGGGTTGCTGCTAACGGCCGCGCCCTGACCGACGTCCTGTCCTACCCGGTGAACCGCACCTGGCAACTACTAGAGTCCGGCGCTGACTTCGCTACCGCGGAGCAGTCAGGGTTGGCGTCGCTGACCCGGATCGCCGGTAACGAGATCGACCAGGCGGGCATCTCCGCGGAGCGGGTCGGCATGGTCGGCCAACCAGAGTTCGACGGATACATCCGGACGCTGTCCGGGCCGTCGTGCGGGCGCTGCGCCATCTTGGCCGGTAAGTGGTTCAAGTGGAACGACGGGTTCGACCGGCATCCGCAGTGCGACTGCAAACACCTGCCGTACTCGGCTCGTGGCGACGTGTCGTCGTTGCAGACCAACCCGCGCGAGTACTTCAACTCGCTGTCCGCCGCCGAGCAGGACCGCCTGTTCGGTGTCGCCGAGGCTGACGCGATCCGCGGCGGAACGGACATCTCCAAGGCCGTGAACACGCGCGGGCTGTCGACACCGAAGTTGATCGACCGGCTCATCACCGGGCAGTCGCGTCCTGCCGCTATCGCCGACCTGGCCCGGTCCGGCTACCTCACCGCCGCCTAACCAGCGGCCCCCTGATCTCCCTCTCCCGCGACGGGTGGGGGTGCAACCCCCGCGATGGAGGAAACCTGTCATGTCCGAAACCACCACTCCTGACCCCGCCCCCGCAGAAACGGCACCGCAGACCGCGGCCGCGTCTACGGACCCAGCGCCTACACCGAAACCCGACGACCTCGGGGACCCCGGCAAGAAGGCACTGGCCGCTGAACGGTCAGCCCGCCGGGCTGCCGAGAAGGCCGCCGCCGACGCATTGGCGAAAGTCAAGGAGTTCGAGGACCGCGACAAGACCGAACTGGAGAAACTGACCGACCAGATCAGCAAGGCGAAAGCGGAGGCCGACCAGGCCCGCGCCGAAGCCCTGCGTCTGAAGGTCGCTGCCCAGTCCGGTCTACCCGCGGACCTCCACGAGTTCCTCGTCGGCAATGACGAGGAAGAACTGCGCGCCAAGGCGCAGAAACTCATGGCCGCGACGGCCGCCGCCACCGACCCCCGTCGGCCGGCACCGGACCCCACCCAAGGCGCGAAGCCGGGCACCGGGGACGGGCAACTCACGAAGGCCGACCTGGCCCGAATGACCCCGCAGCAGATCGTCGAAGCCCAGACCGCTGGGCGGCTCGACGACCTGATGGCGGGACGTATCTAACCCCCCACCCTGAAGGAGCCGGCTCATGGCCGTTACCAACTTCGTGCCCGACATCTGGTCGGCTCGAATCCTCGTCAACCTGTCCAAGACTTCCGTCGCCGCAGGCATCTGCAACCGCGACTACGAAGGCGACGCGTCCGTCGGTGACAGCGTCAAGATCACCAGCATCAGCGACCCGACAATCGGGACGTACAGCGGCGGCGACATCACCGCCGAGGCGATCACCGACGCCACCCGCTCGCTGCTGCTCGACCAGAAGAAGTACTTCGACTTCTTCCTCGACGACGTCGAGCGGGCGCAGTCGGTCAACGGTGCCGCGATCATGGCCGCCGCAGTCGACCGCGCCTCCTACGGACTGTCCAACACCCTGGACGAGTTCGTGCTCGACCTGATGGGCTCCGGCGCTTCCGCGTCGAACCCTGACCATCAGGTGGCGCAGGCCGCTGTCGACTCCGCCGCGGAGGCCTACGACCTCCTCGTGGAGATGGCCGCGTTGCTCGACGAGGCCGACACCCCGCAGGAGAACCGCTGGGCCGTCGTGACCCCGTCGTTCTACGGCCTGATGTTGAAGGACTCCCGCTTCATCGCCGCTGGTGACGCTTCGGGCGCCTCGACACGTAGCAACGGCATGGTCGGCCAGGCCGCCGGGTTGACGCTCTACAAGAGCAACAACCTGCCCGACGGCGCGCTGTCCACCGGCAACACGTCGAAGTTGATCCTCGCCGGTTCGACGTACGCGACCACGCTCGCCGAGCAGGTCCGTTCCGTTGAGGCTCTGCGGGACAACAAGAAGTTCGCCGACCGTGTGCGTGGACTTCACGTCTACGGCGCTAAGGTGACCCGGCCGACGACCATCGTCGCTGCCGACTGCGTCATCACCCTCTGACGCGGATGTCCGTGAGTGTGGCCGTCCTGGTCCCCATGCTGGGACGGCCACACACGGTCGAACCGTTGACCGAGTCGCTGGCGGCGTCCACGGACGACGCCCGCATCATCTGGCTGGTCACCGACACCGACCGCGACGTCCTGGCCGCGACCCGCGGCATGGACCGGGTCACGTTCAAGCCGCGGGAACGCGGCGACTACGCGCACAAGATCAATGTCGGCTACCGCGAAACCACGGAGCCGTACCTGTTCCTGGCCGCGTCTGACCTGCACTTCCATCCCGGCTGGCTGACGGTGTGCTTCCTGAAGGTGAAGGCCGGCTATCAGGTTGTCGGGACCAACGACCTCGGCAACAAGGGCACCAGCCGCGGGACGACGTCGACGCACACCCTGGTGGCCCGCACCTACGCGGACCGTCGCGGCACCATCGACAAGAAACGCCAGATCCTGCACGAGGGTTACTGGCATGAGTGGTGCGACACCGAGTTCGTGCAAACCGCGAAGTTCCGCAACGCTTACGGCCACGCGCGCGGCGCGAAGGTTGAGCACTTGCATTGGCTGTGGGGGAAACGGGAACGCGACGCCGTCGACTCCGACTGGGAGAAACGCATGGCGCAAGGCGAGAAGTTGTATCACTCCCGGCGGCGGCTATGGACGTGACCGTCATCGTCGCGACGTTCGGTGACGGCGATTGGGCGACCCGCGGTAACACGACCGCCCGCCGCCACGGCGCGACGCATGTCCACGGCCCGGATCTCGCGACCGCGCGGAACCAGGGCGCCGAACACGCCACCAGCGAGTGGCTCGTGTTCTTGGACGCCGACGACGAGCTGCTACCCGGCTACGTCGACGCGATGGGCCGGGCGTCCGGTGACCTGCGTGCCCCCACCCTTGAGTTGGCGTACCACGACCGGCGGTTCCGCCCCGACCTGACGAAACGTGACATTGAGCGGATGAACCCGTGTTGCATCGGGACCGCGATCCGACGCGAATTGCTCCTCGACCTCGGCGGGTTCCCCGCTTTCGAAGCGTGGGAGGACTGGGGGCTGTTCCTGCGAGCCGTGCGACGCGGCGCCACCATCGAGCACGTCCCCGGCGCGGTGTACCGGTCGTGGGTCCGCGCCCACTCCCGCAACCAGGTCGTCGACGACCCCCGTGCACTGTTCAACACGATCCGGGCGTGGGCATGAGCATCACCGTGCTGGTGATGACCGACGGCCGCAGCGGCTACCTGTCGACCGCCATCGACTCCATGCACTACCTGTCCGGTGACGTCACCCGCCGCGTCCTGCACGACGACACCGGCGACCACGACCACCGCCGCGACCTCGCCAAGGAGTACCCCGACTGGGAGGTTATCGGCACCCCTACCCGCGCCGGGTTCGGCGGCGCCTACCGCCACGCCTACCAGTGGCTGGCCAACTACACGACCCAGCCGTACATCTTCAGCACCGAGGACGACTTCGAATACATCCGCGACGTCGACCTCGACGCGATGGTGCAAGTGCTGGACACGCACCGGCATCTGACCCAGTTGGCGTTGCGCCGCCAGCCGTGGAACCACGACGAACGCGCCGCCGGTGGGATCGTCGAGCAGCGGCCGCGGGCCTACCTCGACTGCCGCGACTACCGCGGCCACCACTGGCTGGAACACAGACTGTTCCACACCACGAACCCGTCGCTGATCCGCCGGTCGCTGATCGTTGACCACGAGTGGCCGACGGTGCCCCATTCGGAGGGCGTGTTCAGCGCGGGGCTGTTCGCCGACCGTTCCGCCAGGGCCGCGTTCTGGGGGCAGCGGGACTCCGGGGAATGGTGCAGGCATATCGGCGACGTCAGGAGCGGTCGTGGCTACTGACAGCGTGTGGGGGATCACGATGGTCCGCGACGAAGCCGACATCATCGGGTCCACCGTCGCGCACATGTCCACCCAGGTCGACCACGTCCTCGTCGCTGACAACCTGTCCCGCGACGACACCGCCGCGATCGCGCGCGCCGCCGGAGCTGAGGTCGTCACCGACCCTGACCCTGCCTACCGGCAGTCGGAGAAGATGACCGCGCTGGCCGCGACCGCCCGCGAACAAGGCGCCACCTGGGTAGTCCCTTTCGACGCCGACGAAATCTGGCACACCATCGACGGCACCCGCATCGCCGACTACCTCACCCGCCTGACGGACTACGACGTCGCCGTCGCCACACTGTGGAACCACTGGCCGACCGCGCTCGACGACGACAGCGAACCGGACCCGGTGCGCCGCATCGTCTGGCGCGACCCCGCGCCCGGCGGGCTGCCGAAAGTCGCGTGCCGCACCCACCCGGACCTCACTATCGAGATGGGTAACCATGTGGCGACGTTCGCGGACCATCCCGGCCCGCGGCACCACCACGGCGCTCTCGCGTTACGGCACTACCCGTACCGCACCGCCGAACAGTTCGTGCGTAAAGCGCGTCAGGGAGGCGCCGCGCTCGCGGCGACCAGCCTGCACCGCAGCGTCGGGGCGCACTGGCGGCAGTACGCGCGCACACTGGCTGAGCACGGTGAGCAGGCGCTCGTCGACCACTTCGCCGCTCACTTCTACTATCCCGACCCTGTCGGGTCGCTGCTGGTCCGAGATCCGGCGCCGGTCGCATGACCACCGCTGTCATCATTCCGGCGTCGACGCAGGACGACGCGCACCGCACCGCGGCCCGGCACTGGGTGATGCGCCGCTACGCCGCGCTGCATCCGACGCTGCCCGTCACCGTCGCGATGCAACTCGGCGGACCCTGGTGTAAAGCGGACGCCGTCAACCCGACCATCGAAGCGGTCGACGCCGACGTCCTCGTCATCGCTGACGGTGACTCGTTCACCCCCGCCGAACAGTTGGATGACGCGGTCGCGTCCGTCGCTTCGGGACGCTACCCGTGGGCGACTCCCGCGACGCAGGTGCGGCGGCTGACCGAGGACGCGTCACGCGTCGTCCTGGACAGCGACCCCGGCGCCGACCCGGACCCCGCGTCTCGGACGGTGCGCTGCCACTCCCTGCTCCCTGGCGGCGGGATCGTCGTCGTGCGCCGCGACGTGTGGCTCGACGTCGGCGGGTACGATCCCCGGTTCGTCGGCTGGGGCGGTGAGGACTACTGCCTAGGTTGCGCGCTGCGCGCCTTATCGGGGACTTACGCCGCGAAGCAGGCGGGGGTGATGTGGCACCTGTGGCACCCGCCCGCACCGTCGAACGGTGGGCTGCTGCCCGACGAGTCCGCGGCGCTGGCCGCGCGGTACCGCGAAGCGAAACACGACCCCGCGCTGATGCGCGGGCTACTAGCTGAGAGGGAGGCGTGATGGCGCTGATCACCGGTTCCGACCTAGCCACCTACCTGTCGCAAACGTACGACGCCGGTGACGCCTCACTGACGCAGGCCGTCACGCTGTCCTGTGGACTGGTCACCGCCTACACCGGGCAGCTGATCGAGTCCGCCACCTACACCCACACCCTGCCGATCGCCGCGGATCGGACCATCCGACTGCCGCAGCGGCCGGTCACCGCGGTCACGTCGGTCACCATCGGCGGCACGCTGCTGGTCGCCGACGACGACTGGGACTGGGACGGCGTGTCGCCGCTGATCGCGCTCGACGGGTACGGCCTCGACGACGAGGAGTGGACCGCGGTCGTGGTGTACACCGCCGGATATGCGACTGTCCCCGCGGACGTCAAAGCCGCGACCCTGTCCGTGGCCGCGGGTATCTATCAGGGGGCGCCGGGGATCACGTCGGAGTCGATCGACGACTACCGGGTGACCTACGAAACCAGCCGCGGCGCTGGCGGGATGAACGACTACGAGCGAGCCATCCTCCGCAAGTACCGCGTCCGGTTGGGCAACGTCGCCCCGGTCGCATCGAAGGCCGGCCGCGGGTGAGCGTCGAAGGTCTGGTCGCGCGTGCGCGGCAACGCCACGAGTCGCTGATGGTCGACACCTGCACCATCGTGCGGTTGACGCCGGGGGCGATGAACACCACCACGGGCGCGATCACGACGACGTCGACCACCTTGTACTCCGGTAAGTGCCGTCTGCGTGGCAGCACCGCCGCGGGCGTGTCCGTCCGCGAATCCGACGCGGGTGAAGCCGAGCAGACCGCGAACCGCTACGCGCTGCTGCTGCCCTACGGGTCCGACACAACTATCGCGGTGGGCGACGTCGCCACCATCGGCACACGCACCTTCACCGTCGTTGGCCGGATCAAGGCGACGACGACGACCGCCGCTTCGCTGATGGTCGAGGAGGCGCCGGAACCATGAACCAGAACCTCACCGCCGACCAACTCGCCGCCCAGTTCGCGCGGGCTGCCCGCGAGGTCGACGACGCCGTCCAAGCGGTCGTCGAGGCCGCGGCGTACGCGGTGCGCGGCGACGCCTACGAACGTGTCACTCGCGACGGTGAGGACAACGACAACGACGCCCACCGGTACGCGGCCCGGCGCATCGACGCCGTCCCCGACGGCAAACTGGCGATGGTCGTTGGCTACGACAACGAGATCGTCGACCTCGCATCCGCCATCGAATACGGCTCCACGACGATCGCCCCCGGCGGGCAACTCGCCACCGCCCTGGACACCGAGGCGCCACGGTTCGAGCGGACAGTGGTCCTCGCTGCGTTGAAGAGGATGCGCTAACCATGGCGCTCATCGGCACCCGCGTCGTCATCGCCGCCGTCATCTCCCGGCTCAGTGGCGCGTCTAACGTCACCACCTACCTGTCGCAAGGACCGACCCCACCGGTCGCGCGCACCTGCATCGTGCATCCACTGCCCGGTGACCCCGACGGCGTGCTGGGCGACCCCGACCGCAACGTCATCGTCCGATTCCAAACCACGTGCATTGGGTCGACCGCTGAGCAGGCGATGTGGACCCACGACACGATCGTCGCCCGACTCAACCGCGAGAAGTTGACCGGGACCGGGTTCGTCACCTACCCGGTGCGGATCATCTCCGGCAGTCAGCAGCCGGTGCGACGCGACGACGACCTCGCGACCGCGCTGTTCTACGTGACCTGTTCCTGGGTCGCGGTCGCGCAACCCGCGTAACCCCACCTAGCCCCCTGCCCGCGGCGTGCCCCGGAAGCGCGCCCCCCGTCGCGCCCGGTGCGGCGCCGCCGCGGGCAGGGCCACACACGTCCCCGACCGAATGCGGGCGGGGCGACCTCACCGCAACCACAACCACAACCACAGGAGGTCAGCGATGGCTGACGACACACAGGTGCGGCTCGTCCACCCGGAGACGGGCGGCGAGTACTCGTGCCATCCCGACGCAGTCGCGTCGTGGCAGGAACGCGGCTGGAAGCGCCCCGGCGTGACCACCGCGACCAAGAAGAAGGAGAGCAGCAATGGCTGACATCATCAGCGACGGCTATGTGAAGGTCGGATGGGTCACTACCCTGTCCTCCCTGACTAGCCCCACGGCAGTACAGGTCACCGCAGGCGTCGACCTCGAGGGCTTCCTCACCCCGGACGGCTTGGGCATTGAACTGGGAGACGAAGCCGTCGACACGTCGGCGCTCAACAGCACGTTCAGCACAGAGAAGGCCGGTCGCGGAACCGTCCAGATCGAACTAACGTTCAAGGACCAGGGCCAGGCCAACGCGCCGTGGACCACGTTCGCCAGCCGTCCGGCCGGTTTCCTCGTCGTCCGTACCGGCATCGTCGCCACCACCGACTGGGCCGCCGCCCAGCGGGTCGACATCTACAGCGTCAAGGCCGGCGACCGTAAGCCGATCGCCCCGGCGGCCAACGAGGTCGCCAAGTTCAGCGTGCAGTTGTTCTCAACTGCCGACCCATCTATCGCCGTCGCAACGGTCTAAGGAGCCTCACATGGCTGACATTGTCAATGACGGCATGACGCGGGTGTGCTTCGTGCCCACCATCGTCGACACCGCCGCCCCCACCACCACCGAGATCGCTGCCGGGCAGGATCTGGAGTCGTTCCTCACCCCCGACGGGCTCGGCATGGAGTTCGGCAACGAAAGCGTGGATGTGACGGCGCTGTCGTCGACGTACAACGCTGAACTGCCCGGACGCCAAACCGTGTCCACGGAACTGACGTTCAAGTTCCAGGGCGATACCGCTGCCCCGTTCTCGACGTTCGCGTCGAAGCCGAACGGTTACCTGGTGATCCGGCGTAACGTGGCCGCGACGACCGCGTGGACCGCCGCGCAGACCGTTGAGGTCTACACGGTGCAGATCGGAACCCGCCGCCGCGTCGCGCCCGCCGCGAACGAGGTCCTGAAGTTCACGGTGCAGGCGTTCCACTCGTCCGCTCCCGTGTTCGGGGCGACGGTCGCGGCATGACCGAGCAGGGCACGCCAGTTGTTGACTGGTCCGCCCTGGCCGCGCAGGCACAGCCCACCCGGCGACGGGTGCGGCTGTGTCTGCGGGGTGACCTGCTGTCCGACCTCGCGTCGGCGCAGGAGGCGGGGGACGGGGAACGGGTGGAAGCGTTGCAGGCCGAGGTCGACGGGGCGACTGTCGAGTTTGTGCTACGGGGACTGACACAGGACAAGTACCGGGCGCTGATCGCCGCACATCCGGACCCGGAGGGCAGCGCGTGGAATGACGCGACGTTCCCTGAGGCGCTGGTGCGGGCGTGCATCCTCACGCCAGCGGTCGCCCCCAGCGACCCACTGTTCAGCGTCCTGACGGCGGGGCAAGTGGAGCAACTGTTCACGGCGGCTATCGAATCGTGCATCGAGGTTGATGCGGCCCCTTTGCCGAAGCGCGGCTGACCCACGATCCGGGATTGCGGCTGGAGGTGGAGGCGGCGCGCGCGTGGGGCGTGCCGCACTCCATCCTCACCGGCCGCGCACCGATACCGGGGAAGCCGCTGTGGACCGCGCAGGACACTGCCCTAGCCGTCGCCCTGACGGCGATTGAGGCGGCGACGTGTTCGTGCGGCCATGACCGCCGCGAGTCGATGGCGGTGGAGAACGAATACGCGTACATCGCGGAGGCGGTGCGGTGTCATGCGTGCGCGGCCCGCGATCGCACGGCCGAGGCTTACGCGAAGCAGGACGGCAGCACTGCCGGTCTGATGTTCACGGTTCGACGACGAGACAACAAGTAGGAGGCGCGCTGTGTCTGAGACCCGCACTGTCGCGGTGAAACTGCGCGCCGATACGACCGCGTACACCACGACGATGAAGAAGGCGTCGCAGTCGACTGAGCAGTTCGACAAGGCGCAGGAGAAGGCGCAGCGCAACTCGCAGCGGTGGAAGGCCATCGGACTCGCATCCCAGGCAGGCGGCGTCGCGTTGGCCGCTGGGTTGCTGGCCGCGACGAAGGCCGCCAGCGACCAGGAACAGGCGCTCGGGTCGCTGAATGCCGTGTTCAAGGCCAACGGCGTGCAGATGGCCGCCAACGCTAAGGCCGCCACCGCCATCGGGCTGTCGACCACGCAGTACTCACAGGCGGCCGCGAAACTCGGCGCGCAGTTGACCAACCTCGGCGTCGATCAGGCCAGTCTCGGCGGCGCTACCGATGACCTCATCAAGAAGGCCGCCGACCTCGCCGCGCAGTTCGGTGGCACCACGCAGGACGCCGTCGACGCACTCGGCGCGGCGTTCAGGGGAGAAGCGGATCCCGCCGAGAGGTACGGCCTGGCGCTGAACATGACCGCCGTCAACGCGGAGATGGCCGCGACCGGCACCGACAAGGCCACGGCGATGATGTCGCTGCTCAACAAGCAGATGACCAAGACCGGCACCATCGGCGCGTGGAACCGCGAGATGGACACCGCCGCAGCCAAGACACAAATGGCGCGCGCGGAGTTCGATAACGCCGCCGCCGACCTCGGTGAATCGCTGCTGCCCGCGATGGCTGCCGCCGAGGGCGCCGCGTCCAAACTGCTGAGCACGTTCAACAACATGTCCGACGGGGCGAAGCAGGCGACCACGTACGTCGCGGCGGTCGGGGCTGCGGCGCTGGTCGCCGGGCCAAAGATCATCGAGATGTCGATCGCGGTCAACAAACTCGCGAACAGCGGCGTCGCGCTCGCCGGGCTAGCGCGGTCGGCGACGATGCTCGGCGGCGCCGTCCTAGCCGCCGAAGGGTTCATCACCGCTATCGGCGGGATCACCAGCAAAGCCGGGGAACTGACCGGACTACCGGACGTGTTCAACGCGATCCGCGACGCCATCATCGGCCTGACACCAGGGCTCGGCCCCGGCCTGTGGCTGCGGGACACGATGGACCAACTCGGCCTCGCCGGGCTCGGGTGGAACAAACTCACCGGGCAGACGTCGGAGGCGAGCGGCGCTCTGCGGGAGTCGTCGATTGCGGCGTTCCGCGCAGCCGTCGCCGCGAAGCAGTCCGGCGACGCGTCCCGCGACGACGCGGACGCCAAGACCGAACAGGCCGAGGCCGCGAAAGCCGCAACCGAGCAGTACAACAAGTACATCGAAGCGGTGTCCCGCGCGCTCGGTTTGCTGAACGCCCGTTACGCGCTGGTCGACCAGGACGAACGGTTGGCTAAGGCTGCGAAGAAGTACGGCACCGCACTGGACAACAACACCGAGAAGGGGCTGGCGAATCAGGTCGCGATCGGCGAGGAGGTCGACAAGATCGCGTCGTTGGTTCAGGCGAAGTACGACGAGACCGGGTCACTGAAGAAGGCCAACGCCGTCCGAGACAAGTACGTCGAGCAACTGCGGCGATCCGCAGCCGCCGCCGGGTTCGACAAGGATCAGGTCGACGCGCTGCTCCGCAAACTCAACATTCTGAAGCCGATCAAGACGTCCGTTACCGTGAACGGTCTCAGTGAGGCGAAGCGGCAGGCCGACGCGCTGGCACGTGCGCTGGACCGGGTGATCGCGAAGTCCGGGCTGGGCAACTTCGGGATCGGCCGTCAGGGTCGCGCCGCCGGTGGCTACATCACCGGCCCCGGGTCCGGCACGTCGGACTCCATCCCCGCGAACCTCAGTAACGGTGAGTATGTCCTGCGCGCGTCCGCGGTGAAGCGGATCGGCGTCGATGAACTGGACCGGATGAACTACGCCAAGGGCGGCCGGGTCGGCAAGGGCAAGAAGCCCGGTCGCCGTCAGGGTGGCGGTGGCGGTGGCCGCGGCGGCGGCGGTGGCCGCGGCGGCGGCGGTGGCCGCGGCGGTGGGTCCGGTCCGGGCCGCGCGCACGCGGGCGGCGGTGGGTCCGACATGGGTTTCGGGCAGGCCGTCAAAGCCATCGAACGATGGCAGGACAAGGTCGAGAAGTCCAAGCAGAAACTCGCGGATCTGAAACGGGAGGCCGCGGACTACGCCGACACGATCTCGTCGGGCATCCTCGCCAGTTCTGGCGGTGGCCTGTTC
>WBZT01002779.1_pt1 | contig 11903 bp, 6 predicted proteins | sample 5204241 | NCBI WGS metagenome assembly WBZT01 (sample SAMN12344358, study PRJNA552823) | activated sludge metagenome | biome: Activated sludge suspended growth; feature: Nitrification reactor; material: Wastewater; isolation source: activated sludge from nitrification reactor of wastewater treatment...
ACAGGTATTTGATCTGGCTGATGACGATCAGGATCGCCGAGCCGGCAATGAAGCCGCTGATCACCGGCCGACTCAACAACTGCGCGAGAAAGCCGAGGCGCATGGCGCCACCGGCCAGAAGCATCACGCCGGAGAACAGCGCCAAGGCCGCCGCGAGCACAAGGTACTGCGGCGAACCCGGCGCCGCCAGCGGGCTGAGCACGGCGTAGGTCATGATCGCCGTGATGGCCACCGGACCGACCGCCTGCACCCGGCTGCTCCCGAGCAGGGCATAGGCGATCACCGGGAAGATGCTGACATAGAGCCCGACCTGTGGTGGCAGACCGGCGAGCAGGGCATAGGCCAGACTCTGGGGAATCACCAGAACGGCCACGATCAGGCCCGCCGAAAGATCGGCGCCCAGTTTTTCCCTGGGGTAGTTCCTCAGCCAGTCGGGCAGTAAGCGGCTGGAGACGAGCATCAGTGGATAGGAATCGAGAGTGGCCGGACGCCTGGCAGCGCCTGCCGGCAGTATCTGTGCTAGCGCTTGACGGTGTCAATCAGAGATTCGTGCCGCAGCACGCACGCGGCTCATTGCCCCTACCTCAAGCTCTGCCTCACCCCCATGGTACCGCTGTCCGCAGGGGAATCGCCGACCCAGCCAGCACCACCGGCGCGATTGACGGCAGCGGCCAACAGGGGTAAATTACCGACTTGTCAGTCATTAACGTTTTCCCGATGCGCCATCGCTCCGCTCCACCCGCGTCCAGCCCCGCCGGCGACCCCGCCGCAACGCGTCGCCGGCGCAAGGACGCGCGCCCGGCCGAACTGACTGCCGCCGCGCTCGAGCTGTTTGTTGATCAGGGCTTTGCCGCCACCCGACTCGAAGATGTCGCCGCCCGCGCTGGCGTGTCGAAGGGGACGCTCTATCTTTACTTCAGCAGCAAGGAAGCGCTGTTCAAGGCGGTGATCGAGCACGGCATGGTGGCCGCACTGGTGGCCGCCGAGGAACGCGTGGCCAGCTACCAGGGCTCGGCGGTCGAGCTGCTGCACGAGTTGCTGCTCGGCTGGTGGGAGCAGATCGGGCGAACAGCGCTGGCCGGCGTGAGCAAGCTGATCCTCTGCGAAGCGAGGAACTTCCCCGAACTGGCCTGCTACTACCACGAGCAGGTGATCAGCCGTGGCCGGGCACTGTTACGCAGCGCGCTTCAACGGGGCATCGGCAACGGCGAGTTTCGCCCGCTGAATGTCGAGGCGGCGATCGACGTCATCATCGCGCCGCTGCTGATGTTGGCGATCTCCCGTTTTTCGCTGCGCCTGTGCGGGCCGGAGGTCGCCCCGGAGACCTATCTCGAGACGCATTTCGAGTTGCTCGTCGGTGGCCTGCAGGCGCCAGGCGGCGGCCAATGACGGCGACTGCCGCGCGGCGGCGAAACGCGCGTCGCCTGCTCCTGGCGCTCCCCTTGCTCGCGCTGCTCGCTGCTTGCGAGCAGGCGCCGGCGCCGCCCGAGCCACTCCGGCCGGTGCTCACCCAGGTCCTCGGCGACACCGCCGGCGACGAACTGTTGAGCTACTCCGGAGAAGTCCGCTCGCGCTACGAAACGCCGCTGGCCTTCCGCATTCCCGGCAAGATCACGGCTCGCCTGGTCGACGCCGGCGCCGTGGTCACGACCGGCCAGGTGCTGGCGCGAATCGATCCGGCCGACACGCTGCTTTCGGCCAGCGCGGCGACCGCGCAACTGGATCTTGCGCGTGCCGACCTGCAGCGCTTCCGCAATCTGCGCGCGCAGAATTTCGTCAGTCAGGCGGCGCTGGAGACCAAAGACACGGCCTTCCGGGCAGCGCGGGCACAGGCCGACCTGGCGCGCAATCAGGCTTCCTACACGGTGCTCAAGGCGGACCAGCCGGGGGTCATCGGCCTGATCTCCGGCGAGGTCGGCCAGGTGGTGGCGGCCGGACAAACCGTGATGCGACAGGTGCGTGCCGACACGCTGGAGGTTGCCATTGCCATCCCCGAGGGACGCATGCCCGAAGTGCGCGCCCTCGGCGCCGCCGAGGTGACGCTGTGGGCCGACGGCGAGGCGCGCTATCCGGGCGAGCTGCGCGAAGTCTCGCCGGTCGCCGACCCGATCACCCGCACCTATGCCGCCCGCGTGTCGATAGGCAAGCCCGATGCGCGCGTGCTGCTGGGCATGACCGCGACGGTGCGTTTTCTGCGTCGCGACAGCGCCGCCCGCCTGACCGTGCCGCTGACCGCCCTCTTCCAGCACGACGGTCGGCCGGCGCTGTGGGTGGTCGCTGCCGATCAGACGGTCAGCCTGCGACCAGTTGCCGTCGCCGCCTACCGCGAAGACACCGCGGTGCTGGCCAGCGGTGCCGAGAGTGGCGAGAGAATTGTCGTCGCCGGAGTGCACAAGCTGAGCAGCGGCGATCGCGTGCGCGTCATCGAGTCGGCCAGGCCGCCGGCCGCGCCGGTGGCGAATCCCGGCCGGGCGGACGCCGCGGCACAATGACGCCGCCCAACCTCTCGGAGTGGGCGCTGCGTCACCGCTCACTGGTCGCCTACCTGATCGTCGTGCTGATGCTGGCCGGCGTGCTGTCGTATTTCCGGCTCGGCCGCGCCGAGGACCCGGCGTTCACCTTCAAGGCGATGGTCGTGCGGACGCTGTGGCCTGGGGCGACGGCCAGCGAGGTGCAACTGCAGGTCACCGAACGGATCGAAAAACGGCTGCAGGAGGTACCGTGGGTCGACGTGCTGCGCTCGCAGACACGCTCCGGCGAGTCGCTGATCACCGTTCTGCTCAAGGACTACACGCCGAGCACGGAGGTGCCGGAAGCCTGGTACCAGGTGCGCAAGAAGGTCGGTGACCTGCGCCACACGCTGCCACAGGGCGTGCTCGGCCCGTTCATCAACGACGAGTTCGGTGACACCCTGATCACCATCCATGCGCTGACCGGCGACGGGTTCGACCTCGCCGCGCTGCGCCGCGAGGCCGACCGCATCGGCCGCGAGCTGCGCCAGTTGCCCGATGTCAAGAAGGTCGAGCTGTTCGGCGTCCAGGAAGAGAAGGTCTATATCGAGGTGGCGCACGCCAAGCTGGCGACCCTCGGCCTCAGCCCGCTGGCCATCTTCGATGCGCTGCAGAAGCAGAATTCGATGACCCCCGCCGGCTTCTACGAGACGCCCTCCGACCGCGTGCGGATTCGTGTCTCGGGCGACTTCGAGTCGGTCGCCAGCATCCGCGAAATCGGCATTCAGGCCGGTGGGCGGTTGTTCCGGCTCGGCGACATCGCCACCGTCGAACGCGGCTTTGCCGATCCGCCGTCGCCGCGCATGCGCGTCCAGGGTCAGGACGCGATCGGCATCGGCATTGCGATGAACAAGGGCGGCGACGTCATCCAGCTCGGCGACCGCCTGCGCTCGGCCATGGCGCGCCTGCAGCAACAATTGCCGGTGGGCATCGACATCCACGTCGTCGCCGACCAGCCGCAGATCGTTCGCCAGTCGATGAATCTTTTCCTCTCGTCGCTCGCCGAAGCGGTGGTCATCGTCCTCGCCGTTTCGTTCATCAGCCTTGGCCTGCGCACCGGCGCCGTCGTCGCCCTGTCGATTCCACTCGTCCTGGCCGTGACCTTCCTCCTGATGTACGCCTTCGGCATCGACCTGCAACGGATCTCGCTCGGCGCGCTGGTGATCGCGCTCGGCCTGCTGGTCGACGATGCGATCATCGCCGTCGAGATGATGGTGGTGAAGATGGAGCAGGGCTGGGACCGCTTCCGTGCGGCGACCTTCGCCTACACCTCGACCGCCTTTCCGATGCTCACCGGCACCCTGATCACCGCCGTCGGCTTCATGCCGGTCGGTCTCGCCAAGTCGGGAGCCGGCGAGTACACCTTTTCGATCTTCGCGGTGGTGAGTATTGCGCTGCTGGTTTCCTGGGTGGTCGCGGTGCTGTTCACCCCCTATCTCGGCTACCTGGTTCTCGATGCCGACAAACTGCAGCAAAAGGCGCAGCAACATGGCGAGGACCCCTACAACACGCCGTTCTACCGGCGCGTGCGGGCCAGCGTCGAGTGGTGCCTGCGGCATCGCTGGCTGGTCATCGCCGCGACGCTGGTCGCTTTTGCCCTGTCGCTGGCCGGACTGACGCTGGGCGTGCAGAAACAGTTCTTCCCGGCGGCCAGCCGGCCGGAGTTGCTGGTCGATCTCTGGCTGGCCAACGGCTCGTCGCTGAAAGCGACGGAAGCACAGGCGAGGAAGGTCGAAGCGCTGCTCGGCGAGCCGGAAATGGCGCGCGCGATCCGCTACTACGCCAGCTACCTCGGCAACGGCAGCCCGCGCTTCTATCTGCCGCTCGACCAGCAGTTGTTCAACGACGGTTTCGCACAGTTCGTCATCACCACGCGGGATATCGAAGCGCGCGAGGATCTCAAGCGCCGCCTCGAGCAGCGTTTTGCCGACGCCGGCGGTGAGTGGAGCGGGCTGCGCACGCGCGTGCTGCGCCTCGAGAACGGCCCGCCGGTCGGCTTTCCGGTGCTCTTCCGGGTTTCCGGCGACGATCTCCGCGAACTGCGGCGCGTTGCGGCGGAAGTGGCGGCGGTGATGCGCGGGCATCCCTACCTGAAGGAGGTGAACTTCGACTGGAACGAGATGGGCAAGACGATCCGCATCGACATCGACCAGGATCGTGCGCGCGCGCTCGGCATCAGCTCGCAGGAACTCTCGGCCTTCCTCAACTCGATGCTCAACGGCGTTGCCATCACCCAGATGCGCGAAGGCGACCAGTTGATCGATGTCGTCGCGCGTGCCGCTGGTGACGAGCGCGCGCAGATCTCGGCTCTGGCCGATCTCAACATCCACACCGGCAGCGGCCGTTACGTGCCGCTGGCGCAACTGGCGAAGATCAGCTACGAACTCGAGGAACCGGTGATCGCCAGCCGCAACCGGCTGCCGACGGTGACCGTTCGCGCCGACATCCGCGACGGCATCCAGGCGCCGGCCGCGACGGCGCAGATCGAGCCCCTGCTCGAACCGCTGCGCGCGCGCCTACCGCCGGGTTTTCGCATCGAGGCTGGGGGCGCCACCGAGGAATCGGCCAAGGGCGAGAATTCGATCAAGGCGGTGATGCCGCTGATGCTGGTCAGCGTCATCACCCTGTTGATGATCCAGTTGCAGAACGTCGGCCGCATGCTGCTGGTGCTGCTGACCGCCCCGCTCGGCCTGATCGGCGTCGCTCTCGCCCTGATCGTCTTCAAGGTACCCTTCGGCTTCGTCGCCAACCTCGGTGTCATTGCCCTGTCCGGCATGATCATGCGCAACTCGGTGATTCTCGTCGACCAGATAGAGCAGGACGAGAAGGGAGGAAAACTGCCCTGGGAGGCGGTGGTCGGGTCGACCGTCCGGCGCTTCCGGCCGATCATGCTGACCGCCGCGGCGGCCATCCTGGCGATGATCCCGCTCACCCGCAGCGTCTTCTGGGGACCGATGGCGGTGGCGATCATGGGCGGGCTGGTCGTCGCGACGCTGCTGACGCTGCTGTTCCTGCCGGCGCTCTATGCTGCCTGGTATCGCGTGCAGCGCGGGCAGGCGCCACGCGGAGCGGGCCAGCCTGCGACGCCGGCGCCCTGATCCGTCGCGTCGGCGCGCGGCCCGACCACAGCCGCGAGCAAGGACCAGGTGACCATCGCAATAGCCTGATCACAGAAATGTAATTTTCTGGTTGGCGTCCTCCTGGTTTCACCTCGCTATACTACGACCTCGCTATTAGCCAGGAAGCCCTCGAATGTCACGGCCCTTCATTTTTTCAAGAACCACCCCAGCCGCCGCCTTGATCACCCTTGTCGCCACTTTTTCGCCATCCGGCATCGCTGCCGACAATCCCCGCAGCGATGCCGCCCCCCAGGCGGCGACCGCCAGCGAAGCGCCATGGGTCGAAGGAGTCGTCAGGAAAGTGGATAAGCCAGGCGGGAAAGTGACGCTCGCGCACGGCCCGCTGGCAAATCTCGGCATGCCGGCGATGACCATGGCCTTCCGCGTCAAGGATGCCGCCTGGCTGGATCATATGACGGACGGCCACAAGATCCGATTCGTCGCGAACCGACTGGATGGCGTGTTCACCGTCGTCCGTTTCGAACCTGTAAATTAAGCGCCGACAGGCGTGGCGATCAGTCAACCGGAGGATCGCCCGGAAGGTCGCGGAGGATGCAGAATTTGCCCGTGGGTGAACTGTGGCCAGGGAGTTACTAGGAAAGTCGCGCCAGCGACTCAGGAACCTCCCCTCTCCCGCTTGCGGGAGAGGGGTTGGGGAAGAGGGGAACGGTCATGACTTTCATGATTTGGGGTATCTGATACAGCCATGACCGTTTGTATGCGAGTACTGATTGCGTCTGCGCTAGTCCTGGCGTTGAGCGTCGCGCCGCCCGTGCGGGCGCAGGACGCTAACCCTGGCAAGACCGTCGACAGCCTGCTCGCCTACGCCCGGGAGACGAATCCGGAATACGCCACGATGCGCTCGGAAGCCGACGCGTTCCTGGAACGTGTGACGCCTGCCGGTGCGCTGCCCGACCCACGGTTCAAGATGGAACTGCGGGACATCACCAGGTTCGGCGAGCAGAGCCCTACCGTCTCACCGAGCCGGGTGGGCAGTACGCGCTATCTACTGACGCAGGATCTGCCGTGGTTCGGCAAGCGCGATTTGCGCCGGGAAATTGCCGAATTTGAGGCCGAAGGCGCCACGGGAAGGGCCAGGGGAAGCTGGTCCGATCTCGCGGCACGAATCAGGACAGCACATGCCCAGCGCTATTATCTCCACGGCAACACCCGACTGACCCAGGAAATCCTTGACCTGATGCTCCGCCTCGAGAAGGTCGCACAGGTGCGCTACGCCGGCGGACTCGCTGCGCAGCAGGACGTCATCCGCGCGCAGGTTGAACAGACCAGCATGAGGAGCGAACTGGTGAGCCTGGAAAGCGAAAGCCGTCAGGTCGATGCGCGCCTCAATGCCCTGCTGGCGCGACCCGCTGCCGCCGCACTCGCCGAACCCGAAAAGCTGCCCAGGCTTCCCGCACCGGCCCAACTCGAGTTCGCGACCCTGGCCGAGCGGGTGCGGGCGCGCAATCCGCTGCTGGCGGCAGAAGAATCGCGGCTCAAGGCCGCCGAAAAAAGCCGTGATCTGGCGTACCGAAATCGCTACCCGGATTTCACCGTCGGCTTCGGCCCCATCCAGTACGACAACGCCGTCAAGGAGTGGGAACTGATGGTCGAACTCAACATCCCCCTGCAGCAATCCTCGCGACGCGCTCAGGAACGGGAAGCCGAGGCCATGCTGTCGGCCGCCAGGTCGCGCAAGGAAGCCAGCGCGCATCAGGTGCTTGCCGGACTCGCGGAGAATCTGGCCGGAATCGAGGCGGCGCGACGGGTCGAAACGCTGGCCACCGGCAGCCTCCTGCCACAGGCCGAACTGACCTTTCGTGCCGCACTGGCCGGTTACGAGACGGGCAAGGTGGACTTCGCCACCCTGCTCGACGCGCAGCGCCAGATACGACAGGCCAGGCAAAGCCAGATCAAGGCACAGAGTGAGGCGCAGATTCGCTTCGCTGAAATCGAAAGGCTGTTGGGGGAAGACCTGTGAAGCAGGGAAGCGGAATGGCCATTGGCGTCATCGCGGTCGCTCTGCTGGCCGCCGGCGGCGGCTATTGGTGGGGCAAGGCCGCTTCTCCTGAAGCAGGCAGCGGCTCGGCCGCGCCAGGTGCCGCCAAGGCAACCGGCAATCCTGAGCAGCGGCAACTGCTCTATTACCGCAACCCGATGGGCCTGCCCGACACCTCTCCGGTGCCGAAAAAAGACCCCATGGGAATGGACTACATCCCGGTCTATGCCGGCGAGCCGGACGACGAAGCGGCGGCTCCGAATCAGATCACGATCAGCACCGCCAAGGTCCAGAAACTCGGGGTACGGACGGAGGCTGCGCAGTTGCGCACGCTGGAGCGCACGGTCCGCGCTGCCGGCCGCGTCGAGCCCGACGAGCGCCGCCTGTTCACCATCGTCGCCAAGTTCGAGGGCTACGTCGAGCGCGTGTACGTGAATTTCACCGGTCAGCCGGTCGGCAAGGGGCAGGCCCTGTTCGAGGTGTACAGCCCGGAACTGGTCTCCGCTCAGCGCGAATACGCGATCGCCGCCGAAGGCGTCGAAGCGCTCAAGGACGCCGGCGGCCAGGCACGGGCGGGCATGCAGCAACTGGCCGATGCCAGCCTGCAGCGCCTGAAGAACTGGGACATTTCAGCCGAGCAGATCCGGGCACTCGCCGAGTCCGGCGAGGCGAAGCGGACGCTGACCTTCCGCTCGCCGGTCGCCGGCATCGTCACCGAAAAGAAGGCCCAGCAGGGCATGCGCTTCATGGCCGGCGAGACGCTCTACCAGGTCGCCGATCTGTCGTCGGTGTGGGTCGTGGCCGACGTCTTCGAGCAGGACATCGGCCTGGTCAAGGCAGGCGCGGCGGCGAAGATCAGAATCAACGCCTACCCGGACAAGGTCTTCAGCGGCCGCGTGACCTACGTCTATCCGACCCTGAAGGCCGAGACACGGACGGTTCCAGTGCGCGTTGAACTCGCCAACGCCGGGCTACTGCTCAAGCCGGCGATGTTCGCCGAGGTGGAACTGGCGGTATCGGCGCGCGGTGCGGTGGTCAGCGTGCCGGTTTCCGCCGTGATCGATAGCGGCAGGCGCCAGATCGTCCTGATCGAGCAGGGCGAAGGACGCTTCGAGCCGCGCGAAGTCAAGCTCGGGGCGCGCAGCGACCAGGACGTGGAAGTGCTCGACGGGCTGATGGATGGCGAACGGGTAGTCGTTGCGGCCAACTTCCTGATCGACGCCGAGAGCAATCTCCGGGCGGCTGTGGCCGGCTTTGGCGATTCGCGCGCGACACCGGCCGCCGGGAAAGGGGCAGGGCCCGCCAAAGGAGCGGGCCACCGTGGCGAAGGAACGGTGGAGAGCGTTGACGCCAAAGCGGGTACGGTCAGTCTGACGCACGGCCCGATCGCCAGCCTCAAGTGGCCGGCCATGACCATGGAGTTCAAGGTGGCCAACGAGTCGCTGCTGCCATCGCTGCAACCGGCAGCCACGGTGTCCTTCGAATTCATCGAACGTCAGCCGGGTGAATGGGTGATCACGGCGGTCAAGCCGCGACCGGCCGGTAGCGGTGCGCCAGCCGCCGTTGCCGACCCCCATGCGGGTCACTGAGCCAGCGCAGCGGAGATTGGCACGATGCTGGCGAAGATCATCGAATGGTCCGGCAAAAACAGTTTCCTGGTGCTGCTGGCTACCCTGTTCGTCATCATCGGCGGCGTCTACGCGGTTCTGCGCACCCCGATCGATGCCTTGCCCGATCTTTCGGACGTGCAGGTCATTGTCTATACCGAGGTTCCCGGCCAGGCACCGCAGGTAGTCGAGGATCAGGTGACTTACCCGTTGAGCACGGCCATGCTATCGGTGCCGAAATCCCGGGTGGTGCGCGGCTTCTCCTTCTTCGGCGCGTCCTTTGTCTACATCATTTTCGAGGACGGTACCGACATCTACTGGGCCCGCTCGCGCGTGCTCGAATATCTGAATTTCGCTTCCAGCCGCCTGCCCAGGGGCGTCACGCCGTCGCTCGGGCCGGACGCCACCGGCGTCGGCTGGGTCTTCCAGTACGTGCTGCTGGCCAGGGACAAGACGCTGGCCGAACTGCGCACGATCCAGGACTGGTATGTGCGCTATCAACTGAGCAAGGCGCACGGCGTCGCCGAAGTCGCTTCGATCGGCGGCTTCGTGCAGACCTATCAGGTCACCGTCGACCCGGTGAAGCTGCGCGCCTTCGGCATCCCGCTGATGAAGGTGGCGCAGGTGATCCGCGATTCCAACCGCGACGTCGGCGGCCGGGTGGTGGAAATGGCCGAAACCGAGTATATGGTGCGCGGCAAAGGCTACCTGCGCAACACGCGCGATATCGAAATGCTCGTCGTCAAGAGCGAGCAGGGAACCCCCGTCCTGATCCGCGACATCGCTCGCGTCGAACTCACCCCGGACGAACGACGCGGCATCACCGAACTCAACGGCGAAGGCGAAGTGGTCTCGGGGATTGCCATGGCGCGCTATGGCCAGAACGCTCTCGAAGTCATCCATAACCTGAAAAGCAAAATCGCCGAAATCGGCCCCGGCTTGCCCGAGGGGGTGACGTTGGAAGCCGTTTATGACCGTTCCGAGCTGATTCACCGCGCCATCGCAACGCTCAAACGAACGCTGCTCGAGGAATCAGTCATCGTCGCGCTGGTCTGCATCGTTTTTCTGTTGCACGTGCGCAGCGCTCTGGTCGCCATCCTGATGCTGCCGGTCGGCATCCTCATCGCCTTCATCGCCATGCGCGCACTGGGAATGAATTCCAATCTGATGAGCCTGGGCGGCATTGCCATCGCCATCGGCGCGATGATCGATGCGGCGATCGTGATGATCGAAAACGCCCACAAACATCTGGAACGTCTGCCCGCCGAGCACTCCAGCAGCGATCGTGCCGAGGCCATGCTCAGCGCGTGCACGGAGGTCGGGCCAGCGCTGTTCTTCTCGCTGCTGATCATCACCGTTTCCTTCCTGCCGGTGTTCAGCCTCGAAGGTCAGGAAGGCCGGCTGTTCTCGCCGCTGGCCTACACCAAGACCTTCGCCATGGCCGGCGCGGCGCTGCTGTCGATCACCCTGGTACCGGTGCTGATGCTGCTGTTCATCCGCGGCAAGATCCTGCCGGAAGCGAAGAATCCGGTGAACCGCTTGCTCATCCGGGTCTATCGGCCGATCATCGCCGGCGTGCTGCGCTGGAAGAAACTGACCGTCGTGCTCGCCGTACTCGCCCTGGCCATTTCGGCCTATCCGGCCTCCCGGCTCGGCTCCGAGTTCATGCCGACGCTCAACGAGGGGACGCTGCTCTACATGCCGACCTCGCTGCCCGGCATGTCGATCACCAAGGCGGCGGAGCTGATGCAGACGCAGAACAGAATCATCAAGAGCTTCCCCGAGGTCACCTCGGTCTATGGCAAGGCGGGCCGTGCCAACACGGCGACCGATCCGGCACCGACCGAGATGTTCGAGACGGTAATCAACCTCAAGCCGGAATCCGAATGGCGCGCCGGGATGACCCTCGACAAGCTGATTGGCGAACTCGACCAGGCGCTGCAATTCCCCGGGGTGGCCAACGCCTGGACGATGCCGATCAAGGCGCGCATCGACATGTTGTCCACCGGCATCCGGACGCCGATCGGCATCAAGGTTTTCGGCACCGATCTCGGCGCGATGGAAAAGCTGGCCAAGGAGATCGAGGCGGTCGTGAAAGCCGTTCCCGGCACGACCAGTGCGTTCGCCGAACGCCTCACCGGCGGCTTCTACCTCGACATCGAACCCGACCGTGAGCAACTGGCGCGCTACGGCCTGGCCATTGGCGAGCTGCTGGACGTCATCGGCACCGCCCTGGGCGGCGAGAGGGTGACGACGACGGTCGAGGGCCGCGAGCGTTTCGGCGTCAGCATCCGCTATCCGCGCGAGCTGCGCAGCGACCCGCAGCAGATTGCCCGCGAGGTACTGGTCCCGACGATGGACGGGGCGATGATCCCCCTCGGGCAATTGGCCCGCGTCGTCGTTGCCAAGGGAGCGCCGAGCATCCGCACCGAAAACGCGCTGCTCTCGGCGTACATCTACGTCGACATCCGCGACCGTGACCTCGGCGGTTACGTCGCCGACGCGAAAAAGGCGGTCGCCGAGCAGGTCAAATTCCCGCCCGGCTATTACGTTACCTGGAGCGGCCAGTTCGAGTACATGGAACGGGCGATCGAGAAGATGAAGATCGTCATTCCGGTGACGCTGCTCTCGATCTTCCTGCTCCTCTACCTCAACTTCAAGCGCCTCA
>WBZT01002780.1_pt1 | contig 11902 bp, 15 predicted proteins | sample 5204241 | NCBI WGS metagenome assembly WBZT01 (sample SAMN12344358, study PRJNA552823) | activated sludge metagenome | biome: Activated sludge suspended growth; feature: Nitrification reactor; material: Wastewater; isolation source: activated sludge from nitrification reactor of wastewater...
GCCAGTCTGGAGTGGATCCGGGCCAGTGAGAACGTGTGCCTGATCGGACCGGCCGGCACCGGCAAGTCCCACACCCTCATCGCACTCGGGATCGCCGCAGTCCAGCACGGGCACCGGGTGCGGTACTTCACCGCTGCCGAGCTCGTCGAGACGCTCTACCGAGGGCTGGCCGACAACTCCGTCGGCAAGCTCATCGACACCTTGCTGCGCAACGACCTCATCCTGGTCGACGAGCTCGGATTCGCACCCCTGGACGACACCGGCGCACAACTGCTCTTCCGGTTCGTCGCCGCCGCCTACGAACGCAGGTCCCTCGGCATCGCATCCCACTGGCCCTTCGAGTCCTGGGGTCGGTTCCTACCCGAGCACACCACCGCAGTCAGCATGCTCGACCGGCTCCTGCACCACTGCCACACCGTCGTCACCGACGGCGATTCCTACCGCATGCGACAAGCCAGAGCGAACGGAGGAACCCGACTCACAACCAGCTGAAACCCAGCGAAGGGTGGGGACTTTCAGTTGGCCACCAGCGGGGACCGCAACATGGCCATTGACATCTGGAAGGACATCGACCGGTCGCACCGCAAACTTGGCCTCACCGCGGCTCCCGGGAGAACCGGGGTGTGGATGTCGGAGGCCACCGTGCTGCGGGTGCTACGCCAAGAACACCTGATCCTGCCCGGAACCCGCCGCGGGAACGGGCAGCCGCGCAGACTGGCCGGACTGGGTGGCGTGGAGACCGAACTCGACCTGGATCCAAAACTTCCCCGATTTCAGCTCCTGCTCCCAGGCCGCGATCGCGGTGATGGACGTAGTCTCCCGGTACTGGCTGACCACCCTGGTGACGGGTGGTCAGCGCGCTGAGAGAACCGATCGCAGCCCCTTCGCCACACGTCTGAAGCCATGCGGGACACCCGCCACATTTCATGCCGGCCAGTGCGGAGCCGCCAGCACCATCACCAACAACGCACGGGTATCGCAGCCATCGCAGTAGCCATCACCAGTCTGCCCAGATCCAGGCGACGGCGGTGGGCTGGCAGTCGATCAGGGATTGCGTCGGGTTGTCGATCTGGTCAAAGTCGCGGACCAGAACAGAGAACCCCTTCAACGGCTGTCCGAGCCGGAATTCCCTGCCCCGGTACGCAAAGCCGTCGCCGTCAGACAGCACGGTTGCACCATCTGGGGCGTACACGATCGCTGTGTTGGGGGGGTCTCCCAGCGCGAAACACTTCGATTCCGACACTGTCAACGGCGTAACCCACGCCGGTTGCGGGTGCGGCGCCCGTGGGTCGGCCGGAGGCTGCACCGCCAACCTCGGCGCCAAAGACTCTTCGGGTGCCTCGCCGCCGCACCCGGCCAAGGCGGTGCCCGCCAGCACCACCGCTACAACCAACCGGCATATCGTGGCCATGGGGGCGTCCATCAGCCGGTGATAGGCGTGGCGCCGAGATATGTCTGCGCTCGCCCGATCTGCGTGAATAGACTGCCGATGCTGCCGCCGGCGGAGTGAATGCCGCGAGCGGTATTGCCGATGAACCAGGGCCCACCGCTGTCACCAGAACCGGTGATAGCGGTGGCGGTGCGGGCTAACCCGCAGCGGGTCTTGTCGTCGCTATACATGACACACACATCCTTCTCCGTCACGACAGTGCAACCGTACCCAGTCGTCTCTCCCCACTTGCAGACCACATCCCCGACGCTTGGGTTACCAAACCCGGTAACTACCCGGTCATAACTCGCGTCAAAGTTGGTTCGGAACTGAGCATTCGTAGAATGCGGTGACAACGTCCGATGGAATTGAATGTCGATGATGCCGTTCGCGGCATCATCCGCACTAGCACCAAACGTGATCACGTCCTTGGTGCCGTTGTAGCGCAGATCGTTGTCACAGTGCTTGGCGGTCAACACGCCCCGGTTGCCATTCCGAATAGCGGTGAAACCCGCTGTGCAATACCAATTTGAATTTGCCGGAGAAACGAGACGACGACCACCCTGAACCGTGGCCTGAGCCTCGACGGGGTCAGCATCGGTGTGCGACACCGCTACGTCCAACGACGAGTCAACCGCGCGGACCGCCGAGCGCACCTCCTGCGTGACGGAACCCGGCGACGCCTCCCTCGTTCCCGTGTAAGTGAACGTGACCTTGAACGTCACTGGATCTACCGACGACTCAACGGAAGTGGCGTTGAGCTTGGCCTGCACTGCGGCAGCCCCCAGCGCCGAAGCCTCCTCCAACTCCAACCTGGACGCAGGAGCATCAGAAATCAACAAGGTGTCGTGTGAGAGCCGCCGAAGCTGCGCTCGAACGGACTGCGGGGCGGCGCCTTCGAAAGCGACCCACGGCTGTTCGTCTTCCCCACGCACCAAGCCAGCGGCAGCAAACGACTCCGGATACTCCTCCTCCAACGAATCAACGAGCCGCCCAAACGCGGCGCTGCGAGTCATCCGCTCGGTAAGTACAGCGACCGGCACTCCCTCCGTTCGTGCCGCCTCAGCCACGTCCCGCTGCTCGTCGCGGGACAACACGGCCCTAGGGGATATCGGCGATGTCGAGCGGACCAGTTCGCCAGTGGGCAAAGGCGGGTCATCTGCCGCAACGCTCGCTTGGCCCAGCACGGTCTATGCAAGCAGCGCAGCGCACATTGCGCCGGCCGCCGTCGGACGTTTGATCATCAAGTTTTCCCCCATTGTTCAACGTGGCGCGACTCGCCCGCTCGCTCGCTCGCTGAAACACTATGTTATCTCGAGTGAATGAGGCAATAGTCGAGACTGAAGGTCCCCCCGTTTGGCGGACACCTCGTGTAGGAGGTAGTCATGTCAGAAAAGCAAGTGGGTAAGCCGGGTAGGTCTCGGTATGCCCCGGAGTTCAAGGCCGACGCGGCCGGGATGGTCATCGATGGTGACCGCACGATCGCGGATGTGGCGGAGTCGTTGGGGCTGGTCGAACAGACCCTGGGTAACTGGGTGCGCCAGGCGCGCATCGACCGCGGTGATCGGGCCGGGTTGACCAGCGATGAGCGGGCGGAACTTGCCCAGCTGCGCAGGGACAACGCCCGGCTGGTGATGGAGCGTGACCTCTTAAAACGAGCGACGGCCTTCTGGGTGAAAGAGTCGGACCGATGACCCGCTGTGCGTGGGTCGCCGCCCAGAAGGCCGCAGGATTCCCCGTCAATCTGGCCTGCCAGGTAGCCGGGGTTTGCACCAGCAGCTATTACGCGTGGGGCCGCCGAAGCGATCCACGGCGCCAGCGCCGCGCAGTGGGAGCAGGCGCATCTGATCAACGAGATCGTGAGCATCCACCGCGACACCGACGCCACTGCGGGGCCCCGCGTATAGGCCGAGTTGGAGGACCTGGGATGGGTGGTCAACCACAAGAAGACGGAGCGCCTGATGAGGGACAACGCCATTATCGGGGTGCATAAACCGGCGAAGGTGCGCACCACCATCCCGGCCGAGGACAACCCGCCGATCCCGGACCTGGTCGGGCGTAACTTCGCGGTGGGCGCCCCGGACTGCACCTGGGTCGGGGACATCACCTACATCGAAACCGGGGAGGGCTGGCTGTATTTGGCCAGCGTGATCGATCTGGGATCGCGGCGTTTCCTCGGCTACTCGATGGCCGATCACATGCGCACCGAGCTAGTCCTGGATGCCCTGAAATCGGCGATCACCGTGCGCGACGGCATCGTCGAAGGTGTGATCTTCCACGGCGATCGGGGCTCGCAGTACATGTCCACCGACTACCAGGCTGCGCTGGCCGCAGTCGGCATGCGGCAGTCAGTGGGACGTACCGGGGTGTGCTGGGACAACAGCCCCGCGGAGGCGATGTGGTCCAGCCTCAAACGTGAACTGGTGCACCGCTACCGGTTCGCCACCCGAGCCCAAGCCAGGGCGGCGATCTTCGCCTGGATCAACTGGTACAACCGGACCCGGCGTCATTCCAGCCTCGGCCAGATCAGCCCACTAGCATGGGAACAGCAGTACACCAACCGCGGCCAACAAGCCGCATAACCCCGTGTCCAGCGAACGGGGGGAACCTTGGGGCTGCCCCCGTTTGGTGGACATCCTGATGGTCGGGTTTGCCCGGCAGACGAGGATGGCATCCATGGGTGCGAGGAGGAAGTCGTATACCCCGAAGTACCGCAGGGGGGCGGCGCGGCTGGTCATTGATACTGGTCGCACGATCGCTGAGGTGGCCCGCGAGTTGGGGGTCGGGGAGCAGTTACTGGGCCGCTGGGTGGCCGCGGAGCGGGCGAAGATGGACAGCCCGCCGCAGGCGTTGGATGTCGATGAGCGCGCCGAGTTGGAGCGGCTGCGCCGGGAGAACGCGGCGTTGCGCATGGATCGGGAGTTCTTGAAAAAAGCCGCGGCCTTCTTCGCGAAGGAAACCTGAACGCCACCGAGGCGTTCGAGGTGATCCACGCGGAGAGGGCGACTTTCCCAGTGACCCGGATGACCGAGTTGTTGGACGTGTCGAGGTCGGGCTACTACGCCTGGGTCGAGCGACAGCAGGCCGAGCCAGGGCCGCGGGCTGCCCGCCGCGCCGAGTTGGCGGTGCAGATCGCGGACTTCCACGAGGCGTCTGACGGGGTCAACGGGTCCCCGCGAATCCTGGCCGATCTACGCGACGCCGGCGAAGTGGTGTCGCGTAAGACGGTCGCGAAGATCATGGCTGAGCAGGGGATACAGGGGATCAGTCCGCGTCCGTGGACCCCGGCCACCACGATCACCGACGACAGCCCGCACACCCTGCCCGACCTGGTGCAGCGTCAGTTCGACACCGGACAGCTCAACCGCGTGTGGACGTCCGACATCACCTACCTGGGGACTGGGGAAGGCTGGCTGTACTTGTGTGCGGTGCGTGACGGCTGCTCCCGGCGGGTGCTCGGGTACGCGTTCTCGGCCAGCCTGCACACCGACGTGGTCGAGACCGCGCTGCGCCGCGCGGTCACCTTGCGCGACCCGGATACCGGGCCCACCAGCGGGGTCATCTTCCACGCCGATTATGCCGAGCCTTTCGTTAAGCCGAGGAACCGTGGTTTTGCCTGTGTTGGTGGGGTTTGGTGACTGATTCCTCGGCTTAACGAACCGGTGTTATCGGAGGCTGTAGAGGGCTTGGAGCTGGTCCTGGGTCAGTCGTTGGGTGGGTGGGGAGTTGATCGCTGGGGTGGCGGCGTTGACGGCTTCGCGCATCATGTCGATGGTGGCGAAGGCGTAGAACGCTGCTGTCGTCGAGACGTGCTCGTGGCCGAGGAGCCTCATGATGATCGGCAACGGGATGCCCTGCTGGTAGAGGTCCATGGCCTTGGTTTTGCGCAGCATGTGGCAGTGGACGTGCTCTGGAACAGAGGGGCAGTCTGCGCGGGCGATTCGTGCTGCTTGCTTGAGCACTGCTGCGACGGTGTCGACGGACAGGGCTGTGGGCTGTGCGTGGTGCTGGCTGTAGAACACCGGCCGTGTCGCGGGCAGCGTGGCCATGTTCGGGTGGAACTCGTCGAGGTAGACACGCAGATGCTCGATCGCCTTGTGTGTCAGGGGCACGGTGCGGGTCTTGTTCCTCTTGCCAGTCAGTCTCACGTGCCCGGGCTGGCTCAAGCAGAGGTCTTGCAGCGTCAGGGCGGTGAGCTCACCGACCCGGGCGGCGCTGTCGTAGAGCAGGATCAGCAGCATCCGGTTTCTGCGCGACTTGGTCGTCGTGCCGCTGAAGGCAGCGAGAACGGCTCGTGTTTCGGGCTCGGTGAGGTACTTGATCGGCATGTTGGGGATGGCCGGGGCCCGAAGGGTCTTGGCCCTCTGGGCAAGCGCGACGAGGGTGACGTCTTCGTGGGAGCAGTAGGCCAGGAACGCTTTGACGGTGCTGAGCCGCAGCGCGATGGTGTTGGGTGCATAGCCTCGTTCGCCGGTCATCCAGGCCAGCCACGCCTTCAGGTAGTGCCGGTCGAAGTGGTCGAAGCTGACGCGGGCGCGTTCGATGTGCTCGTGATCGGCCAGGTAGTCAAGGAAGCATTCCAGACTGATCCGGTAGGCCTGGGTCGTCTTCGGGGAGCTCTGCTGGACTGTGGGCAGGTAGGTGTGCAGGTAGTCCCTGGCGAGGCCGAAGAAGTCCGGGTCGCCGGTTTGCCGGTCACGTCTCATGCGAATCCGACCTCCGGCAGCAGGGACTGGGTTTTGCCGGTGATGGTGGCGTAGTCGTCCATGAAGTCGGGCGAGGTGTGGATGTAGTAGTAGGTGGAATCGACACTCGCATGTCCCATGTAACGCGCCAGGTAGGCCAGCATCGCGGTGACGTCGGTGCCCTGGCGCATCCATCGCTCGATGTTGGCGTAGGCGAAGTGATGTCGGAAGTCGTAGGGCCGTGGCTGTTGGCCGCCGACAGGCCGCGGCAGTTGGGCCTGGTCCCAGATGCGGTTGAACATCTTCCCCACGGTCGTAGCGGTGACCTGGTTTCCGGTGGTCGACACGAAGAAGGTCCGCCTGGATGGGCCGAACTGCTTGCGCGCTGTCTGATCGCAGGCGGTGAGGACATCGATGATCTGACTGGTTAGGGGCAGCCGACGGCTGCGGTTGCCCTTGGAGCCCACCACGTCGATGTGCCCCTCGCGCAGGTCGACCCGGTCGGTCGGCAGAAGGCGGGTCTCCCCGGTCCGCAGACCACACGAATGCATCAAGGTGAAGAACGCGGCCGCCTGCCACCGCCACGGGGACTGCGCCTGGACGCAGGCTGCGGCGGCGAAGAACCGTTCGATCTCCTGGGTGCTCAGCAGGTAGGGGTGGGCAGCAACGAACGGGGCCTTCCATTGCTCTGACAGCACGTAGGCGTGGCTGTCTCGGTGGGCTCGAAGCCACCGGCCGACGTCACGGATGTAGGACATCCACGACCGGTACCGACTATCCGAGGACGCCAACTGCGCCGTGACCCATCCTTCGACGGTCTCGTGATCGAAGACGCTCCGATCATGGTCGGTGCAGTAGGCGTCGAACCTGGTCAGGTACCAGATCCGGGAATTTCCGTAGAAGCCCATCTTCTCCTTGAACACCAGGTAGGCGTCCAACTCCGCCGCGAACGCGCTGGTGAAGCTGTGGGCGCTCATGGACGTGCACCTTCGGGGACCTCGAGCACACACTGCAGTAGCCGGTCTTGATCGACGCTCAGGTACTGGTTGGTCGACTCTGGGTCCGCGTGGCCGAGCACGGCCGAGATCGTTGGCAGCGCCACCGCTGCGCGTAGCATCCTGGACGCGGCGTTATGACGCAGGAACCGGGTCCCGACCTTCACGTCGGTGACTCCGGCCTTGCCGAACACCTCGGCAATCACCCCGTAGATGCTGGCATGATCGGCCAGCCGGGTGTGTGGAGCCACCGACCGCAAGAAGACATGGTCATCAGCCGAGACGGGCCGCTCATCGAGGACGTAGTCTGCGAGCTTCGCGCTCACCAACGTGGTCAGCGGCAAGGTCAGCGGGTTGTTCGTCTTCTGCTGCACGATCCCGATCGTCTGCCCGCGCCAGTCGATGTTGATCAGCCGCAGGCCGATGATGTCGCAGGCTCGCAGCCCTGTCGTCAGCGCAAGCAAGGTGATGGCCGCGTCACGTGCGGTGACTGCCCCCGATGCGCACGCTTGCACAGCCAGTCGTTGCTCCTCGTCACTGAGCACCGGCAAGATCGCATGAGAACGTTTCACGCCGGCAAGGTTGACCGCGTCCACCAGATCGGTGCGGCCGGTGAACTTCAAGAACGGACGGAAGTTCGACACCACCCAGAACAAGGACGACTTCGCCCACCTGTCCGACAACGATTCCAAGAACCCCAGAACGCTGGCGCCATCCGCGGAATCCAGGCAGGAGATCCCGTGTGATTCCAAGAAGACCAGGTAGCCGCGGGCGACCCGCCCGTAGGCCGTGCGTGTGGCCGGCGCCAGGGCGCGATCGTCCATGTCGGCCTCCCACGCGCAGTTCAGCGCGGTGAACTCACTGGACTCCGGCTGAGCCCCACCACCGCCGCGCTTGCGGACCGTCAGATCCACCCGGCCCGTGCCCACATAGGTGTCGAACACGCTGACCAGCCGTGCGTAGTCAGACCTGCGCTGAGCACTGAACCGGCCAGTGCGCGGGCTCACCGTCATCGACGCGAACGCCGCACCCAACGAGGGTGTGTAGGCGCCACCACGATCCTCAACGAAACTCGTCAGCGCCTTGATCGTCTTCTCATACTGGCCGATCGTCGACTCCATATAGCCGGCCGTGCGCAGTTCCGCGACAACAACCGCAGCGATCCGTGTGACCGTCGTATCCATCACCGTCTCCTTTCCACAGGACATTGGATACGGCGGACACTAGCCATCGACCAGCGATTCGTTAAGCCGAGGAATCAGTCAGCAAACCCCACCAACACAGGCAAAACCACGGTTCCTCGGCTTAACGCAAGGCTCGGCATAATCGGAGTGGAAGATCGCCCCGGCCAGGCTGCCCCGAGTGGACGCGGCGTTGTTCAACGCGTCTTCCACCAGGCTGGTGCAGCCGCCGGCGCTTGCGATACCCGGCGATCTTGTGGGCACGCATCACCCGCGCCACCCGCTTGTGGTTGACCCGCTGACCAGCGGGTTTGCCATCGGCGGGGTCGTTGAGCTCGGCGGTGATCCGCGGGGCACCCATGGTGCGGTCCTGGTCGTGGATAGCCCGGATCTTCTCGGCCAGCGCGGCGTCGTCGCCCGCCTTGGCCGCCCTGGCCGGCGCGGCGGCCTGCCACGCGTAAAACGACGACCGCTGGACCTCCACGATCTGACACAGCCGCTTCACCTCGAAGGCGTGTTGGTGGTCGGCGACGAACTGGAAGCGGCTCACCAGTTCGTCTCCCCAGCGAAATACTTCGCCGCCGAGCGCAGAATCTCCCGCTCTGTGGCCAGTTTGGTGGTCTCGACCTCCAACTGGCGAACCCGCGCCTGCAGCCGTGCGATCTGCTGCTGCGGGGTTTCGTCGGGCAACGCCCCGACCGCGCTGCCGGGCAGTGCGCACTGCTGCTGTCGGGGTTTCAACGGGCTTGTGGTCAACGTGCCGTCCTCGGCCCTGATGTAAACGAATCAACTCACGTATTGACGCTTGTAACAGCCCATATTCAAGCGACCCGAGTACAGATAAGGGAACGGCAGATGGAAGGCATCGCCGCGGCCAAGAAGCGCGGCGTGTACGCCGGGCGGAAGAGGGCCCTCACCGATGCACAGGTCGCCGAGATCCGCCGGCGGGTTGCCGGCGGAGAGACCAAGTCGTCGCTGGCCCGCGAGTATGCAGTGAGCCGGGAGACGTTGTACCAAAGCCTGCGAAAAGGCTGACGCGTACTTGCGTGGCCGCCGGTAACCTGCCCAGGCCAGAGGAAAGCGGCGTCGAACCACCTTGAGGTACGGCCTGCGGCCAGTGCGTGCGCGCCCTGCGGCTAGGCGTTCTCCCCGATCCCGGTCGGGCAGTGTGGCGGCTCAAGAGTCCAGTGGTCCGGAGTTCAGCGCCGCTGAGAGGGGGCCCACTTCGCAGAGGTGCCCCTCAAGAGCTGGAGGTACGATCCCAACCAGTGCAGACCGGGCAGACGTATGAGCGGATCGGGTATCGACTGCTTCGTTCAGCGTTGTTGGCGATAGCGTGCATGTGAAGTTCCTTGCTAAACCTAAACGGCGGCCTTCTGATCAGTTTGGTTGGCGGGTTCCAGACAGTGACACCCGTCGGCCGCACTGGACTCGCTCAGCCATCACCGTCCTGCTGGGGGCATCTCAAGTCCGAACATCCAAGTCTGGAGCGAATGCTTCATGCGAGATTCGGTTGTTACGGGCCCTACGGAACTGGCTCCTGCCGCTTGCGGACGGTTTAGTTAGAGTGCTTTACTAAGGTCAATGAGGGGGAGGATTTCATGACCAAGATTGCGCGGGCTGTGGTGGTTTTCTCACTGTTGATGGCCCTGTCTCCAACCTCCGCCGGGGCTGTGCAGCCCGCCGCTTCCCAGGATTTGGAGGCGGATGAGGCAATTGAAGTGTTCGTCAACGCGGCCCCCGAACTCATGAACCTTGAGACGCCAGAGAGGCCTACTAGCCTGGAGGGTGCGCCCAGCGTGGATTTGGCGTCGGAGAACGGTCAGGTGGACATGTCGCTGCCCGAAGAACTGGACGGCCCCGTGACCGTTGTCGATCGCACGGACTCATCTGGCCCGCAGATAGCGACTACATTTCCCTTCGAACAGTCGGCTGAACTGATTGCTGGTGACGCAGGAGCGGCCTATGACAACGGAAATGGGTCGTTTACGGTTCCAATGCCACAAAACGACGGCTCTCTTGTCATTGGCATCGTTATTGAGTCTGCGGACGCACCCACGGAATACGCATTCGAACTCAAGGTTCCAAGTGGGGCCACGTTGAAGCCATTGGAACAGGGAGTTGGCCTATACGACTCGAATGGGAACCTATTTGGCGGGGTCGCCCCGCCGTGGGCACGAGATGCCGCTGGCCAAGCAATCGACACGCACCTCGAAATCCGTGGAGACACGGTTGTACAGACGGTGGCACACCGCTCGGGGCAGATCGCCTATCCCGTCAGCGCCGATCCGTGGCTGGGGCTCGACCTGCTCGACTGGACCAGCAGAAGTGACTGCCCAAACTCCCGTTGTCCGGGAAGATCTAGCGGCTACGTGATCTCGGCAGGGTTGAGCGCATGGGGAGTCTACTGGCGCTACACGGGCTCCGGGACCGCGATTCTGAACGGATCCGGATGGTCAGAACTAGTGAGCAAGCGCCCTGCGGCGGATAACAACAACAACCGAATGCGCCCGCAATGGACCTGTCACGCGATAGGTGCTTATCCGCCTCTGACTGGAGGGAGCTGGGATCTCGAGTCTTGGCGCCCAGAAATTTGGGACTCCGCCGTCTGGTGGCAGTCCCGATGCAACTGGTGAACCGCGGTTCAGCCTTGGCCGCGTTGGGCGCAGGGTTACTCTCAGCGGCCATTGGCGCATGGACTGCGTACCTTCTCCTGGTGATCGAAGGCGGGTCCGGCATCCAGGCCTTGGGATGGGGCCGCGTCGATGGGGCGCTTTGGCTAAGCCTGACGGTGGGCGCCCTGGGCCTCGTCGTGGTAGCGGCGTTCAGAAAGGCGCGCATACCGTGGGCGGGTCTGTCTGTGGGTGGTTTCGGTGCGGGGCTCTTCTTGCTGTCAGCGTACGTCTACCTCTCCGTGGGCAACCTCGTAGACGTTGGAGCCATTCCGGAAATGAACGCATCAAACGGCGAACTCAGCCTCCCGCTTGCGGGGATGGCGATGATGACCTTCGGATGCGTGCTCACTCTCATCAGCCTGAACCGGCATCGACGGTAGTCGGGCCCCAGCACACAGTAAGCGTCCGAGAGCGAACCTCCGGCCCGGTTGTTGCACAAACGACCGTTTTCGGGCGCGTTAGCCAGAAGCCTTGTCCACATGGCTTGGGGTTTCGGGCGGCACGGGAGCCGGACACGATCTTCGGACTTGAACGGCCCTGGTGTCAACGGAGACCCCGAGTGTCAACGGACGAGCTCACCGACGCTGTGCATGCCACACCGCACCCACATTCAGAGCGGCGCTTGGACGAGGTCGCCCGCACCATCGGGTCACCGGAACGGGATCTCCGATCGGATTGCCGAACCCAGAGGTGCCCTCATCGCCCAGTAAAACGCGGGCGGTCGCCCCCGACGAAACGCTCGTTCTATGCCGACGAGGGCGCGTCTCCGCCTCAAGCTCATGACGATGCTTACCGCCGTATCTGAAGCGGTGTTGACGCTCATCTGAATCTCCTCAGACCTGCTCATTGAAATTCCCCACCCGTGTGGCACCGCTGGATGCAGGCGGGCCCCTTCCAGGATGGCGGCATCTGACCGCTCGCCTACCTGGAAGGAGCC
>WBZT01002782.1_pt1 | contig 11894 bp, 7 predicted proteins | sample 5204241 | NCBI WGS metagenome assembly WBZT01 (sample SAMN12344358, study PRJNA552823) | activated sludge metagenome | biome: Activated sludge suspended growth; feature: Nitrification reactor; material: Wastewater; isolation source: activated sludge from nitrification reactor of wastewater treatment...
CCCGCCCGGGCCACCAGGCGGCGCGGACGATGCGGGATAGACGTTCTGCGCCGGCGGCGAGAGCGCCTCCCACAGTTCCCGCCAATAGGGCGCGGCGGCGGTCGTAAAGCGACGCAGCACGACGTCGGGGACATCGCCGCCACCGGCCAGGGCGTCATAAAGGTACAGCCCGGCCAGTTGCAGGAAGAGCGGCTGCGGCCCGGCCTGGGCCAGCAAGGCCTCGGCCGCGCCCGCCGGAATACGCAGACCAGCCCGCTCGATGGGCACAGTCAGGAGCGCCCGCGCCGCGGCGGCGTCCAACAGGCCCACGTCCAACTGCTGGAATAGCTCGTAATATCGCGACCGGTAGCCCGACTGCGCGAACAGCTCGGCCGGGGCAACATGGCTGGTGACCGCGAACCGGACGACGCCCTGGCGACCCAACGCCAACCAGGCATCGAAAAGTGTCTCGTCAAAGACCGCCGGACGCCAGACCATCTGCTCCAGTTCATCCAGGAACAGCAGCGGGCGAAAGCCGGCGGCATCGAGCTTATGCGCCGCGGTGACGAACTCGGCCAGGGTGCGCACCGGCGTGGCGTCGTCCGGCTTAACCGCCGCCCACCATTGCCCCCAGACGGCATTCAGCAGTTCCGGCAGGGAGTGCATGGCCGGGTCCGTCAGGTCAACCGTGGCGGCCAGCCCCGGCGCAGTGATGTGGCGGGCGACGTGGCGCAGCAGCGACGACGCCCCGAAGAGCCGCGTGGCCGTGAGGGCTACGTGTGTGCCGGAGGCCAGCAGTTCCTGTATACGGGCGTGCTCGGCGTCGCGGCCGAAGAACATCGGCTCGTCGCTGACAGCGCGGCCGAGCGTGTAGGGGTTGGGCGGCGCAGCGGCCGGCTCAAGTGTCTGCGGCGGGAAGGGGCGCGTGTCGCCGGGGTCGGCCGGCGGCCAACGCCAGGTGACGCCCGACTGCATCGATTGCCCCGCGCTGCCACTGACTTGATCTAGCCAGACCAGTTGCGCGTCATTGTCCGCGAACAGGTGGGCCACAGCGGTGGCCAGGTCGGGGCGCAGAGCCACCAGCGCCTCGGCCAGGCCGGCACTGCGCCCCTGCCGCTGCACATAGCCCAGGAATTCGCTTGTCCGCTCGCGCCTGGTTGCCCCCGGAAAGGCGGCAAACGCCACCGCCAGCTGGCGAGCCAGGGCGGTCAGCTCCAGCTCATTCAACGCGCCGTCAAGAAGGTCCAGCAGTCGCACTGAGTCCATTATCTTCTCCCGCGTCGGAGTATAGCCTCTATGGGCGGTGACGTTCAACCATCCGGCAGCGACGGCCTCGCGCCAGCTGACAAAAAACGCAACGGCCACGGATGGGGCGGCCTGGCGCCATGGGTAAGCGATCTCGCTGACCCTGGTCCGCTCTTTCAGTTGCCGCACGCCTCTTTTCGCGTACGATCCAACTGTCCGGCGAGCTAGTTCCGCGCAACGGCGAATTATCCCCCTGGCAGCGCTCCAAGCTGCCGCGGCCACCATCCGGATGGCGGCCGCGGCCACATCAACGAGGCCAAAACATGTCAACTTTCCTTTCCTTTCCCGAAAACTTCCTGTGGGGCACAGCGACGGCGTCGTTCCAGATCGAAGGCGCCTGGGACGCAGACGGCAAGAGCGAATCGATCTGGGATCGCTTCTGCCGCACGCCCGGTTGCGTCAAGGACGGCAGCAACGGCGATGTCGCCTGCGACCACTACCACCTCTGGCCGCAAGATGTGGTCATGATGAAAGGACTGGGCTTGAAAGCTTATCGCTTCTCCGTCGCCTGGCCACGTGTGCTGCCCGATGGCCGCGGCCGGGTCAATCAGGCCGGGCTGGATTTCTACAGCCGCCTGGTTGACGAACTGCTGGCCAATGACATTTGCCCGTTCGTGACGCTCTACCACTGGGACCTGCCCCAAGTGCTACAGGATGCCGGCGGCTGGCCGGCGCGGCCGACGGCCGAGGCGTTTGTCGAATACACTGACGCGGTCAGCGCGGCGTTGGGCGACCGCGTGCATAACTGGATCACCCACAATGAGCCGTGGTGCATCAGCTTCCTGAGCCACATGCTGGGCATCCACGCCCCCGGCCTGCGCGACACCACGGCCGCCCTGCGCGCCGCCCATCACGTCCTGCTGTCCCACGGCTGGGCCGTGCCCGTCATTCGCGCCAACAGCCCCGGCGCCGAAGTGGGCATTACGGTCAACCTGGAGTGGGTCGACCCGGCCAGCCGCAGCGCCGCCGACCTCGACGCCGCGCGGGCGGCGGACTGCTTCGCCAACCGCTGGTTCCTCGACCCGCTCTATGGGCGGCAGTATCCCGCCGACGGCGTGGCCGACTTCGCCGACGCCTTGCCGAACGGGCTTGACTTCGTGCAGCCGGGCGACATGGCCGCCATCGCCGTGCCGACCGACTTTCTGGGCGTCAACTACTACACTCGCCGCGTGGCGCGCGACGAAGCCGCGGCCGATAACCTGCCCCAAGCCGTCTTTGCCGACGGGCCGCGCACCGATATCGATTGGGAAGTGTACCCCGAAGGGCTATACAAGCTGCTCAACCGGCTGCACTTCGAATATGGGCCGCCCAAGCTCTACATCACCGAGAACGGCGCCAGCTACAACATCGGCCCGGACGCTGACGGCCGTGTTCCCGATGCGCTGCGCCTCGACTTCCTGCGCCGCCACATGGCCGCCGCCCATCGCGCCATGGCCAACGGCGTGCCGCTGGCCGGCTACTTCGTCTGGTCACTGATGGACAACTTCGAATGGGCCGAGGGCTACACCCAGCGCTTCGGCATCGTCTGGGTCGATTACGAGACCCAGCAGCGCCTTCTGAAGGACAGTGCCCTGTGGTACCGTCAAGTGATCGCCGCGAACGGCTACGCGTATGGCGGCTAACTTCGATGGCATTAACAAGTAACGAACCACTCTCCTCTGAGCCGGCGCGCAACTCGCGGCCGGGCGCGGCCTATGCCATCCTACTGGCCCTCTGGGCCGCCGGCGCGGCCCTAACCCTTGTCCTTGCCCTCTGGTTCGGCGAGCAGCTGGCCATGGCCGTCGGCGGCGATGACTGGCGCGCGTTGTGGGCCGCGGCCGGGGTCTTTTGGGCTGCGGCCGTGGGCTTGCCGGCGTGGCTGGGGCAGCGACTGGCAGTCATCCCGCGCTACCGCGCCGTCTTCAGGAGCTGGCTGTGGACAGCCGTGTTCGTCCTCTGTCTGCTACCCGTCCGGCTGGCCGGCCCAACCGACGCCGAGGGCGCGGCCGGGTTGCAAATCGCCGGGCTGCTGCTCTACCTGGCGCTGGTGGCCATTGCGCGCCGCCGCGCCGGCGTCCACCTTGCGCCCGGCGGTCGGGGCGTGGGCGCGGCGCTGTTCATGGCCGCGCTGCTGGCGCTGCCGTGGGTGGCCTGGGGCGCGCTCGGTTCGCCACTCGATACGCTGCTCAACCTGCTGGCGGGGCTGCTTTTCGGACTGGCCGTGGCCCTGACGCTGGAACGCCACTTGCTGGCGGTGCTGCGCGACGATCTGGCCAGCCGCGGCCATCGCCTGGCCCTGGGCGGGTTGGCCGCCGCGACGACACTGGCCGTCATGGCCGCCGCGTTCGGCGTCAACGGGCAGCAGCTCATCCTGGTCGTCCTGTTGCCGGGGCTGGGCTGGGCTGTGGCCCGCCTGGGCCTGCGGCGGGGCGGGTGGGCGGCCGCGGCGCTCCTTATTGGCCTGGCCACGGCCGCGCCGCTGCTGTTCTTCGACCCCGACGAACTGAACCTGGTGCTCAACCTCGGCTCGCGCGACGTCGGCTATTACGCTCTCCTCGCCACTGTCCTGGGCACGGCTATGGGCTGGGCGCTCAGTCTGGCGGCGTTGTTGTTGGGCGGGCGGGCGATTGGCCGGCGGGTGTGGGCCGCCACGGCGATTCTGGCCCTCGCCTTCCTGGCCGTCGCCTACGCGCTTGTCGGCCAGACCGGCTGGCACGGCGAGCGGCTGTTCGTCGTTCTGCGCGATCAGGCCAACATCGGCAGCGCCGTCGTCATCGACGACCCGGTTGAGCGGCGCACGGTCGTCTATGACCTCCTGACCCACCACGCCGAGACGACACAGGCCGATCTGCGCGCCACGCTCGACCGCTTTGGCGTGGCCTACACGCCCTACTATCTGGTCAACGGTCTGGAGGTGAACGGCGGGCCGCTGTGGCGCTGGTGGCTGTCGCGCCGGCCGGAGGTGGATCGCGTTCTGGTCAGCCCGGAGGTGAGGCCGCTGCCCACGCCGCCAACACTGCCGTTTGACGAGCCAGCCATTCCCATGCCGCCCGCTCTGCTCTGGTCACAGCTGCTCATCCGCGCCCCGCAGGTCTGGAACCGGCTCAACGTCACCGGCACGGGCATCGTCGTCGGCCAGAACGACAGCGGCGCCGACGTCACCCACCTCGAATTGCGCGACAACTACCGCGGCAACACCGCCAACGGCCCCACGGGCAACGACTACAACTGGCTCGACCCGTGGAACGGCACGACAACGCCGACCGACTTCGGCGGCCACGGCACCCACACGCTGGCCACGGCCGTCGGCGGCAACGTCGGCGTCGCCCCGGGGGCGACGTGGATCGCCTGCGTCAATCTGGCCCGCAATCTGGGCAACCCGCCGCGCTATCTCGACTGCCTCCAGTTCCTGCTGGCCCCGTTCCCGCAAGGAGGCGACCCCTTCGCGGACGGCCGGCCCGACCTGGGGGCGCACGTGATCAACAACTCGTGGGGCTGCCCGCCGCAGGAGGGCTGCGAGGTCGATACCCTGTTGCCGGCGGCACGGGCCTTGCGCGCGGCGGGGGTCTTCGTCGTCGCCGCGGCCGGCAACAACGGCCCGACGTGCAGCAGCATCGACGGCCCGCTGGCCATCTATGACGAAGTCTTCACCGTCGGCGCGGTCGATGACTTGCGGCAGGTGGCCGAGTTCAGCAGCCGCGGCCCGGTGACGGCCGACGGCAGCGGGCGCATCAAGCCCGATATCGCCGCGCCGGGAGTGGGGGTGACGTCGGCCGTGCCCGGCAATGAGTATGCGGAGAACGACGGCACGTCGATGGCCAGTCCGCACATCGTCGGCGTGGTGGCTCTGTTGTGGTCGGCCAACCCGGCCCTCATCGGCGACATCGACCGCACCGAGCAAATTTTGACCGAGACGGCGACGAATATCGCCCCGGACGGCTTCAGTGGGCCGATCTGCGGCACGGTGGCGGAGCGGCCGAACAGCTTCGTCGGCTACGGCATCGTCAACGCTCTGGCGGCTGTGGAGCAAGCGCTGGCGGAGCGCTAGAGCAACTCGACGAGCGTCGCCTCGCCCTGGCCGACGCCGACGCATAGCGTCGCCAGGCCATAGCGCATCGGCTCGCCGGCGGCGCGGCGGCGCTTCATCTCGTGCAGCAGCGTCGTCAGGATGCGCGCGCCGGAGCAGCCCAACGGGTGGCCCAGGGCGATGGCCCCGCCGTTGACGTTGGTGATCTCCGGTCGCATCCCCAACTCGCGCATGACCGCCAGCGACTGCACGGCGAAGGCCTCGTTCAGTTCGATCAGGTCGATGTCGTCCAGCGTCAGACCGGCGCGGGCCAGCACCTTGCGCGTCGCCGGCACGGGGCCGAGGCCCATCGTGCGCGGGTCCACGCCGGCCGCGGCCGAGCCGACCCAGCGCGCCAGCGGCGACAGGCCCAGCGCCGCCGCCCGCTCGGCCGACATCAGCAGCAGCGCCGCCGCGCCGTCGTTCAGGCCGCTGGCGTTGCCGGCCGTCACCGTGCCGCCGGCGCGGAAGGCGGGTCGCAGCTTGGCCAGGGTCTCGGCGCTGGTGTCGAGAGCGTAGCTGTCACCCGCTCGCTTAATGCGCGGGTGCTCGTCGGTGTCGAAGACGATGGGATCGCCCTTGCGCTGCGGGAAGACGACGGGGACGATCTCTTCGCGGAAGCGGCCGGCGTTGATGGCCGCCAGGGCGCGGCGCTGGCTCTCCAGGGCGAAGGCGTCCTGCTCCTCGCGCGTGATGACGCCGCCGGCGATCTGGCCGTCGCAACTCATCTGGTAAATGTTCTCAGCCGTCTCGCCCATCGCCTCCAGCGGGAAGAGGGCTTCCATCTTCGGGTTGGGGTAGCGCCAGCCGAGCGTCGTGTCATAGGCGGTGACGTTGCCCGACGGGCCGAAGGCGCGGCTATTTTTCGGCAGCGAATAGGGCGCGCGGGTCATGGATTCGACGCCGCCGGCGATATAGGCCGCGCCCTCGCCCACGGCAATGGCCCGCGCAGCCTGGTTGACAGCGTTCAGGCCGCTGGCGCACAGCCGGTTTATGGTCACGCCGCCGGCGCTGTGGGGCAGCCCGGCCAGCAACGCGGCCATGCGGGCGACGTTGCGATTGTCCTCGCCGGCCTGGTTGGCGCAGCCGAAGTAGACCTCTTCTATCTCGTTGGGGTCAATGCCTGTACGGGCAACGATCTCGCGGATGACGAGCGCGGCCAGGTCGTCGGGGCGCACGTCGGACAGAGCGCCGGCGTGGCGGCCGATGGCCGTGCGCACGCCGTCGATGAGCACAACTTCTTGCATGATGGGCCTCTTTGCGCCGCGGCGACATGGGGGCTACAACTCCGGCCGCGGCGAATGGGGCCAATTGTACCCCGCCAGCCCCCTGCGTCCACGCGCCGCGCAAAAAGATAGCCCCCGGCCACAACCTGGCCGGGGGCTATCACCTAACCGCCTGAACGGAGCGCCGAAGCGCCGGGCAGAAGGCTACTGAATTGGCGAGGGCCCCCAGACGCGGATGCGCAGCGCGTCCACGAACGTGCCACGGTCGACGCAGCAGAAGGAGTCGCTCTCGAAGAGGAACGCAAACGAGGCGAATGGTGAATCGAGCATCTCCGCGGCCACAGGGTTGTTGCGCGAGTCAAGCTGGACCAGCTTCCACTTGTTGTTGGTGGAGCCGGTGAAGGCCTGGCAGACGTACCAGAAGCTGTCGTACGAACCGCACCAGTAAAAGTAGTCGAAGCCTTCCTCGGTGTCGGTCATGTGCTGGAAGCGGATCTGAACCCGACGCGCGCCCTGGGTATCCATGAAGGTTCCCGCCCAGGAGAGCATGTCGTTGTCATACCACGGGTTGCTGAAAGGATCGTTGTTGTAACCCGCCGAATAGAGGCTGTACTGGCCACGCTTCGACAGATAGTCAGTAGCGTCCCAGCCGACTGAGCTACTGCCAACCTCGGCAAACTCCCAGTTACCCGTGCCGTTCTCAAAGCCCTCGTTCAGCAGCGCATAGACTGCATTTGGCCGGACGCTTGACCGCGCGCTCTGCACCATCATCGTGGCCGACCGCGGCCCGCGCGGCCCGACGCCAAGCTGCGCGTCAAGCTGCGGCCCAATCGGCTGCCGGATGTCAATGCGAACTATTCTCGTCTGCGACGGATTGGCCTCGCTCTTGGCCATCGCCAGCGCCGGAACCATCGCCAGCAGAAGCATCACCACCACAAGAACAACCAACTTCGGTTTCATTGTTTCCTCCCAAACTTGTGAGTCAGAACGACTCTACTGCCGCGGATATACGCTTGTCATCGACCACACCCTGGGCACGTCGGCCTGGTAATGAACAAGCCGACAACTACGGTCCCGTCGCGCGAATGCGGATCGCATCGACGTAGGCGCCTTCGTAATCGGAGAAGATGAAATCAGAGTAGAAACCCCAGGTAAACACGAAGTCCGAGTCGCCCATGTAGTTCTCGCCGTAGAAGTTCCTGAGGTTGATATTCACGTACCGCCACGTGCCGTTCGTCGAGCCGGTATGAGCGTTGCAGTCGAACGTCAAGCCGTCATGCGACGCGCACCAGAGGAAGTAGTCGAAGTAGAATTCGGAGTCGTTGCGGAACTGGAAGCGGACATAGCCGTTGGTCGCGTTGGACAGATCCATCGGGTAATCCATCCAGGTATCCATATAGTCGACGTAGTAAGGGTAGGTGCTGGGATCGTAGCCGTTGGCGCAGCCGGCCGCGGGCCAGGCACTCATCTGGCCGCGTTTGTGGACGTAGTCCGTTGTCCCCCAGCAGTAGTCGTTACCGCTGAAGTCCCAGACATTCCAGTTCCCGGTTGGCCACAGCCCCTCAAAGCCCTCGTTCACCAGGCCCTGAACCGCGTTCGGCCGGATGCCCAGCGCCACGGAGGTCGGGCGGGGGGCGGCCGCGGCCGGCGCGCCCGGCTTGGGGGCCGGGGCGTTCGCGCCCAGCGCTGCCTGGATCTGCGGCTGGATGGGCTGGCTGCGATCGAGGGTAAAGTGGATCGCCTTACTCGGCTTGGCCTCGCTCTTGGCCATTGCCAGCGCCGGCACCATCGCCAACAGAAGCAACACGACAACAAGCACTACCAATTTCGGTTTCATGGTTTCCTCCCAAGCTCTAGAGAGCATCGCGCTCTCTGGTCAAGACCACTCGCGTGTTTCGATGCCGACAACTCCAGGAAAGCGCTTCTGAACGCGTTGGGCAAGCCCACTAAGCCATACATGATCCTCCTAGCCGATAGCAGGCATTTCTACAGGCGCAGAAATTCGATTCTAGGCACGAACACTGTGGCTATAGACGGACTAAGGGGCCGTTGCGCTTGGCTACTTGACACGCAAGGGAAGCGCAGACAGGCGTTTAGCGACAGTGTGTTAATAGTATAAATGGGGAATATGACTCTGTCAATGAGTTTGCCCAGGCTGGCAAGGGCCAAATGACGATATAAGGCAAGCAATAAGTCACAGGTGCGACATTATACCTACCGCAGGCCCCTAAGCCATGTCCAGACGCGCTTCTACGGCTCGCTTAACCAGGCCATCGGCCACCAAACGGCGCGCCGCCTCGATATGGGGAAAAAGAACCACATCGGCGTCCAGGAAGGGGACGCGCTCGCGGATCAGCCGGTAAGCCACGGCCGTCCCTTCGCCCAGGGCGTCGGGGCCGACGCCCAGCGCCCGGCAACGGAAGTCCACCCCCTGCGCGGCCAGCAGCAGTTCGATGCCGACGATGGTCTCCACGTGGGTGACGATCTGCCCGGCCTGCCGCACGGCCGCCGCGCCCATGCTGACGTGGTCCTCGATGTTGGCGCTGGTGGGGATGCTGTCGCTGCTGGCCGGATGGGCCAGGACCTTGTTCTCCGAGGCCAGAGCCGCGGCCGTGTATTGGGCCATCATCATGCCACTCTCCAGGCCGCCGTGGTCGGTCAGGAACATGGGCAGGACGCCGCCGTTACTGTCGGCGTCCACCAAGCGGGCACAGCGCCGCTCGCTCATGTTGCCCAGGTCGGTCAGGGCCAGAGCCGTGTAGTCCATCGCCAGGGCCACTGGCTCGCCGTGGAAATTGCCGGCGGAGATGACATCGATGCTGCCGTCGTCGGCCACGAAGAGGATGGGGTTGTCGTTGACGGTGTTGAGTTCGATGTCGATGACCCACTGGGCATAGGCCACGGCGTCGCGCACGGCCCCATGCACCTGGGGCACGCAGCGCAACGTGTAGGCGTCCTGGACGTGGTTGGGGTCGTCGCGACGCAGCAGACCGCTACCGGCAAGGATGCGGCGCAGGAAGTCGGCGCACTTGATCTGGCGCGGGTGCGGCCGCAGGGCGTGGACGCGGGCGTCATAGGCGCGGTCAGTGCCGTGCAGCGCCTCCAGCGACAGGCAGGCGACGATGTCGGCCGTCAACAGCAGGTTGATGGCTCGCCGGACGACCAGCGCGCCCATGCCGACCATCTGCGCCGTGCCATTGAGCAAGGCCAGCCCCTCCTTGGCCTCCAGGACGAGCGGCGCCAGCCCGGCGGCGGTCAGTGCCGCGCCGCCGTCCAGCAGACGGCCGTCATACCAGGCCTCCCCCTCGCCCACCAGCACCAGGGCCAGGTGGGCCAGCGGGGCCAGGTCGCCACTAGCGCCCAACGAACCCTGGGCGGGGATGCGCGGCGTCACGCCGGCGTTGAGCATGTCCAGCAGCAGCCGCACCAGCGCCGGCCGGACGCCGGAGTGGCCGCGGGCCAGCGTGTTGGCCCGCGCGACGATCATGGCGCGCACGGCCTCCTCCGGCAGGTCGGGGCCGACGCCGACAGCATGGCTGCGCACCAGGTTGAGCTGCAACTGGCGCACTTCGTCGGCGGAGATGACGCGATCCTTGAAGCGGCCGAAGCCGGTGGTGATGCCGTAGACGACGCGCCCCTCGGCCACCAGTTGCTCGACGGCGGCGCGGGTGCGCTCGATGGCCGGGATGGCGGACGGGGCCAGGGCCACGGCCCGGCCGCGGGCGACGGCCACGACATCGTCCAATGTGAGGCCGTCGCCGGAGATAAGCAGGGGTTCCATAGGGCGATTATAGCAAGCTTTCCCCTTTCGACAGGCCGCGCTACAATCCCCCTATGAGCGATCTTGCCCCTGGCTGGACACGGATCGTCGGCCACGAATGGGCCGTCGGACTACTCAGCAATGCCGTCGCCCACGATCGCGCCGGCCATGCCTACCTATTTACCGGCCCCGACCAGATCGGCAAGATGACTCTGGCGCGGACGTTCGCGGCGGCGCTCAACTGCTCCGCCCCGGCCGGCGAGCGGCCCTGCGGGCAGTGTCGCAGTTGCCGGCTGATCGCCGAGGACAAGCACCCCGATGTGCGCGTCATCGTGCCCGACGTCAGCGAGCGGGGCACGGCGTCGATCAAGATCGAACCCATTCGCCGCCTGCTACAAGACCTGAGCCTGTCGGCCTATGAGTCGCGCTACAAGATCGCTCTCCTGCGCCGCTTCGACAGAGCCAACCCCAACGCGGCCAACGCCTTCCTGAAGACGCTGGAAGAGCCTCCGGCCCATGTCATCCTACTGCTGACGGCCGCCGACGTCGACAGCGTGCTACCGACGATCAACTCCCGCTGCCGGACGGTGGGCCTGCGGCCGTTGGCCACGCCGCTGGTCGAGGAAGCGCTCATGACGCGCTTCGGTGTCAGCGCCAACGAGGCCAATCTGCTGGCGCACCTGGCCGATGGCCGGCTGGGCTGGGCCGTCCACGCCTACCAGCAACCGGCCACCCTCCACGACCGCGAGGCGCAACTGGCGACGCTCGACCAGGCGCTGGGCGGCTCGCTGGTGGCCCGCTTCGCCCTGGCCGAGACGCTGGCGCGCAAGGCCGACACGCTGCCCGCCCTGCTGCGCACATGGCTGAGCTGGTGGCACGACGTGGCCCTGCTGGCCTTTGGCCCCCGCCGCGACGACGCCATCAGCAACATCGACCGCGTGGAGCAGTTACACCACCTGGCGGCGCAGTGGCCACGGCCGCAGGTGCTGGCCTCGTTGCGCCAGACAGAAGCGGCCCTGCGCCAACTGGCCCAGAACGGCAACGCCCGGCTGGTGCTGGAAAACGTCCTGCTCACCTACCCGCGAACCCAATAACCATGCGTCAACCCTTGCCAAACCAGTTCATGATCAGCGCGGCCCCTTCCGCGGGCGTCGGCGCGCTGCTGCTGGCGCTCATTTTTAGCTTCCTCGGCCGGCGGCTGTTCCGCCTGTCGCCCGGCGCGGCGCTGGCGGGTGGCACTCTGGCCACGGCGCTACATTTCCTCTCCGAGCTATGGCACCAGCAAGGCCACGCCCGCGCCGCGGCGCGCACTGGCTACCCCATGACCGGCGTGCGACTGTGGGGCGTGCTGGGCACGTCGCTCTTCCCGCCCGACGAGCCGGAACTGCCCAACGAAGTTCACGTGGCCCGCGCCCTGGGCGGACCACGGGCCAGCGCCTGGCTGACGGGCGCGGGCGCGCTGGCGACGCTGCTGATGTGGCCCGTCGGCGGCGTCGCTCGGATGGTCAGCGCCCTGTTCGCCCTGGAGAACTTGCTCGTGTTCACCCTGGGCGCGTTTCTACCCCTGCCTTTCATGGAA
>WBZT01002787.1_pt1 | contig 11875 bp, 11 predicted proteins | sample 5204241 | NCBI WGS metagenome assembly WBZT01 (sample SAMN12344358, study PRJNA552823) | activated sludge metagenome | biome: Activated sludge suspended growth; feature: Nitrification reactor; material: Wastewater; isolation source: activated sludge from nitrification reactor of wastewater...
GGCCCACGCAAACTCGCCGACTACGAAGCCGATGGTCGCCTTCGGTTGCCCGAAATGAAGGCGGTTGCGTAGGTCCGCCGCGGCCGCCCGAGGCGGGAAAACCGGTTCCGGGCTACGCCCTCCACCGCTTTCCCCGCCTCGGTCAAAGCGGACAATTCATGTGCTACAAAACCGGACAGGTCTATTTGTTGCCAACACAGATCAACTCTTGCCGCCGTCGCGAGCCGATCCCGACGCACAAAAAAGGGTGCGCCGAAACGCACCCGAACCCCAATAGAGAAACCTTCCCAAGCGCGCCTCTCCAGCCTGCAGGAGTATTCAGACGGTCGATGTGCCCATTATTGCGATAGCCGGCAGCGTTCGTCTTGACCTGCGTCAAGCACCGCCCATGTTCTTCTCCGACGACCGCACAGAATTCGGCCCGGGTGGCGCGTCCGCCATTGCGCCGTTGGCGTCCGGCGACGCCAACGGCGGCACTCCATCGTCATCCATCAGAATCCGGTAGGCAGGCCCTTCCAGATCGTCGAACTGACCGCTGCGCAGCGACCACCAGAAGGCGATGCCGATCAGGAAGACCAGTACGACCGAGATCGGAATCAGCAGGTAGAGCGTCTCCATCATCGATCAACCCTCGGCGACCTTCTGCAGCCGCAGCGAATTTGCGACGACCAGCAAAGAACTTCCGGACATGCCGATGCCGGCCATCCACGGGGTGACGAAGCCGCCGATGGCCAGCGGCAGAGCCACAAGGTTATAGGCAAAGGACCAAAACAGATTCTGCCGGATTACGCGCAGAGCCCGGCGGGCCAGAACCACTCCCCGACGAAAGTGGTCGAGGTTTTCCGAGAGCAGCACCAGATCAGCCTGCGTGCGCGCCAACTGCGAGCCGCCGCCCATCGCCACCGAGACCTGCGCCTGCGCCAGTACCGGAGCATCATTGACACCGTCGCCAACCATCGCGACCACAGCACTGCTCTCCTGCAGGCGGCGAATGTAGTCGTGCTTCGCCTGCGGCGACGCATCCGCCTGAACTTCCTCGATGCCGAGCAGCCGCGCCACGCGAATTGCCGCGGGCGCTGCATCGCCGGTCAGCAGGGCAACCTGCCGCCCGCTTGCGCGCAACGCAGCGACCGTCGCCGCAGCTTCGGGGCGCGGATCGTCGCCGAGACGAAACAGCGCAATCCAGCCACTCTCGTTACCCAGCGCGATCACCGTGTCGCCTCCGCCGGTCAACGACTGGACGGAATCCGGCACGGCTTCGCCATGCAGCGTGCGAACATAATCGGGCCGTCCGATGCGTACCTTGCCCCCGGCATGCACGGCGCTGCTGCCGCAACCCGGCTCGTTGCACAGCCCTTCGACGTGCGGCAAGACCCGGCCAGCGGTCGCCCGCCGCAACGCGAAGCCGATCGGGTGCTCCGACGCCTGCTCGAGTGCCGCCGCCAGCGCCAGACTCTCGTCGGCATCGAACAGGCCGAGCGGTACTACTGCCAGCAGCCGCATTTCGCCGGTCGTGAGCGTGCCGGTCTTGTCGAAGACGAAATGGCTGGCGCGAGCGAGCGTCTCGACCGCATGGCTGCGCGTCACCAGCAGACCGGCCTTGGCCATTGCCCCACTGGCCACGGTGAGAGCGACGGGCGTCGCCAGCGACAGCGCACAGGGACAGGTCACCACCAACACCGAAACCGTGATCCACAGCACCTGCCGAGGATCCACGAACCACCAGACGACGGCCACAGCCGCCGCGAGAAGCAACAGCGCGACGATGAAGCGGCTGGCAATCTGGTCGGCGAGTTCGACGATGCGCGGCTTCTCGCTCGCCGCACGCTCCATCAGACGGACGATTGCCGCCAGGCGCGTCGCGTCTCCCACCTGTGTGATCTCGACCAACAGTGGACTCTCGACGTTTACCGCGCCGCCGGTGACCGCCTCCCCCGGGCGCTTGCCGACCGGCGCACTCTCCCCGGTTAGAAGTGCTTCGTTGACGCTGCTTTCGCCTTCGGTCACCCGGCCGTCGGCCGGAATCGATTCACCCGGACGCACCAGCACGATGTCCCCCGGCTGCAGATCGGCCGCCAGCGTCTGCTCGACGTCACGCGTCGCGGGATAGTCCGAGACGCGCCAGGCCACTGCAGGCATCAGTTTCGCCAACGCCTCGGTGACGCTGACCGCACGCTGACGCGCGGTCATTTCGAGGAAACGCCCACCCAGCAGGAAGAACACGAACATCGTCACCGAATCGAAATAGACTTCGCCACTGGCGGTCAGCGTCGCCCAGATGCTGGCCGCGAAGGCCGCGCCGATTCCCAGCGCGACCGGCACATCCATGCCGGCGCGGCGCAGGCGCAGATCACGCCAGGCACTGCGAAAGAAGGGCGCGGCCGAATAGAAGACCACCGGCGCGGTCAATACGAGGCTCGCCCAACGCAACAGCCGCTCGATCTCGGGGGTCATTTCGCCGTCATTCGCGAAATACACCGGCACCGCGTACATCATCACCTGCATCATTCCGAAACCGGCGACGAACAGCCGCCACAGTGCGCTGCGCCGTTCCTGCCGCGCCAGTAGTTCGCTTTTCGCCGCGTCGTACGGGTAGGCACGATAGCCGATCGCCGCAATCGCCGCGAGGATGTCTGAAAGCCTGATTCGCCGCTCGTCCCAACGCACTCGCGCACGCCGCGTCGCATAATTGATGTCGACCGCAGTCACCCCGACAAGGCGTGAAAGATGCTGCTCGTTCAGCCAGATGCACGCCGAGCAGGTAATTCCTTCGAGGATCAGCGATGCCTCGCGCTCGTCGCGCTCCGGGTCATCACCGAGAATGCGCACGAAGGCTTTCTGAAAATCCGCATGGTCGTAGAACCGCAAGCCTTCGAGCACCGCCGGCGTCGCCTCGCGCGGTGCATCGGGCAGCGCGTCGCGATTGCGATAGTAATCGGCCAGACCGTGATCGACGATGGCCTGCGCGACGGCCTGACAGCCACCGCAGCACATGGCGCGCGGCTCGCCGTCGATGCGGACCGCTAGTTCGACGCCGGCCTGCACGGGCAAACCGCAATGATAGCAATTGCCGATAGTCATCGCCGCCGCATACAGGGAAAAGATCGAGGCGCCGACTGGCGTCTCGCGAAACTGGTTATAATCGCACGTTTTGTCTGCTCCCACTCGCAGCCAATGCTCGTCTACCGCGGTTTTTCACAGACAGCGCACAGTGCCACCGTCCTCACCATAGGCAACTTCGACGGCGTCCACCTCGGCCACCGTGCGCTACTCGCGCGTCTGGCGCGGACCGCCGCCAAAGCTGGACTGCCAGCGACCGTGCTTACCTTTGAGCCGCACCCACGCGAGTTCTTTACGCCGGAATTGGCGCCGCCGCGCCTGTCCACGCTGCGCGAGAAACTCGAACTGCTCGCCGACGACGGTGTCGATCTGACCTACATCTGCCACTTCAACGCCCGGTTCGCCGCTATCGGAGCGGAGGAGTTCATCGAGCGCGTGCTGGTCGGCGCACTGCGCGTACGACATCTGATCGTCGGCGACGATTTTCGCTTCGGCGCCAGGCGCGCCGGCGACTTTACGCTGTTGCGCGCGGCCGGGGCCCGACTCGGTTTCCGGGTCGAGGCGATGGACAGCGTCACGCTCGACGGCGAACGTGCTTCGAGCTCGGCGGTGCGTGATGCCCTGCACGCCGGTCGTCTCGAACATGCGGCGCGGCTGCTCGGCCGCCCTTATTCGATCGATGGACGCGTCGTCCATGGCGAAAAGGTCGGACGGCAACTCGGCTTCCATACCGCGAACATCCGCATCAAGCACGAGCGGCCGCCGCTGCAGGGCGTCTTCGCTGTCGAGGTCAAGGGTCTTCCGGGCGAACCTCGGCACGGGGTCGCCAACCTCGGCTACCGACCAACTGGCAACCACGTGCAGCGACCACTGCTAGAAGTCCATCTGTTCGATTTTTCTGCCGACATCTACGGCGCGCATCTCAATGTCCGCTTCCTGCACAAGCTGCGCGACGAAATGAAATTTCCCGACTTCAACGCCTTGAAGGCGCAAATCGCCAGCGACGTCAGCGTGGCGCGAGCGTACTTCCAGTTGTGAGACCGCCATGGCCGACTACAAGAAAACCCTGAACCTTACGGACACGCCCTTCCCCATGCGCGGCGACCTCGCGCGACGCGAACCGCAATGGGTCGCCAGCTGGCAGAAAGGCAGGCTCTACCAGCGGATCCGCGAAGCATCGCGGGGGCGCCCACGGTTCGTGCTGCACGATGGCCCGCCCTACGCCAACGGCGACATTCACATCGGCCACGCAGTCAACAAGATCCTCAAGGACATCATCGTCCGCGCCCGTACCCTGGCGGGCTTCGACGCGCCCTACGTCCCGGGATGGGATTGCCACGGCCTGCCGATCGAGCATCAGATCGAGAAACTGCATGGCAAGCACGTGCCCGGCGACCGCGTGCGCGAACTGTGCCGTGCTTTCGCCGCGGAGCAGATCGAGCGCCAGAAACAGGATTTCATCCGCCTTGGCGTACTTGGCGATTGGGATCAGCCTTATCTGACCATGGACTTCAAGACCGAGGCCGACGAAATCCGGGCGCTCGGCCGAATCCTCGAGATGGGCTACCTCTACCAGGGTCTCAAGCCGGTGAACTGGTGCCTGGATTGCGCTTCGGCACTGGCCGAAGCGGAAGTCGAATACGAAGACAAGACCTCGTCGGCAATCGACGTCGTTTTCGCAGTGCATCCGAATCACGCCGACAAGGTAGCCAGGGCTTTCGGACTGAGCCACCTGCGCGGTCCAGCTTTCGCCGTGATCTGGACGACGACACCATGGACCCTGCCAGCCAACGAAGCGGTCAGTGCCCATCCCGATTTCGACTACGAGTTGATCGATACGGCGAAGGGCGCGCTGATCCTGGTGCGCGAGTTGGCCCAGGACTGCCTGCAGCGCTACGGCCTGAGCGGCCTGAGCATCGGCTCCGCCAAGGGCGCCGCGCTCGACCAGGTGCTGCTCAGGCATCCCTTCCAGGCGCGTGACGTGGCGATCATCTGCGGCCGGCACGTCACCCTCGAAGCAGGCACCGGCCTGGTGCACACGGCGCCGGCGCACGGCACGGACGACTACCTGATCGGCAAAGCCTACGGGCTGCCCGTCAACAACCCGGTCGGTGACGACGGGCGCTTCGTGCCCGGCACACCGGCACTGGCAGTGGGCGAACTGGCGGGCAAGACCGTCTGGGAGGCCAATCCACTGGTTCTCGAGGAACTCGCGGCGAACGGCCACCTGCTTCGGGCGGAGAAGATCCGGCACAGCTATCCGCATTGCTGGCGACACAAGACGCCAATCATCTTTCGCGCAACTACGCAATGGTTCATCGGCATGGAGCGTCGTCCCGGCGCAAGCGATGCCACAGTCACGGCAGCCGGCGACGAGCCACCGACGCTGCGCTGGTGCGCGGAGCGAGCCGTCGATGAAACACAGTTTTTCCCGAGCTGGGGGCGGGCGCGCCTCGAAGCGATGATGCGCACCCGGCCGGATTGGTGCGTCTCGCGTCAGCGCAACTGGGGGGTTCCACTGCCGTTCTTCCTGCATCGCGAAACGGGCGAGCTGCATCCACGCACCGCCGAGTTTATCGAGGCTGTCGCACAGCGCGTCGAGAAAGCCGGCATCGAAGCGTGGTTCGCACTCGACGCCGGCGAGCTGCTCGGCCCCGACGCCGCCTCGTATCGCAAGATGAGCGATACGCTCGACGTCTGGTTCGACTCCGGCTCGACCCATTTCAGCGTGCTGCGCGGCTCGCATCGGCGTGAACTCGCGTACCCGGCCGACCTCTACCTCGAGGGATCTGACCAGCACCGTGGCTGGTTCCAGAGTTCGCTGCTGATCGGCTGCGCAATGGATGGCCGCGCCCCGTACAAGGCCTTGCTGACGCACGGCTTCGTGGTCGACGGCAAAGGCCTGAAGATGTCGAAGTCGAGGGGTAACGTCATCGCACCGCAGAAGATCGCCGACTCCCTGGGCGCCGAAATCCTGCGCCTCTGGGTGGCCGCCACCGACTACTCGGGCGAACTGTCGATTTCGGATGAGATCCTCAAGCGCGTCGTCGAAGCTTACCGACGCATCCGCAACACGCTGCGCTTCCTGCTAGCCAACACCTCCGATTTCGACGCCGGCTGCGACCTGCTGCCGGTCGAGCAATGGCTGGAAATCGACCGCTATGCGCTGGCCATGACCAGACAGATGCAGGCGCAATGCGAAGCTGACTACGAGCGCTGCGAATTCCACCGCGTCGTCCAGTCGTTGCAGACCTTCTGTTCGGAGGATCTCGGTGGATTCTACCTCGATATCCTCAAGGACCGCCTGTACACCACTGCCGCCGGATCACTGGCGCGCCGCTCGGCACAGAGCGCCCTCTGGCATATCCTGCAGAGCCTGGTCAAGCTGATGGCACCGATTCTCTGCTTTACCGCCGAAGAGATCTGGCAACTGCAGACCGCCGACACCGGGCAGTCCGTGATGCTGCACACCTGGCAACCGCTGCCGGCACCGCCATGCGAAAGCGAACTGCTGGACAAGTGGCGCAAGATCAGGGTCTATCGTGGCGAAGTCCTGCGCGCGCTGGAAGAGTTGCGCATCGAAGGCAGGATCGGCTCGCCGTTGCAGGCCGAGGTGCGCGTGCACTGCGACGGCGAAAAATACGAGATCCTTGCCTCTCTCGGCGACGATCTGCGCTTCGTCCTGATCTGTTCGCAGACCGCAGTGGTGCGTGACGCCGAGGACAAACTGTGCTGCGCGCCTTTACCCCACGCCAAGTGCGAGCGCTGCTGGCACGTGCGCGCCGACGTCGGGAGCCATCCCGACCATCCGGGTCTGTGTGGCCGCTGCCTCGACAACCTGCAAGGTCCGGGTGAACGACGTGCCTTCGCGTAACATCGACCGCTGGCTCGGGCTGGCCGGCATCGTCATTGCGATCGACCAGATCAGCAAGTGGCTGGTCCTCGCCTGGCTTCAGCCGGGCGAAGTGATCTACGTCGCGCCCTTCTTCAATTGGGTGCTGACCTTCAACCCGGGTGCCGCCTTCAGCTTCCTCTCCGACGCCGGTGGCTGGCAGCGCTGGTTTTTCACGGCACTGGCGCTGGCCGTCTCGGCCTGGATCGTCAGCGTCCTGCGGCGGCACGTCGGCGAGTTCCGGTTGTCGCTGGCGCTCACCCTGATCCTCGCCGGTGCGCTCGGCAACGTCATCGATCGTCTGCGCTTCGGCGCCGTGGTCGATTTCATCCAGTGGCACGCTGCCGGTTTCTACTGGCCGGCGTTCAACGTTGCCGACTCGGCGATCAGCGTTGGCGCCGTGCTCATGGCCTGGGACCAGTTTGCCGCGAGGCCTGCCGGTCACGGTCCCGCACACCCCAGCCAACGGAAGTGATCCCGGTGCAGAACGCCGACCTTGCGCCCGCGGTCGTCGGGCCCGACAGCTACCTGACGCTGCACTACAGTCTCTCGGCCCTGGACGGCAGCGAATACGTCAGCACCTTCGGCTTGTCGCCGGCGACCTTGCAGATGGGTAGTGGCCAACTCGCCGAACCGCTCGAACACTGCCTGCTCGGTCTGGCGGTCGGTCAGCGCCAGCTGTTCGAACTTGCCGACACGGATGCCTTCGGCACGCACAACCCGCGCCTGGTCGAACGCATCGCGCGCGACGCGCTGCCGCCGGAGATCGAACTCAAGGTCAACTCCCTGATCGAATTCACCTCTCCGGACGGAACCGCGAGCTTCGCCGGCTTTCTCCGCGAACTGACGGAAAGCAGCGCGCTGTTCGACTTCAACCATCCGCTGGCCGGCAGGCCAATCCGCTTCGAAGTCGAAATCATCGCCATCCTGTGAGGCCCGAGATGCAGGTCATCCTTGCCAATCCCCGCGGTTTCTGCGCCGGCGTCGAGCGCGCCATTGCCATCGTCGAGCGCGCCCTGCACACCTTTGGCGCACCGATCTACGTCCGCCACGAAGTGGTGCACAATCGATACGTCTGCGACGACCTGCGCGCCAAGGGAGCCATCTTCATCGACCAACTGACGGAAGCTCCCGCCGGCAGCACCGTCGTATTCAGCGCACACGGCGTCTCCCGGGCGGTTCGCGAGGAAGCCGCAGCGCTCGGCCTGAAAGTGTTCGACGCCACCTGTCCGCTGGTCACCAAGGTACATGTCGAGGTGGCGAGGATGCGCAAGGAGGGCCGCGAGATCGTGATGATTGGCCACAAGGGCCATCCCGAGGTGGAAGGCACGATGGGACAGAGCCCGGACGGCATGTATCTCGTCGAGACCGTCGCCGACGTACGCGCGCTGCAGGTCGCTTCGCCCACGCGTCTGGCCTACGTCACGCAGACCACGCTATCGGTCGACGACGCCGCGCAGGTCGTCGCTGCCCTCAAGGAACGCTTTCCGGAGATCGTCGGCCCGAAAAAGGACGACATCTGTTACGCCACACAGAATCGGCAGGACTCGGTCAAACAGCTCGCCCGGGCGGCCGAGGTCGTCCTCGTCGTTGGCAGCCAGTCAAGCTCCAACTCGAACCGATTGCGCGAAGTCGCCGAACTGATCGGCAGCCGCTCCTATCTGGTCGACCAGGCGGAACAGATCGACCCGTCCTGGTTCGCCGGCGCCAGCCGCGTCGGTGTCACTGCCGGCGCCTCGGCTCCGGAAGTTCTCGTCCAGCAGGTCGTGACTCGTCTGTCGGGAGGTGATCCCGCGCAGGTCGGCCAACTCGACGGCGCCGAAGAAAACGTCACCTTCGCCCTGCCACGCGAACTGCAGTAGCTGCTGCCGTCAACGTACTTGCAAACGGTCGGACGCATGACTTCTGCCGCTGTCGCTCGCGTCCAGTTCCACTGCAAAGAGCGTTTGGCTGCTGACCGCTACCCCCTCGATCTCTCCCGGACGAAAGCGCAGCCGGGAAAAGGCGGCGAGCAGCAAGACATTGTAAGCGGGCGACAGGTTGCTGCTTGCCAATTCACTGCGATCCACCGTCCCATCGGCCGCGATGAGCACCCGCAACACGGCCTTGCCGCCACGCCGCTCGGCACCGTCAGCGTTATCCGCCATGGGTAGCAGCGGCTCGTCCTGCAGCACCGGCGGCCGCGTCAGCTCGGCGGACGAGAAATACCAGTCCGAGGCCGGCGCATTAACGACAGCCGCCAGATAGGATGGAACGTGCGCCGCCAGACTGCGCTCGCCGAGCGCTGCCTGCAGTGACTCCGGAGACGCCGCTGCGCCTGTCTGCGCCGCCGAATCGGCGGGCGCATCGGCAGGGGAACCGACCGGCGTGGATTCGGCAGGAAGGCCGCGCAAGGTCGCGACCAGCACGCCAGTTCCCGCCCGACCGACGGGTCCGACGGCGCGCTCCAACAGTAGCGCCAGCAGCAGATGCAGCAGCACCGAAGCCAACAGCGCATACAGCAAGCGCTGCCGTTGACCGGGCGCTGCCGGACCATCTGGGGAAACCGCACTAGACAAATGTTCGGCCTGGAAAGAGGAAGTGAAGAACGCCCGAGCCAGCGGAAGGGCGATTCTACCGCCCGCCGAAGTCCGCGCCTCGCCACTCGTCCGCCACGAGGCGCCGTCCATCGCCGACGACTTGCACCGGACGAGTCCTGGCTTATCATTACCTTGCTTCGTACCGTACCCGATCCTCTTGTCGATGCCGAGGAAATGCCGTGAAAAAACACGCTGGCTTCACCCTGATCGAGGTCATGATCGTCGTCATCGTCATCGGCATTCTGGCGGCCATCGCCATTCCGAACTATACCGACTACCTCACGCGATCGCGGATCACGCACGCCACCTCCGGGCTTGCTGCGTGGCGAGTGCGCATGGAGCAGTTCTTTCAGGACAATCATACCTACGCCGATGCGGCGGCCAAGATCGACGGTTGTGACTCGACAAAACCCAGCGCCAGCGATACCCCCTATTTCAACTTTTCGTGCAGCAACCTGACGGCCAGCACCTATACGCTGACCGCCACCGGCAAGGACAAGATGACCGGCTTCACCTACACGGTCACCGAAGCCAACGCCAAGTCAACCCCCAACGTCGCGGCTGGCTGGACCAGTTCGCCTTCGTGCTGGGTAACCAGCAAGGGAGGCGGCTGTTGAAAACGCCGCGTGGCTTCAGTCTGATCGAACTGGTCATTGGCATGGTCATTCTTGCCGTGCTGCTGAGCATTGCGATGCCCGCGTTCAGCAACTGGCTGCGCAATGCCAAGGTGCGCACTGCGGCGGAATCGGTACAGAATGGTCTGCAACTTGCGAGAGCCGAGGCGGTGCGGCGCAACAATAGCGTCCGCTTCAGCCTGGTAACGACGATCGACGACAGCTGCGCGCTGGCCGTGGCAGGTCCGTCCTGGGTAATCAGCATGGACGACCCTGCCGGCAAGTGCGCGACTCCCGCGTCCGACACGGTGGCTCCGCGCATCATTCAGACGCGGAACGGCGCCGAGGGCTCCTCCGCAACGACCATCGCGGCCGGACAGTCTTCCTTCGTCTTCAACAGCCTGGGACGCGTGACACCGACTCCTGCGGGTAACGTCGCGATCGACATATCGAGCCCGACGGCCGCCTGCCTGGCAGACGCGAGCCCGGGGCCGGTACGTTGCCTACGCCTCGTGGTCTCGATCGGTGGCCAGATCCGCATGTGCGATCCCGCCTTGCCCAGTGGCGATGCGCAGGGCAGTTGCTGATGAAGGGCAAGACCGTCCAGACGCAAGCAGGCGTCATGCTGCTCGAAGCGTTGATCGCCGTCCTGATCTTCTCCCTGGGAATACTTTCGCTCGTCGCGTTGCAGGCAACGTCGATCCAGCTCACCAGCGACGCCAAGTACCGTACCGACGCCAGCCTGTTGGCCAACAAGCTGATCGGACAGATGTGGGCCAGCGGCGCTTCGCCGAATGATCTCCGGACGAGATTTCAGACCGGCGGCGCCGACTACAATACCTGGCTTTCCGAGGTGCAAGGAAAGGATGGGCTTCCGGGCGTCGTCGACGCTTCGGCCGGAATTGATGCCACCTTGCCGACGGTGACTGTCGATGGAGCCACAGGACAGGTGGTGATCACGCTGTTCTGGCGCACCCCCCAGATGAAGCTGACCGGGCCTGGTTCTTCGCACAGCCACATCGTCACCTCCCAGATCATCCAGAACCAATGAGCCCGCATAGCCCGAAAACACCCTCCGGCGACCGCGGCTTCACCCTGGTCGAGGTGATGGTCGCGATGGTCATCGGCATGATCGGCATCGTCATCATGATGCAGGTCTTCGCCACCGCCGAAGGACAAAAGCGCGCAACGACCGGCACCGGCGACGCACAAAGCACCGGTGCAACTGCACTCTACGAACTGCAGCGGGACATACGTCAGGGCGGTTACGGCTTGAACTCGCTGAGCCTCCTGAGCTGCGGCCTTGTCCTCCCCTCCGGGGCCACCTTGCCCACCCTCGGTCCGGCCATCATCAACCCGCGCAAGGCGGACGCAAGCTTGCTGCTGCCAGCCGGAGACGCCAACACCGACACGCTCCTGATTGGCTACGGCAGCGGCGCTGGCTCTTCCGAGGGGGACGCGATCACCAACCCGAACGGCACCATCCTCGCGGTCCAGACGGCGGCCAACTTTGTCGTCGGCGATGCGGTGATCGCCGCGCCAGTTTCCGATGGCACCGTCGCCTGCGCCCTGACGCTGACCATGGACAGGGTGACGGCCGTTGCGACGCCGTGGGTCACGATCGGCTCCACCCCAGCGGTGCCGGGCGGGTTGCTCTTCAACATCGGGCAGGCTCCCGCCATTCGCGCCTATGCGATTCGCGGCGGCAACCTCACCGTCTGCGACTATCT
>WBZT01002788.1_pt1 | contig 11874 bp, 18 predicted proteins | sample 5204241 | NCBI WGS metagenome assembly WBZT01 (sample SAMN12344358, study PRJNA552823) | activated sludge metagenome | biome: Activated sludge suspended growth; feature: Nitrification reactor; material: Wastewater; isolation source: activated sludge from nitrification reactor of wastewater...
AGAGAAATCGTTTCCTGTCGCAATCCCGCCTTATCGCCAAGCTGTGACTGGCTGAGCCCCTGCTTCTTCCGGGCGCGGCGTACGAGATTTCCAACCTGTCGTGGATCGCGTGCGAGGTCTTTCATCGACATGCCTTATTTCCTAGCTGATCATTATGTGTCACATCACATAAAGTTGCAATATGCTACTTGGAGCATATTTAGCTGATATGCGACGTCTATCATACGAGACGTAGACGCGTGAGGGTGTGCGTTGAAGGGATGCTACTTTTCTGAAGAACCAGAATCTCGAGTGGTCCAAGGGAGATTCAATCGCGTCGCATCAATCGAGACTAGTTTAGCCAAATAACTGCCCATATTGAGACGCTCGCCGCGCGCATTGCGCTCACGCACTTCGCCGATCCGTCTCCAGATCATCGGATGTGGCACGCTGGCAATCGCGCGCTTCCACCATTTCTCCCACACCTTTGGGTCCTTCCGTCGGCCGGACAACTCTAGCACGATGCTCAATAGCCTCGCGTTCGAAGCTTCTCGTTCCTCATCCTTCTCGGGACTGCTCTCATCCGATTGCTCAATGAGGAGGAACGGGTCGAGCTCTCGTCCGAGCTGCGGCAATTCACGCTGACTGGCTCCGACCATCTCTTCACGGAATTCTCGCGTCTTTTTATCCGTCGCCCACCAGGCTGGCCCCGCCTCCCAAATAATCTCAAACTCCTTCCCCTCAGGCGTTCGAATCGGCACATATTCCCAGCGCGAAATAAATTCCTTTTCGAGCAACTCACGATGAGCCTCATCTAATTGCTGCTTTACCAGCGACAGGGCACTGTGTCGCTTGATCTGCCAATTCCGGACCAGTTCGGAATACTTTTGTGAAGCCGTTCCACGCCCAAGGTAAAACAGGTTGTGCAACAGTTGATGCAGCAGTTTTGTGATTGATCCATGAAGATCTCGAAAGAGTTCATGATCGATGACGATACAATTGCCCGACCGCAGGCTCATCCAATACCACGTGGCAAGCTCAACCTCGTACTTATCTGCCACAAAGCCATCCGCATTGACTTGCCCTGGCAACACTACCGTTTGAAAGATATGAAAAACGATTCCCTTGTTCGAGCGAGGACGCTTCTCCGTTCCTCCTGATTCGCCTTCCTGTCGCCAATCCCGCCCGGCGCCAATCATCGTCCCAGCCATGCGTAGGAAGAATCGATCCATTTCCTGATACGAAGCCCCGCCAAGACCTTTCCCGCTCGCCTCCAACAATTCGCGCCCTGAGATCTTGACTAACTGATTAAACGGCTCGCCGCTGCTCATCGCGGCTTTCGTCCACCGTTCAAACCCCCGAAAGAACTCGAGATCGATTGAATTTGGAAGCCCCAAATCGCCGCTACCGTAGACCACCAACGAGACTTTGCACAGACGGCCGTTGCGCCACACATCTCTATAGATCTGTTTCTGGTAAGAGGCTCGTTTCGCTCCCGTCGGCCGACCTTTGGCTTCCCACAGTGGAATCGATCCCAAGATATGCTCGCTGAGGAGATGATCGGGAGTGGTAACGGACAAGGAGCCTGGATCGGTAAGAGTGCCGGGAAAGACTAACTCAGCGGAGATCCCGACAGGGGAAAGAGTCTCTTCATCCGGTTCCGAAAGCGGTGTTAAATCAACGTCCATCAGCGTAACGTTATGTATTAATTCTTTCGTAAGATTCTAACGTAGGGACACGACTTGTCAGGCGCTTAATTCTTGCTTTGTATTGCACAATCAATGTCTTACAAAAACTGTGTTGTTCATCGAAGTAGCGTGACTTCATTCAAGTTACGTCGTTCTTCACTCAACTAGCGAAGGAATTGAGCCGTTTTCTTCACTCAACTAGCGTGAGCTTCACCGAACTAACGCGAAATCTTCATTCAAGTAGCGATGGGACTGTGGATAACTCACTTCTCGCACCCTCTCATCGCTCGTGCTCGATCCGGTAATACTATAAATATTCAAAAATGCTGAAATATTTCGGACTGAGAAAAACCATTGCCAACGTTGTTCAGCATGCCGCCCGTCTGTTCGTAAGTTGAATGAAACTTTTCACCGAAGATCCCAGACTAGGTCAACTTGTCACGAAACTCCTGGATGCGCTCCGACGCCTGTTTTAAGGCTTCTTCAATCATTGGGATTTCATGCGGCTTGTTGGAATGAAAGAGAATGGTCAGCATGAACCCACGGTCTCCACCCCTCCCACGCTCCACGAACCGCACGGCTTGGGCGCCTTCATTAATTCTTGGTTTGCGATCGATTTCCTGTCGGATGCGATCTCGAGTCCACGATTCTTTTGAGGCACGGCGAGCGATCGCGTGGAGGCGTGGCTCGTCATGAGCCAGAGGGAGTAATGCCTCTGCGTGGGCCGCCGTCATGTGACTTTCAGGTCCAAAGAACACGTTCAAGATAGTCTCTGGCAATTTCAGAATGCTGAGCGCCTTTGAAATGCGTGATTTATGACAGCCCAGGCGCTCGGCTAACTCGGACTGCTGAAAACCATACCGTTCGATCAGGGCTTGATAGGCCTTGGCCTCCTCTAGGGCCGACAAGTCCTTCCGGACGACGTTGTCGATCAACGCCTCGGCGGCAGCTCGGTCTCGGTCCTTCCGACGTACCAGAGCCGGAATCGAAGGCTTGCCGAGTAACGCACAAGCCCGCCATCGCCGCTCGCCGGCAACCACTTCATACTTGCCCTCCTCCACAGGTCGGATCTGAATAGGAGTGAGGACTCCGTAAGCGCGAATTGATTCCAATAGCTCCTGGTCAGCCGAAGCATCAACCTCGGATCGTGGTTGGTCAGGACTCGGCACCAGCCGATCGAGCGGGACTTCGACGACCTCTTCTAGCCGACGTAGTCGATCCCCCTCTTCCGCAACCACGGGAGCCACTTTGACAGCCACAGACGAAGCCGTGACTTCTGGGCTTACCGGGACGGATGCAGATGCGCTACCTCCAACAGCTGCGGTGGGGGGTGTTGATGGTATTGGGCTATTGGGCGTTGTGGGCTCTGGTCCGGGCTGCTCACCTTGTGTATCCAAGCCGAGAAGGGCAAACGGGCGAATACGACGAGCATCACGATCAAAAGAGGCTTCGAGATCAGCCAGGTGTGATGACTTTGGGCGTTCCGATTTAATCTCTTTGCCTTTCGAGAGAGGGGGTTTCTCCTCTTTGCCTTTGGAGACTTGTTTGGTCGTCATGATTCACCTGCCCCAACCTCGACCGGTTCGTCCATGTCTTCCGGCTCCGCCAATGCACCTAACCCCATACGCGCCAAGACCTCGCGGCCTAAATCCATAAACTCGCGTGCGGCATTGCTCTGCCGATCTAGTTGAAAGATCGTCTTCTTTAGCGATTCCGATTCTTGGATCTTGGCAGCCAATGGAATCGCGGTCTTAAATACAAGGTCTCCGAAACGACGTTCGATCACGCCCCGCATGGATTTACAGACGTTCTTCCGCCCATCATGCTGCGTGACAAGGATCCCCAAACACTTCAGGGCAGGATTGGCGCTATCAACTACATCGCGCACCAGCTCCATGAGGTCCTCGTATCCCGTGATGCTGTATTTTGATCCGGACATCATGGGGGTCAGGTAGTAGTCTGAAGCGACTAGAGCGTTGATCGTGAGGATTGAAAGGGTTGGCGGACAGTCAATCAGGACAATATCATCATCCCCAAATGCCATCTGCTCCAGGCGGCGCTTCAACACGATAGAGGGCATCGTAGGATACACCCTGGGAAGTTCGCGATCTGCTTTGGTCAAGGACACATGGCCGTAGATGAGGCGAACCTCTTTCTCGATGGTGTCATACCACGGTGCGGTCATGTCCTCATCGCGTTTGTTATCCATCAGTAGTGTGGCGGCAGTCACTCTGGCTTCGTATGGACTTACCTTCCCAAGTGTCGAAGATGCATTCGCTTGCGGGTCAATATCGACCACGCAAACGGGATGACCAAGTCTAGAAAGTGCTGCCGCGAGGTTCACCACCGTCGTGGTTTTGCCAACTCCACCTTTCTGGTTAATAACGGCCACTACATTCGGCATTAGTACCTCCTTGACCTACTATGTATAGGCCAGACTCCGGACGATTAGAATAACCAACCAGGTCCGGACATCTAACTTGCCATGGCGTTTTGTCTAACATGCACAGGATTAGCTTGTGGACATGGGGCAGCAATTAGATGTTTCCTTACGCCTGACGGTGCAGTCTGTCAACTACTTTATATAATAACTATATTCAATCAGCTCAAAGCACAAATATTTTGCAGTTGCGCCCGCGCAACTCAAGGAGATGCGATGCGAGCTGGATATGGCAGCAGCGTTCGATTCAATACTTTTAATTGTGCGTGAAATATAACTATAAACATTATCTTGCCGTTATATTGATATCGATATGGTTTAAGTATGTTTCTATGAGCCAGCGTGGAATGTGAAAATGTTCATATTCCACGTAATGCTCTAAATGACGCGAATAGAATATTTGAGAGTTGCGCCCGCGCAACTTCGAGTTGGATAGGGATCTTATTGGGATGGCGAAGATAGGGTGGGGTACTTTGATCTGAGCCGTCCGTACATTCGCTGCTTCAGCAAATAAAAAAGCAGGCCTTGCTGAAACGTCGTTTTATCAGGATTCTGGCCGATGTCATGAAACCGAGCGCGGACTTCCTCCTCAAGAGATTTCCGCTCAGAGGCCTGCAGCGACTCGTAGACGATCTGCAAATCAGCCCGATCTTCCTCGCTCAAATGTGCGAGCAAGTTCTCAATCGACCGCACATCTGATGCATCTACCAGCTTTGGCCGGCGACGCGTCCGCAATGGCTTCGCCTGCTGGTGTACGAGTTTTTGATAGGAACATGGTCTGAGCTCGTACAGACCGGCGCGTTTTCCCCCTCCTGGATGAACGACATTCACGATATCCACATCCGGATGTGCCAGCCGTTGGAGCGCCTGGTGAATGGTGGAGCGACTCAATCCCGTGCGAGCTTGCATACGATCCAGTGTCATCGCCACGGGATTGCGGCGGCGACCGAATGCTTCTCGGACAAGTTGTAAGTAGACGAGTTGGGTAGGCGCTGACAGGGCCGTCATCCCACCATCCAAGAGAAAGTGGAGTAGGCCGGTGTAGGCGAGGGGTGACCAGACGGACTCGCTAAGAAGGGCAGCTGGAAGAGGGGCGGATTCAGTGCCTTCAGGGGTAGGATTGTGCTCAGGAATATTCATCTAAGCCATTGATGTCTAAGTGCGATTAGCGGTTTTGCGTTAGCTTGTCATTTGTCCATATAAAAATGTGTATAGTCGTCTTATGGACAAATGTCAAGTGCTGGACTACTACTTCATAAAAGAGCGCCTTTGACGAAGTCCTAGGAATGGGTTATGCTGTGCGCGTCATGGACGTGAAGAGGAGAAATCGTGACGGCGGACGAATGCGACCAACCGACTGATGGCCTGTCCCCGATGGCGGTTTCCCAGGCTGGGGCAGGGGAGCGGATCAAGCATCCCCTGACCCTCCAGCCGGCTCACGACGATGATCGGATTCATCTCCAAGCGACGTTCTATCACTACCTGCTGTTCTGCCAGGCGAACAAAGCGGCGAGCACGCACCGGATCTACCGGTCCACCCTCTGGGCCTTCTACCGCTGGTGGAGCCAGGAACGACCCTACGAGACGCTGGGTCCCACGCTGCTCCATGCCTACAAGATTTGGCTCTGCGAGACCCGCGATCAGGGGCATGAACGGTTGCAGGCGCGGTCGATCAATAACTATCTCGCCGCGGTCCGGGCATTGTGTCGGTGGATCAAAGCCCGTCATGCGATGAATTGGGATCCCGGCCGGGAGATCCCGGATGAGCGGGTCGATAACAAGACCTATCAGCGGTTGCCACTGAGCCCCGCGCAAGTCACCACGTTGATCGAGCGCTTCAATGATTCCCTGATCGGTCGACGCGATGCCGCCATGACCTATCTCATGGCGAAAACCGGCCTGCGCGCGATCCAGGTCCAACGGGCGGATTGTGGGGATCTCGAGTGCCTGCAGGTTCAGGTGGCGCAGGGGGCCGATCGGGAAGGGGCGCGCAGGGGCTCGACGGCCATGCGGGAGCAATGGATCTTGCGGACACAGGGCAAGGGGCAGCAGACGAAAGAGAGTTTTGTGAACCTGATGCCCGAGGTCTACGCCCGGCTGCAGCGGTATCTCCATGCCCGCGGGCCGGTGTCGCCGCGCCAGCCGCTGTTTGCCCGGCATCATGACAAGCTCACCGCGCATCTGGAGCAGGCACGGTCGAAGCAGGGCGCAGGGGAGGGGCAGCCGATGGCGCCGGACGAGCGGTTGCGGCTCACGACCCGTGCCATTCAGCTGCGGATTACGGAGGCCATGACCCGTTGCGGGCTGCGGGACGCCGCTCGGCCGGACGAGGCCTCACCGCCGATGAGTCGCCGGCGCCGGCAACGACGGGTGACGCCGCATAGTCTCCGCCATACGGCTGCGACGGAGGCGGCGCGCACCGAATCGCCATTCAAAGTCCAAGCTATGCTGGATCATAAGGACATCCGGACGACGCAAAAGTATTTTCACGCGATCGATCGACTGGAGGAGGGGGCGGAATTTGCGATCACGCGGTATTAACCGGCGAGCACGATGATCCTCGCACGTCCGACGCATGGCTGCCACCCACGGCGCGTTCCCCAGACCCTCCCAATCATTCATCTGGGCCTTCCAACCCTCGAGATGGAGAGCATGTGATGATGAGCCGCTGCGAGCGGATCGTCAGGAGCGCAAGCACGTACACCGTGATGCTATGCCATGTATTCGCGCCCTCGGTCGTCCACGCCTGGTCGATCGCGTGGGAGTCGGCCGCATCGACTACGGAGTGTTCAGTTGAAGACTGTGAAGCGAACCGCGGTGACATCATGAGTAAGCTCAGCCCCGCCCGACGCAAGAAAATTTCGGCTCGCGCCTCAGACTCGGTGGTGTTCCGCCTGTCACGACGACCCGAAGCAGGCACTGTTCATCACGCACCCCACAAACGGCATCACGTATCACACGCCAATTCTCCTTGAGAAGCCTGGGCGCAGATACACAGATGCGGACCTCCATCATATTGAATTAGCAGCCTAACCCGCTTTCCCACCCTCTCCTGCCGGCGTATAATACCCCCATAATGCCCACACCTCCCAATTCAGGCCACGACGATGCAGACCACGTCTCGACCGATAGCAGGCTGCACATGCCATTTCGGCTCAGAAAGGTCACCTTCAAGGGACAAGGCTTGCACCCTGATGCCTCAGGGAAGGGATGGGACAGAGTGCGCGAACTTGCTTACGAAGGCCATGGGGGATGACATGTGTGCTACTGCAATCCGAGTCCAGACCTCGACAACGACCTCAGTCAGAAGGCGACTGATCAGATGACAGACGAGGAGCTGAAAGAGGCGCGGATGCGTGTGCTCGATGAGATCGTCAAATTATCGCAGGAGCTGGGAATGTACGATGAGCCGTTCGTGAGCGACAATCCGCTCACCAGGAAGGCATAGGGGCGTTGCCCGGGGGTTGCGCAAAGCTGCAAGCCGGATCAAAGGCTCGGATCTTCCGGGCCTTTGGTTTCTTTAGTGACGGGGGTTGAGGAGTGGAGTATCAAGCTCATCGGTGCATCAAAGTCGCGAGCGATTTGGATCCGCCCTTTCAGGAGCCCGGGGCGTCGTAGAGGTTTCCGTCATTCAACCGGAATCAACTGCGCAACGGGCTGTCCGCGCTTCGTAATGGTAAACTGCTGACCGGCGGCGACTTGCGCGAGGAGTGCAGAGAGGCGCGCCTTTGCCTCGTGTATGCCGACAGTCTTAGGATTTATGAGCCAATAGGCGTCCCAAATATTTTGCTCAAGCTCACGCAGTGTCGCCCCCTGACTCATCACGCCTGGCACCTCCAGTATCTGCCCCACGTACCAATCCCCGTCCTCCCAATACTCCATGGTGAGCCTGACACTTTCAATTTGCTGGCGTTTCGCGCTGATCAATTTTTTAGCCACGCCTACACCCCACACTTTCCCCCCTCAGATGCCGGCGTATAATATCCCAATCATGCCCACACCTCCCAATCCAGACCAGGAAACGCTTGCATTGCTCAAGATCCTGGCGCTCGGCAACAGGGATGTGGCGGCGGGCCGGGTCAAGCCGGTGGGTGATGTGGTGGCTCGCCTGCGTGCCAAGCGCAAGAAGCCGTTCGTGAGCAACTAGCTGATCGCTGTAATATATCACCACCATGCCCAAACCCCACAACCAACCCCACAGCGAAGCCGACTGGGACGCCCTCCTGGCCGCGGTCAAAGAGGCCACGCAACGAGCCGAGAAGTCCATCGACCGGACGATTGCGCTGTGTGATGCGTCGAATGAGAGGATGGCTAAGGTTGAGGAGTGGAGGAAGAAAGATGGAGATCGTATGTGCCACTACGATCCTAAAGGTGGATTCTGAAATGCCCAAACCAGACCGCGACGATGCCGCCCGGCTCGACGAGCTCATGGCCGAGGCTCCGAGCGAGAAGCCGACGGATCAGATGTTAGACGAGGAGTTGAAAGCGGCGCGAATGCGAACGCTCGATAAGCTAGTGGAATTATCGCAGGAGCTGGGGTTCTACGACGAGCCGTTTGTAAGCAATAAACCGCTCGTTAGGAAGGAATAGGGGCGTTGCCCTGCGGCTCTCCAAACACTTCCGCGAACGACACGACATTCCCGGCGCGGACATCGGCTTCACCCTCAAGAATCGCCTCCATCTCCTCCGGGTCGGCTAGAGTATCCAGCGTTTCGGCCCAGCTCTCGTATTCAGCGTTCATTCGCGACCTCCTAGAGATCTGGTGGGTATTGTCACCTGAGGGCGGGAGTTGGTCAACGGCCCTCACACCGGTCAGGCTGGATGCGAAACAGCTTCTCCCACGCCTCGTTGAGAAACCCCATCCTCGCATCGGTTCGCTCGTTTGCCCCCACAATTTCAGCTAGCTTGAATGGTGGGTAGGGTTTCTCGCCGACCTTCAGGCGCTCACATCGAGCGTAGACAATAAAATCACCTACCTCGACGGTTTGCGAATCAATCCTTTGATCTCGTGATTACGGTGTGCGATCAGGCCGCTGGTGAAAGTTGTCCCCTGTTCCCCGGGAAACCAGCGAAGTTGCATTGGAGTACGCCAGATCCGGCCAAAGCGATCGGATCTGACGCCGAAATCGACGCGGCGTTTGACGAGGCTTTTTGTATGCTCCGGCAGCGTGTCGAAGATTTGATGAAATGACGTGTGGTCGTGGATAGGCTTGGGGTTAGGGCCTGCAGTGCTGAAACAGCTCTTCGCAATGCTCATGGCCGGCCGTTGACTCCGACGTGATCTGGTACTCCACCTCTGTAACCCGATCGTTCTCCATCGTCACGATCGCCAAACAGGCGTGCCGCACGCCTTCCGGACGACCGCTTTTGCTTCCAGGGAAGGACTGTTCGAGCACTCCTACCCCCTTGTAGTAGCTCAACGCTCTCAGACCATGCTGCGATGAGACCATCCGCGGTGCGCCAGCGCAGGCCAGGATCGCTGACTCCGGCTTGCCAAGTAGCGCCTGCTTGGCAGTGGCGAGGCGAGACGAAGGTGTCTTGATGCAGCCACTGATCGCGGTAGAAACGAGGGCCATCAGCAGCGTGACCATGACCAATGCAGGAACATCACGACAATTGCCCCTCATTTTGTCACCTCACTGATAGAAGTCGGTTTCGAGGCTGCGATCTCTTGGAACTGCGTCTGTTCAATGCCAACTCGTTCGCGGATGAGCGCCTCACCCGACCGTCAACCAAGCACCGAGAGCGGTTGGCGTGAGTACGGGCGGCTGCTGTCATTGCGAGACGCCGACCCAGCGGAGGCCAGCCCGTACTCGTCACCGATTCTTTTACGACACAGCAACGTCGTCGTTCACCAACGTGGCCCGTACATGATCACTCCCATGCCAACCAGGCAAATCATCGCTCCGACCGCATCGAGCCGGTCTGGCCTTGTGCCATCGAAGCCCCAGCCCCAGAGCAGCGACAATACGATGAACATTCCCCCATAGGCTGCATAGACTCGACCAAAGTGGGCGGTCTGCAATGTTGGAATGATGGCATAGAGGACTAAGATAAGAGCACCGGCGAGTGCATAGCCGATCGGCTTCCCCTCACGGAGCCATAGCCACACCAGATAACCGCCGCCAATTTCACAAAGCCCAGCCAGGATGAACAGTCCTATCGAAGAGAGCAGAGACATCCCCATGTCCTCATAGTTGGAATGATTGTCACAGGTTGAGGAGGCTGGAAGGTCTCAGAACAATGACGAGTTGTCCGCGTCGTCCCGGCCATGCTTGAGAGTTGGATTCATTCGATCACATTGCGAGAAGGCTGCGAATCGATACGAATGCGATCCGAACCTTCCTCCACAATCTGCAACGTGACATGTTCAATCCCAAACCGTTCTGCCAGCAGCTGTTGCAGGCATTGTAGCACAGCAGCTCGATCCTCCCCAACCGGGACGACAACATGGGAACTGAGTGCATCCATGCCGGTCGTAATCGTCCAGATGTGGAGGTCGTGTACCCCCTTCACGCCCGGGACGCCGGCCATTGCCCGCCCGATCTCCCGTGCATCCACACCGGTTGGGACTCCTTCCATGAGGATGTGGACGGCTTGGGAAAGGAGCGCCCATGTGCGCCAGATGACGAACGCACTGATCCCCACACTGAGGAGTGGATCGATGAGCACCCATCCGGTCGTCCAAATAATCGCGCCACCGAGAATGACGCCGAGGGAACTGATCGCATCACTCATCACTTCAAGATAGGCGCTGCGCACGTTCACACTCTCGTCAGCATGGCCGTCGAGCAGCTTCAGACTGGCAAGATTCACCACTAACCCAATCAGTCCAACCAGTAACATTGGAATGCCAAGGACCTGAATTGGCGCTCCGAAGCGGTCATAGGCCTCGTATAGAATCCACGTCGCAAGGAGCAGCAGCACCACGGCATTGACAACTGCAGCGAGAATCTCCGCGCGATGGTAGCCATAGGTATTTTCAGGAGTCGATGGTTTCCCAGCCATCCACATGGCAAATGCACTCAGGCTCAACGCCGCCACATCCGTCAGCATGTGACCGGCGTCGGCCAACAACGCCAAACTTCCCGTGAAGAGGCCGGCGATCACTTCGACGACCATAAACACCCCGGTGAGCAGCAAGACGCGTCGCAGATTCTTTTGCTGCACAGATCTGCTTTCTGAGTTGCTATGCACGAGAGCTCCTTCGTTGTGGCCCACCAGTCTTCTTCAAAGCGCGGCTTACTCTGCAGCGCATCGCGGGATCGCACCAGGACTTGCGAATTCTAATGGCCATGGCCATCAGACAACCCTGGGACTGTCGATGCTTTGTCCGGAACCGTCACGTGCCGAAGCGGCGGTGAATCCCAAATGACGGTGTTCCCTGGGGCCAAGTCGGCAGCCTTCATAAAATGTGCGTCTCCTTCCCGCACTGCTCCGAGCCGGTACAAAACCATACCGAGATTGTAATGCGCCTCTGCCAAGCTTGGCGTGGCTGTGATCGCAGCTTCGAAGTGTTGCTTCGCTTGCGCCCACTGGTTGCGCTTGTACGCTAGGATCCCTTCTTCATGATGCCGTGCTGCCGTTGCGCTTACACTTGTCGGCGCGGACAACAACGTAGATGGGGATGCCGACTGACATCCGCTCTCCACAATTAACACGATCGCAACAACCACCGTCTTGCGCAGCATCGATTCCTCCTTCGATCGGCTACTCCGAGATTGAGACGCGGGCTGCTGGCCAGCCAACCCGGAGCCCATTCGCCAC
>WBZT01002789.1_pt1 | contig 11874 bp, 10 predicted proteins | sample 5204241 | NCBI WGS metagenome assembly WBZT01 (sample SAMN12344358, study PRJNA552823) | activated sludge metagenome | biome: Activated sludge suspended growth; feature: Nitrification reactor; material: Wastewater; isolation source: activated sludge from nitrification reactor of wastewater...
CGACCTGGTGCTCGACCGGGCGTTGCTGCAATCGCTCATCGCCCGAGCGCGCTCGCACGGCATGACCGTGATGGCGTGGTTCACGCCGACCTTCGCCGATCCGGGCGCCGACATCGCCCGGATGCAGGCCGCTGTCGACCTGGGCGTCGACGGGCTGGGGGTCGACATCGAGGTCACGACCGCGGTGACCGATGTCGCCACCCGCAACCAGCGGGTCGTCGACGAGGTGACCTGGATGCGCGCGGCCAACCCGGATCTGCCGATCGCCGCGATCGTGCTCGAACCCGTGCTGCTCGACGTGATCAACACCCGGTACTGGCCCGAGTTCCCCTGGACGGGGTTGGCCGGTCAGGTCGACGCCTGGATGCCGATGGGGTACTGGACCAACCGCACGCTGGCGTCGGGGTACCGCGACGGGTACCGGTACACGGCCGAGAACATCGACCGCCTCCGCGCCCACGTGGGCGACCCGAACGCGCCGGTGCACGTGGTCGGCGGGCTGTCGAACACGACCACCGATGCCGACATCAACGGGTTCGTTCGGGCGGCGACCGAGCGCGGCGCCCTCGGCGGCAGCCTGTACGACGACATGATCTCGTCGACGGCGCAGTACGGCCTACTCGCCCCGCTCGCCCACGGCTGAGGGTCGCCTTCGCTTGGCCCGTTCGAGGGCACCGCGTAGGGCGTCAACCCAGGGCGGCACCAACCCATCGTGGGACGACCGCTCCCGCGCCTCGAGGATGCGCCCGCCGACTCCGTGTGGGCGAAGCACCGTCAGGTCGGCGACCGGACGGCAGCCGAGGTCGTGCTTGTGCGGCCGCTCGCCACGGAGATAGTCGACCGCGAGGAGGCCTTCGTCTTCGGCCAGTCGCATCGCTTCCGCTCCGGCCAGGATGCCCGGCGAGAGGTTCGCGTAGGCAGCGTTCCATCCCGTCTTGTAGATGCTCAAGCTGGTCCCGAATCGCAGGGCTAGCAGCGCTGCGAGCACCTCGCCGTGCCGTTCGATCAGCAGAATCCGTGGCCTGTCGACGCCAACCGAGCGACGCGCCACTTCGGCAATGAAGCGTCGTCGCTGCTCGCCGAAGCCACCGTCGTCGCTGCTCGCTCGCCACCGGTCCGCGTGGACGTTCCCGAGTTCATCGAGAGCACGAAGGAAGTCGGCCTCGTCGGCGGCGTCGACCCAGCGGAGTTGGGCGCCCAGTTCCGCGAGCCTGCGCCCGCGGCGCCGAACGTTCTTTCTCATGCGCGGCGTCCAAGCCGACGAGAAGGTCGCCCCCTCCGAGCGCACGTTGACCGGGCACGGCGTCGACCGGACCGCCACCGCGCCCAGCACCGAGCCGGCAAGATCCGCCCACTTGGGTTGCAGGTTCTCCAGCAGAATGGTGCGGCGAGACGCGATCGTGCCGAGGGCACCGAACAGTGCTGCGGCAACATCATCGGAGCCGCACAATGGCCCGAGGTGCTCGCCGGCACCGACACCGGCCCCGGCCAGCCCGACGTATCGGAGCGGCAGCTGCACCATGCGGTGGATGTCTCGGGTCGTGTCGGCCAGGTGCAGCATCCCTACCACAGCACCCAAGGAGTCGCGGGCGACCAGTGACCATCGTTCGGCATCGGGGACGAGGCACATGTTCCAGGCCTCAACCCAGGCACGGCCCGAGAATGGACCGGCGCCGTGGGTAAGCGCTAGGCGATCCCAGTCATCGGCGAGCGAGGCAAGGTCGGCGGCCACGACGGTTTCGACGTCGATGCGGCTCCGGCCTTCTCCCCGATAGCGTTGCGTCCCCATGCGCGGCCGGTCCATGGGTCAGCCGACCAGCGTCCGGTAGAGCTGTTCGGTCTTGGACACCACCACGTCCAGCTCGTAGTTTCGCTCGAAGTGGTCGGCGGCTCGATCGACGCGCGCCTGTGCCTCATCCGGCCGGCTCACCAACTCGACCATCGCGTCGCTGAGCCGGGCCACATCACCCCGTGGAACAACGAGGCCGAGCCGTCCGCGTTGCAGGACCTCGGCAATCGCCGGAGCGTCAGAACCGATGATCGGCGTGCGCAGCGCCATCGCCTCCGCCAGCACGCTGCCAAGGCCCTCGTAGGCCGACGGAAGCACCAACATGTCCGCAGCCGCTATCAGCGTGGTGGCATCGCTGCGATGGCCGAGCGAGTGGACCCACCCTTCGCCCTCGACCTCGTTGAACGCGGCCTGAATCGCGGGGGTCGCCGGCCCCTCGCGACCCACGAGCAGAACGTGCAGCGCCGCGACCGTGCCGCGTGCGGTCGCCGCTGCACGCAACAGATCGACGTGGCGCTTCTGAAGGTCTTGGCGTCCAACAGCGATGGCCACCACGTCGGAATCAACCAGGCCGAGGGATCGTCGCACGTCGCGGCGTTGCTCGCTCCCGAGGTGGGGCAGCAGGAGCGGATCGCGGCCGCGGGGGATGACCGTGATGCGCGAACGATCGATGCCTAGCCGGTCGACGGCCTCGGTGGCGACCGCCTCGGTCAGCACGTGGAAGTGGCCGCCCAGATGCCGGGCGGCAGCGCCGTCGATTCGCCTGGTGACGTCGAGCTTCCACGGTGAGATGCCATCGAGGTCCGCTCGCGCCGGGTCGTAGGTGGTGTTGACGAGGCTGTCGAGATGCGGTTGCCGGCTGCCGATAAGTGCCAGCCTGCTCGCCATGCACGCATTGAACAGCGTGGAGTGGACGAGATCGGGTCGAGACGAACGGATGACCGACCGGAGCTCTCGAACGCGTGCCGGCCACCCCTTGCCGTCGAGGACTCGGTACCGGAACCCGAGCATCTGGAGCCGCTCGAACAGGCCGACCTCACGGGGGTACAACGTCACGACCTCGGAGTCGACGCCGAGATCGCGCAGGCCGGGCAACTGAGCAAGGAGCGCCTGTTCCGCTCCCCCGCCAAGGCCGAGGGCATCGATGACGTGCAGCACCTTCACCGGCCCACCAGCCTTCGGGCTCCACGCACCGCCATCAACCACCACAACGCGATGATCGGCATGAGATCGTCGGCGGCGAGCATCGACTTCCTGCGCCGCGCGAATCGACCGAAACGCCGACGATCGCCCAGCAGGCGCGGCAGCGCCGACGGCTCGGCGCGGAGTCTCGCAAACGCGGCGCTCCCCACCCAGGCTGCGGCCGGACCGCCTGCGGGAGGGACCGAGTCCGGATCGCCGAGCCACGAGCCGACCTCGAGTGCGACGAGGTCAACCCCCGAAGCGGAGCCGAGAAAGTGGATCGCCTCGAGTCGAGGATTGAACTCGATGAACCAGAGGTGGCCGGCGACACGAATGAACTCAGCACCACCGAGTCCCCGGAATCGACTCTCGTCGACGAAGGCGGCCGTCGCCACCGCGACGTCCGGGAGTTCGAGGGCTTCTCCCCACACCATGACACCGCCGTCACGATGGGCGAGTCGGGCCTTCCTGCCGGTGCACAGCACCGACGCGTCGGATCGCGGCGATCGCCAGAGCAGCGCGAACTCGACCGCGTCCTCCGCCGCGACGATCCGGTGTTGGACCATCACGGTGGCGTCCTGGCTCACCAGGTCGCTCAGCCGCCGCTCGAGCGCGCCACGCGAGTCGAAAACCTCGACCTTGCTGCAGTCGCCGGGGGACGTCCGCACACCGTCGGGTTTCACGACTACGGGGAGGGGCAGATCGAGCGCGGTGTCCATCCCGCCGTCGTGGGACACGCGAGCCCACGCCGGCACGTCGAGGCCGATGCGGGCCGCGAGCACCGCCTGATCGCTCTTGCTCAGCAGACGTTCGAGCGTCGGCGAGCTATCCCCCGAGATCGTTACGTGGGGTCCGAGCCTGGAACCGACGCCATCCAGCACCGCCGCGAGGCGATCGCTCAGGGGGATGACGAGCGTCGGAATCGAGCGGAGACGCCCGAGAGCCCGCACGAGCACGTCACCAAGGTCGGAGTCCGGGGCATCAGATATCTCGACCGCATCGTCGCAGAACCGACTCGCTCGAAACACCGACGCCGACGCGCCCACGGCCATCGCGACGGTCCGCACCTGCCGCGACTTCGCCGAGCGCAGCGCATGGAGCCCGCTTCCCCACGTGGCCGCGGTCAGGATCACCACCTGGCGGTCAGGGGACGAAGACACCGGATCCCTCGAAGGCCGGCCGGGCAGGGAACCGTTCGACCCGAAAGTAGGGCCGATCGAACACCCAGCGGCATCGGTAGTCGCCGCTGAGCACCCAACCGATGTTCGCCAACGACCGAACCGACGCCGTGTTCCAGTAGTAGACGAGCCCCCAGACTTCGTCGTCTGCCGGCACGGATCGGGCGTAGTGGAACACCATGTGGCTGAACAGCGACTGCCCCCGGTGGGTCGGCGAGACCCAGCTTCGGCACGAGAAGTGCTCGCCGGCCGGCACCTCGATGGCGCGCTGCAGGTCGGTGACCCACACGCCGCCCCGGGTCATCCAGCTGCTCGCGACGACCTGGCCCTCGTCGAGCACCACGATGACCGACGACGTCTGGTTGCGGAACCGCTCAAGGTCGAACGCCGTCAGGTTGTCGTTGTTCACCAGGATCTCGTCGAAGCGCTCCGGGCCCCAGATCTCGATCGCGTACGGAAGTTCGCGCACTGGCGGGATCGCGTCGCCGGCGCGGAAGCCGTAGCGTCCCATTCGAGCGCTGCGGTACACGAGTTTGCGTCCCACGGCGCGCACGGCGCGGGTGGGACCCAGGCTCGCGAGCTCACTCAGCTTGTTGAGTATCGCCATGCCTGACCCCCCTCCTGACCGTGGCAGGGTACCAAAGCCGACCCAAGGCGCCTCCGATCCCCGCCAGGTCGGTGCCGTAGCCTCGCCCGGGATGGAGCGCTCGCCTCGACTGCAGCAGATCTCGCGCCAGGGCGGGGCACTCGCACTCGCCGTTCCGGTGTTCCTCAGCGGGCTGTTGCTGCGGCGGGAAGTGCTCGCCGCTCTCAGCCCGGCGAGCGACCCGGCCGTGCACCACGCACTGGTTCGTTGGGTCGCTCGGCGGATCGAGTCCGGTCACAGCCCGCTCGACGGATGGTTCGCATATCTGAGCGGCGGACTCCCGGCGATTCACGAGTACCAGACGCTCCCCCACCTGCTCACGGGTGCGGCCGCTGCCGCGACGGGAGCGACGAATCTCGTGGGGGTCACAACCTGGCTCGCCCTGACCACGCTTCCGGTCTCGATGGCGCTGGGGGTGCGTCTCCTCGGCGCGTCCGATCGTCAGGCGCTGGCGGCGGCCTGGGTCGCGCCGCTGATGTCATCGTCCACGGCCTTCGGATTCGAGTGGCATGCCTTCGTGCAATCCGGGCTCGGGTTGTGGTCGATGCTGTGGTGCCTCTGGCTCGCGCCGATCGCGATCGGCGCGAGCGCCCGCTCGATGCTCGACCGTCGGTTCGCTCCGCTCGCCGGGGCGACGATCGGGCTCTGCGTCGTTTGCCACTTCACGCTCGGCTACTTCGTCGCGTTCGCAGCCGTCGTGGCCGTTGCGACGGCACCGGGACCGCTCGGGGTCGGTCGACGTGCGGCGACGCTCGGGGCGTTCGCTGCGGGCGCGATTGCTACGTCGATGTGGCTACTCGTGCCGCTGGCCGCTGACAGCAGCGCACTCAACCGCAGCGCGCTGCTTCAGTCGAGCAGCAACTACGACGGGTATGGACTGGGCAAACTGGCACGCTGGTACATCACGGGTGATCTGTTCGACGCAGGCCGCCTGCCGGTCCTCACCCTGGCGGTCGCCATCAGCGTGGTCGCGCTCAAATTTGGGCTTCGCCGCGACCACGGCGGTCGACTTGCCGTCGCCCTGCTGGTCACCGCGACGCTGCTCACCGCAGGCCGCGCCTCGCTAGGACCGCTCTTCGATGTGCTTCCCGGCGCGTCCGACCTGCTCGCGCACCGGTACCTCGCCGCGATGCACCTGAGTGCGATGCTCGTTCTCGGTCTCGGCCTCGGCGGGTTGGCGGACCGTGCAATCGCGATCGCGCACAGCCGACCACGCCGGGGCTGGGCGACCCCCGTTGCGCTGCTCGCGACTGTCGGCCTGGCCGCGACCGCATGGGTGGGCCCGGCGTCTACGGCGGACCTAAGCGGTGATGTGATCGATGTGCAACGCGGCTACCTCGCCCACGAGGTCCGCGACGCGACGGCGCTCATGGACCGCGCCCGTCGAGACGGCGCTCAACGGATCTACGCCGGCCGGCTCGGCGCACCGCACCAGCGTGTCGCCCCGGACGACCGCGCGGCCGATGTCGCCCTGTCCTCGGCGGTCTACGTCGCGCTCTCGAACGATCTCGACAGCGTGGGGTACTCGCTGCGGACGCTCTCGCTGCTGACCGACGTCGAGATCGACCTCGATCCGGCCGATCCCGTGTCGCTGCGACTGTGGAACGTCAGCCACCTGCTGCTTCCGACGGACATCGCGCCGCGGGTGCACGCACGCCTCGTCGCGCGGCGCGGCAACCTCGCGCTGTGGCACATCGACGCTCCCGGATACCTGGGCGTGGTCGACACCGTCGGCCCGCCCCTTCGCGCCGAGCGCTCGACGATTCGCTCGACCTTCCGTCGCTTCCTCGCGGGATCTGACCTACGCCGCGATCGGTACCCAGTGGTCGGCTTCGGCGCGCTCCCGGCATCGCACCCCACGGCCACGGGCATCACGGCAGGCGATCCGGGGGAGGTGTTGGAACAGTCCGCGGACCTCGACGCCGGGCGATTTCGCGCCCGCGTCGACGCTCGTCGCGAAGCGGCCGTGCTCCTTCGCGCCGCCTACCATCCACGCGTCACGGCAACAATCGACGGCCGGCCCACGCCGGTGCGCATGGTGGCGCCGGCGATGATGGCGGTCACCGTTCCGCCCGGTTCGCACGCCGTCGAGTTCCGGTACCAGCCGTTCCGGGGATACCTGTGGATCGGGCTAGCGTCCATCGCATTGCTCGTGCTCGTGGTCGGGTGGTCACGCCGATCGCCCCTCCGTGATGCTGCGGCTGCCCCGACTCACGCCAGCGATGAGGAGACCGATTGACATGGCGAAGATCAAGGTGGACAACCCGGTCGTAGAACTCGACGGCGACGAGATGACCCGCATCATCTGGCAGTTCATCAAGGACCAGCTCGTCCTGCCGTATGTCGACGTCGAGCTCGACTACTACGACCTCGGCATCGAGCATCGCGACGCCACCGACGATCAGGTCACGATCGATGCGGCCCACGCGATCCAGCGTCATGGCGTCGGCGTCAAGTGCGCCACCATCACGCCGGATGAGGCGCGCGTCGAGGAGTTCGGCCTGAAGAGGATGTGGAAGTCGCCGAACGGCACGATCCGCAACATTCTCGACGGCGTGATCTTCCGCGAGCCGATCATCTGCTCGAACATCCCGCGTCTGGTGCCGGGGTGGACCAAGCCGATCGTGGTCGGCCGTCATGCACACGGCGACCAGTACAAGGCGACCGACTTCAAGGCGCCCGGCGCTGGCACGGTCACCATGACCTACACCCCGGCCGACGGGTCGGAGCCGATGGAGTTCGAGGTCGTGCAGATGCCCGAGGGCGGCGGTGTCGCTATGGGGATGTACAACTTCAACGAGTCGATCCGCGACTTCGCCCGCGCGTCGCTCCGGTACGGCCTCGCACGCAACTTCCCGGTGTACCTGTCGACGAAGAACACGATCCTCAAGGCCTACGACGGCCAGTTCAAGGACCTCTTCCAGCAGGTGTTCGACGACGAGTTCGCGTCCGAGTATGCAGCTGCTGGGCTGACCTACGAGCATCGCCTGATCGATGACATGGTCGCCTCGGCGCTCAAGTGGGAGGGCGGCTACGTGTGGGCCTGCAAGAACTACGACGGCGACGTGCAGTCCGACATCGTGGCGCAGGGCTTCGGCTCGCTCGGGCTGATGACGTCGGTGCTCATGACCCCCGACGGCCGCACGGTCGAGGCCGAGGCCGCACACGGCACCGTCACCCGCCACTACCGCGAGCACCAGAAGGGCAACCCCACGTCGACCAACCCCATCGCGTCGATCTTCGCCTGGACTCGTGGCCTGGCGCACCGCGGCAAGCTCGATGGCAACGAGGCGCTCATCGGATTCGCCAGTCGCCTCGAGGAGGTGTGCGGCGCAACGGTCGAGGGGGGCCAAATGACCAAGGACCTCGCGATTCTGGTGTCCGACGAGCAGCCCTACCTGAACACGCAGGACTTCCTCGCGGCGATCGACGAGAACCTGCGCGCCGCCATCGCCGGCTGAACTCCGCCTGGCGGGCTCGCGCCGTCCGCAACGGCGAGAGCCCGACGGGGTTAGCGAACGAACCCGTCGGCGAGACGGTCGGCGAACGAGATCGCGATGAGCGTCGCCGCGACCATCGCCGGGCCGAACGGGATGTGACGCCGGAAGCCGACGGCGGCGAACCCGGCGGTGGCACCGAGCACGGCCGACATGACGATGGTCACGAGCACGCCCAGGGCCACGACCCGCAAACCGTAGGGGGCCAGGGCGATCCCAACGCTCCAGCCCAGGAGCACGGCAAGGCGCACATCGCCGAAGCCCATGCCCCGCGGGTGGATCCACCAGATCGAGAACAGCGGACCAGCGAACACGGCGCAGCCGACGACGCCTCCGACCAACCATCCGGGCTCGCCCTCCGCCAAGGCGAGGACTACCCCGATCGCCAGCGCCACGAAGGCCGCTGGCCAGACGATGCGCGTCGGCACCATCAGCGTTCGCAAATCGATCGCGGCGACCGCGAGGCCGACCGGAGCGAGCCACCAGGCGAGCGCGAGGCGGGACTCCCAGCCGATGGCCCAGAACGTGGCGACGGCGACGATCGGAAGCAGCAGTTCGAGCACCAGCAGGCGCACGCCGAATGGCGCAGAACACGATCGGCATCGGCCGCGCAGGACCAGCCAGCTGACGATCGGGATGTTGTCCCACGGCGAGATCTGGGTGTCGCAGTCGGCGCACACGCTCCGGCCGCCGAGCACCTCGCGCCACGGGTTGGTGTCCCAGAGTTCGCCCATGTCGTTGGGTTCGCTGAGCGCCTTCGGCAGCCGTTCGACGATCACGCCGACGAACGAGCCGAACAAGGCCCCGAAGAGGGCGATCGAGACGAGCGTGAACCAGTCGATCGCTCGCACTGGGGTCGTCACGACCGGCCCGACGGCGTCAGCCCCGCGATGTCCTCGGGGTGAACGGTCGCCTCGAGCGCCGACTCCATCGAAATCAAGCCGCTCTGCACGAGCCGCGACAGCGACTGCTCGAGCACGCACATGCCGTCGCGCTGCGAGGTCGAGATGATGTTGCGCATCTGGCGCACCTTCCCCTCGCGGATGAGGTTCGCCACGGCGCTCGTGCCGATCAGCACCTCGTAGGCGGCGACCCGTCCACCGCCGACCTTCGGAACGAGCCGCTGCGAGATCACCGCGGCGAGCGACATTGAGAGCTGGGTGCGAACCTGGCCCTGCTGCTCTGCGGGGAAGACGTCGATGATGCGATCGATCGTCTGCGACGCGTCGTTGGTGTGCAGCGTGGCGAAGACGAGGTGGCCCGTCTCGGCCAGGGTCAGAGTGTGCGTGATGGTTTCGAGGTCGCGCATTTCACCCACCAACACGACATCGGGATCTTCACGCAGCGCGGCGCGCAATGCGTCGGAGAACGACTCGCAGTCAGCACCCACCTCGCGCTGGTTGACCAGGGCCACAGCGGAGGGATGCACGTACTCGATCGGGTCCTCGATGGTCAGGATGTGACACTGACGGTTGTGGTTGATCCACCCGACGAGTGCGGCGAGGGTCGTCGACTTGCCCGAGCCGGTCGGCCCGGTGACCAATACCAGCCCGTAGGGTCGAGTGACGAGACCAGATGCGGCCTCGGGGAGGCCCAGCTTCTCGGGGGTCGGGATGTCGCTCGGAATGAGTCGCAGTGCCAGCGCTGGGCGGCCCGACTGGTGATACGCGTTGGCTCTGAAGCGGGCTCTATCCATCCAGCTGAACGCGAAGTCGTGCTGGCGAACCCGTTCGAACTCCTCGCGCTCGGCGTGGTCGAGCAGCCCGGCGATCATGGCGTCGACCAGCTCGGAGGTCGACACCGGCTGCTCGGGAATTGCGAACAGCTTGCCGTCGATGCGAACTCGCGGGATCGACCCGGCGCAGATGTGAAGGTCGGTCGCCTGCGTCTGCCACAGGTACTCGAGCCAGGGGTCGAGCAGGGTGGTGTTGGTCTGATGCACGAGGTGTCCTCTGCGCTGCTAGGTGGTATAAGTCTGACGAGGGTGTGGCCGGACAAAGAACGAGGGGCGGGGCATCGCGCCCCGCCCCTCGTCACTTCCCGTGGTGTTCAGCTGTCAGGAGCAGCCGGCGGGCTTGGTCTCGGTGCCGGCGCCAAGCGTGGTGCCGCTGACCGACCAGTACTTGCCGGTGGTGCTCCGGAGGAAGCTGGCCGCGGTATCGGTCGCATCCTCGCTGGCGTTCGCCGCCTCGATCGCCGTCTCGAACGTGCGCTTCTCGACCTTGCAAGCGTTCAGGCGAGCGTCGTCGGTGGAACCCGACACCGCGAACACGACGACGCCGGCAAGGATGCCGAGGATCGCGATCACGACGAGGAGCTCGATGAGCGTGAAGCCGCTCTGACCGCGCATCTGGCGGCGCTTCTCGATTGCCTTCATAGTTGTCTCCCTTGTTGTTGTATGAGTGGGCATCGCTGACCCACGGTTTGCCCGGCCATGCCGGGCGTGACTGGGCGTCGAGCGCCCGGTTCCCCTCTGGTGTAGCCAACCACAGATCGCGGCGGCTGCCCAGACCCAAATTTCAGTTTCGCTCCGCTCGCCGTTACGGGGCCGCCACGCAATCCGAGATCGGCGTACCCGAGTACACCCGGGGCTGGTTGCACAGCGTTCGGTTCTCCACGATGATGCGCACCCCGTTCGCCGGCGTCCCTGGCGCATTCGACGTTGCAGCAACGTTGCCGGTGTCGACCATGTCGATGATGCGAACGATCGCTGTCGCCTTGGTGATGGTGCCTGCGCCGCTCGAATCCCCCACGCCGACGCGGAGCTCCACCCGGCGGAGCAGGCCCGGGCTCGTCGCCGGCCGCGGCGATCCGCCGACCATCACCTCTTCGTTGGCCGGTACCGCCAGCCCGGTGCACGTGACGGTGGCGATCCGGTTGTCGATCTCGAAGGTGAACGGCCCGCAGGGTTGTCCCAACTTGCCCATCATCGCGTCCGGTCTTGCCGCCGCGTCAGCGTTATGGCGATCGGCGGTGGCATTGCGGGCGACCCGCACCATCGCCAGGTCAAGCGCCGAGTCGGCGACGCGGTTGCGGCGCGACTCCTCGACGAACGTCGACGATGCCCGTGAAGTCACCGATGTCATCGACAGCAGCGCCATTACGACGAACGACACGATCACCATCGCCATGAGAGCGGCGAACAGCACGTAGCCCTCTTGGTTGCGAACCCGCTCGGGGCGCAGGCGGACGGCGATCGTGCTCACTGCTTCACCACCGCGGTCTTGGTCCCGACTGCACCGGTTCCGCCTGCGGTGCCCGTCGAGCCCGGCACCGTGATGCCTCCGGCGCCACCAGGACCACCGTTTCCGCTTGACGCATTCACCACAGAAGTGACCGCCGCTGCCGTCGGGCCCGACCCCACGATCACGATGCCGATCGCAGGACCGCCGGCACCGCCACCACCCGATCCGGAGGCGCCACCATTGCCGCCCTTGCCACCGTTGCCACCCGTGCCGCCGTCGCCGCCCGTGTAGCACACGCCGAACGGAAAGCCCGGGTACGAGCCGTCGTCGTTGCAGCGGCCTTTGCCGCCGGCCCCGCCGCTACCGCCGGTCTGACCCTTTCCACCCACATGGGCAT
>WBZT01002791.1_pt1 | contig 11868 bp, 11 predicted proteins | sample 5204241 | NCBI WGS metagenome assembly WBZT01 (sample SAMN12344358, study PRJNA552823) | activated sludge metagenome | biome: Activated sludge suspended growth; feature: Nitrification reactor; material: Wastewater; isolation source: activated sludge from nitrification reactor of wastewater...
GCTGTTCTGCGGCGTTATCCTGTCATCCTGGACCAGCATCCAGTCGATGCCCCGGTTGTACTTCGCGCTGCTGCTGGGGCTGGAAAGCGCGACCATGGGCGTGTTCTGCGCCCTGGATCTGGTGCTGTTCTTCCTGTTCTGGGAACTGACCCTGGTGCCCATCTACTTTCTGGTCAGCCTGTGGGGCATCGGGCCGGAACGGCGTTTCGCCGCCGTCAAATACACCCTGTTCATGCTGGCGGGCGGGATTCCGCTGTTGTTCGCCATTCTATTGCTCGGCCTCTATCACACCAGCGGAGCGAGCGCGCCGGGATTGGGCGCATTGATCTTCGATTATCCGACCTTGTTGGAACGCCCGCTGCCCACCGAGTTGCAGGCGACCGTGTTCCTGCTGCTGTTCCTCGGTTTCGCGGTGAAGGCGCCGCTGTTTCCGTTTCACACCTGGTTGCCGACCGTGTTGCGCGAAGGGCCGGTGGGGTTGAGCGCGCTGCTGGTGGGACTCAAGCTCGGCGCTTTCGGCATCTTGCGGTTCGCCGTGCCGCTGGCGCCGACGGCGGCGCGCGAGTATTTTTGGCTGATGGCCGCGCTGGGCCTGTTCGGGATGTTGTACGGGGCGCTGGTGGCGCTGCGGCAGTCCAACCTGCGGCTGATGCTGGCGTTCTCCAGCGTCAGCCACGTCGGCCTGGTGATCGCGGGGATCGCCGCCATGAACGTCCATGGCGTGCAAGGAGCGATTTTTCAACTGATGAATTTCGGGATCGTCTCGGGCGGCCTGCTGCTGCTCACCGGCTTCCTGCACCACCGCCTGGGCTCGACCGATCTGGCGAGTTTGGGCGGCTTGGCCCAGCCCGCACCCCGGCTGACGGCGTTTTTCCTGTTGCTCGGCATGGCGGCCATCGGCTTGCCGGGCACCAACGGCTTTGTCGCCGAACTGCTGATTTTGATCGGGGTGTTGCAGGCGGCGCCTGGCTTGGCGCCGGTCGCCGTGCTGGGCGTGATTCTGGGGGCGGCGTATTTTCTGGGCTTCTATCAGCGGGCGTTTCTGGGCCCGGTGACGGATGCTTCGGTGGCTTCGGCCGCAGATCTTCGGCCGCGCGAACTGCTGATTGCGGGCGTGCTGGGGTTGCTGGTGCTGGCCGGGGGGCTGTTCCCCGACCGGGTGCAAGCCGTCACGGCGAACGCGGCGAACGCATGGGTGGCGCGGTTGGCGGCGGATGTCCGATCCGCCGAAAGCGTTGCGCGAGCCAAAGCCGTGATCGAAGACATCGGCGAGCGCTGAACCGTTCCGCCGCAATCGATCCAACCTATAGTCGGCTCAGCAGCTCGGTCTTTTTGGCGGCGAATTCCTCGGTGCTGAGAATGCCTTTGGCGTGCAGGTCGGCGAGTCGCTCGATCAGGGCGAAGACATCTCCCCCGTCGCCGCTCGGTGGATTCGCTTGCGCCGGGGGCGTCGCCGAAACGGTGGGCGCGGGAGCCGGTGGAGGCGCACCGTTCACCGATACGACCGGCAAGCGGGCAACTTCGACCAAGCCGTATTGGCTGGTAAAAGCGAGCGATCCGCCGACCGATTGCTGTTGCGAGAAACCGCCGATCTGGTGGTCGAGCGTGTCGTAAATCGTGACGCGGCCGCCGATGTCGATGGCCAAACGCCGCGCCTGCGCAAAGTAGGCGTAACGCACATCGTTTTGAGAGCCGGTGCTGGTTGGCCAGCGTAAATCCGCTCCCCACCAATCGCCGGAGGTGCCTGGAGCGGGGGGGACGAACAGGCTGGCCGGGCCAATCGGTCCCGAACCGTTCTGCTGCTGGCCGCCGCCGTAACCGCTTTGCTGCTGCTGGCCCGAGCCGCCGCTCTGGCTCTGCGACTGGAATCCACCGCCGCCGATCAGGTCTGGCTGGTTCGCCACCAGGATGGCGAGATCGTTGCAAAGACCATCGACCCGGCCTTTCAGATAGTTGTTGAACATATCCGACAGCATGATCATGCCGCCTCGCATCCATTGGCCGGAACCGCTGAACTCGGGGTGATCGAACTGGGCCATGCCGCCGCGACCGGCGATCACGGCTTCGAGCATGTTCGAGACGGCTTCTGGACTGAAGCCGTGCCGTTGTGCCAAGTCGTTGATCGCCTGTTGGCCGGTAAATGAAAGTGGTCGCATCGTGAGATTCCATCTTTGATTCGGCGGTCGATGATACCGGCGCCGGGTGCCGAAGAGCCGGTGCCGAGGGACAACACCAGTGTTGACATTGACCCGAGGATCGCACTCGCGCAGTTTACGCATAACGCGAGGAATGTTGGGGGACTTTCATGACGCCTCTTATAGCGGAAGCTCCGGTACAACCGGCTCATTTTGAGCGTATTATGACAATTTATGGATATCCTGTGATAAAAAATATCAATTGTATACCTGAAAAATAAATATTATTGTTGATATATTGATAAAATATATACTTATGTATATATTTTATACAGCATGATCGGTCAATAAGCCTTCTTGAGCGATGCCAAAGTAATTTTGTGCCCTTATCTCGACATGGTTGGCACTTATTTTGCTTAAAACGCCCCGCAGCAAGCTCGGGAAACCAAGCCTACAGAGATTGAAAAAGTGAGTGGTGGTCATGTAACTGGTTCTGTTAAAAAGATCGAGGTTAGTTGATTTTGGCTATAGGGTTTTTGAACTCCTTGTGAGGTTGCATTTTTATGAGTATTCATCGATTTTTATTTATCATTATCGATTGTGTTGCTTTGTCATGCGCTTGTTTGGGCTTTTACGGACAACCCGCATATGGTGCTGAATTAAATGAACCCATTTCTCCTTTACCATTAAAAGCGGACTTAAATTCAGATAAAGTCGATCTTGGAGATCGTTTATTTCATGAAAAAAAGTTATCCAGTGATAATAGTATCTCTTGCGCTTCTTGTCATGAGGTAAAAAAAGGGGGCGCAGATCATTTTTCTGTGTCCAAAGGTGTTGGAGGTTTTTCAGGGCCAATTAATGCACCAACAGTATTAAATAGCAGTTTAAACTTTCGTCAATTTTGGGATGGACGTGCTGCCACTTTGGAAGATCAAATTGAGGGTCCAATCCATGCTCAATTTGAGATGAATAGCAATTGGGAGCTAATTATTTCCAAGTTAGAACAAGATCAATTGTATAAAACATTATTTAACAAAGTCTACAAAAATGGCATTCAAGCCGCTAACATCAAAGACGCAATTGCGACATACGAGCGGTCACTGATTACGCCATCTCGTTTTGATAGTTATTTGCGAGGTGACAATAACGCTTTAAACCAAGACGAAATAAAAGGCTATGAGCTTTTTAAAAAATATGGATGCGTTGCTTGCCATCAAGGGAAAAATATCGGCGGCAACATGTATCAAGTATTTGGTGTGATGGGTGATTACTTTAAGGATCGGGGAAGTGTCAGCATCGTGGACTATGGGGTTTTTAATATCACTCACGACGAGCAAGATCGCTATAAATTTAAAGTGCCCAGTTTGCGTAATATCGCAATGACTGCACCTTATTTTCATGATGGTTCAGCAACAACTCTACACGATGCAATAAGAGTTATGGCGAAATACCAATTGGGGCGTAAAATATCAGAGAATGATGAAGATCTTATCGTTAAATTTTTAAATACCCTTTCGGGGGAAGCGTCCACTCAACATGAAGGTCAATAACAATGAATTTACGCTCTACTGCTAATTTTATTATCGGTATTTGCATGGTTGGCGCGCTAGGATTTTTATATGCCAAAGTTCAATCCATAAATGTAGATGAGCACCAGCAAATCATCGACACCCTGCGCCGAACATCAGCGGTAAATTATCGCTGGGATCAAGATGTCTTGCAAACAAAGCTGAGTATAAGCACTCACTACGATGCGGTCACGAATCCATTGTCCGATCTGGATTCTCTAAAGAATAAGCTGGCTTCTAAAATTGAAAGCTACCTCATTCAAAGCGATCAATTGAAAGAGTCGGTCGATAAGTATTTGGAATTGATGAAAGAAAAAGATCATTTGGTCGAAAATTTCAAAGGCCAAAACGCCATTCTCCACAATTCGTTGCATTATATATCGACAGCCGTTGAGGAGCTGAACTCTGAAATTGACGCAGAGCTTTCTAGCTCATTGAAGCCCGATTCTTCTTTGATTAACTTGCGAAATGAGTCACAAGATTTATTGACGGCATTGCTTGAATACAACCAACTATCTCAACAAGATCTCATTCCATCTTTAGAAAGAAAAATTGCTTATCTAAATGGGCAGAAGGATAAATACTCGGATTCTGTTTCAACTAACCTTCAAATTGTTCTCAACCATGCTTCGGTGATCTTAAAAAGGAAGCCGGAAGTAGATAAATTAATGGCTGATATTGTCAGCTTACCCATACCTAAGCAGATCGATAAAATTGAGAAAGACTATACTGATGTATATGATAAGCGCCTGCATGAAAAAGACTACTATTTTTCGATATTAGTTGCTTACGCTAGTTTGCTACTCTTGTTGATTGCATATATTGGCTATCGGTTGCGCAATAGCTATCGAGAACTAAATGTTCTCAATAAACAGTTAAAGATTGCCAACGAAACATTGGAGGAACGGGTAGTTGAAAGAACTCAAGAGTTGTCGAAAGCTTATGCTGAATTAAAGCAATCACAGGCGCAATTGATTCAATCCGAAAAGATGGCATCACTTGGACAGATGGTGGCGGGCGTGGCGCATGAAATTAACACACCACTCGCTTATTGCCATAGCAATATTGAAGTTGTTAGGGAACAATTGCCTGAAATTATAATGTTGCTTAAAGAATTTGGACAAATTCCAAATTTACTTAGCGCCCCAGAAGCTGAGCAGGAATTTTTGAAAGAGCAGCTTGCCACCACTCAAAATCTTATCACCTCTCTTGAACAAGAAGGTATACTTGAAGAGATGGAAGTATTGCTGGATGGCAGCTTGTCTGGTTTGGACCAAATAAGTGATATGGTTAAGAGCCTAAAAGATTTTAGCCGGCTAGACCAGCGTAAAGTTGAGAACTCGGATCTCAATAAAAACTTGGATAGTGTGCTAGTTATTGCTAATAATACCTTGAAGGGTAAGGTTGAGGTCATCAAGCATTATGGCAATATACCGCTTATTAGCTGTTCACCCTCTCAGCTCAATCAAGTTTTTCTTAATCTAATTGTTAACGCGGCTCAAGCGATTGAAAATCATGGGGCTATTACCATAGAGACATTTGTTGAAGATGATTTAGTCCATATCGTCGTTGAAGATAATGGAAAAGGAATTCCTAGCGATGTGGTGCCGCGCATATTTGATCCATTCTTTACGACCAAGGAAATTGGAAAAGGCACAGGTTTGGGGCTCAGCATCGCATACAAAATTGTTGAACAACATGGCGGAAATATCAAGGTTAAATCGGAGGTTAATAAAGGTACCCAATTTATCGTATCAATTCCTGTTGGGTGTCCGACAAGCTCTCAAGCCTTAGAGATTGCAGCTTAAACAAGAGTAAATCTCGTGGAAAAGAAAGAAAAAATCTTATGTGTAGACGATGAAAAACAAATTGTTATTTCATTGCGTGCTTTGCTCCGCTCAAAGTATGAGGTACTGACAGCAACGAGCGGAGAAGAAGCGCTCGGTATTTTACGCAATGATCCAACAATTCGGGTTATCATCAGCGATCAACGCATGCCCAAAATGTTGGGTGCAGAAGTGTTGCGTGAAGCTAGAAAGATATCCCCTGGCACAATGCGGTTGCTGTTAACTGGCTACTCTGATTTACAAGCCACTATTGATTCGATCAATGAAGGAGAGGTATTCCGGTTTATTAATAAACCTTGGATTAATCAAGAATTACGGATGATCGTTGATTTGGCTGTAGAGGCGGCCGTCGAAACAGAGCAGGCCGTTGTCAGCTTCAGCCATGAAATAGAACCAGAACAGAAGCTTGCCGTTGATGCCGCAAGTCAAGGAAATTCTAAATCTACAGAAGTCGCTCGAAAACCGCTCCCCCGAGAGACAAGTCATCATACATCAGACAAAACCAAAAATACTGGAGGCCCAGGTATATTGGTTGTAGATGATGAAAAAGATACGATTTTGGAACTCCATAAAATCGTGCACGATGCAGTTTCTGTTTATAGCGCGCGCACTATTAGCGACGCCATCGAGATATTAGGTGATAAAGAAATTGCCGTTATTATTTCTGAAACGATTGTCGCCAACGAGGATGCAACCGAATTCGTTAAACTTTTGAAAAAGCATTACCCATCAATAATCACGATTATTTTGACCAAACACCATGGCATAGATAGCGTGATAAGCTTGATCAATCAAGGCCAAATTTATCGCTATTCTTATAAGCCCATAAAACACGATCAACTTGAATTTTACATTAAATTGGCTCTTAATCGCTATGGAGCAAATATTCAGAAGCCAGAACTGCTGAAGCGGCATCAGGTAGAAGAAATAAAGGAGGTAAAAAATCCTTCTTTAGTCGGCAAACTGATAGGTCGTCTGAAATCGTTACGGCTGCGGTTGGGCTTTGCGAGCTGAATGCTGGATCAGCCAGTTAGCCCCCGTCAAATTTATGGCGCTCGATCACCGGTTCCCCAAGGCCGCTTTGCGGGTTCTTGGACCGGCCGCTTAACCGATTATCCGGGGCCATAGCGCCAGCACGGCAAAGCCGCTAAGCAGTGTCCAAAGCACGCTACGGGTGGCGGCGGCGATGGCGATGGCGACCAAGCCGGCCACCAGCCGCGCGTTGCTCCAGGACAGCCACAGCGCGCCCTGGGGCAGCAGCAGTTCCGGCACCACCAGCGCGGTCAAGGTGGCGACCGGCACGAACGGTAACAGGACCCGGAACCAACGCGGAAACGTTACCCGGCCCTCGGCGGCGATGAACGACAGCCGCAGGGCGAACGTCACCATCCCGCAAACGATCATGGTGGTCCAGACGCTCATCGGACGGTTCTCGCGGCCCACCAACCGGCCGCTATCCCGGCCAGCGCCGCCGCCAGCAAACCGAGCCTGAACGGCAGATCGGCCGCCAGCGTCGCCACGATCCCGGCGACCGCTGCCGTCAGCAGCATCGCCCGGTCCCGGACCAAGGGCACCACGATGGCGATGAAGGTCAGGGGCAAGGCGAAATCCAGCGGCCAACTCGCCGGCAACCGGGCGCCCAGCAACACCCCGGCGGCGGTGGACAACTGCCAGCCGCCCCACAGCGCCAGACCGGCGCCCAGATAGAACCAATGCCGCCGGGGACCGGCATCGCTTTCCGTTTCCCGCCGGCTGATCGCGGCAAAGGCTTCGTCGGTCAGCAGATAGGCCAGCCCCAGTTTCCAGCGGCGAGGCAGATGGGCGAGACGCGGCGCCAGCGCCGCGCTGTACAGGGCGTGGCGCAGGTTGAGCAGCCCGACTTCGGCGACCACGACCGTGGCCGGTGCCCCGACCCCGGCCAGTTGACAAAACAGGAATTGGGCCGAGCCGGCGAACAGGATCGCGGACATGGCCTGCGCCGCCGCCGGGGTCAAGCCGTTGGCCAGAGCCAGCACGCCGTAGATCATGCCGAAAGGAGCGACGCCCACCAGCAGCGGGGCGAGCGCCCGCATCCCGGCCCAAAACTCTTGACTGGCGGATCGCGACATGGCGCGACGGGCTAATCGATCAGGGCCTGATAAACCAGTTGCCGGAGCTGGGGACGGAGCGGGTGGGTGCTGGACGGGAACAGTTGGGTGAACAGCAAGGCGGTGATGTCCTCGGCCGGGTCCACCCAAAACGCGGTGCTGGCGGCGCCGCCCCAGGCGAATTCGCCCGGAGACGACAGCACCTTGTTGGCCACCGGATCGACCACCACCGAGAATCCCAGCCCGAAGCCGATCCCGTCGAAGGTGGTTTCGGCGAACAGCGCCCGGCCGAAGGATTCCAGATCGACTCCGCCGGGCAGGTGATTTTGGATCATGTAGCGCAAGGTGCGATTGCCGAGCAGCCGAACGCCGTCCAGTTCGCCGCCCTGCCGCAGCATCTGGGTGAAACGGTGATAGTCGGCGGCGGTCGACACCAGCCCGTCGCCTCCCAGGCAGCAGATGGGGCGCTCGCGCCCGACCCGATCCATGGCGTCGTTGCGGACCGCGCGCAAGGTGCCGGGTTGCGGCGAATAGAAAGCGGCCAACCGTCCGGCATCCGCCTCGGGCACCCAGAAGCGGGTGTCGGGCATCTTCAAAGGCTCGAAGATCCGCTCGGCGAAAAACTGGTCGAGACGCGCGCCGGAGATGACTTCGATCACCCGGCCGAGCACGTCGGTCGCCACCGAGTAATTCCACTCGCTGCCCGGTTGGAACAGCAAGGGCAGTCCGGCCCAAGCGTCGCAGCAGGCGGCGAGGTCCATGCCGTCCGGCGGTCCCCATTCGAAGCCGGCGGCCCGATAGAGAGCGTCCACCGGATGGGCGTGGTGGAAGCCGTAAGTGAGGCCGGCGGTGTGGGTGAGCAGATGCCAGATTCGCACCGGCTCGCGGGCCGGCTCGGTGACCGGTTTCAGCGCCGACCCGCTACGGTAGACGCGCATGTCGCCAAAAGCCGGGATGAAGCGGCTCACCGGGTCCTTGAGCTCGAAAGCGCCTTCCTCGTACAGCATCATCGCGGCTACAGCGGTGATGGGTTTGGTCATGGAGTAGATGCGGAACAGGGTGTCCAGCTCGACGGGCGCCCCCGATTCCAGATCCCGCTGGCCATACATGCCGAGGTGGACGATCTTGCCGGCCCGGCTGACCAGAATCAGCCAGCCGGGCAGCCGTCCATCGTCCACGTAGCGGGCAAAGTGCGAGTCGATCCGGCCCAGCCGCTCGGCGTCGAATCCCACCTCGCCGGCTTCCACTTCCACCTTCAGTTCAAGCATCATTTGGCCTCGTCACGATCAGAATTTGGCTATTCATATCATTTAAGCAGGGCAATCGCCGTTAGTAACGGGGATTGGGGTGCCCGAGAGTAGGCGCGAGCGATAGCCATCGTTAGGGCGACCCGGAGTTTGCGGCGGCGGATGCTGTTGCGCGGGGGGCCGTTGTGGAGCAACACGTTCGAGGCCATCCGGCGGATCAGGGCCAGGTTTTCCGCCGAGCAGTCGTTGCGCGCCCAGCGGGCGCCCTCGCGAAATTGCACGCCCGAGACTCGGTGCTGTTGATTTTCGACGCCCCAGCGGCCGCGCACCGTGGCCTTGAAGCTGATTTTGGAACCGAGCTGGCCGGGCGATGCGTGTAACATGGGATTCCTCCTCACTCTTTGGCAGTACATGGCGACGGGCTTGAGCGCCGCCGTCCAGTCGGGCAGTGCGCGGCGATCAATAGGGGCCTCGCCGCGCGGTGAGCCGGTCGCAGACCAGCCAACCGCCGTGATACTCGAAATATTCGCAACGGCCACCGAGCGTTCGCCCCAGCGCCAGCAACCGCTCGCGGTCAAACGTCTGGCGATGGCCGTAGCGAGGATCGGGCACCGTTTTGAGCGGCACCGCAAGAAACCGAAGCAAGTCGCTACGTCCAACACGGTCGGCGGCGATGCGGCGGCGGGCAACGCTTCGATCAGGTGCAGCGCGTAGCGATAAATCGCGCCAAACAGGCCGATGAAATCGTTTGCCGTCTCGTTCGGCGGTCCGGGCGGTCGCCCCAAACCGGCGCTGCTCCGGGTGGCGTTCAGCGTGTTGGCGTAGAACAGCCGCCAGGCGGAGCGCTCGTTGCCGGCCATCGAACGCACGATGTCGCCCACCGAACGCTCGAACTCGTCCTGTTCGCTGTAGCCGCTGTCCACTCGATGGCGATGAGCCGCCAGCAGCGGCAACAGCTCGCTGACGACGTGGTAGCCCAGATTGTTGTCGATCCGCGTCGCGCCGAAATCGTGGACGATGACCAGTTCGTCGGTGGGCGCGATCGCGGTCAGCGGATAGAGCTGAAAATGGGCGCTGGCGGCCAGCGGCGCGGCCCGTTGTTCCAAGCCGTCGATCAGCAAAGCGTGGCGGTGGCGGGACAGCATCATGAGTTCGGGCGCTCCATCGTCAGTGCCGGGCGACCGGCCGCCGCAACAGGTCTTCGGTCACCCGACCGAGTTGTTGCAGATTGCGGACGACTTCGGTGCGGTGGCAAACCGGCTCGTACAAAGACATATCGCAGCTGCCCATCCGCCAGATGTAGCGCGCTTCCGGCGATAGCCAGATCAACTGCTTGGCGCGGCGACGGATGCCTTCCAGCGCCCACACCTGCGGCGGATTGCGGTTGCCGCGGCCATCGCCCAGGATGATGGCGGTGGTTTGCGGGGTCACCGCCGCCAAATAGCGGTCGTGAAAGAGCGCCAGCGCGCGGCCGTAATTGCTGTCCGCGCCGGTATCCAGCAAGCCGCCGTCGAACACCGCGCCAATCGCCTCGTCGATGCTCTGTCGCTCGAAGTGCGCGCTGACCTCCACCAAGTCCAGATCGCCGAGTTCATCCAGCAATTCGGTCACCGCATCGGCGATCACCTCCGCGTCCAGCGCGGCAATCGCCTCGTTGAAGCTCAACTCGCCCGCCCGGCGCTCTTCATCCGCCGCGCCTTTAGCAGGCGCATCGCCTTTCGCATCACCTCGTCCAGCAAATCCCGGTTACGGCTCAGCACCAGGTTCTGGCCGAACTCGACCAAACTGAAATCATCGGGGTCTTGGTTCGAGTTGAAATGGGTCGCCATTTGCGCGTCGCCGAAATAGTCGCGGATATCGAGCGGGTCTTCGTGAGCGGTGTCGCCATCCGGCTGGCCGCTGGCCGGATTTTGCTCCGCGACCACTTCCGGCGGCTCCGGCGCGGTTTCGCGGTGCGGCGGTGGTCCGGCGCCGGAATCGGTCGGTGGCGACGCCTTGGGCAGGCTGAAGAACCGATCAAACAGTTCCTCGAAGACCGGAAAATCGCGCACATCCTTGATCAAGGTGCTGCGTAACACCGTGCGCACCCGTATCCCGCTCGTGCGGCGCGACCCGCGCCAGCGCCTGCATCGCGTCCAGCGATTCCGCCGGCGAAATCCGCGCACCCCGGTTTTTCAGCAGGAAAATTAATCGGGTGATCGTGGACACCGCGATCACCCACCGGCGCGGCCGTCGGTGCGGCCGCGATAGCTGGTGAAATAGTGGGCGGTGTGTTCCTGGCGGCGCTGCTCCAGAAAGCTCGTATCCGGTTCGGCGGGACGCTGTGGCGGACGCGACGGGATTTCGGCGACGCTGGCAGCGGTCGGCGGGCTCTGCGCTTGCAGCGCTTCACCGATCCACGGCAACTGCTCATCGACCTGCTGGGTGTCGCGCTCGTACTTGATCAGCGGGTGCAGCGTTTCCTCCAGCAAGACCGGCGTCAGGGTATCGGGCTTATTTGGTGTGAGTCACGTCACCATTGCAGGCTCGGTAACTCGGCGGCAATAGGCCGCTTCGACCTCGGCAGGCGGAAGGTAAGTCAATCGGTTCCAGTAGCCTGCGATGGTTGAACCAGTCGATCCAGACCAGGGTCGCCCATTCCACCGCCTCCAGACTCTTCCAGGATTGTCGATGGATCACCTCGGCCTTTTACAGCCCATTGATGGTTTCGGCGAGGGCAACACTTTGCGGATCGGCTCGACTCCACGGACGGCGCGGTGCGCGTCGACGAACGCCTTCATCGCTTGAAGGGGCGGTCGAGCGCCGGTTTACACCGGCCGCTGAAACCCCCGGTTAACGTTCGTCGGCATATAGTGCGACGCTGTCGGCGCCGAAGGCGAACCGGACCAGCGCCCGGCCCGCCGCCAGCGCCTCGGCGCTCTCCGCCGCCACCGCGAACCGGATCAGGCCGCACTTCTCGCAGGCGACCACGCCGAAATGACAGC
>WBZT01002792.1_pt1 | contig 11867 bp, 10 predicted proteins | sample 5204241 | NCBI WGS metagenome assembly WBZT01 (sample SAMN12344358, study PRJNA552823) | activated sludge metagenome | biome: Activated sludge suspended growth; feature: Nitrification reactor; material: Wastewater; isolation source: activated sludge from nitrification reactor of wastewater...
ACAGGAACTGGTCGAAGAAGACCGCGTCGCCCGGTTCGAAGACCGGGGAGACGATGGGCTTGTCCCCCCGCTGTTCGGTGACGACGTCCTCGGCGACATCCCAGTCGAAGTACGCACCCGTGGGGACGATGTCGTTGAACCGCTTGGCGACGATGTCGAGTCCAGAGGCGGTCTCCCCACAGTCGGACAGTGCGATCCATAGGTTCAGCGTGTGGATGTCGGCACCCAGGAACGCACCGTCCTGGTGCCAGCTGGTGTTCGAGTCCGGTGGCACCCGGCGCAGGACCCACTTCTCGAGGGTGAGGGCGGGTTCCTCACCCAGGTACGACCGCACCAGGTCGGGCACACCGGCGGTGTCGAAGGCCGACAGCACATAGTCCGCAGCGGCGGGCGTGTCGGCCACGGACACCTGACCCTGGAACGACACGTAGCCGTTGGCTCGGTACACCGGGGACACCGGGTTTCCGTTCAGGTCGCTCAGCGGGGTGTGCCACTGCGGGTCGAGGGCGCGGTCCCGAGCCGCGAAGTGCTGCAGGGCCAGATCGATGCGTTCCCGCAGACCCGCGCAGGTGGACTCATCGAACAAGCCGCGGACGATGAGGCAGCCGTGACCCTGCACTCCGGCGATGAGGGTGTCGAGGTCGAGGTCGCCGGCGGCCACCTCGGGGACACCGCCGGCGGGTGACACGATCTTGTCCGTGGTGGGCGGCCACATGACGTCGGGCCGCTCGGCGGCGGCCGCACGCTGGAACGCCTCGTGACGCAACCGCAACTCGGTGCCGGCGTCTCGGGAACCGGCCTGATCAAGGGCGGCCGTGACGCCCGCCAGATCCCCGGCCGTCAGTGCGTCATCGAGGCCAGGAATCCCGGCCACCGCCACGACCGGCTGGCGCGGCTCGGCTTCGGGCACTACGACGGGCGTCGCGCCCTTGTCCCGCTTGAGCAGCCGACCCAACATTGGCATCACCTCGTCGTGACGGTACCTCACGGGGAAGGGAACAGACAGAGCCGCCGGATCTCACGGGACCTAGGGCCTGACCGTGTTCTCCGTCGTGTTCATCCGGGAGATCACGTCTTCGTAGAGCGCCATGTCGAGCTCGTTGTCGGCGCTGATCCGGGCCGCGAAACTGTCCGGCACGGGCTCCGGCTGCGTCTGGTTGAGCCGGCGCGGTTCGCCGAGCCGCCAGCCGAACTGTCGGCGGGCCGCCGCCCGGAACTCGTCGTAGTACTCCACGGTGCCGACCACGGGCATCGTGTTCACGGCAGTGAGGGCGGCCGTCAGATGAGCGTTCGACACCTGCAGGTCGGTCAGCAGCCCGGCCGTCATCTCAGCTGCGCTCATCCCCAGCATCTTGGTCATGTGGTTGCGGATCTGGATCCGATAGACGTCCGGCTGTTCGTAGAGCGCCTCCAGCGGTTCGTCCACGAGTTCGGGGTGCCGGATCCGGTAGTGCCGGAGGTAGGACAGGGTGCGCGACACCGGTTCCCGCAGCACGGTAACCGGGGTGAAATCACCTTCGAGAAGGTCGAGGGTGGCGTAGGGGAAGTGCCCCATGACGACCCGCAGCGCCTTGCGCCGACGCGGATCGGCAACCGTGGCGACGAGCCGCTCCACGTCGATCTGGGGGCCGTCCCGGACCGGATCTCCGTCGTCCCGGTTGGGGTACAGCGCCGGGCCAGGGAACAGGTCCATCAGTTCGGCCCGCAGTCCCGTACCGGCGGTCTTCTGCAGGTGCACGAAGAAGAATCGCTGCGGCGCCCGCCGCCGCCATCGGGCCGAGATCATCAGGCGCCATGATGGCACGGGACCATCACACGAGGAGCCCCGCGTACTGCGGGGGGTAACTCGACGGCGCGAAGAACCACGACTCCAGCGCGTAGCGATCCTGCGTCATACCCGGCTTCACGCCGGTCCGATGCAGCGTCAGGTGATCGAAGAAGATGGCGTCGCCGGCCCGGAAGACGGGGTACTCGATCGCCGCCTCCCCCCGTTCCGCGTCGACGACATCGGGCGCTACATCCCAGTCGAAGTAGGCGCCTGGCGTCCCGGTCGGAACCACCCGGTCGAACGGTCGATCGACGATCTCGAGGCTGGGTGCCGAGACCCCGCAATCCGACAGGGCCACCCACAGGTTCAGGGCCCGCAGGTCCGTCCCCATGAAGGCGCCGTCCTGGTGCCACCCTGCGTGCTCGACCGGAGCCACCCGGCGCAGCACCCACTTCTGCAAAGTCAGGGCGGGTGCCTCCCCCAGGTAGTCCCGGGCGATGTCAGCGACCCCGGTCTCGCGGAACAGGCGCAGCAGTTCCACGGCCACCGGGGGCGCATCAGCGGCCAGCACGGTGCCGTCGAAGATCACGTAGCCGGAGCGCCGGTAATCCGGCGCGGCCGGGTCGCCGGTGAGGTCGCTCAAAGGGGCGAACCAGTTCGGATCCAGCGAACGCTCCCGGCCCTCGAAATGGGCCATGCCGGCGTCGATCTGATCGCGCAGACCGGCGCATGTCTGCTCATCGAACAACCCGCGGACGATGAGGCTGCCGCTGCCCAGCACGCCTTCTCGGACTGTCGCCACGTCCAAGTCCGCGGCCTGACACTCTGGGGCGGGGGTCCCCGATGCCCGCCGGGCCACCTGCGGCAGGGCCGGCAGCTCCGCACCGCCTTGGGCTGCCCGCCGGAAGAGTTCATGCCGGACCTGGAGTTCCACGCGGGCGCGATCGAGGCTCGGCAGGGACGATCCGGCAACGGCTCCGACTGCTGCGTCGAGGTCACCGGCCGCCAGGGCATCCGCGAGACCGGAAACCTCGCTGACCTGAACGGGCGGCTGGTGCAAGCCGGCCACCGGGTCAGTCGCCGGTTCGGTCGAGGTCGCAGGATCGGAAGGGCGCTGGGTGCGGCTTCCGCGCCGCCGCAACAGATCGAACATGGTCCTGTCCCTTCAGCCGAAGGCCGGGCCCACTGCGGCCCTGCCGACAGGTTATCCGCAGTGCGTCAGCGACGGTCCCAGCGTTCCCACACGAACGTGTGGTCCCACGTACAGGTGTGCGTCTTCCGCAGCGCGCGCTGGATGCGCCGACGTCCGGAGTAACTGCCCCGGAACCATTCGTGGTACTGCACCAGGTAGGTGTCCACCCGGGGCAACAGCCCGGCGTCCAACATACGGTCCAGCAGGGGGTACTCCCCACCCTCGATGTTGATCTTCATGACCGAGACGGTGTCGAGTCCCAGCTCCTGCCAGACGCCGGCGATATCGCGGATCCGACCCTCGACCGTCGGAGCGCTGTCCAGATGGTGGTAAGCCGAGGACCCCTTGCCCGACACCGACAGAAGGATCTCCTCATCCGCCGCGCCGAGACCGTAGTCGTGCACGACGATGCGCGGATCATCCTCGACCTCAGCCGTCAGGGCCGGAACCTCGACCGGGCTCAACTCGAAGGCGTGGATCGTCCCCCCGGTCGACCGGGCAGACACGCGCGTCGCCCAGGTGCCGTGATACGCGCCCACGTCCAACGCGACATCGCCCGGGCCCAGCGTCACGTCGACCAGGATGTCCGGATCGTTCATCGCCGCCCCGATGAAGCCGTAGGCACCCTTGCTGTAAATCATGCGGTCCAGCGTCGACTTCATGAAGCCCACCTGATGCCGTTCCCGACGGCGGCCGACCACGATCTTGGGGTAGAGCACGACCCGCTTCATCTCATACGCGGATGGGATCTGCACGGGTCCTCCTGAGCGTGGGCCGTCTCTGTCTGAGGCGACGCAGCCGATGGTCCCACAGTCGCTCCGGCCGCCTCCGGGGACGCCACCGACCAGAGCGGACCGGCATCTACGCGCGCTTGGGCCCGGATAGGCTGCCGTTCCATGGGACTGCGGGAATCCGTCGATCAGCTCCGATCGGCCAGGGAACGCAACCGACGACGCCGCGAGTGGGTCCGGGAGCGCCATCGGGGTGGCCCCGGATTCAAGGCCGCCGTCGCCGCCGACACCGACCAGGCCCTGCGTTCGCGCGGCGAACACCCGGGGGTCCCCCTCGGACGCGGCCAGTTGGTGGTCGAGTCGGTCCGGCTGTCCTGTACCACCGACGCGTTCCTGGCCCAGTTGCTGTACCGCGGCCGGACAGCGCTGCTCCGCCGCGGCATCCCGGTCCTCCCGCAGGTGTGCCATGCGCTGTCGATGGTCACCAGTTCCACGTGCATCGGAGACCCGGTCGTCATCCAGCCCGGCCTGTACCTGCCACACGGTCAGGTCGTGGTCGACGGGATCACGACGATCGGGGCGCGCACGACGATCGCCCCGTTCGTCACCATCGGGCTTCAGTCCGGGAACTTCACCGGTCCCACGGTCGGCGATCGAGTGCACATCGGTACCGGTTCCCGCGTCATCGGACCGCGGTCGGTGGGGAATGACGCGCGGGTCGGGGCCAACGCCGTAGTGACGGCCGACGTCGCTGCCGGCGAGACCGTCGTCGGAGTCCCCGCCCGACCGTTGCGCCGCGCCCAAGCCTCCTCGTCGGTCTCGTCGTAGCAACGCCGTGCGCCAGCGACTCGGGGTCAGCGTCATCGTCGTCGTGTACGACATGCCGCAGCAGGCGCTCAACACGATCCGATCCCTGGCGCCGGACTATCAGCGGGGCGTGTCTGCGCGCGACTACGAGATCGTCGTCGTCGAGAACCGGTCCGCCCGGACCATGTCCGAAGCCGACGTGGTGGGTGCCGCCCCCAACGCCCGTTACCTGCTCCGGGACGAAACCGGTCAGTCCCCGAGCGCCGCGCTCAACGCCGGCGCCCGCGCAGCCCGAGGTTGGACCCTGGCGCTCATGGTGGACGGGGCACGCATGGTCACCCCCGGGGTGGTCGCGGGCATCCTCAGCGCCCGTCGGATAGGTCGCGGCACTGTGGTCAGCGTGCCCGGCTATCACCTGGGCGACCGACTGCATCCCGAGGCCGCGGCGCAAGGGTGGTCGGCGGCGCAGGAGCAGGAGATGCTCCGGGACCTGGACTGGTGGGCGCACGGGTACCGCCTGTTCCAACGGGCGGTGTTCAGCGCGTCCTGCGGCGACGGCTACCTGGTTCCGATGGCCGAGAGCAACTGCATCGCACTGTCCCGGCGGATGTATCGGTCGCTGGGCGGTTTCGACAAGGGATTCCAGACCCTCGGGGGCGGCTACGTGAACCTCGACTTCTACCGCCGCGCCGTCGACGCGGCGAGGCACTTGGTGGTGCTGCCGGGCGAAGGCAGTTTCCACCAGTTCCACGGCGGCGCGACCACCGGGGCGCCCGGCGTCGACCGGGAGGCGCTGCTGGCGCAGATGAGCGCGGAGTACCGGCGCCTGCGGGGAACCGATCATCTGGCACCGGGCCGGGCGCCTATCCTTATGGGCGAGATCGCCCCCGATGCCCTGCCGTTCCTGGCGCACTCGGTGGCGCGGGCCGAGGACCGTGCCCGCCGGTTGTCCGGGGAGGAGCCCACATGACCGACCTACCGGAGCGGACTCGCCCCCGCCTGTCGGTGGTGGTGATCTCGTACCGGATGCCCCATCAGGCGCTCAACACCGTGCGGTCGTTCGCCCCCGATTACCAACGCGACGTCTCGGCCGAGGACTACGAAGTGATCCTGATCGAGAACCGATCGGATCGGATGACCGGGCGGGAAGCCGTGGAGTCCATCGCTTCCAACGTGCGCTACTTCGAACGGGACAACGTCGGGGCCTCTCCCGTCCCATCGCTGGTCTTCGGGATGGAGCAGGCACGCGGCGACATCGTCGGTCTGGTCATCGACGGTGCCCGGATGGTGACGCCCCGGGTGATCAGCAACGCGCTGGCAGCGTTCCGCATCACCCCCCACGCGGTGGTCGCGATTCCCGGGTATCACCTCGGATCGTCCGAACAGCACCGCAACCCCGACCACGACGAGGCCACCGAGCAGGAACTGCTGGACCGGATCGACTGGCAGACCGACGGCTACCGGCTCTTCGCGGCCTCGGTCTTCTTCCGGGGCCAGCATCAGTACGGGTATCTGCTCCCGCTCATGGAGAGCAACTGCGTCTTCTTCTCCCGCGCCGATTACGACGAGATCGGCGGGGTGGACCTGCGCTTCGACATGCCTGGCGGGGGCATGGTGAACCTCGACCTCTACAAACGACTGGTGGAACGCGACGACGCCCAACTGTTCGTCACCCCCGGCGAGGGCACCTTCCACCAGTACCACGGTGGTGTCACGACCACCGCGAACGAGGGTCGCGACGCTCTGCTGCACGAATTCCGTGAGCAGTACGCGGCGCTGCGTGGCAGCAACTACACGATGCCGCAACGGATCCCGCGTCTCATCGGAGCGGTACCGGGCTGGGCGATGCCGGCGTTGGAGTTCAGTGCCGCCCGAGCGATGCGAGCCCTGCCGGTATGAGTCGGATCAACCGCGTCACCGGCGTCGCGGCAGCCCGGCGCCGGATCGCTGCCGCCCGGCGCCAACTGCCGCCCCGTTCCGAACTCACCCCCGGGCAGTTGCGCAGCCGGCTCCGCCGACCCACCCCGGCCCCGGCCGGGCCCGATGGTCCTCCGCTGGTGTCCATCGTGGTGATCGTCTACGACATGCCCCGCCAGGCCATGAACACGCTGTTCAGTCTGTCGCGGCGCTATCAGCGCGACATCGACGATGTCCCCTACGAGGTGATCGTTGTCGAGAACCGTTCTGGCAACGACCTGAAACGTGCGGCGGTGGAACGACTGGGGCCGGAGTTCCGTTACCTGCCGCGCGATGAACCGGGAGTGTCGCCGGTCCACGCGATCAACGAGGGGATCGCGGCGGCGCGGGCGGACATCATCGGGGTGATGATCGACGGTGCCCGGATGGTGACGCCGGGTGTCCTCCGCAACACTGTCGACGCGTTTCGTGCGTACCCGGATGCGGTCGTCGCGGCCCCCGGTTTCCACCTGGGGTTCAACGACCATCAGGACAGCGCCGCCGCAGGCTGGGACGAGCGGGCCGAACGCCACCTGCTGGCCGGGACCCGGTGGAAGCAGGACGGCTATGAGCTCTACACCGTCGCGACGCTCAGCAAGGCCAGCCCCTTCGGCTACCTGCATCCGATGATGGAATCCAACTGCATGTTCGCGACCCGATCGGCGTTGACCGAGATCGGCGGCGCCGACCCTCGGTTCGACCAGCCGGGGGGTGGGGTGCTGAATCCCGACATGTACTGGGAGCTGCTCGACCTCCCTCGTAGCCAGTTGGTGATCCTGGCCGGTGAAGCGTCGTTCCATCAGTTCCACGGTGGCGTCACCACGCAGCACGACCGCACCCGGGAGCCGCTGATGCAGCAGTTCCAGGAACGGTATGAAGAGGTCCGAGGCCGCCCGTTCCGCGCCCCCCTGCGGGAACCGGTCCTGTTCGGCGCCGTTCACGCGTACGCGGCCCCGCTGCTCCACTACTCGGCGATCATGGGACGCAACCGCTTCGAGCGGCGGGTGCGCGGCATCATCCCCACCACATGGGACGATGACCCGGTAGTGCCGAGTCTGGAATTGCTCGAGAATCCGTTCGGCGTCGACAAACCCGGAGGCCACGACATGTCGATCTACCTGCCGCCGTCGGTGCGGCACTTCTACCCGCGCCACCTGGTCTTCAGCACATGGGCCGACCACATCCAGTTCGGCTACGACCTGGTCGCGGCGCAGAAGCCCGAGTTGCTGGTGGAGTTGGGTACTCAGGGCGGCCTGTCCTACTTCGCGTTCTGCCAGTCCGTGCAGGAGAACGACCTGTCGACCACGTGCTACGCGGTGGACACCTGGGAGGGCGAGGAGCACACCGGAAAGTACGACGAGTCCACCTGGGAACTGGTGTCGGACGTCAACCGGCTGAGCTATTCGGGGTTCTCCTACCTCATGCGGATGTACTTCAAGGAAGCCCTCGACCACTTCGAGGACGAGAGCATCGATCTGCTGCACATCGACGGCCTGCACACCTACGACGCGGTCGCCGAGGACTTCACGACCTGGTACCCGAAGGTCAAGCCCGGCGGCATCATCCTGTTCCACGACATCAAGGCCCGCATGAAGGACTTCGGGGTCTGGCGTTTCTGGGACGAGCTGATGGACGAGCACGAGCAGGCTTTTGAGTTCCGGCACGGCTTCGGCCTCGGGGTCCTGCGCAAGCCGGGACCGGAACTCGGCGACGAGCAGTTGCTGCAACTCCTGTTCAACAGCACCCCGGGCGAGCAGGAACAACTGCGCCAGTTCTACGTCCACGCCGCGCAGTTCCACGACTTCCGCCGCCGCGCCACCGGCAAGAACTGACCGGAGCCTCTCGCCACCGCGGCAGTCACGAACCCGTCGGGCTCGTCACCTCACGCAAGATCTGCTCCAGTTCCGCCACTTGCTCGGCGTAGGTGGGGATCCCCTCATTGGCCGCCGGGTCGACCCGGAGCTCCTGGAAACGATCCAGGTAGTCGTCCAGCGCCGCCGCCAGCGCCGGCACTCCCCCGGCCCGGTCGTACACCGTGCCGTTGCGCCCCGGATGGATGTGCTCAGCGGTACCGCCCCCGTCGGACAGGATCGGCCAGACCCCACGCAAGGCTGCCTCCCGGACCGTCAGGCCGTAACTCTCTTTCCATTGGGAAGGGAAGACCAACGCGTCGAGCCCGCCGAAGAAATCGTCGGTCGTGTCCGCGGTGTAGCCCGGGATGACGCGTACCAGCCCCGGCACCTGCCAGTCGGCATTGGTCATGCTGGAGCCGCCCAGATTGGCGAACGAGTCGACGACCAGCAGTTCGTAGTCGGACCGGTTCATCGCCACCAGCGCCTCGATGAGTTGTGGATACCCCTTCACCTTGCTGAGCGCACCGACATAGCCGATCCGGGCCGGCCCTGGTTCACGCGGCGGCCGCTGCCAACCGGGGGCCGGCCGGCGCACGCCGTTCGCGTTCACCTGGGCGATGTCGGCGGACACGCCGCTGGCGACCAGCAGATCACGCCAGAACCTGCTCGGAGCCAGAACCCGCGCGCAGCGATTGAGCAGGTCCAACGAGTGCCGATTGCGCCGAGCCGCCCGAGCGGGGTCCGGTACACACGTCGCACAGACCACCGGATCGATGGCCATCTGCCCGCAGTACTCACCGGTCTGTCGAACCATGAACTGCCGCTCGCACAGCCACCACGCATCGTGCAGCGTCGCCACGGTGGGGATCCCGCGTTGCTGGGCGGCCGCCGCCAGTCCCACCCCCAGCGCCTGAAGCGCGTGCAGATGGACGACATCCGGAGCCACCGCGTCGAGGACCTGGGAGAACCGGTCGGTCACCGCCTGGGAGTTGTACTCGCTGTCGGTCGTGCGATCGGGCGGCACCTTGATCGCGACCACCGGGATCCCCCCGGACTCGTACCGGAACAACTGGTGGTCGGCCATGCGGTAGTCGGCGGTGGTGGTGAACACGACGATGTCATGGCCGCGTTCCCGCAGCCGCCGGGCCGTCTCCTCGGCGATGACGGTCGCGCCGCCGAACGAGTCGGGGGAGAAGTGCACATTGGCGATCAGGATCTTCACGACAGGGCCGTCACCATCTCGGCCAACTGCCGCGCCGGGCGCCGGTCGACCAGGCTGTCGGACAGGTGCGCCCGGGCAGCGGTGGTCAGCTGCTCGCGCAGCCCGGAATCGGCAACCAGACGACGTACCTGCTCGGCCCACTGGTGGTCATCGGCCAGTAGGGCGGTGCGCCCGGGGACCACGTAGTCGCGGTACACGACCGGGGACGCGATGAGCGGTACTCCGACCACTGCGGCCTCCAGGACTTTCACCTGGCTCTTGTAGTAGTTGAACGGGAGGTCGACCAGCGGGGCGATCGTCAGGTCGCACGATGCCAGCTGCCGCAGGTATTCGCCGTAGACCAGTTCGGGGGTCCGTTTGATCCGGTCGGCGAACCGCACCAGCTCGGGCGGGATCCGGACGGGACCCATGAGGTGCAGCCGCACCGCCGGGTCCTCGGCCAGCACGTCGGCCAGCCCCGCCGCCGCCACCGCCAAGTCGCTGTCGTGGGCCCGCGACCCTGATCCGTAACCGATGACGATGGTGTCCGGTTCGCGCGGCGGCGGAGCCGGGTCCCGGCGGATCCCTTCAGCGATCTCCAGCATGCCGTCGTCGATGCCGTTCTCCATGACGAACGCCCTGCCGGGCACGTTGCGACCCAGTTCCGCAGCCAGGCGCGGCGTCGAGGCCAACACATGGTCGGCGCGCGTCAACATGTCCCGGTACCCGTCGGTCCCGCTGACCACCTGGCGGCGCAGCGTGCCGGGGACGGTGTCGAGATTGGGGTTGGCCGCAACGACCGCCCGGTCGTGCACCGCGTCATCGGCTTCGAAGACCACCGGAAGGCCCAACCGGCGGCACTGGTCCAGCCCGGCCAGGAGCCCGGGCTGCGGCGACTGCCGGAACACGATCACGATGCTGGCCAACTGGACCGCACTGGCCACCGTGGTCGCGCTCGCAGGGCCGACGACCTGGAACGGAATGCCGAGGTGACGGCAGGCCTGGATCTTCTGTTCCACCCGGTAGTGGTAACACTGGCGGGGCTCGGTGTCGGCGATCATGACGATCGACCGCGGCCAGGGGTGCGGCCGGGCATCATCCATCGGAAGCCGTTGCAGCGGGCCGGGGCCGGCGGCGCGACGGCGCCGCAGGTAGCTCACCGACCGGCGCCGCACCCCGGCGGCGCCTTCGTCGGCGAGGACTTCGCGGGTCCGACGGGCGGCCCAGCCGAAGTTTCGGGGGACCCTCATCACACCCACTCCATGACGTCGACGCCGTACAGGTCACGGACGACGCCGGGCACGTCACCGACGTCGGCGACCTCGTCCGGAGGCCGGAGGACCAATTCCCGCTTCACGAACGGGAACCCCATCAGCATAAGGCGGCGCCACCCCTGGCTCGTCGGGTTCGCGCCCGGGGGGACGACCCGCTCCCAGTCGAATCCGGCCCCGTAGCCGATCCCGCTGCGACGCAGCAGCCGGCCCAGGCCGATCTCATACCGCAGGATGAGATCCCGCTTGGTGGGTTCGACCCGCACGCCGGACCAGAAACGTCGCAACTTGGGGTGGTTCAGGATGCCGTCGCGGTAGGCCATGAAGTGGCTCTGCAGGTGCGCCGTGTCCTGGGTGGTGCTGACGAGCCCCCACACCGGGTGGTCGTCACCATCGAGACGATCCAGCACGGGTCGGAGGGGGGCGAACGGCCCCACCAGGGAATCGTTGACCATGATCGTGGTCCCGGTATCGCGGATCCCCGGCCAGGTCGCCAGAGCATGGGCCCACGAGCCGAAGTCGTAGCCGATGTTGTCGCGCCGGTAGACCGACACCCCACCGGGTAGGTCCGGCCAGATCAATTCCTGCGGGCACTCCGCGGCGCTGCTGACGATGACGTCGTAACCGTTGTCGACCAACTGCGCCGCCAGTTCGTGCACCGACCGGGAGACCTGCGGCCGATCCGACCAGTGAGCCACCACGGCGATGCGCTCGGACCGGTAGTCGGGCTCACGGACCGGCCCCATCTCCCAACGCAATCGGCCGCTGCGGGCGAGGACGAGCGGCCGCCGCGTCATCACCATTCGGCCAGGGTATATATGGTGACCGGGGACTCAGGCGTGAGGAGCAGGTCAGGGATATGGGGCTACTCATCGCCGGGATGCACCGGTCGGGGACCAGCATGGTCGCCCAGTGGACCGACCGGCTCGGGGTCCCGATGGTTCCCGGCACCGACTTCGCCGAAAGTGGTGGCAACGCTCGAGGACTGTTCGAGACGACTGAGGTCGTCGCCCTCGATGATCAGTGGCTCGGCGTCCTGGGTGGTTCCTGGTGGGCTCCCCCCACGGTTCGGGAGCAGACGTGGCGCT
>WBZT01002793.1_pt1 | contig 11865 bp, 9 predicted proteins | sample 5204241 | NCBI WGS metagenome assembly WBZT01 (sample SAMN12344358, study PRJNA552823) | activated sludge metagenome | biome: Activated sludge suspended growth; feature: Nitrification reactor; material: Wastewater; isolation source: activated sludge from nitrification reactor of wastewater treatment...
TGGGGTCGCTGGGGCTCGAAGTCGTGGCGATCGGCGCCGGTTCGATGACGCTGCGTGTTCCGTTCGAAGGCAACGGCAATCACGTCGGCACGATGTACGCAGGTGCGTTGTTCGCCATCGCCGAGGTGCCCGGTGGGGCGATCGCCGTACAGCTGTTCGACCCGGCTCGCTACTACCCGGTGATCCGGAGCATGACCGTCGACTATCGGCGTCCGGCGACCACCGACGTCACGGTCGTCGCCGAGATCAACAGCGCAGAAGCAGATCGGATCCGCGCCACGGCCGATGCCGAGGGCAAGGCGGACTTCGTCATGGACCTCGAGGTGAAGGACACGGCCGGGCGAGTGGTGATGACCGCTCACGGCGACTACCAACTCAGGACCCGCTGACGGCGCCGCGGGACGGCGACTCAGTCCTCGCTCGGCCCGCTCAGCCCCTCGGCGATCAGGTTCATCACGGCCGGGTCGGCCAAGGTCGTCACATCGCCCAGGTCACGATGTTCGGCGACATCACGCAGCAGGCGACGCATGATCTTGCCCGAACGGGTCTTGGGCAGTTCTGCCACCACCATGATCTGGCGAGGCTTGGCGATCGGGCCGATCTCGTGGGCGACGTGGTTGCGCAGTTCGGCAACCAACTCCTCGCCGTCGCTATGGGTGCCGCGCAAGATCACAAACGCGACGATCCCCTGACCCGTCGTGGCGTCCGTTGCCCCGACCACGGCCGCCTCGGCCACCGCCGGGTGGGACACGAGCGCGGACTCCACCTCGGTGGTCGAGATCCGATGACCGCTCACGTTCATGACGTCGTCGACCCGACCCAGCAGCCAGATGGCGCCGTCATCGTCCAACTTGGCGCCGTCGCCGGCGAAGTACACATCGGGCCAGCGCGACCAATAGGTGTCGATGTAGCGCTGATCGTCGCCCCAGATCCCGCGGAGCATTGACGGCCACGGTTCGTCGAGAACCAAGTACCCGCCGCCGCCCGGTTGTACCGGGACGCCGTGATCGTCCACGACCTGTGCGCCGATGCCGGGAAGGGGACGCATGGCCGAGCCGGGCTTGGTCGCGGTCAGGCCAGGAAGCGGCGAGATCATGATCGCGCCCGTCTCGGTCTGCCACCACGTGTCGACGATGGGGCACGCGTCGCCACCGATCACTCGGCGGTACCACATCCACGCTTCAGGGTTGATCGGCTCGCCCACGGACCCAAGCAGCCGCAGCGACGACAAGTCGAAGGATTCGGGCAGTTCATCGCCCCACTTCATGAAGGTCCTGATCGCCGTGGGCGCGGTGTACAGGATGGTGACTCGGTGCCGCTGCACGATCTCCCACCAGCGGCCCTTGTGCGGCGTGTCCGGCGTCCCTTCGTAGATCACCTGGGTCGCCCCGTTGGCCAGCGGCCCGTACACGATGTAGGAGTGCCCGGTGACCCAGCCGATGTCGGCCGTGCACCAGTAGACGTCGTCCTCGGGTTTCAGGTCGAAGACCGCCCAGTGGGTCCACGCGGTCTGGGTCAGGTATCCGCCCGTGGTGTGCAGGATCCCCTTCGGCTTCCCCGTGGTTCCCGACGTGTACAGGATGAACAGCGGGTGTTCGCTGTCGAACGCCTCGGCGTGGTGATGCTCGGCTGCCGCGTCGACCACGTCGTGCCACCACACATCGCGGTCGTTCCACTCGACCTCCGCGCCGGTCCGGCGCACCACCAGAACCGTCTCGATCGACGGTGTCTGCGCGACGGCCTCGTCAACAGCAGGCTTCAGCGGCAGCGACCCGCCGCGCCGGAACTGACCGTCGGCGGTGATCACGGCCTTGGCCTGGGCGTCGTCGATCCGACTGCGAAGCGCCTCGGCCGAGAACCCCGCGAAGACGACCGAGTGCGGCGCTCCGATGCGCGCGCACGCCAACATCGCCACCACGGCCTCGGGGATCATCGGGAGGTAAATGGCGACCCGGTCACCGGCTTCCACGCCCAGCCCCTGCAACGCGTTCGCCGCCTTGCTGACCAACACCTGAAGTTCCGCGTACGTGATCTCGCGGACGTCCCCGGCCTCGGACTCGAAGATGATCGCCGTGCGATCGCCCCGGCCGGCGGCGACGTGCCGGTCCACGCAGTTGTGCGCGACATTCAGCTTGCCGTCCGTGAACCAGCGGGCGAACGGAGCCTTGCTCCAGTCCAGCACCTGCTCCCAGGGCTGGGCCCAGTCCAACCGGTCGGCTTGTTCCGCCCAGAACCCGAGCCGATCGGCGGCGGCCGTGTCGTAGGCGTCGGCAGCCACATTGGCCCGCGCGGCGAAGGTCGGCTCCGGCGCGAACGTGCGGTTTTCCTGCAGCAGATTGTCCAGTGCTTCGTTGCTCACTGTGGTGCTCCCGATCGGATAGGCGTTCCCCGCGCCTAAGCGCCGACACTATCCGCTCGGGCGATTAGATTCATAGCGTGTCCGACCCGATCCAGACCCTGGCAGAACTGCCCGGCGTGCCCGAGGCCCTGACTCAGGCCCGCGACGCTGTCGATTCGTTGCTGTGGGACCGCACGGCGCGGCGGCGCGGTCGCGCGTTGAGCGCCGAGTCCACCCTGCTGGGGGCCTGGGCCGACGCCGCCTTCGAAGGGGCCGAGGTCCCCCAAGCAACGCTGCGGGCCGGCGCGGTGGAGGATTCGCCGGTCGGTCGGACCGCCGCTCGGACGCTGGCCATGTACGCCGAACTTCCCGCACTCACCGATCTGCTGACGACCGCCCCGCTCCAGGCGCTGGCACGACTGCACGCCATTGTGGCCGTCGGATCCTGTGACCCGGTGGGTCGGCCCCGGACCGCGGACGAGGTGGCCGATCCGCTCCGCACCAAGACCGCCGTACAGGCTCGCACGGGCGCGCAACGGCTCGGCGCCCTGGCCGACCTGCTGACCACACCGACCACCGCCCCCGCGCTGGCGCTCGCTGCTGTGGTGCACGGCGAGTTGGCCGCGACCCAGCCGTTCGAGTGGGGGTCCGGCCTGATCGCCCGGGCGTCGACGCGCTGGGTCATGCGGGCGACCGGATTGGACCCCGACGGCTGGTCGATCCCCGAGGCCGGCATCCGGCAGTACGGCCGCCCGAAGTACGTGACCGCGCTGCGCGGGTATGCCGGCGGCTCCCCGGAAGGCGTCGCGCAGTGGCTCATCGTCCATGCCGGCTGGGTGGCCGCCGGGGCGACGGCAGGCGCGGAGTTGGTCCCCGACCTCCCCGACGACTGACCCTCACGGAGCGGGCTCGGACCGCGCAGCTCGATCGGTCAGCCGCGGACCCAGTGTCACGGCGACGACGATGAGCCAGGCGATCATCCCCACGTGCAGCACGTCGTTCTCGGAGAAGTAGAAGCCACTTCCATCGGCCCACAGGGACTGGGTGACGCCGGCGGCGTAGTACGCGAAGTAGGCGACCTGGACCACGATCAGCAGAACCGCCGCCCAGAAGATCCAGCGCGCAGCCCCACGCTCGGTGGTGGTCTCCGCTCGCCGCCAACGCGCGCCGGCGACGATCAGCACCAGGATCACACCGGGCAACGCGAAGAGCATGAGGACCTCGAAGGAGAGCAGCGACTTGCTGGGGAGCAACACCCCCGCCGCGGCGACGACGCAGTACACGACGGCGTTGATCACGGCGTAGAGGATCAACGCAGTGCGGGCACGTCCCACAGTGCAGGCATACGCCACCGCGACGACCATGGCGCTCACGCTCCAGGCCTGCGTGACGCTGTAGCCGACCTCGAAGCCGTTGGTGTATCGGCAGATCTCCTGACCTGCACACTTCAGTTCGTAACTGAACGCCTGATAACTGATCCCGGCCTGCGCCGCACCCAGACCACCCAGTACCAGCGCGATTCCCAGCCAGCCGCGGGAGCGCTGGCCCCGTCGGGCGAACAGGAAGTACAGACCGACCCCGATCCACAGGGCAGCCAGCGCGAACACCAGGAACGTCCCCAGCGGTTCGTTGACGATGGTGTCGCCCACCTGCACACAGGGCCGTTCCTCGCACCACTCCTGCGGGGTGACACCCGGATCGGCGGTGAGTTCGTCGAGCCGGCCGCAGCCCGCCAATCCCAGGACGAGCGCGCCGCCCACGAGGCCACGGCCCGCAGGTCGCCGACCGATCCACGGTCGGTCGAGGCGTACATCCGGCTCCGACGGGGGAGCAAGTGGCGGCGTCATGGGAACACGCTGGCAGTCAGCACAGGTTTTCGCCAAGTTTCCCGGTGACAGCAGCATCGCGGGGCCTGCGCGGACGGACTGCCGAAACGTTCCGGCACGCCGAATCGGTTCACTCCTTCTCCGACGCGGGGATAGGTGGGGCAACGAAAGAAGGAACCATGACCACTCGTAAGACCCTCCGCACTCTCACCGCCTCGCTCGTTGCCGCCGTCGGCATCGGCCTGCTCGCGCCAGCCGCGGCGACCGCCGCGCCCACGGGGGCGAATGGCAGCGGACCGCTCATCACCACCGACCGGCTCAAGGTCTGGAACGGTGAAGAGCAGGGCACCTTCCAAAACGGTGACGAGCCGGTCGTCGTCACCCTGATGATCCGCACGACCCTCGGGGTGAAGGGCAGCACCCGCACCGCGTGGGTGTCGGACAAGCCCCGCGAACTGGGCTCCGGCGTCGACAACGGCGACTGGGTGACGGTTCCCGATGATCAGGGCGACGCCCACTTCACCGCTGCCAAGCAGGCCCTGGAAGGCGGCACGATGGCCGTGAAGCACATCTCCCAGGCCGACCTGGAGCAGGCCTACGACACCAAGACTCCGCTGCGGCCTGATCTGGTCATGACCGTCACCTTCGCCTTCGACGGCGACTTCAGCGGCCAGAAGACCTTGATGGCGTTCATGGATACGTTGCGCACAATGATGGTCGCCAAGATGAACCCGGTGTTCGCGTCCGCCGACCTGCCTAGTGACTTCACGCAACTTCCCAAGAAGGTCGAAGAGATCACCGCGAAGGCGAAGAAGGTCACCGTGGGGGTGTGGGACGTCCTGCTGAACGTCGACAGCATCTGGAGCTACGTGTGGAAGTCGGGCGGTGACTACGACGATCTGATCGGCGCATCTGTGGTGGGCTACGTCCCGGTCGAACGAGACTTTCTGGACGCTTTGCCGTTCGAGCCGCAGGACGTGGGCCTGACCGACGACTGGAGCCGCTCGCTGAAGCCCCGTCCCGTCATCGGCGACGGCTGGATCGAGGTCCCCACTCAGGTGGGGTTCCTGGCCCGGGACGCCAAGGACGCTCACCTCACCCATGTCGTCCAATCGGATCTGCCGATCGAAGATCACGTCGGCTACGACCTCCAGCACTTCGTGGGGGCCAACCGCTGAGTCTGGTCCGACCCGAGTCCCGCTGGCTCAGTCCGAGCAGGGCATCTGGGTCAACGCGCGGAGCCCGGCGATGTCGCCGGGCTCCAGCGTGACCCTGGAATCGCTCAGCGTCCCGTTCATGATCGACGAGGACGCGTTCACGTGACCGAGGCCCAAGGCATGTCCGGACTCGTGCTGGTACAGGGCCTCGCGCATGCCGTCGGCGCTCAGTGCCAGCGCGTCTTCGGCGTCGATCATGACGAACCCCCGGTCCCCCACCAGGCTGCCGCCGTCCACCCCGGCATCAGAGGTGACCTGCAGACCCCCGTTTCCGGCGGTCCGGCCGCGGACGGCTGCCGCACCGTATCTCGAGTCACCGACGTCCTCGGAACCGGTCACATAGGTGATGCCGATGGTTCCCGGTTCGATCGAATCGAGGTCGAGCTGACCGTCGTCCTTGGTCGTGAGCTGGCGTTCGCCGGCGTAGTCGAACCGGTAGTAATCGTTCGACGCCCGGGCCCAGTTGCGCAGCACCCGATCCCAACGCGCGAGCTCGCTCGCCCGGTCCATCCCGACGGCGTCGGCGCGCGTCAGATCCACCGTGTACCGGATGGTCCCGCCGCACCAACGCCCCGGGTAGCGACTGTCGTCGGACTTCAGCAGGAAGGCGTAACCCTTGGTCTTGCCGTTGGCCTCTCGCTGAAGGGCGTCGCTGGCAACGGGGTTGCGCGCGTCGGCAGCCAGGTCGGCCCGGAACTGGGGGTTGGCGGCCACCACTGCCACCGCCCCCACCGTGAGGACGGCGGCCGCGGTGCGCAGCGCGACATCGACAGGGGCCATACCGCATTACGTCGGCCTGCGAGGCCGCGTTGCCTGACTCCGTGATCGTGGGTAACCCGTTCGGCCCAGTCAAGCGGCACAAACGGGACAAGGCCGTCAGCAACCCCTTGAGCCGGGCGCGCTTTGGAAATTCACGATCGCTTGCCCGGTGGGTGCCGACGTCCTCCGGACGCTCAGTGACCGGTCGTCGCCGACCGTCGACCCGCGTACCACGCTAGGCCGAGCGCCACCGCTCCGCCGATCGCCACCGCGGCAGCGCGGCGCCCTTCCTTGGTCTCCAGCGGAGTCCGCATGGCCACGGGCTTGGTGAACCGGACGATCGGCCAGTCCCGCTCTTTGGCGATATGGCGCAGCTCGGAGTCCGGGTTGGTGGCGACCGGGTGTCCGACGATCTCCAGCATCGGAAGGTCGGTGTGGGAGTCCGTGTAGGCATAGCTGTCGGCCAGGGAGTACCCACGTTCGGCGGCCAGGTCCTGCATGGCGTCGGCCTTGTTGGCGCCATAGGCGTAGAACAGGATCTCGCCGGTGTAGTGACCGTCCTCGACGGCCATCTGCGTTCCGAGGGCGAGGTCGACGCCCAGGCGGTCTCCGATCGGCTCGACGACCTCGGTCCCGGAGGACGAGATGATGATCACGTCGCGGCCGGCCTCGTGATGCTCGTCGATGAGTTCGAGCGCTTCCGCGTAGACGATGGGATCGACGATGTCGTCGATCGTCTCGGCAACGATCTCCTTGACCCGAGCGACGTCCCAACCCTTGACCAGGTCCGACAGGTACAGCCGCATCTGCTCCATCTGGTCGTGATCGGCGCCGGACAGCAGGTACACGAACTGGGCGTAGGCCGCCTTCACCGCATCGGGTCGGCGGATGAGGCCGCCCTCGTAGAACTTGCGAGTGAACGCCAGCGTGCTGGACTTCGCCAGGATCGTCTTGTCGAGGTCGAAGAAGGCCGCGGCCAGGGGCTCCGTCACGGGCCGATCCTATGCATCCGCCGCTGGGGGAGGTGAGTCGAACCCGGGTTGATCCGGTGGGGGCTCGGCGGGGAGCAGTCGGCTGATGGTGAAGCCCGCGGCCACGGACCCGACGACCCACCAGGTCAGTGCCAGGCCCGTGGACACGAACGCCAGCGGGATCGACGTCAGGAACACCACCACAGGTGACAGGGAGCCGATGACCTGTGCGCGGCGGAATGCTGGTGACAACGGCGCGACGAAGAGTCCGTCGCGATCGGCGATGAGCAGCAGGACGACTTCCATGGCGCTGACCGCCGAGGCGTAGACGGCGAAGACGGCGACCGCGGTGGGGTTCTGCCAGTACTCGCCCAGCACGCCGGCGGGGATCGGCAGCAGGGCGATCAGCGCCAGGTAGACGATCACCGCAGCGACGTACCGACCGTTCATCGCCCTCAAGGTCATGGTGAAGCGGTGATTGGCGCGCCAGTAGATGGCGACCCAGACAAAAGCGACGAGGTAGGCCGCGACCGCGGGACCTCGTTCGACGAGGGCGTTCCACAGGGCCATCGGTGAGTCCGCGTCGGCCGAGTCGACCTCGGGGATGCCGATCTCGACCGCGGCCAACGTCAGCGCAATCGCAAAGACCGCGTCGGAGAAGAACACGACACGGTCGAAGGCCACCCCGTCGCCGTCCCGCTGATACACCGTTCGGTTCCACACGGAACGCACGTGCTGCGTCATGGCAGGCACAGTACCGCCCCCACCCCGTTCGCCCGCCCGGGGAACCGCAAACCTCGGCATCGGGCCCAGGACTCGGGCATATCGGACCTTCGGCGCCCGAGGTGTGTGACGGGGACCGAGGTTTGCGGTCCCCGAGGCGGTGCCGAGGACTACAGTCAGTCCCCTCACCGGGAGGTCCGTGTGGCACTGCGCTGGGTGGCGGGGGTCGTCGGGGTCCTGTTGGTGTTGGCGATCGCCCGGGCCCTGATCAGCGATCTCCTGGTCCCCCGACCCGCGAACTCGGCACTGACCAAGGGCATCCGACTCCTGGTCCAAGGCCTCATCTCGCTGGTCGCCGCCACGAACTGGCCCTATCGCCGCCAGCACCGGCTCCTCTCGCCGGTCGGTCCCCTCGTCGTCATCATCACCCTGTTCATCGCGGTCATCGGGTTCCTGATCGGCTTCTCCTTGCTTCTTTACGGACTGACCGGAGAATCCGTGGAGCAGGTGGTCACAGCGGCGGGATCCGGCTTGTTGACGCTGGGGATGACGCACGTTGCGGACCCCGGCCAGATCGTCGTGACCTATCTGGCGGCCTTCACGGGCATGGTGATCATCGCGGTCCTGATCGGTTATCTGCTGGTCCTCCTGACCTCGTACCAGGCGCGCGAGGCGGGGGTCGTCAAGTCGACAGTCTGGGCGGGCGAGCCGGCATGGGGGCCGGAACTCCTGTGCCGTCGGCGCCTCGGGGGAGCCGGTGCGATGGACCCGCTCGCGGAGGGATGGATCGACTGGGTCTGCCAACTGCGCGTCGCACACACGCTGTATCCCACCTTGGTCTACTTCCGCTCCTCCGGGAACATGCGGGGCTGGGTGACGACGCTGCTCGCCCGGATGGATGCCGCCTGTCTGGAGCTCGCGGTGGCGACCGACAGTCGCGACGGCAACCTGACGGCGCTCATCGCCGAAGGGGTGCAGACGCTGCGGGTGATGCGCATCTTGGTGGAACCGACGCGCTCGCTCTCGGAGTCCGAGGTGGTGGTCCCCGACTTCCAGGAGCCGAACGCGGGCCATCCACGCGCGGAGGCGCTGTACCGAGCGATCCGGATGGACGGCGACCGGGCACGGCAGACCGACCCCCGGAATCGTCTCGAGGAGAGATGCACCCTCACCCGAGACCAGTTCGACGAAGCCACGGAACTGTTGGCTGCCGTCGGGGTCCCGCTGGTTGCTGATCGGGAGGCAGCCTGGCGGTTCTTCCAGCGGATCCGGTCGCAGTACGAGGAGGACGCCTACCGGGTGGCCGAACGGATCCACTCAGCCCCGGCGCCGTGGTCCGGTCCCCGCCGCGGCGATCTCCCCACGGTCTGGCCGACGAAGTCCGCCCGGATCCTCGCCGACCTCTGACGGCCGCCCCGGGGGACCGCAAACCTCGGCCGCAACCGCAATCCTCGGGCGTGGCACGTCCCCTGGGCCCGACTTTCGAGCCGCGCGCCGAGGTTTGCGGTCCCCCGGGGTGCTCGGGGAGCGGCTGGGTCGCGCGGTTGAGCCGGGGTCACTAGCCTGGCGATCATGAACCGCGCGTTGATCAACTCCTTGGGTGAGCAGGACCGGCTGCTGCTGGCCGAGACCGAGCCCGCCCAACTGGCGGAACTGGACGAGGAAGGGCTGCTCGACCTGCACAAGTTGGTTCGCAAGCGCCGCAACAAGTACCGGTCGATGTATCGGCGCAAGGGAGCGGTCAAGGCCAAGAAGAGCGGCGGCCGCGGAAAAGGAAAGCAGAAGAACAAGCGCAACGCCGACCGGTTGGAGGCGTTCGAGGACGCCCTCGCCCGGGTCAGCCGGGCCTTGGCGACTGCCGCCCGCGAGTCCGCCACCGAACTCCGTACCGAGCGCATCGCTGCGGCACGCGCCGCGAAGGCGTCCCCCGTTGGTGGCACGCCTCGTCGTTCCCCGCGCAGCAGTGCGAACCGCACCAATGCCGGTGGCGCCACGACCCGCACCAATGCCCGCAAGACCCCGCACACCCGCAAGGCCACGGCCGCGACCCGCGCCAGCGGCGCCCGGCGACAAGCCACCCGCGACTCCCGCTGACCGTCCGGGGGACCGCAAACCTCGGGCCAACGCAAAGAAGTCGGGCACAGCAGCGAAGCTGTGCCCGACTTCTGCGCCGGGGGCCGAGGTTTGCGGTCCCCCGGACGGTCACTCGTACGTGGTGCCGGCTGCCGCCTTCTCGATCAGCGACTGGGGCGGGGTGAACCGATCGCCGTAATTGGCGGCCAGCTCGTTGGCGCGCTCGACAAAGCCGGGCAGGCCACCCTCGTAACCGTTGATGTACTGCAGCACCCCACCGGTCCACGGCGGGAAGCCGATGCCGAAGATCGACCCGATGTTCGCCTCGGGGACCGAGCGCAGCACACCCTCGTCCAGACACCGCACCGAATCCAGGGCTTCGACGAACAGCATGCGTTCCTGCAGCTCCGTGAAACTGATCGACTGCGGGTCGACGTCGCCGCCCCACCGCTCGGCCAACCCCGACCACAGTCCGGCCCGCTTGCCGTCGACATAGTCGTAGAACCCGGCGCCGGCGGCCCGACCACCACGCTCGAGTTCGACCACCATGGTGTCGATCAACGGGAACGACGGGTGCTCGGCGAACTCCCAGCCCTCGGCCTTGGCGGCCTCGCGCCCGGCTTCGCGGATCCGGCGGGCCAGCGTCAGGCTGACCTCGTCGAACAGAGCCAGCGGTCCGGTCGGGTACCCGGCCTGCAACGCCGCCTGCTCGATCGACGGCGCGGGAACACCTTCGCCCAGCATCGCCGCAGCCTCGCCCATGAACGTGCCGATCACACGGCTGGTGAAGAAGCCGCGGCTGTCGTTCACCACGATCGGCGTCTTCTTGATCTGCAGCGCGACGTCGATCGCCTTGGCGATCGCGGCGTCCGAGGTCTGCTCACCGACGACGATCTCGAGCAGCGGCATCTTGTCGACCGGCGAGAAGAAGTGCATCCCGATGAAGTCGGCCGGCCGCGAGATCCCCTCGGCCAGTCCGGTGATCGGCAGCGTCGACGTATTGGACGCCAGAAGTGCATCGTCGGCCATGTAGGGCTCGATCTCGGCATACACCTTGTGCTTCAGACTCGGATCCTCGATCAGCAGATCCGCGCCCTTGGCATCAGCCGGGTTGTCGGTGGCGGTGATCCGGTCCAGCACCTCGTCCGCCGCATCCTGCGTCATCTTGCCGCGGCTGACCGCCTTGTCCAAGATCTTGCGGCTGTAGTCCTTGCCCTTCTGGGCGGACTCCAGCGACACATCCTTGAGCACGACCTCCATGCCGGAACGCGCCGACACATAGGCGATACCGGCGCCCATCATGCCTGCGCCCAGGACGACCAGCTTCCTGGCGCGATAGGGCTCGAAACCCTCCGGTCGCGCACCACCCTTGGTGATGTTCTGCAGATCGAAGAAGAACGCCTTGATCATGTTCTTCGACACCTGGCCGGTGGCGAGATCGACGAAGTAGCGCGTCTCGATCTTGTCGGCGTTGTCGAAGTCGACCTGTGCCCCCTCGACGGCCGCGGACATGATGTGGTGCGGGGCCGGCATCGGTGCGCCCTTGATCTGCTTGCGCAGGTTCGCCGGGAACGCCGGAAGCATCGCTGCGAACTTGGGGTTGCTCGGTGTCCCTCCCGGGATCTTGTATCCCTTGGCGTCCCACTCCTGCGTGGACTCCGGGTGCTCCTTGATCCACTTCTTGGCCTGGCTGATCATCTCGTCGGGCGTGGCGACGAGTTCGTCGACCAGACCCACCTCGAGCGCCGCCGCCGGCTTGCGCCGCTGGCCCTGCAGCAGGACCTCCATCAGCGCCTTCTGCAGGCCGAACATGCGCACCGTCCGGGCCACCCCGCCGCCACCGGGCAGCAGACCCAGGGTGACTTCCGGCAGCCCGATCTCGCTGCCCTTGACGTCCAGGGCGATGCGGTGATGGCAGGCCAGCGCGATCTCGAGACCGCCACCCAACGCGGCGCCGT
>WBZT01002794.1_pt1 | contig 11860 bp, 3 predicted proteins | sample 5204241 | NCBI WGS metagenome assembly WBZT01 (sample SAMN12344358, study PRJNA552823) | activated sludge metagenome | biome: Activated sludge suspended growth; feature: Nitrification reactor; material: Wastewater; isolation source: activated sludge from nitrification reactor of wastewater treatment...
GGCGAGCGAGTAATTCCCGTTCGTGTCGGTGATCGCCGGCATCAAGCCTCCGTCCGGCTGTATCACCACACCCGCGACTGGCTGGCCGTTGGTATCAGTCACGGTGCCGGTCAACAGCGGCAGCACGGCGGTGAAGGCGCCGGTGAAGCTCTGCGACATTCGCGACGCGAGAAAGCCCTCGATGGCCGGCCCAATTTCGAGCCGGTAATCGCCCGGGACATTCTGCGGCGGAAAACTGATGCGCAACGTCGCCGGCGCGGGCACGGCCAGCGAGAGATTGGACGCGTCCAGCAATCCATACGGCGTGAAGAGTGCGAGATCATCGGTCGTCACGGAAAGCGGGTTGATCGCTTCGTTGAATTCGAGCGTGATCAGGCTGACCGCGTTGGAGACGAGTCCGCTGGGCGTTTGCGCAACGACGTCAAAGCCGGTCAGACTGGCGGCGGTGAACATGGTGCCGGCATCGCCGGGAAACGCACCTTCGCCGCCCGCCACCGAAACGGTGCCGGTGAATTGATTCGTGGGCGAATAGATTGCGATGCGCCCCCCGCCGCCGCCACCGCCGCCGTAGAAATCACCAAAACCGCCGTCGGCCGCAACCGTGCCCCCGCCGGTGAATCGTTTCGCACTGATCCAGACGCTGCCGCCGGAGCCACCGCCGGAATCATCCTGCCAGCCCCAGTTGCCGCCAGCGGAAATCAAGCCGTCGAGCGCAAGCGTGCCGGCCACCGCGAGATGAACCGCGCCGCCGCCTTCCGAGCCGCCGATCGCCGGGCCGGACCCGTTGCCGCCGCCACTGCCGCGATCCACTGGCATCGTGGCGGAGCCGTAGCTCGGACCGCTGAACGCACCGGATGCCGCATTGCCGCCAAAGCCGCCGTAGCTTCCGCCCGCGCCCTGTAAATTGAGCGTGCTCCCTGCACCGGTGCCGCCGGCCCTCGCGGCGCCTTTCGCATCCACGGAAATGCCGGCGTTGGTGCTAACGCTGAGATTGCCGAGCAGCGCGAGGTAGAGATTCGTGTCCGAACTGCGCGAGACGACCCAACTGCCCGAATTAATTGTGAGATTGCTGATCACGGGAATCGCGCCTTGAAATTCCGCGATCGCGCCCGAACCGACGCTGATATTCGTGGCCAGGCCGAAGCTGGTAGAAAGCGGCGTGTTCGCGCCCAACCGGCCACAGTTGTCCAGCAGCAAGGACGTGAGTTGCGAATTGTCGCGCAGGTAAATCGTCCCCGCGCCGCCCGCAAGCGCACCATTGCCGCCACATGCCGAGAGCGTTCCGGAAAAAAGATTCGTCATGAAATAAATGGCCATACGTCCGCCACCACCGCCGCCCGCGGTGCCGTTGCCGTCGCCGCCGACAGCCGAAATCACACCGTCCCCGGAGAGCGTCATCGCCTGCAAACGAATGGCGCCGCCGGAACCACCGCCGCTGTTGAAGTCGCCGTTCCGGCCGTTGGCGGAAAGCCTTCCGTTTACCAGCAACGTGTTGCTCACGTTTATCTGCATCATCCCGCCGCCGCTGCCGCCGTAAGGTGGCGCCCCAGTCGAGCCGCTGCCGTTGCCGCCCGGGCTGCCGCCTTGGTTCGGAAAGTTCACGGAATCATACGCCGTGTTCCACTGGGACGGATTTAGTCCGCCGTAACCGCCGTGCCCGCCACCGCCTTTCGGTGTGGCGAAAGTCGCACCGGCTCCGGAAAGGGTATTGCCCTGCCCATTGAGATCAATACCTCCGCCCGCGTCAAAGGTCGCGTTGCGTCCGATGTTGACGCTGCCCGCTTCCGCCAGCCAGGCATTCGAACGAACCAGCAGGTCGCGCGGCGAACCGATATTCACCGCCGCGGCGCCGCCCTGAATGGTGAGGTCGAACGATCCCGTACCGGCTACGAAGGTGTTCGTGCCCCGCCCGCCGCCGTTGTCCACAAACACTTGCGCGATGCTGGCGTTGTTGGTGCGGAGGTAAACGGTGCCCGCGCCACCACGCGCGAACCCGCTGCCGCCCTTCGCCGAAATCACTCCGGTGAAACCATTGGTAATCTGGTTTCCCTTCTGCGCGAATGGATAACTGAGGACGATCCGCCCGCCGCCGCCGCCGCCGCCATTGGGTAGTTGACCGCTTCCGCCATCCGCCGAGATGACGCCTGAACCGAGCAACGGCAACTGCGTGACGGTGAGTTTGATCGTGCCGCCCGCACCGCCGCCGGCGTTGTTGGTGGTCGCATTGACGCCGTTGGCCGAGATCCGGCCGTTCAGCGTGAAGGGTCCGTTCGCCGTGATCTGGATCAATCCACCGCCGCTGCCGCCGCTGAAATTCACACCGCCACCGCCGCTGCCAGCGAGCGTGGGATTGGACAGCAAGTCGTAGGCGTTACCCCCCGTGCCGGGGCCCGCAACGGGAGCGTTGCCCAAGCCGCGACCGCCGAATCCGGCGTGGCCGCCGCCACCGGAGCCACCTGATGCGGTGAGTCCGGCGCCGCCGGAACTGCCCGAACCGCCCGCGTAGCCCTGACCATCGGCAGAAATGTTACCCCCCGCTTCGACCATCGCGGATCCGGTGAGTGTCAAGTTGAGGGCGCCGCCACCTGGACCCAGGAAGGTCGAGTTCGTGGCCACCGTGAGGCTGGCCATGGTCATCGTGGTGGAGGACTCGGGCCGCAGAATCGCGCCACCGGAAATGGTGAGACTCAACCCGCTCCCGGTGTCCCGCGAGCTGAGCAGCGTGTTCGTGCCGGACAAGCCGCCGTTGTCCACAATCAAGCTGGGCAGGATCTGACCGCTTCTTCGCGCGAGGTAAATCGTGCCGGCACCGCCGCCTTGAAAGCCCGTGCCGCCCTTGGCCGAAATCTTGCCGGTGAATGAATTGCTGTTCCAAAAGACCGCGATGCGACCGCCGCCGCCGCCGCCGCCCAGGTTCAACCAGCCGTTGCCACCATCGGCCAGAATTCCTCCCGTGCCGGAAAACTGATTCAACGTGAGAAAAATCCCTCCGCCCGAGCCACCGCCGCCCTTGGCATTGACCGAGATGTTTGTGCTCGCATTCGCTCCGTTCGCGGAGATGGTCCCCTCCAACGTGAGCGGGCCGGACACCGTCATCCGCAGCACACCACCGCCATAACCACCCGCGGTGGAATATTCGCCGCCCGGACTGCCTGGTTGCGCCGGGTTGGTCGCCAGATCGTAAACGTTGCCACCCACAGGTGTGCCGACACCGCGTCCGCCATAGCCGCCATGACCACCGCCGCCCGAGCCGCCGCTACCGGTGAGCCCCGGACCAATGCTCGAAGCGCTGGCGCCATCGGCCGACATGCCGCCACCAGCGGCAATGCTCACCGCGCCCATCGCGGTCAGGGACAGGCTGCCGGAGCGCCAGGTGGCGTTCGACCGGATGTCCAGGTTGCCGTAGATGGTCAGGCTGGAAACGGAAGAGGTGAGGGTGCTGCCCGCACCAATTGTGAGGTTGGAAACGCTACTGAGGTCAAACATCGTTCCGGCGTTGGTCGGACTGTTGGCGCCGCTGTCCAGGATGAGATCCGGATAGAGGCTGCTACTAGCCTTCAGATAAATGGTACCCGCGCCGCCACCAACAAAACCGTTGCCGCCCTTGGCGGAGAGATTGCCCGTGAAGGAATTGCTGCTGAAGGTGACGGTTATGCGACCACCGCCCCCGCCGCCGCCATTTGGCAGATGACCATTGCCACCGTCCGCGGCAATGACGCCCGCGCCGGCCAAGCCATTCAGGGTGAGGCGCAATGTGCCACCCGAACCACCGCCGCCGTTGTTGGTGAAACTGCTCGCGCCGTTGGCCGTAAGCCGACCGTCCACGCGCAGGACTCCCAGACAAGTGATGAACAGCCCACCGCCGCCAACACCACCACTCTGGTTGATGCCGCCGCCGCTGCTGCCGGGACTGCCCGGGTTGGCGGAATTTCCGTACGCAAACCCTCCCGTCGCACCCAATCCGCGCCCGCCGTAGCCCCCGTTCCCCGCGCCACCGGAACCGGTCGTCGCCGATTGGCCGTAACCATTGCCGGCGCCCGAGGGCCAGCCCAAACGATCACTCGTGATGGTTCCGCCAGGCGCAATCGTGAGATTGCTGGTCACCGAAATTTGAACCGAACTCCCCGTGCTCCCCAACGTGAGTGACGAATTGCTCGCGACGTCCACGCTGCCAAACGTAAGCGCGGACGTGACTGTAGATCGCAAGGCAGCCGTGCCAGTGATCGCCAGATTGCAGGAGATGGCGCTATCCAACACCGTGTTCGTTCCCGCCAGGCCACCGTTATCCACGCGCAGGTTCGCGTACTGCGACGAATTGGGTTTTGTGTAAATCGTCCCCGCGCCACCGGCGACCGCACCGACGCCGCCGATCGCGGAGATTGTGCCGGAGAAAAGATTGGAGTTGTAAGTGACCGCGATCCGTCCGCCCGCGCCGCCACCGCCGTATGGCGCGCCGCCCGCGCCGCCGTTGGCGGTGATCAACCCCGAACCGGACAGTCCGCCCACCGTCAACCACACACTGCCGCCGGAAGCGCCGCCGCCCGACGAACCCGCACCGCTTGTTCCGTCGGCGGAAATCCGTCCGTCTAGTTGGAGGTCACCGGTCACCGTGATACGTAGCGCACCCCCCCCCGCGCCGCCGGAATAGGTTTGATACGTGCGCCCGCCGCTGCCGAGCGTCGAGGGGGTGGTGATTGAACCGTAGTAAACCCCGCCGGCGGCTGATCCAGCCGTCCCGACGCCGTTGCCGCCGTAACCGCCGTGCCCGGCGCCGCTACCGGCAGCGCCGGACTGCCCGGCGCCCTGACCTTGGTTGGCTGAGTAGCCCCGTCCGTCCAGCGAAATCACGGCGCCGCTCTCGATGGTCACCTGGCCCAGGGCATTCACATACAGTGTCGCGTTGTTGGTAGCGCTGGCGGTCAGGGAAGAATTGGAGCGAACGAGCAGATCACGCAATTGTAGCGCCGCGGAACCGGACACGACCACAGTCGCGCGCCCGGCGATTTCCAGCGAACGCGCCGGACCGTTGAAATCAACCGGCGTGACCGCGCCAGCCAGACCGCCGTTGTCTATGGTGATTTTGCCCGGCAGCGAGTTGGTCGTGACAAGCAACGTCCCGGCGCCGCCGCGCTGACCACCCGCGCCGCCGGCAAGGAAGACCGCACCGGCGAATTCGTTCGTCTCCGCCGCAAGCGCGATGCGTCCCCCGCCGCCGCCGCCGCCGTGAACCGGTTCGCCGGCGCCACCACGCGCACTCAACGAGCCGGCGCCGGAAATCGTCAGCGCGGAAATGAAAATGCCGCCGCCGGCGCCGCCGCCAGCGCGGTTATTGGTCGCGTTCAGCCCGTCCGCGCTGACGTGGCCATTGAGAATGCAACGGCCGCCAGCGCTCAATTGAATTCTTCCGCCCCCCATGCCGCCGAATCCGCCGGCGCCCGAGCCGCCACCGCTGCCAAGACTATCGGCGAAAGTCAGCGAACCGTACGCCCCGCCGCCGGGCGCGTTGCTGGAACTCAGTCCGCCGAATCCGCCATAACCGCCGCCGCCGCCGCTGGATGGACTGCCTCCGGTCCAGCCGGCGCCGGGCCCCGGCTTGTCTCTGCCGAATCCCCGGCCATTCACGTTCACACTGGCGCCGGTTTCGAGTTCAAAATCACCCGTCAAAGTCACCCTTAAACCGCTACCGGCAGTGGTTTGGAAATTGTAGGAGACGAAGACGGCATCGCCGTCGGCAATGAGGGAATTGGTGGTCCGCTGAATTGTGAGGACCGAACCAAGGCTTGTGAGCGAGTAATCAACCTCGTTGGTGTAAGTCACCAAACCGTTGGTGTCGGTGACGACGACGGAGCCGGGGACAACGTCGAAGTTTGCCAAGGGGACGGCATTCGTGTCCGTGAGCGGCACCGGTTCGTTTGTGATTGCGGCGAGGAAGATCACCGAACCGTTTGGTGAGTGCGTCAACGTCGCGCCCGCGGCCAGGCGCAGACCGTTGAACGTATGCGGGCCGTCCACGGTGAGCACGGCGTTGCTGACGACGAGGTCTTGTCCCTCATAAGTCTGGTCCGTGGCGCTGATCGTGGTGTCGTTGGTCAGCACCATCCCACGAGCCGGCCACACGAGCGCCAGCGCAAATGAAAGGGAAAGCAAACGGCCAGGAGGAGAAGTTTTCATAACATCCGATTGATGCACGGAATCTCGCCGGCGTGAACTGGGTGTTTGACGGCACACCCGTTGCCCAGGACAGAGAAATACCCGGCCACCGACTGGTTCACCAACGAGAAACGCTTACCCGGCAAAACCCATGCCGGTCAAGTTACGACCGTACCGCCCCACCAGTGTCACGCAACTAGGAGCAGTGCTGATGCGGAAGATATGATTTTCAGGCGAACGCCCGGAGGAGAATCAGCGCCAGCGGAATCAACACTCCCAGCGCCAGGCAAACATAAACCGCCCGCCGGCTGCGGCCAAACTTCACCGCCATGACGACGCCCAGCAACGTCGTGATGATGAAACTGGCGGCCATGACCACCACAAAACCGAGCAGCAGCGGGCTGGTCAAGGCGCCGCCCGCCTTCAAATGATGGGACGTGTGGATGGTGGAGAGCCGGTGCAGCAGCGGTGAGTTCCAGCCGAAGGTCTGCCAGATACCGGAGACGGCGAAGAACAGCAGCAAGGGAGCGAAGAAGCAGCCGAGATATGAATGAATGGAACGAAGTTTTTGCATCATGGAGGTGGCGACTTTGCGCAGTTAAGCGGCCGAGGTTGGTAAATCAGCGGCGTCTTCCAATGGCTGGCTGAGACAAATGACATATCCGTCAGGATCGGTGATTTCAAACTCGGCCAGGCCGTAAAACATCCGCTCCAACCGACGGGTCACAATGCCGCGCGCATTGAACTGGGCAAACACTTCGCGGAAACGGCTGCCTTCCAGCCGGAGATACACGTCCCAATCATACTGACTTGGTGTGGAACGAACCGACGGCAGCCCGCGGCGCAACATCAGTTCGACGGACCCATGCCGGAGGATGGCGAATTGGTAAGGCGGCGCGGCGGGGAATGGGTCGCCGACAAAACCGAGGGTGCCGCGATACCATTCCATCGAACGGCTGACATCAGCCACTCGCAAAACCGGGACTGCCTGTTTGATCGCCATGTTGACTTGAGTTGCTGGCCACCGCGCAGCTAACCCGAGCCGTGAGTTCCCCAAGCAGAGGAACACCGGGAACTACTCGAGTGCGGCGGTTGGTGTGAGCCGATGAAAGCGCACGCGAGAATTTCCATCAAGGACTATTCCTGGCCTGCGCCGTTCTGAGGCGCAGCCAAGATTGGCTGGGAGGTACGATCAAGCGTCATGCCGGAGGCGGACAGGTTGCCCGCGAGTTCGAAGCGCTCGGTTCGCGCGGACTAGGCTGCCCACGTTCCGAAGGCAGCTTCAGGGAAAAGACACCGATCTTCACTCCAGCCGGGCGCGATAGAATCGCGCAGCGAAAGCTGAGGGATTCGATTCCGTGAATTGGAAGGTCCCGTCGGCCATGGAACGGTTCGCGAGGAAAACCCAATCCACCAGATTGCTGCTGACTTCGAGCGTGATCGGGATGTTCGTCGCGCCCAGGCCATCAACGCGGATGTTGCCGTTGCCAAGGCGGGTGATGCCGGAGATCGTCGGTGCGGCGGGCGCGGTGTTTTGCGCGGTGAGCGTGACGCGCTTGCCACCGTTCGCCGCGTAACTGATCTGCCAGGTCACACCGCCGGCCAGCAACGTCGCGCCTTCGGGCAGGCCGGCGAAAGTGTTCGTGATCGGATTGGCAGCGGTCGCCAACACCAGCACGTCGCCAATCGCGGCGGCGTAATTGATTTCCAAGACGAGCGTCGCGCCATTCGGACGGAAGTTGCTTCCCGCCTGCATCGGCGCGCGGGCGGCGGTGTTGTCGTCGCCGAAACGAGCGCGCAGTGTCACGGTCGGATCGAACTGAAGATTGCCGGTCGTGATCAGCGGCAGCGGGCTGCTGGCCGTGAGATTGTCCAGTTCCACGGTGCCGTTGTTCGCCGTGAAACCGCCGAGGCTGACCTGCGCGAGCCGCAATGAGCCGGCGCCATTCTTGAACAACGACGCCGTGCCCTTCACCGCGCCATCGAGCCGCGTCTCGCCCGCGCCGGTGATGGTCAACGATCGGTCAACCAACGTGAGCGAATCGTAGAGCCGGAGAAAGTCGGCGGCATCGAAAACCAGATTGCTAACCGCGATGAGCGGCGTGTGGATGCGTGCCCCGGCGTTGTTGGACACAACGATGCCGGAGAGTAAGCCCATCTGCGGCGCCCAGACTTCGTAGTTCGGCGCGGCGAAGCGGAGTTGATTGTAGGTGCGGACAATTTCGTTCGTGGTGGTGCGAGCGGAAGCGCTGGCGGGGAAAAGCACGCTTTCTCCGAGGCCCGGAGGTGTGCTGCCGGTCCAGTTGGCGTTGTTTCCCCAAAGCGGCGCGACGCTGCCGTTGCCCTGCCAGATCCGTGTGTTGGCGCTGGGCGCGACCGAGTAGTAATCCAATTCTACCGGGCCGTTGATGTAGCTGATTATGTAGAACGCACTGTTGGCGGGGAGGAGCGCGTTTTCGGGGAGACCGGCGAATGTGCCGACGATGTTGCCGAGGTTGAGTTCGTCCACGAGGACGTGGTGTTCGCCGGGCTGCGGCGTGTGCGCGAGGTTCAGTTCCAGAGTGGCATTGGACAAAACCAGATTACCCGGTCCGGCGTGGAGACGGTTCGTGTTGGCGCTGCCGGTTGGATACAAGTTGACCGCAAGCACGCCACCGCTCGCAAACGTCATTCCGCGCGCGGTGAGGTCACCGGCACCATTGAAACCGGGCGTGACCCGTCCGCCCGGCTCGACCGTGACGGAGTTGACCGTGCCGTCTCCGGAGAGGATCGCGCCGGATTGAACCCGCGTCCTGCCGGCGCGGAAATTGCCGGTGACTTCGAGCGTGCCGACTTCAGCGACGATTTCCCCGGTGAAAGCATTCGGGTCATTCGTACTGCCGAGTTCGAACAGACCCGCGCCGGTCTTGATGAGTTGACCGCCGCCGCGAAGCTGACCGGTCAGGCGCGTGTCGCCGATGGAGGTTAAATCCAGATCGTAACCGGCAAGATCAATGTCGCCCGCCAGCCGCAACAAGCCCGAATCGTTTTGGACCGACAGGTCGCCGAGCAGGTCGAGGTCGAACGCGACTGTGTTCGTGGCGTTGGCCGGCGAGGGTTTGTGCTGGATGCCTTCAGCCAAGGTCAGCGGAATGCCGCGCAGCGAATATCCCGCGCCGCGCAATTCAAGGCGATTGTAGAGCGTGAAGACGGGCGTGACTCCGTTGGTGTTGACGGTGCGCACCGCACCGGATGGGAAAACGAGATTGGCGTTGATGCCGATGGTTTGGTTGCCGGCCCAGTTGGTGCGGTTGAGCCAGTAGTTGTCCGCACCGCCGCCATCCCAAGTGTAGGTCGTGACGGGCGGAATCAGTTCGAGCACCAGATCGTTGCCGCTGCCGCCGGTGTAGTGAATGAAGAACTGATTCGAGCCGTAGGTGACGATGGAATTTTCCGGCAGCCCGGCGTACGTGCCGCTGATGGCGCTGCCGCCGGTGACGAGCAGATTGGTGAAGAAATTCTGCGCCGGCAGCGCAGCCGCAGAATTGGTCAGTTGAAGAATTGCGCCGGACAAGGTGATCGTGCCGTCCACAGTGAGACCGGGGCTGGCAGACAAATCCCAAAGCACGACGGTGTTCGTCAACTTCACGTTGCCGGCCGAGACGGCGGGCGCGTCAAGCCGCAGCGTGCCGCCGTCGCCGAGCAGGCCGGGCACGTTGCCGCCGGTGAGTTGCAGTGTGCCGTCGATTGTCAGGCTGAACTTCGCGTCGCCGCCCGCCGCGGGAAACGTGGCTTCACTGATCGTCAACCCGCGATTGAAGACCATGTCTCCGTTGAAGGAATTCGACCCGCTCAGGAGCAGCGTGCCTGTGCCGTTCTTCACGAGAACGCCATTGAAACCGCCGAGCAGATTGCCTTGGATTTCCGTCTGGCCCGTGCCGGTGAACGTGAGCGTGCGATCCCACACGTTCACCCCCTCGAAGAAGATCAACGTGTCGTCGTTGCGGAAAGTCTGGTCGGCGGCAACTTCCACGCGCGTGCGGAAGCGGGCCGCCGCGGCGTTGGAAACGTTGATGCCGCCAAACAGCGAGAACGGCTGGCCCCGGATGACGTAGTTCGGCGCGCCGAAGCGCAGTTCGCCGAAGACGGGTGCGCCAATGAAATCGTTCGTGACCGAACGCCCGCTGGCGCTGGCGGGGAAGACGAGGTTGTGCGTGTTCGTCGGCGCGGTGTTGCCGGACCAGTTCGTGGCCGTGCGCCAATTACCATTACCGCCGCTGCCGCCGGCCCAAATGTGCGTGCCAGCCGGTGCCGGCACGTTCGTTTGATGCGTGAGCACCAGATCGTTGCTGTCCCCGGCTTGGTAGTTAACTTTGAAAACCTGTCCAACGCCGCCGACGTAGCCGCCCTCGGGCACACCAACGAACAGGCGCGGGATCGAATCCACCTGCCCGGTGACATCGCGGATAAGGGTGAAGGCCTGGCCGTTGAAGTTGACGAGTGGTTCAGTGGCGATGAATTCCAGCCCGACAAGGTTGTTGCCGGAGGAGAGCTGACCGTTCAGGTCAATCCGGCCCGCTTGAGGATTGTTGCCGTTCAATCGAAAGGGCGCTTTCAGAAAACTTCCGATTGCGAGTGCGATTTCCGTGTTGATGTCCAATCCACCGCCCATGCCCGGCTCGACGTTGCCGCCGGGGGACACAAAAAGGTTTACCAGCGTGGCATTGCCCGCGACCGTAGCGTTGCTGGCCACGTTGACGTAGGATGAGTTCAGTATTGCGTCCTCGAGTTGGCAGCGTCCGGCGTTGACGTTGAACTGACCGCTGTGAAACGCCGCCGTACCGGAAAAAATCAGCGTGCCCGGGCCCTCCTTCGTGAGCGTCTGGCTTTGGTCGCCCAACGAGCGGAAGTGTTCGAGCGCCGTGTCGCCCGCGCCTTGAAATGTGTGGCCGCCGTAGATGTTGATCAAGTTTCCGGAATTCCCGGTTGGCAGATGGGTCTTCAGATGCAGCAGCGAACCGGCGACGGAGTTGGAGGTGACGATGCCGCCGTTGAAGGTCAAGCGATGCTCGATGAGGTTCGTGCCGGGCGCATGGGAATAGATGCCCTCGTTGATGAACATGTTGATGTCACCCAGCCCGCGCAGCGTGAAGTTCGATCCGGAGAACGTGATCGAATCGAGGCTGAACGTCGTCAGCGTGTTGGTAATGACCCTGCGTACGGCGATATCGGAGAAGATGACCGCGTCGTTGTTGATGGGGGCGATGCCGCCCTGCCAGTTGGCGGTGTTGGTGAACCAACCGTTGGCGCTGCCGGTCCAAGTGCGCGTGGCGGCCAGCGTCGGGAGCGCGCCCACCGCCGCGCATAACAGCAGCAGGCCGTGCAACCCGAAGGCAGCAAAACCAGACTGCGGCCTGAGCGACTTTCGCAACTGAACGCTGAGCCGGGCGGTGGAGGAAATCGTCGTTTGCATTTCCCTGTCCTTCGGGATCGGCAGAGAAAGGATTCGCGGAAATTGCAAAGAACCTGCCTGAGAAATGCGCTTGGGACGACGGAGCAATGATGCTTCGCGAACCTGCCCGCTGGAAGTGGGCGTTACGGGGTGTAGCGCAGGCATCCTGCCAATAGTATTCGGCACGGAGGAGGGAATGCCGGATTGAGCAACGGGCAGGGCGATGGTGCGACTCCTTCGATGGCGACACGAATGGGTTGCACGGTTGTCACCGGATTG
>WBZT01001792.1_pt1 | contig 11857 bp, 8 predicted proteins | sample 5204241 | NCBI WGS metagenome assembly WBZT01 (sample SAMN12344358, study PRJNA552823) | activated sludge metagenome | biome: Activated sludge suspended growth; feature: Nitrification reactor; material: Wastewater; isolation source: activated sludge from nitrification reactor of wastewater treatment...
ATGACCCGACTCGGAATGCCGGAGAGTTACCCGGTGCTCTGTTGAGCGCCACGCCCAAAGGGGAAAATGTCGGCATCAGAAGATTCATGCAACAAAGCCGAGTTCGAATGTACCGATCCGCGAAAACGCGAACTCGGTTGTTGTGCTGACATCGTTGGGGAAATTCACATTAAGGACAACACCTTCAGGAAGAAGGGGGTCACCGTTTTTCTGCACTTTACTTTCGAGTGCTTCAATCAACTGCACGGTGAGATCCGCGACGACCGCGGAATTAGGGTTCGCCAGATCAGTATTATCCACGGTGTTCGTGCCAGCGCTGAGTGCAATTGCGGGAATACCACGCGCAGCGGCAAATTGCACGTTACCCACCGTGCCAGAGCTGTTGACGATAAGACCCACATTCTGGCCTTCGTTCGGACCCGAGAGCACCAGATTGGGAGCCGCGCCCCAGCGCTCCTGCGCCAGGATATCCAGGCCGTACATGGTCGCCATGACCGGGGTACCATGCACGTAGTAGTAATCCCCATTATCAAAACCGGCTTTGGTGAAGGGACCGGCTGATGGCGCCCCAATGGGCGCGGCGCCATTGTGGCAACCGTTCTCGCTGGTGATTTGAGCGTCATTGGTCGCGTCGATCGTGCTGCTGCTGTACATCACGATGGCAGCGCCACGACCGCTTTGAGGGGAGCATGGCACGGAGACGATGATGTCGTGGCCTTCGGCCTTGAGGCGTTCGTACAGCGCTTTCAGGTTGCTGGTCAGACCGTCATCGTTGTCCATCAGAATATTGAGCGCGAGCGCAGGCGCCGACAGGCTCACCATGACGGCGGCCATGATCGCTTGGAACTTCAATTTCATTCTTGATCCTGTAGAAAGCAGAAAAGAGTAATGGATGGAAATACGCTTGCCACCACTCGCTCGTGTTGAGTGGGACTACAGATTCATTACATCAAATGATCATGAAGGAACGATGACAATTACTTGTATCTACAGGAAGGAGTGCACAATTGCCACAACCTTGACATCCAAAAGTGGCAGCAAAGCCGTGAAGACAGCGACACTAAAAAAGCCGAAGGGCGCTAATCCAATGTGACAATGCGCGTGTCAGTACTGACTAAAGCAACTCGAAAAAACACTTCTCCACCGAATGGCGTTTTGCCAACCGTTCAGCAACCATCCCCCGGCTTTGCCGGGGGATGGTTGCTCCTACGTAATGGGATGGTCCGCCCACAGCCAATTTGATGAATGTGATTGTGTGGCACGAGGCGACAGCATCAACACTCATCAGCAGTGACTTGCTGAGCACCAATGGATTTCAGTGAATCACAAAACTGTCTTGCTTTCTTTGTCTTGAACCGAAATTCAATTTCTCCTTCCCATCCTTCTCTAAAAGCTGATGACTCAAAGCAAATCGACAATGTCTCATTATTTTTGCAATTAAAAATAAGTTGGTAAATCTTGGGATTATCAATAGCAATATTGATTTGTCGCTTCCAGTATGTAAAACCAAGCACTCGCTTTTTAGTGATCACGAGACAACCAGAAAAACCCTCAGCACGTTGCACGTAACGTTTCCCTGGACCTCTTACATTCTTCATGATCAACCATCCAGAGATCCCCTCATCCGAAACCACAATACCCTCTTCCTGAAGGGTCGGAAGCCATTTTTTTGGAATACTTCCGAGGCCAAATAATCTATATAAGATAGTCTTCTTCATCGCATTCTCATGTTTGTTGCATTCTATCGACCTCGTGGTGGATCGTATGTGATTCTCCACGGTTTTCCACTGTCACCCCTACCCTGTTCAGCGATCTGAGTCATACGATTACATCCAGGCTTATCTAATGCGGACAGCCTGGCAATCGGATCTTCAATTTTACCAATTACACCGCGATATCACGCCTACATCACCTATTCCCGCGCTTCCAACTCCTCCCAGCGTCCGTAAGCCGCTTCCAGTTCCGCTTCCAGTACCCGTAACTCTTCCAATCGCTGCGTGACGATCGCCGCTTCCTGTTTGTAAAAGGCCGGGTCGGCAGTCGAGGCGTGCAATTCCTGCTGGCGTTGCTCCAGTTCCTCGATGCGTGCCGGCAGCCGCTCCAATTCTCGCCGCTCGTTGTAACTCAACTTGCCTGGCGCGGTGGGTTTTGACGATTTCGGCGCGGGCGAGACAGCAGGCTTCGGTTTGACGGCGGGAGCCGGTTCCGACGCAGCGGGTCGCTGACGCAGCCAGTCGCTGTAACCGCCGACATATTCGCGGATGCATCCATCGCCTTCGAACACCAAGCAACTCGTCACCACGTTGTCCAAGAAGGTGCGGTCGTGACTGACCAGCAGCAGGGTACCGGTGTACTCCAGCAGCAGTTCTTCCAGCAGTTCCAGCGTTTCCAGATCCAGATCGTTGGTTGGCTCGTCCATGACCAGCAGGTTGGCCGGCTGGCTGAACAGCCGGGCCAACAGCAGCCGGTTGCGCTCACCGCCGGACAGCGATTTGACTGGCGAGCGCACCCGTTGGGCGGTGAACAGAAAATCGCCCAGATAGCCGATGACGTGGCGGCGCTGGCCGTTGATCTCGATGTGCTCACGACCCCCGGCGACATTGTCCAGCACGGTCCGTTCCGGATTGAGCTGATCGCGCAGTTGATCGAAATAAGCCACTTCCAGCTTGGTGCCCAAGCGCACTTCGCCGGTATCCGGCCGCAGGCGCCCCAGTAGCAGATTGAGCAAAGTGGTCTTGCCGGAACCGTTGGGACCGATCAGGCCCACCCGGTCGCCGCGCATGATGCGGGTCGAGAAGTCGCGAATCAGCGGCTTGTCCTGCCAGGCGTAGCTGGCGCGCCGTGCCTCGATCACCAGCCTACCGGAAGTTTCCGCTTGCTCTAGCGTGATGTTGGCCTTGCCGAGTTGCTCGCGGCGCTGGCGATGCTCCTCACGCAAGGCTAGCAAGGCTCGCACCCGACCCTCGTTGCGGGTGCGGCGGGCCTTGATGCCCTGCCGAATCCAGACTTCTTCCTGGGCAAGGTTCTTGTCGAACTTGGCATTGTGCCGCGCCTCGACTTCCAGCAGCGCCGCCTTTTTTTCCAGGAAATTGGCGTAGTCGCCCGGCCAAGAGGTCAACATGCCACGATCCAGTTCCAGCAGGCGGGTGGCCAACCGTTGCAATAGGGCGCGGTCGTGAGTAACGAACAGCAATCCGCCGCGAAACTCCAGCAGCTCTTGTTCCAGCCACTGGATGGTTTCCAGATCGAGATGGTTGGTCGGCTCGTCCAACAGCAGCAAATCCGGCTCGCAGACCAGCGCCCGACCCAGCAGCACCCGCCGCCGCCAGCCGCCGGACAGTTCGGTGAGTGGCGTATCAGCCGGCAATTGCAAGCGGCTGATAACGGTTTCGACCCGCTGTTGCCAGCGCCAGCCGTCGCGCGCTTCCAGTTCATGTTGTAACTGCTCCATGCGCCGCAGATTTTCAGGCGTGGACGCATCGGCGAGTTGGTGAGCAGCTTCGTGATACTCAGCCAACAACTCTCCCAATCCCTCCAACCCACCGGCAACGATTTCGAACACGGTAGCGGTGGTATCCATCGGTAATTCCTGCGCCAGCGTGGCCACGCGCAGACCGGGTTGCCGCCAAGTTTCGCCGCCATCGGCTTGAATCTCGCCGGCAAGCAGGCGCAGCAAAGTGGTTTTACCGGTGCCGTTGCGACCAATCAGGCAGACGCGCTCACCAGGATCGATCTGGAAGCTGGCGCCGTCCAGCAGTTTTTCGGCGCCGAAAGCGATGGAGAGGTTGTCGATACTCAACAAAGGCATGAGGATTCGCGTCCTTAAATTTAGCGAGAGAGGTACATAAAATTAATGCGCTTGGTGCGAAACGACGAATCCAGCCCGAACCATCCCGCGATTGACGCCTCCAGAAACCGGTCCGCGTTCCATCCTTCAATACATAATCACAAGGATCGGCACGCGTTTCCTGTTTGACGCAATTTCAAGCGCGGCCCATGCCTTGGCCTATGCAATTAACGAGAGATGCCGCCATGCCCGCACCTGATCAAGTTGTTAAACGCCGCGCCCGCTTGTTCCGCAATGGCCGTCATCAAGCCGTGCGCATCCCACGCGAATTCGAGCTGCCGAACGATGAAGTCATTCTCTACAAAGACGGCGAGCGCCTGATCGTGGAACCGGTAAAGAAACCGACTCATCTCCTGGAACTGCTGGCGGCGCTGGACCCCATTGAAGACACCTTGCCCGACGTGGATGCGGGACTGCCAGCGCTGGAAGACGTTCGACTATGAACGGTCCATGGCGCGAGTCACCGACAACGCACGCGAGTTTTCCCGCGTACCGGGACTCCTGGTCGAAAATGGGTTGGCGAATATCGCCTGAAACTTGGTGATCGAGGGTCGGAATCCAGCGGATCGTTCAGGACGCCCGCCGGCGGCGATGCCGCAATAACACCAGCGAGCGGCCCTGCACCGGATAAGGTTCCTCGGACGGGTGCTCGTCGCCGTTGACGGGACGACCCTGCGGCAGTGCGGTATCGACCAGCACATCAAACGGCGATCCGTCCCGCAGGATCGGCAGCATGAACAAGATTTCCTCGTGATAGGAATTGACCAACAACAGGAAATCGTCGTCTTCCAGGGCGTGGCCGCGCTCGTCCCAGTCGCCCAGCCCATCGCCCGGCAGGTACAACCCCAGACAGCGGGCATAGTCGTGGGTCCATTCGTCGTCGTCGATCTCGCGGCCGTCGGGGTTGAACCAAAGAATGTCGCGGACACCGTCGCCATGGATGCCGCGAAAAAAATGCCGGCGGCGAAACGTGGGATGCCGGCGGCGAATCTGGATCAGGTGCTGGGTGAACACCAACAACTCGCGATTCTCCCGCAGCCAGGCCAGATCCCAATTCAGCCAGCTGAGTTCGTTGTCCTGGCAATAGGCATTGTTGTTGCCACGTTGGGTGCGGCCGACCTCGTCGCCAGCCAGTAACATCGGCACGCCCTGCGACAGCAGCAAGGTCGTCAGCAGATTACGCCGTTGGTGCAAGCGCAGCGCCAGCACGGCCGGATCGTTGGTATCGCCCTCCGCCCCGCAGTTCCAGCTGCGATTGTGCGAATCGCCGTCCTGGTTGTTCTCGCCGTTGGCTTCGTTATGGCGCTCGTTGTGGCTGACCAGATCGTACAGGGTGAACCCATCGTGGGCGGTGATGAAATTGATGCTGGCGTGCGGACGGCGGCCATTATGCTGGTACAGATCGGCGGAGCCGGTCAAGCGATAGGCCAGCTCGCCGATCAATCCGCCCTCGCCGCGCCAGTAGTCGCGCACCACGTCGCGATACTTGCCGTTCCATTCGCTCCAGCCGACCGGAAACTGGCCGACCTGATAGCCGTTTTCGCCCACGTCCCACGGCTCGGCGATCAACTTGACCTGCGATAGCACCGGGTCCTGCTGGATCACGTCCATGAACGTGCCGTTCTGATCGATCGTGCCGTCCGCTTCCCGCGCCAGCACGGCGGCCAGGTCGAAACGGAAGCCGTCCACATGCATCTCTTGCACCCAGTAGCGCAGGCTGTCCATCACCATTTGCAACACCCGGGGATGAGCGGTGTTCAGGGTGTTGCCACAGCCGGTGTAATCCATGGTGTAGCGCGGATGCTCGGGCGACAAGCGGTAATAACTGGCATTGTCGATGCCGCGAAAACTCAGGGTCGGGCCGAGTTGATTGCCTTCGGCGGTGTGGTTGTACACCACGTCGAGGATCACTTCGATGCCGGCCGAGTGCAGCGACTTGACCATGCTCTTGAATTCGGCAACCGGATTGTCAGTGGCGGCGTAGCGCGGGTCCGGGGCGAAATAGCCGAGCGGGCTGTAGCCCCAATAATTGCGCAGGCCGCGATCCAGCAGATGACGCTCGTCGATGAAGTACTGGATCGGCAGCAACTCCACCGCCGTCACCCCCAATGCCTTGAGATAATCGATCACCGGCCCGCAGGCCAGTCCGGCGTAACTACCACGCAGGTTGGCCGGCACATCGGGATGGCGCATGGTGAAGCCGCGCACATGCAGTTCGTAGATGAGCGTGCCGTGCCAGGGCGTACGCGGCGGCCGGTCGTCACCCCAGAAAAAGGCGGTATCCGCCACCAGACACTTGGGCATGCCCGGTCCGCTGTTGCGGGTACTGAAGCTCAGATCCTCGGTGCGACCGCCGATCCGGTAGCCGAACTGGGCATCGCTCCATTGAATCTGGCCAACGATGGCCTTGGCGTAGGGATCGAGCAACAGCTTATGCGCGTTGAAACGGTGACCTTCCTCCGGCCGATGCGGTCCCTGCACCCTATAACCATACAGCAGGCCAGGTCGAGCGTCCGGCAGATAACCGTGCCAGACCCGGCCGGTTTGTTCGCGCAGGGGGATTTGCTCGATTTCATGTTTGCCCCGCGCATCGAACAGACACAACACCACTTGCTCGGCATGCTCCGAGAATAGCGCGAAGTTGACGCCTTCGCCGTCCCAGTTCGCGCCCAGTGGGTATGGCCGACCGGGCCAGACAATGGTGCTGGATGGACTGCTCATTGGCTCCAATCCGTTAGGGGGACAACAAATAGGGGACAGGAAGCCGAGGCGGGAAAAAACCGGACCCCCGAGACCCGTCCCCCTGCCTTCATTCGCTAAACGCCCGCATGGCCGAAGTGACTTCGCCCGGCCCAACCACCGTAATACCGCCCTGGGTCACTTCGTATAGTTTGCGATCCTGTTCGAGATCGTAGCCGATGCGGGTGCCCGCTTCGATCACGTTGTAACCGCCAATGATGGCACGCCGCAGTCGGGCGCCACGCTTGATATGGACGTAATCCTGAATCAAGCAATCCTCGATCTCCACATCGTCTTCGATCGTGACTTCGCGGCGAATGATGGTATTGACGATGGTGGCCTGACGCACCATTGAACCAGCGGCGATCACGCTGTTGCAAATCTTGGCGTCCATCAAGCGCGCTACTGGCCCCTGATAGTTACTGGAAAAGATCCGCCACTGCGGGTTGAACATGTCGAAGCGCGGCGTCTCGCCCAGCAGATCCTGGTGGGCGTTGAAGTAGGCATCCCGCGTGCCGACATCGCGCCAATAGGCCGGCTCTTCGTAGGGCTTGGTCCCCGGCACCTTGTTGGTGGCGAAGTCGTAAGCAAACACCCGATGGGTATCTTTCAGCTTCGGCAGCACATGGTGGCCGAAATCGTGTTCGCCGCGCTCGTTGGCTTCCTTGAGCGCCTGCACCAGCACCTTGGCATTGAACAGATAGTTGCCCATCGAGGCGTAGGAGCGGGTGGGATCGGAGGGCATGGATGGCGGGTTGGCCGGCTTCTCCTTGAAATCGCTGACTCGACCCGCGTGATCGGCGTCGATGACGCCGAACGAACTGGCATCGGCGATCGGCACCGGCAGCGCGGCGACGGTCGCATCGGCCTCCCGCTCCATGTGGAAATCCACCATCTGCTGGAGATCCATCCGGTAAATATGATCGGCGCCGAACACCACCACCAGATCTGGGTTATGTAACTGAATCAAATTGATATTCTGATACACGGCATCGGCGGTGCCCTGGAACCAATCGCCGCCGCGCATCATCTGCGGCGGCACCACGGTCACGAATTCCTCGTTCCGCATCGGCGATACCACCCACGCCTTGCGCACATGCTCGATCAGCGACTGGGACTTGTACTGGACCAGCATGTAGATCGACTGAATTCCCGAATTGAGCAGGTTGCTCAACACGAAATCCACGATGCGGTAGCGGCTGCCGAACGGCAGCGATGGTTTGGAATTGTAGGCCGTCAGGGGACTCAGACGAGCACCTTCGCCGCCCGCCATGACAAAGGCCAAAATTTTCGGTTGTTTCATCGCGGCACATCCTTCGTTTCGAGTGATAGTAGTTCACACAAACCCCCGAGCGGGATGGCAACCCAGTCGGGGCGGTTATCCAATTCGTAACGCAGTTCGTAGCAGGCCTTCTCCAGCGTAAACAAATCCAGCAAAGTCTTGGCCTGCTCGGGATCGGTCGGATAGCTCGGGCAATCCCGCAGGGATTCGGCGTAACTCTCCAGGAATGCGGTCCGGGCCAGCCGCTCCCAATCGCCGATGTAAGATGCAAGCTCTTCCCAGTTGGTGGTGCCGTCGGCGGTTGACTGCCGCAAGGCGGCGTGCGCGGCATAATTGAACGAACGCAGCATGCCAACCACATCCCGCAACGGTGAATTTTTGTAGCGCCGCTCCTCCAGCGACCGCGACGGCTCGCCTTCGAAGTCGATGATGATGACGTCGTCCTTGGCCACCAATACCTGACCGAGGTGGTAATCGCCGTGGAAGCGGGTCTTCATCGGCAACGAATCCGCGATCTCCAGTTGGTCCAACCGAGCCATAATGGTCTCACGCGCGGTCAGCAGGCAGCCGGCCAGAGAACGCGCCGGTTCCGCCAACCGCCACTGCGCCTGTTCCAACCGCTCCAGCGTGGTGGTCGCCTCCCGCCGAATCTGCTCGATCCAGCCGCTCAGATCGGCCGGCGAGATCGGTTCGGGGTCGAAAGCGGCGTCGCCGGTGATCAGTGCCAGCGCCCGATGCAATTCGCCCGTGCGCCGACCCAAGGTGTTGGCGAACAACAGATAGAGCGCATGCACGCCATCGCCGGCTTCCCGCACCGTCTCCGGTTGCTGCACGCAATCGTCCAGGAACCGTTTCAGGTAATCCTGGGTGTAGGTCCAGGCGTCGCCCTGATTGCCGACAAAGCCTTGCAACATCGCCAGCGCAATGACATTACCGTCCTTGTCTTCATACTCCAGGGCACCGACCAACGGCGCGGCGTTACCGAAGTCGGCGACGTCGGTCAGGAATCGACCCATCTCCAACTCGGGATTGATGCCGGGCCGCAACCGTCGATAGCCCTTGAGCAGCATCCGGTCGCCGACATTGAGCGTGGTATTGCTGCTATCCAGCGCCAGCCGCTTGACCGGCAACATCTCCGGCAGGTCACCGGCCAGACTGTGGAAGATGCGGGTCGAGGAGAATTTCAGCCAGCCTCCACCCAGCGGTATCCGGGTGTTGCGCGCCATCATCTTCAGCATGGACTGAGTGAATTTTTCATTGGCGTAGGCGTCGTACAGCAGGCCCATCCGAGCACGGACCCGGACGCGCGCCAGCGTGTAGGGCCACAGCGGGCGCAGTTTCTCATCACCATCGTCTTCCCAGGCCAGCGCCATCGGCAAACCGTAATCCTGCGGCTCCGGCCGTTCGGCCAACCAGACCCGAACCCGGGCCAGTACCCATTCGGTCTGATCGACCCAAACGTCGTAGTTGTCGAACTCGACCGATTCGATGCGCCCGCTCTTGCCGGCGAACCAGCGCTGGGTGGGTAGGAACTCCGGCAGCACCTGCCGGGTCAGCCGCTCGTGCAGGTTCATGGCCATTTCTCGCCGGCTGGGCTCGACCTGGTCGACGAAGAAGCTTTTCCAACCCTGGAACAGCACCAGAATCCGCAGATCGCCACCGGGCAGCCGCTCTTCGTGCCACACTGGCGGCGCGGCGTAACTCAAACGGAACCAGTAGACCCCGTAGCGAGGTAGGGTCAGCAGGTAGGGCAACTCGCCAATCGGCGGAAACGGGTTCTGACCCAGCATTTCCACCGGCACCATGCCCTTGTATTTGCCCAGATCGAGTTCCACCGGCTGGGCGGAACGCGACAAATTGGCCACGCACAGAATCACTTCGTCGGCATAGGCGCGAACGTAGGCCAAAATCTTACGGTTGCCAGGCCGTAGCATCTCCAGCCGGCCACGGCCAAAGGCTTGGCAGGTCCGGCGCACGGCGACCATCCGCTTCATCCAGTTCAACAGCGAGGCCGGCGCGCGATGCTGCGCTTCCACATTGACCGCCTCATAACCGTAGATCGGATCCATGATCGGCGGCAGGTACAAACGCTGGGGGTCAGCCTTTGAGAAACCGGCGTTGCGATCGGGGCTCCATTGCATCGGGGTCCGCACGCCGTTGCGGTCGCCGAGATAGAAATTGTCGCCCATGCCGATCTCGTCGCCGTAATAAAAAATCGGCGTGCCCGGCATCGACAACAGCAGGCTGTTCATCAATTTGATCTTGCTGGAATCGTTGTCCATCAACGGCGCCAGCCGGCGGCGGATGCCGACGTTGACCCGACTGCGCGGATCGGCGGCGTAGGTGCGGTACATGTAGTCCCGCTCCCGGTCGGTGACCATTTCCAGCGTCAGTTCGTCGTGGTTGCGCAGGAAGATCGCCCACTGGCAGTTGTCGGGGATGTCCGGGGTTTGTTCCAGAATATCGACAATGGGATGACGGTCTTCCTGAGCGACGGCCATGTACATGCGCGGCATCAGCGGGAAGTGGTAGGCCATGTGGCACTCGTCGCCGTCGCCGAAGTAGTCGCGCACGTCTTCCGGCCACTGATTGGCCTCGGCCAGGAACAAGCGGCTGCGGTAATGCCGGTCCACCACCGCCCGCATCTGCTTGATCACCGCATGGGTTTCCGGCAGGTTTTCGTTGTAGGTGCCCTCGCGCACGCACAGGTAGGGAATGGCATCCAGCCGCACCCCATCCACGCCCAGGTCCAACCAGAACCGCATGACCTTGGTCACGGCTTTCACCACCGCCGGATTGTTGTGGTTCAAATCCGGCTGGTGCGAGAAGAAGCGATGCCAGTAATACTGCTGCGCCACCGGGTCCCAGGCCCAATTGGACGTTTCGGTGTCGGTGAAGATGATGCGGGTTTCCGGAAATTTCTTGTCGTCGTCGTTCCAGACGTAAAAATTCCGCTCCGGCGAACCGCGCGGCGCGCGGCGCGCGGCCTGAAACCAGGGATGCTGGTCGGAGGTATGGTTGATCACCAATTCGGTGATGATCTTCAAACCTCGCGCGTGCGCCTCGCGGACGAAGGCACGGAAGTCGGCCAGGGTGCCGTACTGGGGATGAACGTTCTGGTAATCGGAAATATCGTAGCCGTCGTCCCGCATCGGCGAAGGATAGAACGGCAACAACCACAGGGTGTCCACGCCCAAATCCTGGAGATAATCCAGGCGCTGAACCAAGCCGCGGAAATCACCGACCCCATCGTTGTCACTGTCGCCAAACGCCTTGACGTGTAATTGATAAACCAGCGCGTCCTTGTACCACAACGGGTCTTCCACACCGGTCCAGCCCTTCGGGTTCTGAGCCATCTATATCTTCTCCTCCTTAGCCGCTGAACGTATCGAAATCTTGTTCCGTTTGCAGACTACTGCGGATGCGGAATACATGCGCTGGCATCCGGTGCGGATTCAATTCGACGTAGTTGCGCGGCCCGCTCCAGATGTAGTGGGCACCCGTCAGCAGATCGTGTACTTGAAACGGCTGGTTCGGGTCCACCCCCAGCGCCGCCAGATCCAAGCCGGTCCAACCGGACTGTGTGTAGTTCGGGTCCAGGTTCACCAACACCAGAACGATGTTGGCGTGCTTGTCGGTGGTTTTGCTGTAGCAAACGATTTGCTCGTTATCGACCTCGTGGAACCGTAGGCTCCCGTCGGCTTGTAGCGCCGGATTGCGCTTGCGAATGCGGTTCAGCAAGGAGATGAAGTCGCGCAGGCTGTTCGGTCCGTCCAATTCCTGGAAGCCGCGATGGCGGATCTGGTATTTCTCCGAATCCAGATATTCCTCGCTACCTGGCTTGACGGCGAGATGCTCCATCATTTCGAAGGCCGGACCGTAAATGCCGTAGTTGGCGGTCAGGGTCGCCGCCAGCACCAGCCGGGACATGAACATCGGACGGCCGCCGTACTGCAGGGCAGCGGTCAGGATATCCGGGGTGTTGGGCC
>WBZT01002797.1_pt1 | contig 11854 bp, 12 predicted proteins | sample 5204241 | NCBI WGS metagenome assembly WBZT01 (sample SAMN12344358, study PRJNA552823) | activated sludge metagenome | biome: Activated sludge suspended growth; feature: Nitrification reactor; material: Wastewater; isolation source: activated sludge from nitrification reactor of wastewater...
CGACTATAATCCGATCCACGCCGACCCGGGTTCGGCAAAGAAGGCAGGTTTCGAGCGTCCTATTCTGCACGGGCTGTGCACCATGGGCATCGCGTGCCGTGGCTTGATTGAAGCGGTGGACGCTGACGAGCCGGAGCGGCTGTCGGCAATGTCCGTACGCTTCAGCCGCCCTGTGTTTCCAGGTGAGACCATTCGCGTGGAAATCTTTGGCGATGGCGCGGAAGTGGCGTTTCGGGCGCGTGTGCTGGAGCGCGACGTTATCGTCCTCGATCGTGGTCGAGCGCGATTCGCGGCGCCGATCGCACGAGAGCGCCGCGCTTCAGCTTAGATATCGTCTTCCTCAAGATCGACGGTCATGCCGTTCAATCGCCGCTTCAAATTGTCCTTCATATCGTGGAGCACCTCTTCGGCTGCCTTGACGCGGTCGCGAGAAATGCCTTCCAAGATAGTCCGGTTCAGCTCATTGCCGACCTCGGACATCTGTTCGATGACGCGATAGCCTTTCGCCGTAATCAGCACCCGTTTTGCCCGACGATCGACGGCATCGGGCTTACGTTCGACGTGGCCGCTGGCTTCCAGGCGATCGATCAGGCCACCCACGGTGACCTTGCCGACGTCCAACAACTTCGCGAGTTCGGTTTGCATCACGCCGTTCTCACTGTCATGGCGTGAAAGGTTGGCGAGCACCCACCATTGTGAGCGAGTGAGTCCAAGAGGCCTCACCGCCTGGTCAAACAATGTGCGCCGCATCCGTGAGACGTCATGCACGAGAAAGCCGATGCGAAATGGCCGCGCCACTGGGCGAGGCGGCGCCTTTGCTGCTTTGCCGCCGGCAGATTTGCTGTTCGCCATCCGGACTTCGCTCCGAAAAATACGGTCATTTCCGTACTATTCGATAGCATATATTGCGGGGCGCTCCAATAGCGGCGTTTGCTAGGCGTCGGCCGCCGAGGGAAAGCGCGCTTGTCGTTTCTCCGTAAAGGCGCGCACGCCCTCAACGAAGTCGTCGCTGCCGACGCAAGCGACGATGCCTTCGCGCTCAGCATCCAGCCGCCGGCGCAGGTTGGCGTGATCGTCGATCAGGCGCTTCGTGATGCTTACCGCCGCTTGGGGTGAGCGCGCGAGCTTGGTGGATAGCTTCTCCACCTGGGTTTCGAGTTCGCCGGCGGCGAAGATCGAGGTGGCGAGGCCTAGCTTTTGAGCTTCGGTCGCCGCGACCACGGCGCCGGTCATCGCCAATTGCTTTGCGACACGTGGGCCGACAATGCGCGGAAGGAAATAGCTCACACCGCCATCGACGCAGAGTCCAACGCGCGTGTGTGAAAACATGAATTGCACGGTTTCATCGGCCAGCGTCCAATCCGCGGCGAGGGCGAAGAGTAGGCCGGCGCCGGCAACCACGCCTCTGCAGCTCGCGATAATTGGCCGATCGAAGGACGCCACGGCCTCCACCAATTCCGCGGCGCGCTGCAAACGCTCGTTAAAATCCCTTTGAACGTCCTCACGAGACTGCTTGAGCGCCCGCGCGAATGCTTGCACGTCGCCGCCGGTGCAAAAGTGCTTTCTCGCGCCTCGGATGACGAGGCAACGCACGCCGGAATCAAGTTGCGCTTCACGAAAGAAACGAACGAGGCTGGGAGTTGCCTCGGCGCGGATTGAGTTGCCATGGTCTGGACGATTGAGCGTCAGCAGCCCCACACCATTTGATATCTCAAAGAGCGAGTCGTCGGCGGGGCGGATCATGCTTGAACACCTATTATGGTACTGAAGCATACTATATATATTACGCCGAGGCCAACAACCGGTGTTAATAAGGGTTTAATGCGAGCTCACGCGCAAAAGCCGGCCCAGGGTTCGGCCCGCATCTGACCCGAAGCCGCGTGTAGTGCGTGGCGTTACTTGCATCGTCAGGCGGATTGCCAAATTTCGATTGCGCGGTTGATGCGCTTCAAGCGCCGATAGCGGATGCGTTGCGATGGCCGCTGCGTGCTTGTCGCCAACGTCGCGGTCGCTTTGCGCGCGTACGGAACGCTGGTCGCGCCACAACCACCGACCGAGATGATGCAACTCGCGCCACCGCATCGCGCAGGCGATTGATATTCAACAATCGTCGAAGGCGTTGGTTCTGCTAGCCGAATTTCATGAACGCTGTTGCTCGACACGATGGCGGCCCGAGGTCGTCGCGGGGCGTGGCGCCGCTTTCAGGTGCGTTGCAACGCCTGCTCGCCCGCCTTGCCCGCAAAATCGCGACCGATAACCCAAGCGTGTTCGATCGGATTGGGCCGCACGTAGCCACGCGTTTCATCATCGATCCCGTCAATCTTCCGATCGTCTTGTATCTGGAGCCTCGTCGCGAAGCGCCGGTGCTGAGAGCATATCTGCGATCGAATGCGCCGCAGAGCGATGCGCAAATTGCTGCAAGCCTTTGGCAGCTGATGCGGATGATTGACGGCGAAGAGGATGGGGACGCCATGTTCTTTTCACGCGATCTCAAGGTCTCGGGCAACACCGAGGCGGTCGTGGCGTTGCGCAACGCGCTTGACGACTTGGACCGGCCGCTTGCCGAGCAGGCGGCGGCGCAGTTCGGGGCGGTGGGGCGCGGCGCGCTTGCGCTTGCGCGTCATATCGCTGCGCGGAAGCCGTTTCGCGGCGCGCAACCATGATCAAGCCAGACCTTGTGTGTCCGGCCGGTACGCCGGCGGCTCTGCGCGATGCCGTCGATGCCGGCGCGGACTGCGTCTATTGCGGCTTCCAGAACGCGACCAACGCGCGCAATTTCCCCGGTCTCAACTTCACGCCCGATGAGCTCGACCGAGGAATTGCTTACGCACACGCGCGTGGCGCCAAGGTGCTTGTGGCGCTCAATACTTTTCCGCCGGCCGGAAAATTCGAACTCTGGCGCCAGGCGGTGGACGGCGCTGTGGCGCGCGGCGCCGATGCGCTCATTGTCGCGGACATTGGCGTTGCGTCCTACGCTGCCGAAGCCCATCCAGACACGCGGCTGCATCTATCGGTGCAGGCATCGGCCTCAAGCCCGGAGGCGATAAAGTATTATTGCCGGGAGTTTGGGGTGCGCCGCGTGGTGTTGCCGCGGATTTTGACAATCCCGGAAATCAAGGCGATTGCGCAAGCGATACCCTGCGAGATCGAAGCATTCATTTTCGGAAATCACGGTCTCATGCTCGAAGGCCGGTGCAGTCTGACGAATTACGTCACCGGCCAGTCTACGAACATGGATGGTGTTTGCTCGCCGGCGGCGGACGTGAAGTTCGAACCGCTTCCCGACGGGGGCATGGCCAGCCGGCTCGGCGGTCATATGCTCGATTGTTTCGGCGCAGGCGACAAGGCTGGCTATCCTACCTTATGCAAAGGCCGCTACGTAGCGCCGTGCCGTAGCGAGCCGTATTACGCTTTTGAAGAGCCGCTTAGCCTCAACCTGGCGCCGATGCTGGCGGATCTAATTCACGCCGGCGTCCACGCGTTCAAGATAGAGGGACGGCAACGGTCGCGCGCGTACGTGCAAAAGGTTGTCGCCGCGTTCCGCGAAGCGATTGATGACGTTTCCGATGGGCGGGCGCCGCGTGTCGCCGATCTCATCGGTCTCACCGAAGGCCAGAAGCAGACCGAAGGCGCGTACAAGTCGAAGCGGTGGCGCTAAAATGGAACAAGCGCGCGCGCCCGAAATCACACTTGGCCCGGTCTTGTTTCATTGGCCGGCGGCGTTCATGCGCGATTTCTATGCGCGTATCGCGGATGAGGCTCCTGTTGACGCCGTTTATGTAGGCGAGGTCGTGTGTTCGAAGCGCTCGCCGTTTCTTGATCCGCACATCCCGGCAATTGTCGAACGCCTGCAGCGAGCGGGCAAGAAAGTGGTGTTGTCGTCATTGGCGGAAGTCGTCTTGCCGCGCGAACGCGAGATGATGTCGGCGCTGTGCCGCCTCCAAAACTGCGAAATTGAAATCAATGACGCCGCCGGCACTTACTTTCGGGCCGGAAGTCCGCACCGCATCGGTCAATACTTCAACCTGTACAATGAGCGGACGCTCGAAGTCCTGGTGCGCGGCGGGGCGACACATGTCACCTTGCCTTGCGAGTTGCCGCGCGGCTCGGTCGCGTCGATGGCCGCCCGCGCTCGCGAGCTTGGCGTGGGTGTCGAGGTGCAGGTTTTCGGGCGCGCTCCTTTGGCGCTGTCGGCGCGATGCTATCATGCGCGCGCGCATGGGCGGGTGAAGGACAATTGCCAATTCGTTTGTGGTGACGACACCGACGGCATGAACTTGAAGACAATCGATGGAGAGAGCCTTCTGACCGTCAACGGCGTGCAAACGTTGTCGCATCCGTATCTGTGTTTGATCGCCGAACTGCCGGATTTGATCGAGTCTGGTGTGAACGCGGTGCGGCTTTCGCCGCACATGCTCAACATGGTCGAAGTGGCGTCTATATTTGACGAGACGCTGCACCGGCGCATGGCGCCCGACGCCGCGTTGTCCCGCCTTAGGGCAATTGTTGGCCCGCCCGGCCTGATGAACGGATTTTGGCATCAACAACCGGGCGGAATCTATGTGATGTAGGCCGATCGAACCGGACTGGGGTGGGGCGCCGCCCCCACTGGCGCGACAGGGAGCACAACATGCAGCTTAAGAAGGTTCAGGCATTTGTGGTTCGAACGCCGCCACCACATTGGGGGGGGTATTATTGGTGCTTCCTCAGGTTGGAGACTGACGGCGGCTTGGTCGGATGGGGCGAGTGCGCGATCCTCTTCAGCATGTACGGCCTTGAGCGCAGTTTCGCGCAACTTGCCACCGACGTGTTCAACCGTTATCTCGCCGGCCGCAATCCGCTCAACAGAGAAGTGCTGAGCAAACAACTCTATGCGGGGCTATGTTCGCACCATCCCGACTATTTCATTGCGGGAGTCATCAGCGCATTCGACATCGCCATGTGGGACATATGCGGCAAGCACTTCGCTGTGCCCGTCTGCGATCTTCTTGGGGGAAGATATCGCACGCGGCTGCGCTCCTACACCTACATCTACGATGAGAGCGGAGATTTGGCTGCTTCGGCCGCAAACTGGTCGGAAAATCCAAAGCGCGTGGGCGAATTGGCGGCGCGCTTGGTGGGAGAAGGCTTCACGGGCCTCAAGCTCGACCCGCTGCGTTATCTGCCGCCGGGCCTGGGGCCGCTCGCGCCGCTGGAAATCACGATGGCGGAATACGATCGCGCGGAGCGGACCATCGAAGCTATTCGCACCGCGGTTGGCAATCGGGCCGACATTATGATCGGAACGCATGGCCAGATGACTCCTTCGGTGTCTCGGCGCTTGGCGACGCGCTTGGAGAAGTACGATCCACTTTGGTTGGAGGAACCTTGTCCGCCTGAGAATTTCGAGGAAATGGCCAGGGTGGCGCGAAGCACGTCGATCCCTATTGCAACTGGCGAGCGCCTGGCCTTCGTGCACGATTTCCAGAAGTTGTTCGCGGCCGGCGCCTGTCATTTCGCGCAGCCCGATCTCGGCAGTTGCGGCGGATTCACCGCCGCCAAGGCGATCGCCGGCATGGCGGAGGCTTATTATGTGCTCATGGCGCCGCACGTCTGGGGCGGACCGGTCATTACAGCCGCGGCGATGCAACTGGACGCCGCGATCCCAAATTTCCTCATTCAGGAAAGCATCTATAAATCGGCCGGTTTCTTTGATGAGATCGTCAAGGAGCCAATCAAATGGGATGCCGGCGACCTTGTGCTGGACGATCGCCCTGGCATTGGCGTCGAGCTGGACGAAGCCAAGCTCGCCGCGGTGTCGGTCGATTTGAGCGGCGCCGGCTGAAGCGGCGGGTGTAGTTTGGCGCCGCCGTCCCGCCTGCGATCGCGGGCGGCAATGTTGTTCGACACGCAAGAGTCGCTTGCGGCGAGAGTCTCAATCAATGAGTGCAGCGCCAGCGCGCGCCACCCGGCGTGCGCAATCCTCAAACTGGACCGCATCTGACGACGTCGCGTTTCCCTGCAGTGCGCGCGCATAGACGCCTTGCTGAATCGCGGCGGTACGAAAGAGACTGAACGCCATGGCGAAACGCCACAGCGGGTTTGGATCGCGCCCGGTTCGAGCACTGTATGCGGCGAGGTATTCTTGCTCACCGGGGATGCCAAGCGCATTTGTATCGATCCCGACAAAACCACGCGCGATAGGATCATCTTGCGATAGGTAATATCCCATACAATTGAACGCGAGGTCGGCGATCGGATGGCCGATGGTCGACAACTCCCAGTCGAGGATCGCCGCGACGCGCGGCTCCGTCTCGTGGAAGATGAGATTGCCGATGCGAAAATCGCCGTGGACAATGGACGCCGTCTGATCGTGCGGAATATGGGCCGGCAGCCAATCCAGTAGCGCATCCATCTCGGGAATGCGGTCGGTGCGGGTCAATTCGTATTGCTTCTTCCACCTGGCGATCTGACGCTCGAAGAACGCGTCGGGCTTGCCAAACCCGTCGAGTCCGGCGGCGCGCCAGTTGAACTGATGCAGCCGCGCGAGCGCATCGTTCATCGCATCGTAGAGCGCGTGTCTTTCCCGGGGCGCCATGTTCGGCAGAAGCGGATCGGCGAACACGCGGCCAGCGACGAATTCCATGAGGTAGAATTCCGTGCCGACGATGCTCGCGTCACTGCAATAGAGGCGCGGACGGGGCGCAGGAACATCGCTGTCGGCAAGCGCACTGAGTACGCGATACTCTCGGTCGATCGCGTGCGCGGATGGCGCCAAGGTCCCGTGCGGGCGTTTGCGCAGCACCAGAGGTCCGTTGTCATGTTCCAGCAGGAAGGTCGGATTCGATTGACCGCCCTGGAATTGCCGCACCGTCAGATTGCCGCTGAAGCCGGGCAAATTCTCCGCGAGCCAATCGCGGAGCGCGCCTTCATTGAATGGCGAGCCGGCGGAAACGGTGGAAGCATCGCCCATGGTTGGCAAACTACTTTGTCGGCAGCCGAAGGCGGCCGGCGATATTGTTTTTCTGCATATTGGAAGAGCCGCCGACGATCGGCATGCACACAATGTCTCGCACGTAGCGTTCCATGTCGTACTCGCGCGCGCAGCCATAAGCGCCCATCACACGCTGACAGGTCAGGACGATATCTACGGCGTTGTCGGCGACGAACAGCTTCGCCATCGAGCTTTGCACGCTGCAATCGCGGCCTTCGGTGGCAAGCCACGCGGCGTGGTAGAGCATGTGACGGCACGCGGCGAGCTTGGTGCGCGCCTCGACCAGCATGTTGCGTACCGCCTGGTGGCCGCTGATCGGGACTCCGAATTGACGTCGTTCGCCCGCGTACTGCCAGGCGTCATTCACGGCGGCGGTCGCGATGCCGAGCGCGACGGCGGTGATCTCCAATCTTTCGACATCGAGCGAACGGCCGGCAAGCATGGGCCAGCCGCGATTCCAAGCGTCCGCGCCACCCACAACGTTTTCGATCGGAACCTGGACGTCTTCGAAAATCACGTCGGTGGTTGCGGCATAGCGCAAACCTAGATGATCGATGTCGACAATGGTGATGCCGGGGGTGGCGGTTGGCACAAGAATGAGCGAGAGATTCTTGTATCGATCCTCCTTGGGGCCGGTGCGCGCGAGCGTATAGATGTAGTCGGCGGCGCGGGCGCCCGTGCACCAGCGCTTGGTGCCGTTGATAATGCAATGGCGGCCGTCGTCCGAGCGCCGGGCCGTAACGCCAACCGAAGCGAGATCGCCGCCGACGTCGGGTTCCGAGAGGCCGTACGCGAATAGAATCTCGCCCTTGGCGAGGCGCGGCAAGAACTCCTGTCTCTGAGCTTCGTCGCCATTTTCGACGATGTTCATCGCACCGTAGAATGCGCAATGAATGTACGGGCCGGCGAGCGCGGTGCCGCGCTGCGCCAGTTCCTCGATCACCACAATCGCCGACAACACGTCCACGCCCGCGCCGCCATATTCGACCGGGACCGTGAGGCCGGTAACGCCCAGCTCGCATAGGCGTGCGAACGTGTCCTTGCAAAAGGTGGCCTCTTGATCGAGTTGGCGCGCGCGTTCGCGCGGCATCTCCTTGTCGAGAAACCGGCGCAGCGTTTCGCGCAGCATCGCAATTTGTTCGCCTTCGTCAAAGTTCATGAGCGCTCGCCGCCTTCCTTGTGTTCAGACCATTCGCTCCTGGCCGCGCCAGAACCGCGCCCGGATAGCCTTCTTGTCGATCTTGCCGAGATTGGTGAGGGGAATGGCCTCCCAGAACTCGATTGCCTTCGGCGCCGCGACGCTGCCTTTGCGCACTTTGACGAATTCGATCAGTTCGGCCGCGCCGACCTGTGCGCCGTCGTGGAGCACAACAATGGCGCGGACTTCCTCGCCCCATTTTTCATGCGGCGCCCCGACAACAGCCGCATGCTTCACCGCCGGGTGCTCGAACAGCGCGTCTTCGACCTCGCGCGGATAGACGTTAAGACCGCCCGAGACGATCATGTCCTTCTTGCGATCGATGATTGTGACGAGGCCTTGATTGCTGATGCGCGCGATGTCGCCAGTATAGAGCCAGCCGTCACGTATGGCCGCTGCGGTAGCTTCGGAATTATCGAGATAGCCCGACATCATGTTCAAGCTGCGGACGACAACTTCGCCGGCATCGCCGCGCGCCACGTCGCGGCCATCGTCATCGACGAGACGAAGACTGACCTGATACGCCGTGCGCCCGGCGCTCATAAGTACATCGTCCTGAGCGAATGCGGCATCGACATGGGCCTGACGCGACAACGCGGTCAGCACCATGGGGGCCTCGGTTTGCCCGAAAAACTGGGTGAAGATCGGCCCGAAGCTGGCGAGCGCTTGCTTCAGCCGCTCGGGCGCAATGGCTGAGGCGCCATAGAGCACATTCTTGAGGCTGGACAGATCGTATGCGCCGCGTCCTGCATGATCGAGCAAGACGTAGATCATTGTCGGCACCAGCAGCGTCGCCGTCGCGCGGTGCTTTTGAATTGTGTCGAGCAGAAGGTCGGGGTCGAAGCGATCGAGAATGATGCAGCATCCCTGCCGCAGAAGCACCGGCAGGATGAGGCAGCCGGAGGCGTGCGTCATCGGCGTGACAAAGACAAACGCCTCACCGTCGGCGATGCCGAATTCCAACATCTCGGCGTAGTACGTGTAGTACCAGGAGCGGTGCGAGAGCATCACGCCTTTGGGGCGACCGGTCGTGCCGCCGGTGAAATAGATGCCGGCGATATCCTCCGGATCGATGGGGCAGGGCGCGCAAGGCGGCGTCGGTTGCATCAGCAACGCCTCCAGCGTCAAATCTCCGTCCACTGCAGGAGCGCCTTGGGCGCCGACGCAGATGAACGTCTTGATGAAGTCGAGCTGGGGTCTGATCTGGCGAAGACGATCGGCAAACTTCGCGTGATAGATCAAGACATCGCAGCGTGAGAAATTCAGGATATAGACGAGGTCGTCATCGCCAAGCAGCACCGCGAGCGGCACACGCGCGGCGCCTGTCTTGGCCACTGCGTACTCGCAGAACACATACTCGGCGCAATTCACCATCAGGAAGGCGACGCGCTGTGCGCGGCCGACGCCAAGCGCCTGTAGTGCGCCTGCGATCTTCAGCGCGTTCGCGCCGAGTTCGGCGTAACTAAAACGCCGCGCGCCATCGGCGATTGCGGTGCGTGCGCCGCCGTGCAGAACGGCGCGGTCGTAGAGATCGCCGATGGTCGCAAGGGACACGTCTCTTCTCCGCTCGCTCATCCGCGCATGTGGAACATCATCTTGTAGTCAAAGCTCATCACTGTCTCACCGCGCTGATTGTGTACGGTGTAGAGCCAGACTTGAACGCCGCGTTTGGGGTCCTTGGTGGGAGTCTGCTCCTTCACCTGCACGTGCACGCGGATCGTGTCGCCGATCAGCACCGGACGCTGCATGCGCATATTGTCGACACCCAGCCAGGCGATAACGGAATCGGCCCCGACGCCCGAGAGCGCGACGAGGCCGACGGCAAGGGCGAAGATCATCGGCCCATGGGCGAGACGTTGCCCGAATTGAGTGGCGGCCGCGTATTCCTTATCCATGTGCAATGGATAGAAATCGCCGGTGAGCCCCGCCCAGTTGACGACGTGCGTCTCCGTAACCGTCACCGCGCCGGTGTCGAAGACATCGCCGAGACGGAAATCGTCGCCGTATTTGGTTTGCGTCATGGGCGCCTCAGGAACTTACGGGCCGGAATTTTGGCAGCACGAAATTGTCGCTGAGGCGTTCGAAGGTCACCTCGACCTCCATGTCGCAGCGCAACGCCGCAACATCGCAATCGACGATGTTTGAGAGCATCTGCACGCCTTCCTTCAAGCGGATGACGGCGACGACGAACGGCATGTCGGCGATGAATGCGGAGGGCGCGTTGTTCTCGACGATCGTGAAGCTGTAGAGCGTGCCGCGGCCGGATACAGTCCGCCAGCTGATCTGTTCGCCGCCGCAATGCGGGCACGCCACGCGTGGGTAGAAGATATATTTCTCGCAGCTTTCGCACTGCTGCAGCGCCAATCGGCCCTCGGCGGCCGCATCCCAGAACGGCCGCGCCCATGGCGCAACGACAGGTTCGGGTTTGGCGATGCTCATGCGAATCTCACGACGGTATCTCTGTGCCGAGGATGGTCACCTGCGCGTCCATGTATGTGCCGCCGACAGCGGTCTCGACCGCGAACCGTGGATTGGGCGCTTGGCGCGCGCCGGCTTTGCCCATCAGCTGACGGGCGGCTTCGACGAGAAGTGAAACAGAACCGCCGGCGCCGATATGGCCTTTGGAAAGCATGCCGCCGTCCGTCGTCGTCGGCAGTCGCCCACCCGGCCAAGTGTCGCCGCGCAGAAACATCTCGCCCGCCTCGCCACGACCGCACAGGCCGAGTTCTTCGAATGCGATGAGTTGGTAGACCGGATAGGAATCGTAGATCTCAGCGACATCGATGTCAGCCGGGCGTATGCCAGCTTCGCCGAACGCTTGTTGCGCCGCCTTCGCCCAACCGAAGCGCGTGAGATCTGGCTCCTGGTGCAGCGCAAAGTGCGTTACCGCGCCGCCTTCGCCGAGGACATAGACCGGAGTGTCGGTCAGATCGCGCGCGCGTTCGGCTGAGGTGACGATAAACGCAGCGCCGCCATCGAGCAGCATGTTCGAGTGCTTGGCGCGCAACGGCGTCGAGAGCATCTTCGACGCCAACACTTCTTCGATCGTAAGCGGTTTGCGGAAGAATGCGTTGGGGTTGAGTTCCGCCCATTTGCGGTTCGACACGCAAACCGCCGACAGATGCTCGTCGGTGGTTCCGGTTTCGTATTTGTAGCGGGTGGTGGTGAGCGCGGCGACCGTCGAATAGTGCTGACCGTACGGTGTTTCCCATTCCGATGAGATGCCCGCGGTCGAGAACAGGTCGATGCCGCCTTGGCTCGACACGCCGGTGCCAAGTTTATCCGTATGAACGAACAAGACCGCCTCGGCCCGGCCGGTTTCAATAAGTGCGCTGGCCATGCGCAGGCCATTGGTGCTGCTGGAGCCGCCGGAAAAGACTTGGCAGTTGCCGACGACGTTCTTCAGACCAAGTTCTTCGACCACCCGGCACGTCACCAGTTCGGTGTTGAACTGTGCGCTGAACAGCGCCCCGGTCGGCATCACAAAATCGATCGCGTCTTTGCCAATGCCGGCGTCGGCGATCGCCATGCGCGCGGCGTCGAGGGCGAATGATATAGCGGGACGCTCGGCATGCCTGCCGGTTGGGATCTCGCCGATCCCGACGATCGCAGTCTTGCCGCGAGTCCCGCTCATCGCTCGCCCGCCTACGCTGCGACGGCCGGAATGCCGCGATGGAATTCGG
>WBZT01002798.1_pt1 | contig 11845 bp, 4 predicted proteins | sample 5204241 | NCBI WGS metagenome assembly WBZT01 (sample SAMN12344358, study PRJNA552823) | activated sludge metagenome | biome: Activated sludge suspended growth; feature: Nitrification reactor; material: Wastewater; isolation source: activated sludge from nitrification reactor of wastewater treatment...
GCGCTGCCGGCAAGTTCCGGATGGCCGCTGCGCTCGAGTACGACGGCCCGCCGACGAGCTTTCATGGTTACGACGCGCTCGAGTACCGCGGCAAGGTGCTCGCGCTGTACCGTGAGGGCAGTCCGGTGGCGCAGCTCGAGGAAGGCGAACTCGGTGTCGTGGTTCTTGACGAGACGCCGTTCTACGCCGAGTCCGGCGGGCAGGTCGGTGACCGTGGCGTGCTGCAGGGCGCGCACGGCATCTTCGCCGTCGAGGACACGCAGAAGATCCAGGCCGCGGTTTTCGGCCATCAGGGAGTTGTCCGGACCGGTGTGCTCAAGGTCGGTGACGGCGTCGCCGCCCGCGTCGACGTGCTGGCGCGATCGCGCACCGTGCGCAACCATTCGGCGACCCACCTGATGCACAAGGCGCTGCGCGAAGTGCTCGGCAGTCACGTGCAGCAGAAGGGGTCGCTGGTCGACGCCGAGAAGACGCGTTTCGACTTCGCGCACCATGCGCCGCTGACCGCCGACGAAATTCGCCGTGTTGAAGTCCTGGTCAATGACGAGATTCTTGCCAATGCGGCGAGCGAGGCGTGCGTCATGCCGATCGAAGAGGCCAAGCGCTCGGGCGCGATGATGCTGTTTGGTGAAAAATACGGCGATGAGGTGCGGGTGATGAGCATCGGCTCGTCGAAGGAGCTGTGCGGCGGCGTGCATGTCCGGCGCAGTGGCGACATAGGTCTGTTCAAGATCGTCGCCGAAAGCGGCGTTGCCGCCGGCGTCCGGCGCGTCGAGGCGGTCACCGGTGATCTGGCGCTGGCGCTCGTGCAACAGCAGCAGGCGCTGCTTGCCGAGGCGGCTGCGGCGTTCAAGGCGCCGGTCTCCGAGGTCCCGGGCAAGCTGGCGCAGGTGCTCGACAACGTCCGCTCGCTGGAGCGCGAACTCGCCCGACTCAAGGCCCGGCTGGCGTCGGCGCAGGGCGACGAGCTGCTGGCGCAGGCGGTCGAGGTCAAGGGTGCCAGGGTGCTCGCCGCGATCATGGAAGGTGCCGACGTCAACGCGCTGCGCTCGACCATCGACAAGCTGCGCGACAAGCTGAAGAGCGCCGCCGTCGTGCTCGCCTCGAGCAGCGACGGCAAGGTGACGCTGATCGCCGGCGTTACCGCCGACCTGACCGGCAAGGTCAAGGCGGGCGAACTGGTGAACATGGTGGCCCGCCAGGTCGGCGGCAAGGGCGGTGGCCGGGCCGACATGGCGCAGGCCGGCGGCAACGAACCGGCTCAGTTGCTGGTCGCGCTGGCCTCGGTGCGCGCCTGGGTCGAGCAGCGTCTGTGATCGCGAGCTGATGGCTTCGGCGCTACCGCTGCAGCATTTCGCCAGTGACAACTACGCCGGCATCTGCCCCGAGGCGCTGCGCGCCCTGCTGGCGGCCAACGCCGGCCAGGTCCGCTCGTACGGCGACGACGAGTGGACGCTGCGCGCCGCCGATCGCTTGCGCGAGCTGTTCGAGACCGACTGTGACGTGTATTTCGTGTTCAACGGCACGGCGGCCAACTCGCTGGCGCTGGCGTCGCTCTGCCAGCCTTACCACAGTGTCGTCTGCCACCAACTGGCGCACGTCGACACCGACGAATGCGGCGCGCCGCAGTTTTTCTCGAACGGCGCCAAGCTGCTGGCGGTTGCCGGAGAGCAGGGCAAACTGACGCCCGAGGCGATTGTTGACGTGGTGACGCGGCGGACCGACATCCACTACCCGAAGCCGAAAGTAGTGACCGTGACGCAGGCGACCGAAGTCGGTACCGTTTATCGGCCCGAGGAATTGCGTGCGATCGCCGACGTGGCGCACGAGCACGGGCTGCGCGTACATATGGACGGAGCGCGCTTCGCCAACGCCGTCGCCGGCCTCGGCCTGAGCCCGGCCGCGCTGACCTGGCGCGCCGGCGTCGATGTGTTGTGCTTCGGCGGCACCAAGATGGGTCTGCCGGTGGGCGAGGCGGTGGTGTTTTTCGACCGCAGACTGTCCGAGGATTTTGCCTATCGCTGCAAGCAGGCCGGGCAACTGGCGTCGAAGATGCGCTTCCTGTCCGCCCCGTGGCTGGGAATCCTGGCCGACGGCGCCTGGTTGCAGCACGCCGCGCAGGCCAACGCCATGGCTCGCCGACTGGCCGCCGGTCTCGCCGCCGCGACCGGATGGGTGGCGCTGTTTCCGGTGCAGGCCAATGGCGTCTTCGTACGCCTGCCGAGCTGCGTCGAGGAAGGCCTGCGCGCACGCGGCTGGTTGTTCTACAACTTCATCGGGGCCGGCGGCGCTCGTTTCATGTGCGGCTGGGACACGCTGCCGGAGACCGTCGATCGGCTGCTCGAAGATATTCGCCAACTGGCAGCCGAGGCCGCATGAGCGCTTGGCGCTTCTGCCCGTTCTGCGCCGCCACCCTCGTCGAGCGCGCCTTTGGCGACCGGCCGCGGCTGGTCTGTGAGAGCGCTTGCGGCTTCGTTCATTGGGACAATCCGGCACCGGTGCTGGCGGCGCTGGTGGAGTGCCAGGGCCGGATCGTGCTGGCGCGCAACCGCGCCTGGGCCGCCGGAGCTTTCGGGCTGATCACCGGTTTTCTCGAACGTGGTGAGGAGCCGGCGGTCGGCGTGGCGCGCGAGGTCCGCGAAGAACTCGGCCTCGCGGCCGATGCGGTGACGCTGATTGGCGTCTACCCCTTCGCGCGCCAGCACGAAGTGATCATCGCCTACCATGTGCGGGCCGCGGGCGAGATCCGCCTCAACGAGGAACTCGCCGAGTTCCGGCTGATTCCACCGGAGAAGCTGAAGGCGTGGGAGTTCGGCACCGGTCTGGCCGTCCGCGACTGGCTCGCCGCTCGCGGCGCCTGAAGCCTGGTCGTTGCGGACGCCGTTCACTCGGCGCAGGTCCGTGCCGGCGGACGACGAAACGTGATTGCGCTCCGCCGGCGCGCAGGGTCGCAACGGGCCCTTCCTTGCCACCCCCATCGCCGTCTGGGACAGGGTGCTGATCGACCTCCATTTCGACCCCGGTGCCGCCATTGCGGTGGGCCCCGGCGATGTCGCGGGGGCGCTGGCATGGGCCCTTGCCTGGCTGAGCAAGGGTGTCCGCGGTCGGCAGTCTCGCCCGGCGATCGTCGGGATTCCCGCGCCGTAGCGTCCGCTTATCGCCGCCTCGCCGGGGTGCCTGGCCAAGCCCGCGGGGCAGCGCGCCGCACCGCCCGTGCTCAGGTCGCGCACTGCGCGGCAAGCACGGTCCACGCCGGTCCCCACTCCGGAACGTAGGGAAGCTCCCCGGCCGGCGAGTCAGACCTTGATATCGATGCGAACGTCTCCCGATGCTCGCCGGCGCCCTGTTCGGGAACGGGTGTCGAGCAGGACCGGCCGGTTTTCCGAGCGCCGCTCCGATTTTCGCCGCTCGACCGGGACAGCCTTGTTTTCCTCGACGGGCGCCAGCGCGTTCTCGTTTGCCGGTTGCGATGTCGCGGCGTCCCTGCGCAAGGCCGGCGAGTAGCTTTGTGGCGAGGCCGAGAGGTCGTTTTCGAGCGGGCTCGAACTTCCGACCGGCTCGGATTTTCTCTCACTGCCACGTTCCTTGGCGACGTTCACGAGCGGCGGTATGAGTTCAGTGAGTATCCTCATGGTTCAGATCCCTGGCAGGTGACCGCGCGCGGCATGCATCCGCGCAGCAGGCCGGGCAAGCGAATTGGCGACTACTGCCAGGCAGACTCTATCACCGCTGCCGCCGGAGTTGAACCGCCAAGGCGCCGTTGACTGCGCACTTTAATGTGAAAGTCGCGTATGCGACTCACGAATCTCCCCTACCCCGCGCGGGGGAGAGGGAAACGGTCATGACTTTCATGATCGGGGGTGCCTGGAAAAGTCATGACCGTTAAGATGAAAGTCGCTCGAGGGACTTTCATCTTAACCCATGACCGTTTCCCTCCCTTGCCGGGCGCATTCCGGCTTGCACGCCGGAATCGATCGCTGGGCGCGGAGCGTGCTCCGCGAATTCCCCATCTCGCCCCCGACCCCTCTCCTGCAATCGGGCGAGGAGAGGGTCCTGAGTCGCCGGCGCGACTTTCACGGTAACCGTAAGCAGGCAAGCAAGCAGCCAAACAGCCAAGCAGCCAAACAGCGCTAGACCTTTTCCTGCTCACGCAACGACAGGTGGAGGTCGATCGCTCCATGGTCGGCACCCGTCGTCAGCTTGAAGCCAAGGTGTCGGGCCAGCGACTGCATGCGCAGGTTGCTGTCGAGCGTTTCGCCGCGCAACTCGCCGATGCCGCGAGTGGAGCAGTAGCTGATCAGGCTCTGCATCAACAGCCGCCCGAGTCCCTGGCCCTTGAGGGGAGAGCTGACGACGATCGCAAAGTCAGCGCAGGTGCTGCCGGGGTCGGCCACGGCACGCACCTCGCCGAGCGAACGCTCGAGACCATCGCTGTCGCGCTCGATGGCCACCAGCGCCATCTCGCGATCGTAGTCGATCTGGGTAAAGCGGGCGAGGCGTGCGCGCGGCAGACTGCGGATCGAGGCGAAAAAACGCATGCGCGAATCCTCGGGCTCCAGCGAATTGAGGAGTTCGCCGAGTGCGGTCTCGTCCTCGGGTCGAATCGGCCGGATCAAAAGCGTGCGACCAAGCCAATCCACCTGCTGCTCGAGCTCCTTCGGATAGGGCCGAATCGCAAAGCGGCGCAGGGCCGCCCCGTGCGCCGTCTTGCCGATGCCGATACACGCGTTCACAGCAACCACCCCCGAGGTCTCGACATGCAGCGGGTCGAGCTCGACGCTCGTCACCTCATCGAGGTCGGTGAGCAACTGCGACAAACGCACCAGCGCCTGGCTCAACGCTTCTTCCAGCGCCAGCCGATCGTCTTCAGGCATTCCCTCGGCAAAGCGGCTGCACGCAACCAGATCGTGGGCCAGCACCTGATTCAGCGGCGGCAGGGCCACGACGGCGCGGCCCATGCTCCCGCCGGCCGCCGACGCCGGACCCAGGAAAATTAGCGGACCGAACACCGGATCATCGGCAACGCCCAGACGTACAGCGGGAGCGCCACTCCGGGCGGCGCTCGAGCGCAGTCGGTAGTGGCTGACGCGGCTGCTCGGGAACTGTGCGCGTGCACCGCTGCGCAGGCCGCGCGCGGCGAGCCGGATCTCTGCCGGTGAGCGCAGTCCCGAGGCAAGCGGTGCGAACTGCGCCCCATCGCCGAGCACCAGGCCCAGATCGACTGGATAGCCCAACTCGTCGGCAGCAACGATCGCCGCCTCGATGCTGCCCGCCAGCGGGTACTCGGCGACGGCAATTCCGTAGGCCTGTAGCAGACGGCGGGCCTGGCGCGCCTCCAGCGCGTCTGCCCCGGCATCGAGCGCTTCCCGAAGGAGGGTACGGGCGGGCGCGACGTCGGGCGAGAAGCTCTCGGCCAGCGACGGTGGCATCTGCACGAGCAACCTGCGATTGCGCAGGTAGTTCACGACACCGAGAAAAACGGCAATCGCCCTTTCCGGCGAGTCGTGGCTCAACACCCCGTGCGCCGCGGCAATTTTTTGCGCCTCGAGCATCGCGGCACCGCCGACCCAGCAGGTAAACACGTTGCGTTCGGTGACACCCGACACCTGACATATCGCTGTGGCGACATCGGCGCTGGCGGCGAACGGAGACGGCGAACAGACCGTCAACACAGCATCCGTGTGGCTGTCGGCGAGCACGGCGGACAGCGCTGCCGCCCAGTGCTCCGGCCGGACGTCGGGCGGCAGGGCGAGCGGATTGGACAGGGCTGAACGGGTTTGCAGCAGTTCCTCGAGATGCTTCAAGGTGCCAGGCGAGAGGCTGCCCAACTGACCGCCAGAGCGAAGCAGCGTGTCGCCGGCAACTCGCCCGAGGCCGTGACCGTTGCCGAGAATGGTCAGGCGCTCGCCACGCAGCGGGCGTACGCGCGCCATCCCCTCGGCGGCGTCGAAGAGATCGCCCAGCGTGTCGATGCGTACCCAGCCGGCACGACGCAGGGCCGCCTCGTAAACGTCGTCGGCGGTGAAGGGCTGGTTTGCCCGGCCGGTCTCCGCGGGTCGGCGGCGAATGGCGACCACCGGCTTGTTGCGGCCAGCGGCTCGCGCCGCCGACATGAACTTGCGTCCGGCGGCGACTTCGTCGAACTGTACGAGGATCGACTGGGTGTCCGGATCTGCCGCCAGCCAGTCGAGCACATCGGCCAGATCGACATCGAGGCAGGCGCCCAGGTGCAGCACCGTCGAGAAGCCGATTCCCCTGCTCTGGGCGCGATCGAGCACGGCCGCCGTGATGGCCGTCGACTGGCTGACCAGCGCGATCCTCCCCGCGGTGATCGAGACTGGCGCCGCACTGGCATTGAGACCTCTCGCCGGGACGACGATGCCACCGCTGCCCGGCCCGAGTACGCGTATCAGGTGGGGCCGTGCTGCCTCAAGCAGGGCTTGGCGGGCCGCTGCTATCTGGCTGTGCTTCATCCTGTGCCACAGCCACGGCCCAACGATCACCCCACGTGTACCGCGTGCGCCGAGTTGCCTGATGATCGACGGGACCATGTCCAGCGCCGCGCAGATGATCGCCAGATCGGGAACGACCTCGGACTCGTCAAGGCGGACCTCGGCAGCGAAGGAAAACAGCGAGCGCTTCCTGGCGCCCAGCGAAACGATCGGGCCAGCAAAGCCGCCGGCAGCGAGATTGGCCAGCACCGCCTCGGCGTAGCGACTCGGCGCCTCGGGTTCAGCGACCACCGCCACCGACGCGGGACGAAAGAGGTATTTGAGGTTGCGGACAGTCATTCTTGCCTCGTGAGCACGCCTGGTGGGCCATTTGCGGCATCGCTGGACTTTCCGGGACGAGGAAGCGTAGCGATTTCTGCCGCACGCCCGGAGCACGATGCGCCTATCACCGACGCCGATTCCGCGCCGCCGAGTACATCCGCGATCGTCGCCTCGTCACCCATGGCGCTGCGAGACATGCCTTCCTGCGTCTGGTTACCCAGCGACTGGTGCTGATGCTCTTGGGGTTGGCGAAGGCGAGCTCTGCTGCCAGGCTGAACGTCATTCGGCCCCCGTGGCACAGCCCTTTCGCTGCTCGCATTCACACTGGAAGCGGCGCCGGAGCCGCACGACCGAGAAACTGTCGAAGGTTCCTTCCCTTCATTCCTGTTACTGATCACCCCTTCACGTTCGAGCAGAGCAGTGAAGGCGTAGCGGGTGCACGGGACACTTTGCTCGCTGCTGAAGCGCTCCGCCTTGCTGTGGTCAGAAAGGATCATGACTTTGATGATCAGTGATGTTTCATAGAGGCATCAACGATGGGTTGACCTTGTAGATCACACCCTGGGTCGAAGCGACGAGCAGTTTGCCGTCGGTGTCGAAGGCCAGGCCGGTAATCTCGTAGCCGTCGACGCCCTGCGATTCAAGATTGACGGTTCGCACCAGAGATCCGGATCGGGTGATTTCGCGTAGGGTCGCGCCTTCGTAGTAGGAACCGATCCAGAGGTTGCCGGTCACCGGATCGATCGTCAGGCCGGCGGAGTAGCCGATATTCGCAACTCCGTCGAGGCTGCGGCTGTCGAGCGTGGCGCCGGTCAGCGGGTCGATTTCGACCAGCGCGTTGCGGTTACCTTGCAGCAGCAGGAGATGGCCGGTCGTGGGATCGAAGATGCCGGCGGTCAGATCGTGGTTTTCCGCCAGATTCAGCGTCGCCAGTACGGAACCACTGGTCGGGTCGACGGCAATCACTCGCTCGGGATTGGGCGCGCCATTGAAGACCAGCAGGCTGCCTGCGGGGACATTGGTGGCCCCGAGAGTCATCGCCTGCGACAGAACCTGCAAGCCGGTGTTGCCGGAGTAGCTGCCGCCGTAGGCAGCGGTGAAATCTATGCTCTGTAGCACCTCGCCACTGCCGCGGTCGATGCGCAGCAGATGGCCGGGCTGGACGTAGTCGCTGGTCCACAGCGCGCCCGTGGCGCCGTCGACGGCGACGTCGCTGAGCGCCGTGGCCACAGCGGCGACGCGCAGCAGATTGAGGTCCAGCGCCGTCGAGGTGCCGCCGCTGGTACCGATGCGCACCGTTCCCAGGCCGTGCCGGGGCAGCGTGGTCGCGTCGAGATAGGCTTGCCCGTTGTTGGCAAGCGGGCCGGAGGAAATATTCGTGCCGCTGTCGGCGTCGTTGTCGGTCACTGTCGCACCGGCGAAAGTGAAGGTGCTGGCGCCCTCGACGAAGCCCGAGCCGTACAGATAAAGACCGGACAGCAGATCGTAACGCGCCAGCGTCGGCACGATCTGCAGCAGCGGCTGGCTGTTGGAACCGAGGACCCGCAGTGTGAAAGCGCCATTGGCGTAGGCGGGAAGCGTGAGGGTCGCGCTGCGGCCGTCCGCAGCGGCCTGAGTGGGGCTCAGGCCCACGGTCCGTGGCGTACCGTCGCTGTCGATGTAGCGAAGCAGCACGTCGGTCGTGGTCCTCAGGCCCGCACCGCGCAGCGTGATCGCCTGGCCGGGATTGGCCGAGGCCAGCCCGGCGTCGGCTGGAGTGCCGGTCTGCGCAACCGACTCGATACGGTTGACATCCACCGTGTACAGCGCGCTGATGCCGCCGGCGGTGCGCACGCCGATCGGGCCGAAAGTGGCGTCAGACAGGGGCAGCGTCAGCCGGACGCGCGTACCGCCGCTGAGAACGTTGGCGCCGACGGCATCGCCACCAGCGTCGAGTGCACGCTCACTGCCGAAGAAGTACTCGGAGTTGCTGCCCTCGACAAAGCCGTAGCCGCTGAGCAGCACGGTTACCGTACTGCCGTCGTACGCGACGTTCTCAAGCTGCGCGTCCGTAACGATCGGGACGATCTGCAGCGCGAACACCGCCGCACTGCCAGCCACGCGCACCTGACCGGTGACGGCCCTGGTCGGCACCTGCACGGCGATTTCCGTTTGCCCGGCATTCACCGTGCTGGGACGGACGACGAGATCGCTGCGTCTGCCTGCATCGTCGATAACCTCGAACACGACTTCGCTGTTGAGGTCCAGTGCGACGCCCGTGAGGGTAATAAACTGCCCCGGGTTGGCCGACGCTTGCGCGGGGTCAGCCGGCGATCCGCTGCTCGCAACGGCCACGAGGGCGGTCAGCCCGATGGCCAGCGGCGCACTCGTGCCGCCAGGCGTGCGCACCTGAATCGGACCGCTGGGCAGACCGTCAGCGACGGTCAGCGTTAGAGTGCTGTTGCCGCCCGCCGGACCGGCGATGTCCAGGCCGTGGCGGCGCGAAGGGTCGCCGAGGCTCTGGTTGGCGAACAGAACTTCGCTGGTGCCCTCGGCAAAGCCGCTGCCGCGCAGCGTCAGGTTACTGCCGGTGAAGGGCTGGCCGGGGTTCACGACCAGCTCGCTGAGCGTCGGTACGACTTGCAGGAGGATGCCGGCGCGGTCGCGTTCGATTCGCACACGCCCGGTGGTGGCGTTGGCTGGGACCACTGCGGAAATTGTTTGCGCTGCTAGATCGATATTGTTCGGCACAACGACCGTCTCTGACAGGTTGCCGTTACTGTCCAAGGAGGTAAAAACCAGCCGATCGCTCGCCAACAAGCCCCTGCCGGAGAAGGTGATGGTCTGTCCGGTGTTGGCTGAGGCGATGCCGCGGTTGGCCGCGCTGCCGCTGACGGCGCTGGCGGCGCTGCCAATCAGGCGGCTGGAGCCCGAGCGCTGCGAGTCCAGTCGCAGTCGGTAGCTGCCGGCATCCGCGGCCCCGCCGCTACCGGCGACGTTCGGGTTGTAGCTATTGTTGTTCCATCCGCTGATGCCGATGAAGTAGCTATCCGCTGCCGGCGCAGTGAACTCGAACACGTTGCCGGCGTTGACGCCGAACGTCGCGCTGTCGAGTGCTATCCCGGAAGCAGCGAAGACGCGCACGCGGCTCGACAAGTCGCTGCTGCTGACTTGGATGCGCAGGATGTTGCCAGCGGCGAGTTCGACCCGGTACAGATCGACGTCGTTACTGGTCGCTTGCCCCATGCCGATGGCGCCGGTGAGCATGATCGACGAGTCCGGGGCCAAGGTGCTGTCGGTGGCGTCGGCCAGAGTGTCGCCGTCGCCACCGACCTGGAGGCCCTGATCGGCCAGGGTCAGAGCGGTGCGCAGTTGTGCCTGGCCGCCGGCCGTCGACCCCGTAATCAAGCCGGCGTTTATCCCGTTGGGCACGGTGAGCGTCAAGAGTTGCTGGTCGGGATAGCTGCCGCTGCCGTCGACTATCGTGCGCACGTCGAAGTTGCCCACGGCACGGCCGTCGATGCTGACCACCAGGTCGTTGCGGGTGAGCCCGGTACCTTCGAGTACGAGTGTGCTGCCCGCGGCGACGACACCGCCGACGGCGCGCAGCGTCGGCACGATCTGCAGATCGTGCCGGGTGTTGCTGCCAAGCACAGTCACCGGGCCGCTACGGGCGAGTGCCGGAACGACGACACTGAGCGTCGCGCCCCCATTGCCGGCCGATCCGGTCCGGGTCAGTGCGCCGTCGCGGCCGCTGTCGTCCTGTCCCTGGAACTGCACCAGAGTGTTGCCGGTGAAGCCTTGTCCGAGGAGAGTGATCGTCTGGCCAGTGACGGCCGAGGGGAGGTTCGCAGACTGCGCCAGGCCGCTCGAGGCTCTGGCCACGATGCCGGCGAACATGCTTACTGGCTGGGTGGCGAAAGCGAAGCCGGCGATCTCGTCGAAGCCGCCGTCGGTGGTGATCCGTACGGGGCCATCGAGCGCCAGCGGAGCCACCATGCCGAGCCAATCGTTGCGGCTGCCGCTGATGTCGATCGGGTCGTCGTTGACAAAGTGGTCGGCGAAGGTCCTGCCGCCGATGGTGACGGTGGTGGCGCCTTCGCTGAAGCCGGAGCCGCGCAGGTAAAAATAGCCATCCTCACCTGGGCGGTTGGTGTCAATGCCGGTCAGTCGGGGAACGATCTGGAGCTGAATGCCGTCGCTCGCGCGCAGCGTTTGCGCACCACTGGCGGGGCCGTTGGCGAGCGCTTCGCGCAGGACGGTCCTGCCGTCTACCTCGACGGTGAACACGTTCGGGCCGCCGCTGCTGTCCTGGCCTTCCCAGCCGTCGATGGCGTACAGATCGAAGGTCAGGGTATAGGTCTGGCCGTCCTGCAGGCCGCCGAGGTTGAGCGTCTGGCTGGTGTTGTTGAAGCGTCCGGAGAAGCCGGTGAAGGTTGCTGGCTGGCTACGGTCGATGGTCGAACGGCTCCACTGGGGTCTGGCGTCGCTTTCGAAGTCGTCGACGAATACGCTGGTGCCGCCTTGCGTGACGCGCACGTTGTCGATACCCCAGCTCTCGTTATCGATCGTATACAGGCCACCGTCGGCAAAGCGGATGCTGGTGGTGTCGGCTCCGGCGGTGAAACTGACCGCAATCTGGCGGTAGATCGAGTCAGCCCACGCGCCACCGAACGACGAGAAGCCGAGGTTGGCATTGCCGCGATTGACTACCCGGACGTCACCGGTGGTGGCGAGGTCAGGCACCCGGACCTGCAGCCGCGTGCCATTGTCGCTGACCAGCGACGGAGTTACTGCGATGACTTCCATTGTGCCATCGCCGTCGCGGGTGTTGAACAGTACCGAGGTGCCAGCGCCGTACTGGCTGCCCCGTAATTCGATCACCTGGCCGGCGTTGGCCGAAGCGAGCGTGGGGTTGGCGGGTGTGCCGCCGAGAGCAGTGGCCAGGACCTGGCTCAGCGTCGCGGTGGGTGTTGCGACCCAGTCGCGGTTCGGGTCGACCTGGTAGATCACCCCCTGGGTCGAAGCGACGAGCAGTTTGCCGTCGGTGTCGAAGGCCAGGCCGGTAATCTCGTAGCCGTCGACGCCCTGCG
>WBZT01002801.1_pt1 | contig 11839 bp, 8 predicted proteins | sample 5204241 | NCBI WGS metagenome assembly WBZT01 (sample SAMN12344358, study PRJNA552823) | activated sludge metagenome | biome: Activated sludge suspended growth; feature: Nitrification reactor; material: Wastewater; isolation source: activated sludge from nitrification reactor of wastewater treatment...
GCTGTTTCCGCAGGCGGCCAATTATGTCGGCCACGAACTGATGACCCCCAACCCCGGCGACTATTTCACGCTGGAGTGGATGAACCACGCCAAGGCACTGGTGCGCAACCAGCAAGGCATAGAGTTGCTCAGCAACATCTGCCGCCACCGCCAGGCGCTGATGCTGAAAGGGAAAGGCACCACCAGCAATATCGTGTGCCCGCTGCACCGCTGGACTTACGACCTGCAAGGCGAACTTTTGGGTGCGCCGCATTTCCCGGAAAAACCCTGCCTGAACCTGGAGCGTACCCCGTTGCAAAACTGGAACGGCTTGTTGTTCGAGGGCGGGCGCAATGTCAGTACGGATTTATCCAAACTGGGTTTTCTCGGCGATTTCGATTTCAGCAATCACGTACTCGACCGCGTGATGGTGGATGAGTACAACTTCAACTGGAAAACCTTCATCGAGGTATATCTAGAAGATTACCATGTGGTTCCCTTCCACCCAGGCCTGGGGAATTTCGTAAACTGCGACGACCTGAAGTGGGAGTTCGGCCAGTGGTACAGCGTACAGTCGGTCGGGGTGAACAACCGCCTGGCCAAATCCGGCTCACCGGTTTACCAGCGCTGGCAGGAACAGGTGCTGAAGTACACCCAGGGCCAGTCACCCAAGTACGGCGCCATCTGGTTGGTGTATTACCCCTTCCTCATGCTGGAGTGGTATCCGCATGTACTGGTGGTTTCCAACATCATCCCGCGCGGCCCTACCTCGTGCACCAATGTCGTGGAGTTTTACTACCCGGAAGACATTGCGCTGTTCGAACGGGAATTTGTGGAAGCCGAACAAGCCGCCTACAAGGAAACCGCGCTGGAAGACGAGGAGCTCTGCCAGCGCATGCAGGATGGCCGCAATTACCTCTATTCCCAAGGCAAGGACGAGCATGGCCCTTACCAATCCCCAATGGAAGACGGCATGGAGCACTTCCACCGCTGGGTCAGGGCGCAACTGGAACCTCACTTGTAAAAGTGCCTGCAATCCCGCATGAATAAAACCCGAGCCTACAACAGCCTATGGATGGTTGTTGCCGGCCTGCTGTTTGCTCTGATGGGAACATTCGTCAAAATCGGGGCGGAACGCTTTTCCTTTGTGGAACTGGTGTTCTACCGTTCCCTGTTCGGCTTTCTGGCCATCCTGCTCGCCATGTTCTGGCGTCCACGAGCTCTGGCCACACCCTACTGGAAATTGCAGCTCTCGCGCGGCGTGAGCGGGTTTATCGCACTGATGCTGTTTTTCTACGCAATCGCCAACCTGCCGCTGGCTGCCGCTGTCACCCTGAACTACACCTCCCCGATTTTTCTGGCTATCTACATGATGCTGATGTTGCGCACGCGCATACCGCCAGTGCTTGGCCTGGCCATCGTCACCGGATTCGTGGGCGTGGTGTTGTTACTCGGTGCACACCGGCATATTCCTTCTCTGGCAGCTGCCTTACCCGGACTGCTATCGGGCATGGTGGCCGGACTGGCTTACCTGCAAGTCTCCGAACTGGGTAAAAAAGGCGAGCCGGAATGGCGCACCGTTTTTTATTTCACGCTGGTTTCGCTGACAGGCAGTGGTTTATGGGCAGCCACCAGCCAGTTCCACATTCTCCAGTGGCACGACATTCCCTTGCTGCTCGGCCTGGGTGCTTCCGCCACCGCGGCACAACTGGCCATGACCCGCGCTTATCGCAAGGGAGAAACCCTGCTATCCGGCTCCCTGGCCTACAGCACGGTGGTGTTTGCCTGCCTGTTTGATATATTCCTCTGGCATGAGACGCTTTCTGTCGTTAATATGTTTGGCATTGTGATGATTGTAGGTGGTGGCTTGGTAAGCATACATGCTACCGCTTCAAGAGTTGCACAACCCGTTCCTTGAGCAAACATTGATGATACGTTCCTTGATCCGTCGCTTTGGCAGCATAGGCGTGACCATTGTCGCCAGCCTGCTTGCCATCAGCGCTTCCATCGGGATGACAGCCGTCTACGGGCTGGTCATTAAAGGCGAGATTGTCCGGAACGACCTGATGATCGGCTTCCTGTCTTCGGCCACGGTGGCACCGCTGGTTATTTACTGGCTGGCAACACTCTCCTACGAACTGTACAAATCCGAGCAGCGTTTATCTTCACTCTCGCAAAAAGACCCGCTCACTGGCGCCTATAACCGGCGTTATTTTGATGAACAAGCTGCGGTGGAATGTGCAAGGTCACATCGCTATAGCCAATCGCTGGCGATACTGATGATGGATCTGGACAAATTCAAGCTTATCAATGATACATACGGTCATGCAGCCGGTGATGAAGTGCTCAAGGCCCTGGTTAAAACCAGCTCCCTGGCATTACGTAAATCCGACATCCTGGCGCGCTACGGGGGTGAAGAGTTTGTTGTGTTGCTGCCCCATGCCCAGTTGAGTGAGGCCATTATGCTGGCAGAACGCTTGAGAAAAGCCATCGGCGAAATCGTCATTCCTTACGAAGAGCACACACTGAAAGTCACTATCAGCATCGGCGTTTCAACACTTGCAGAAGTAGAGGCAGACGTTGTTGCAATGTTGTCGCGAGCTGACCAAGCCCTCTACTCAGCCAAGGCCAATGGCAGAAACCGGGTGGAAACCATACCGGCCCCTGTTGCCTAAGGGTCTATCAAACCACACCTCATCGCTGTCAGCGCCAAGTCAGCCGAGGTAGAAGCGCCCAATTTCTGCTTGATGTTGTAAAGGTGTGTCCCCACAGTGCGCGGGCTTAAACAGAGCGTATCAGCGATCTCGTTGGTGGTTTTGCCCTTGGCCAGCGCAATAAACACCTCAAACTCCCGCGCTGACAACACATCCACCGGATTCTGTTCACCTGACAGTTGCTGTATGGTCATCTGCTGCGCCACACCCGCTTCGATGTATTTTTTGCCGGAAGCCACCGTACGGATCGCTTTGATCAACTCTTCCGCCGCGCTGCGCTTGGTCAGGTAACCCATCGCCCCTGCACTGAGCACCCGTTTGGGATGCACAGAGTCTTCATGGGCAGACAGCACCAGGATTTTGGCGTGAACATCCCTGGCCATGATGCGCTCGATCGCTTCCAGTCCGCCAATTCCCGGCATGGTGATGTCCATCACCACCACATCCGGATGATGTTCATCATATTGGCGTATCGCCTGCTCGCCGCTTTCCGCCTCGCCTACCACCTTGATATCAGAGGCTGATTCCAGCAACAACTTGAAACCCATACGCACAACAGCGTGGTCATCCACCAGCATGACGTTAATCATTTTTCTGTTCCATCCGGTATCTCCACATTAATACTGGTTCCTGTTTCGCTTGATGAATCCAGCACAAACACCCCATTCAGCGCCTGTACTCTCTCACGAATTCCCAGCAAGCCGAAATGGCTGCTCTGATCCACGTTGCAGATATTCATGCCGATGCCATTATCCGCCACCTTGAGACCGATACCGCCCTCAAGAGTTCGCCACATCTGGATGCTGATTTCACTGGCCTCCGCATATTTCAGCGCATTGGTCACCGCCTCCTGCACAATCCGGTAGAGATTGATGTTGAGAGTCTCCCCAAGATTGCGCAAATCACCCTTAAAATCAATCACAAAACGAATATCCGGGTACTGCGACTGCCACTGCGCGACCGAATCCCGTAACGTGGCGGTCAAGCCCAGGTTATCCAGGGAGCCCGGCCGCAACTGGCGGATAATGTTGTGCATGCCATCGTAGATATGGTTGGCCGCTGCGGCGATGGTGCGGGCATGGCCTTCAATCTCGGGCAAGTTTTCCCGCGTTTTGTTGCCTATGGCCACGGCAAAAGTCTTGATGGCAGTCACATACTGCCCAAGCTCATCGTGCAGTTCACGTGCCAGACTGCGCCGCTCATCTTCGATATGGTGCTGGATCAACTGGGTCAACTGGCGATTTTCCTCCAGCCTGCGCTCTGCCTCCTCCACCCGCTTGCGCTCGGTGATGTCCCGCATACTGCAAATTTCACCCACCACACGGTTTTCATGCGGATCAATCAATGGCGCAGCGGACAAGGAGACATCCAGCAAGGTGCCATCTTTTGCCACCCGTTGCGTCTCGAAATTCTCTATCATCCGACGCTCGGCGATTGCCGTCAGGTTGGATTTCAGCTCATGCGCCCGCTCGGCGGGCACCAACAATGAAGCAGAACGCCCCACAATTTCATCCGGCGCATATCCGAACAAGCGCTCGGCCGCCGGATTCCACAAGGAAATATTACCCTCCAGGTCGTGCATGATGATGGCGTCGCCAGTCTGCTTCACGACCAATGCAAGCCGTCGGCTCTCCTCAGTACTGGTTTCCAGCGATGAAGCCATACGGTTGAAACTCTGGCCAATGATATTGAATTCCGGCAGGGTATATCCTGGCAGGCGCGTAGCCAGGTCACCGTGCTCCATGCGGTTGATGGCCGCCAGTATCCCGCCCATGGGCCGCAATGCACGCCCCAGCATCCAGTAAACCATGCCGTTCAACACCACAAAAAACACACCAGCCACCCATAGCAGGGGAAGCAGGCTGTTCCAGGCCTCGCGGATTGCCCCGCCGGGATTGGATACCACCACCAGCGAACCAAACTGGATGCGCCGCGTCATGATCTCCTGTTTGGGCGCCACCATGGTCTTGAACCACTCGGGCGGTTTCACATCCGTTTTGTAATGGGATGGCGGTGACTGGTAAACCAGCTTCCCTGAAAAGTCATAGAGAAAAATCTCGCTACTCCTGACATACCCCAGGCGATCCAGGAAGGCATGCAGCACATCAATCGTGGAACCCAGTTCCGGATTCCGGAACGAGCTGACAATCACCGTATCCAGCAGTTGTGTGGTGACGCGTGTGGCCGCCTCTACCGTTTCACGGATTGAGGTGCGCGTGCTTTGAATAATCACCATGCCTGTCACCGCCATGAACAGCAGCAACATGGAAGTAATCAACAAATTAAGGCGAAAGCGCAGACTCAAGAAATCACTCTCACGGCGATGTGGATTGGGAACCAAAAACCAGTTGCCATAATTGCAGCACAGTTTTCTCCATGGATTGCACCTGACTGTAATCCATCCTGGAGCGATTATCCCCTCCCAACCGGATTCTGTGTTGTTCACTTCGGTATGTGCGGTAACAGTCCGCCACCTGCTGCGCCAGATCTTGCGGAATCAACCCCAGCGCCCCCGCCTGCCTGAGCAGGGCGATATTGCCGCTATTCCGCGCCAGCACCTCATGCTGCCCGGAATACGCCAGTACCAGGAACTGCACAATAAACTCCACATCCACAATGCCGCCCCGGTCGTGCTTGATATCGAACAATGCACTGTCATTCGGATGACCATCCAGCATTTTCTGGCGCATGGCCAACACTTCACGCTTAAGCGCCTCCAAATCGCGCGGCTGGCACAGGATAGCCTGGCGGATGGCCTCAAAACTCGCACCAACAGTGGTATCACCCGCACAAAACCGGGCCCGGCTGATAGCCTGGTGCTCCCACACCCAGGCCTTTTGCTGCTGGTATTCCTCGAAAGCCTCTACCGAGCTCACCAGCAGCCCGCTGGCGCCATCCGGCCGCAATCGCAAATCGGTTTCATAGAGTATCCCGGCTGCTGTCAGGCTGCCTAGCCAGTGGTTGATGCGCTGGCCAAATCGCGCATACACCTCGCCGGCTTCGGGCGCGGGATCGTCATAGAGGAAAATAATGTCCAGGTCGGAGGCGTAACCCAGTTCCTTGCCACCCAGCTTGCCATAACCAATCACCGCAAATGCCGGGGTTTCCCGATGGCGGTTGCGCAAACCCTGCCAGGCATGGCGCAGCACCGCATCCAGCACCATATCCGCCAGTTCGCTCAGGTAATCCGACAGGGTTTCCAGCGGCAAGCCGCCCGCTACGTCCCATGCCGCCCAGCGAAAAGTCTGGGCATGCTTGAAATGGCGCAGCGTATCCAGCTTGCCTTCCACATCGTCGCCACAGGCTTGCAGGCGGTTTTCCAGGTCGCGCCGGAGCACAGCAAAATCCGGCTTCGCATACAGGTTGCGGGTATCCAGCAACTCGTCCAGCAGCACCGGGTGCTGCCCCAGGTACTGCGCCAGCCAAGCGCTGGCGCTGCACAGCTTGCACACGATTTCCAGCGCCTGCGGGTATTCCGCCAGCAGCGCCAGGTAGTTGGCGCGGCGGCCGATCACTTCCAGCAGATCCAGCACACGAATCAGGGTTTGTTCGGAGGGCGGGAATTTCACCGCACTTTCCAGCAAGCGCGGAATCAGGCTGTCAAAGCGTTGTTTGCTGGCTGGCGTCAGCAACTGGTATTTGTTGCCGCGAGCGATGCCCTGCAATAACTGCACAACACGGGAGGCATCCTGATAGCCCGTTTCTTCTATGCCCAACACCACACTTTCCGGCACCGCGCCGGAACTTGCATCACGGATGGCATGCCACAGCGGCGCCAGTGCATGCTCGGACTGCCCCGGTTCCTCTTCGAACACCGCGTTGAAATGGCGTTCCACACGCTGGCGGTGTGCCTCCAGCACAGACAGAAAAGCTGCCCAGCCAGCGTAGCCCATGCCCTTGGCGATACGTGCACGGTTTTCATCATCCTGCGGCAGCATCTGGGTCTGGGCATCCTGCAAGTACTGGATGCGGTGTTCGAGATTACGCAGAAAAACATAAGCGGCATCCAGTTCTGCCACCGCCTCGGTTGAGAGCCAACCCTTTTCCGCCAGCAGCGCCAGCACCGGCCGCGTGGCGCGTATCTGCAACTCGCGCTGCTGCCCGCCGCGTATCAACTGGAACACCTGTGCGGTGAATTCGATCTCGCGGATGCCGCCCGGCCCCAGCTTGATGTTGTCCTGCATGTCGCGGCGCGCCACTTCGCGCTTGATCTGCGCCTTGAGGTCACGCATAGAGGCAAACGCGCCAAAATCCAGGTATTTGCGGAACACAAAGGGGCGCAACAAATCCTGCAACAGCTTGATATCCTGCGGCTTGCCGGCGATGGCGCGGCCCTTGATCCAGGCGTAGCGCTCCCACTCGCGGCCCTGCACTTGGTAATACTCTTCCAACGCGGCAAAACTGCCCACCAGCGGGCCGGAATCACCATCCGGGCGCAACCGCATATCCACGCGGAACACAAAACCATCAGCCGTCAGCTCGCCAATTGCGGCAATCAGCTTTTTACCCAGCCGGGCGAAATATTCGTGGTTACTGATACTGCGATCGCCATCCGTCTCCCCATCTTCGGCATAGGCAAAAATCAGGTCGATGTCGGAAGAAACATTCAGTTCGCGCCCGCCCAACTTGCCCATGCCGATGACCACCAGGGATTGCTCCTCGCCGGATTCACCGTGGGGAGCACCATAAAGCGCCTGCTGCCAGCGGTTGAGATACTCCAGCGCCACATTCACCGCCACCTCGGCCAGCAGGGTGCAGGTCTCCACCACTTCCGGCAGGTCGGCCAAGCCATTCAGGTCGCGGGCAATCAGGCGCAGCATCACCTGCTTGCGTAATTTTCTTAGTGCCCGTTTGAGCGTTTCCTCATCGGAAACCTGTTGCCCCCCCAGAAACGCCCGCATGGCATCCTCGCCAAAGGGCTGGTGCAAGCCTTGCAGCAAAGGCGCCAAAAGCGCCTCGTCCGCTTGCAGCGTGCGCAGGAAAAACGGGCTGAGATCACCCGCCAGGGTGATCTTGTCGCTATCGGGGAATTGGCTGTCCAGTGCTATCATTCCAGCATGATAACCAATCGCAGCGTATTCTTCATTTCCGATGGCACCGGCATTACCGCCGAAACCATGGGCAACAGCCTGCTGGCGCATTTCCCCGGCTACCACTTTCATACCGTACGCCTGCCCTTCATAGATACCCCGGAGAAAGCCCGTCAGGCGGTGGAGCGCATTCTCGCCGTCCAGTTACAGGAGAAGGTCAAGCCCATTCTGGTGATGACCCTGGTCAACAGCGAAATACGCAAGATATTCGAAACCTGCGGGGCCTTGTGCCTGGATTTGTTCGGCACCTTTATCAGCCCGCTGGCGCTGGAACTCGGCCACGAGCCGGCACAGGCCGTGGGTATGGCACGTGGCGTAAGCAGCAATGAATACCGCGAGCGGGTGCATGCCATCAACTTCACCCTGATGCACGACGACGGGCTGAATGATGCCAGCGTGAAAGAAGCCGACATCATCCTGGTGGGCGTCTCGCGTTGCGGCAAAACCCCCACCAGCATCTACCTTGCCATGCAGTTCGGCATCAAGGCCGCCAACTGTCCGCTCATTCCGGAAGACCTGGAGCGCATGAAACTACCCGGCACGCTGGCGCAACACCGGGGCAAGCTGTTCGGCCTCACCATCGCGCCCGAGCGCCTGCACCACATCCGCCAGGAGCGCCGCCCCGACAGCAAATACGCCTCGCTGGAAAACTGCCGGCTGGAAATCAAACAGGCAGAAGAGCTGATGGAGAAAAACGGCATCCGCTGGCTGGATTCCAGCACCCGTTCGATTGAGGAAATTGCGACTGCAGTGTTACAGGAAGCCGGGCTGAACAAGGATTAAGCGATTAGCTTTATCTGGATACTCTCAAACTCGATTAATTTTTTCCTGCAAGCTCTCTGCATTTGAATAAGGGGCGCACTTTAGCGCCCCCGCCTGATGGTTAGGTTAGCCATTACTGAGGTGCCGCCAGTTTGGACTCCAAAACCCCCTTTTTACCTTCGGTATCGCCTACCAAGTGCAGCTTGGTTCTTGCGTAGACAACCCCCATTTTTACTTCCTGCCAGACGAAGTAAAGCTTGCCTGCCAAAGCATCAAATTCCAATATGTCGGTGTTCTCAGATATTGAGGTGATCGTATGTTTTCCTGGCTCTACTTCGGTGTAGAAGTACGTCTTTGACGCGGTTTGACCGAGAGGCTTATTGTCAACGGCAACATCCATTTTGATGGCGGCACCGAATGATTCATTGCGATATATGTAAATGCCAGCTTTGTCAGGATTTACGGAGAACTGTTTAGCAGCAGAATCTTTTTGCACGTCCCCCAATGGAACTGATGCACATCCAGTCATTATGAGAGCAAACGAAACAGCAGCTAAGAATTGATTGAACACGATTTCTCCTTGTTATTTAAAGTAAGTAACCATTCTAAATTCGGAAATAAAACACTGCTATGCATTCGCATAACCATATATTGATCATACGGTTATATTAAAAATAGGAAACCTTTTCCTGATGCCTGACCCAGCGGACTGGGTCGCCTACCCGCCCCCATAAACCTCCTGCGTAATCTCGATAAAGCGCTGTGCCTGTGGCGACAGGTAACGCGACTTGCGCTGTACCACGCCGTAGGTGCGACGCGGGAAGTAGTTGACCAGTGACTTCCGTGCCACTTTTTCCACGCCGGTCAGGCAGATTTCAGTGACAATCGATATACCCAGCCCCAGTTCCACGTATTTCTTGATGACTTCCCACCCGCCCGCTTCCAGCGTGACCTTGTATTCCAGCCCTTGCTGGCGGAAAGCGTAGTCCACGGTACGCCAGGTGGAAAGGTGGCGCGGAGGCAGTATCAGGCCGTAAGGGCTGATGTCGGCCAGCGTGACGTCTTCCTTTTTTGCCAGCGGGTGATCCAGTGGGGTAATCAGTACCGGGTCATAGGTCACCACCGGTTCGTAGGTGATGTCATCCATGGGTTCCAGCATGGAGCCGATGGCGAAATCAATTTCATCGGCGCGCAGCATGCGCAGGCCGTCGCGCCCGGTGACGTTGTATATTTTGAGCTGGATGTTGGGATAAGCGGCGGTAAAGCGTTTGACCACTTCCGGCATGATGTAGAGGATGGTGGATTCCCCCGCGCCGATGTTGACCAACCCGGAATCAATGTGGCCAAACGCTGCGGCAAAGGTTTCATCCAGCTTGTCGATGCCCTCCACCAGCGGCTGGGCAATCTGGTATAAAACCTCGCCTTGCGGCGTCATTTTCATGGTGGTGCCGCGCCGCTCAAAAAGCATCACGCCGAGCTCGCGTTCAAGCGCCTGGAGCTGCAAGGTGACAGATGGCTGACTGAGGAACAACGCCTCGGCCGCTTGCGTTACACTACCGGTGCGAACAACCTGCTGGAAAGCCCGTAATTGTTTGAGCCGGTTTTTCTTGTAGTAGTAGTTGGGATTTTGGGCCATTGGGAACTTAATCGCTGGTTCCGTGGTATATAAATTTAGTCAATAATTTGCATTAAAACAAATGAGTAGTCAAACAAAATAAAGCTTATTAGCCTCCTTACTCCAGACCACGCATGAGGAAGCTAATTTTCCACAACAAAACAATGGATTAGCGAAAGTTCATGAATACCACTGAAACACAGCAACCTTACGTCATTCCCTTCGAACAGCTCGGCATGGGCGATGTTGAAGTCGTCGGCGGCAAAAATGCCTCGCTGGGCGAGATGATCCAGCATTTGTCGGCAGCCGGTGTGCGCGTGCCTGGCGGCTTTGCAACCACGGCGAAGGCTTACCGGGATTTCCTCCGCCAGGGCGGGCTGGATCAGCGTATTGAAGCCGCACTCAGCGCGCTGGATGTGGAAGATGTGGTGGCACTGGCCAAGACCGGCGCCGAAATTCGCCGCTGGATCGTGGAAGCGCCCTTCCAGCCTGAACTGCAGCAAGCCATTACCGAACATTACCTGCGCATTACCGCTGGCAGCAACGGCGCCTTTGCGGTGCGTTCATCTGCTACTGCGGAAGACCTGCCGGATGCCTCGTTCGCTGGACAGCAGGAGTCTTTCCTCAACATTCAGGGGCTGGACAACATCCTGCACGCAATCAAAGAAGTGTTTGCCTCGCTGTATAACGACCGTGCCATTGCCTACCGCGTGCACAAGAACTTCATTCACTCCACGGTGGCCCTGTCCGCCGGGGTGCAGCGCATGGTACGCAGCGATACCGGGGCTTCCGGGGTGATGTTCACCATGGATACCGAATCCGGCTTTACCGAGGTGGTGTTTATTACCGCATCGCACGGCCTGGGTGAAACCGTGGTGCAAGGTGCGGTGAACCCGGATGAGTTCTATGTGCACAAGCCCATGCTGGCCGCGGGCAAACCTGCTATCGTGCGCCGCAACCTGGGCTCCAAACTGGTCAAGATGATTTTCACCGATGCCACCACTGCAGGACGTTCCACCAAAACCGTGGAAACCAGCGAGGTCGAGCGCCGCCAGTTTGCGCTGAACGACGCCGAAGTGCTGGAACTGGCGCAGTACGCCATGACCATCGAAAAACACTATGGCCGCCCCATGGATATCGAGTGGGGGCGTGACGGGCTGGATGGCAAGCTGTACATCCTGCAAGCCCGCCCGGAAACCGTGAAGTCGCAGGAAAAACCGGGTGGCGTGGAAAAGTTCCGCCTCACCCAGTCCGGCACGCCGCTGGTCACCGGCCGCGCCATCGGCCAGAAGATCGGCGTGGGTACAGTGCGCCTGGTCAAGGGCGCCAGCGAAATGGAGCGGGTGCAGGCCGGCGACATCCTGGTCACCGACATGACCGACCCCAACTGGGAACCGGTGATGAAAAAGGCTTCCGCCATCATCACCAACCGCGGCGGGCGTACCTGCCACGCCGCGATTATTGCCCGTGAACTCGGCATTCCCGCCATTGTGGGTTGCGGCGACGCCACCTCAAGATTGAATGAGGGCGACATTGTCACCGCCTGCTGCGCCGAAGGTGATACCGGCACCGTGTATGAAGGCAAGCTGGAATTTGAGGTCACCATGCAGGATGACTCCGCACTGCCCAAGGCGCCGGTCAAGATCATGATGAACGTGGGCAACCCGGAACTGGCGTTC
>WBZT01002802.1_pt1 | contig 11838 bp, 6 predicted proteins | sample 5204241 | NCBI WGS metagenome assembly WBZT01 (sample SAMN12344358, study PRJNA552823) | activated sludge metagenome | biome: Activated sludge suspended growth; feature: Nitrification reactor; material: Wastewater; isolation source: activated sludge from nitrification reactor of wastewater treatment...
ACCATGTCTCCCGGCCAGACCACTGCCATCGTCGGCAGCACAGGCGCCGGCAAGACCACCTTGGTGAATCTGATCCCACGGCTCTACGACGTGACAGTCGGCGCGGTTCACGTCGACGGCGTCGACGTCAGAGAGCTGCACCAAGAAGACCTATGGGCACGGATGGGAATCGTCCCGCAGAGGTCATTCCTGTTCAGCGGAACGGTCGCGAGCAACGTTCGCTTTGGTGCGGCCGATGCCACCGATGAGGACGTGTGGCAGGCTCTGCAGACCGCCCAAGCCCGCGGCTTTGTCAGTGAGATGTCCGAGACCATCGAGTCGGAGATCGATCAAGGCGGCGCCAACGTGTCCGGGGGGCAGCGCCAGAGACTGGCAATCGCCCGAGCACTGGTGCGCCGACCGGCGATCTACATCTTCGATGACAGTTTCTCGGCACTGGACTACTCGACGGATGCGCGGCTGCGCGCGGCCTTGAAGGTGCAGACCCAAGCCGCCACCGTCATCATCGTGGCGCAGCGCGTCAGTACGATCATGGATGCGGACCAGATCGTGGTACTCGATCGCGGCACCGTGGTCGGAGTAGGGCGCCACGCCGACCTGATGGAGTCGTGCGAGACCTACCGAGAGATCGTCTACTCGCAGCTGACGGCGAGTGAGGCGGCGTCATGAGCACAGGGGCGCCCGCCCGATCGGGCCCGGCCATGGGTCGACCCGGTGGGCCCTTCGGAGGTGGACCTGGCAGCCTGGGCATGACACTGCCGGCCGAGAAAGCCCGCAACTTCCGAGGATCGTTGGGTCGCCTATTCGGACGACTGCGACCCGAGCGCCTCATCATCGCCGTTGTGCTCATCCTGGCCGTGGCCAGTGTCTTCTTCGCGGTGCTGGGTCCGAAACTCCTGGGCAACGCCACCAACATCGTCTTCGCAGGAGTCGTGGGGCGCGGACTGCCACCCGGTGTGAGCCAGGACCAGGCGATCGCGCAGCTGCGGGCCACGGGTCAGACGACACAAGCCGACATGCTCGCCAGCATGACCTTGACTGACGGCGTGGACTTCGCGCTGCTGAGTCAGGTGATCGCGCTGGTCGTGGTCGTCTACTTCGTGAGTTCGGTGTTCTCGTGGGGTCAGAACTACCTGATGGCCGGCGTCACCCAACGCACCATGTTCCGCCTGCGCGAGGACGTGGACACCAAGTTGGGCCGACTCCCGCTGCGGTACTTCGATACCCATCCGCGCGGCGACCTGCTCAGCAGGGTCACCAACGACATCGACAACATCGCAACGACCATGCAGCAGGCCCTCACCCAGGCGATCACCAGCATCCTCACTGTCGTGGGTGTCTTGCTGATGATGATCTGGATCAGCCCGCTGCTCGCGGTCATTTCGCTGCTCACGGTTCCGCTGTCCTTCTTTCTCACCATCGCGATCGCCAAGCGTTCGCAGAAGCAGTTCACGGGGCAGTGGCACTGGACAGGCGTGGTCAACGGTCACGTCGAAGAGATGTACACGGGCCACGAACTGGTGAAGGTCTATGGCCACAGGGACAAGGCCATCGCGGAGTTCGACGCCGCGAACGACAAGATGTACGAGACCAGTTTCAAAGCCCAGTTCATCTCCGGGATCATTCAGCCGGCCATGATGTTCGTGTCCAACCTCAACTACGTCGCGATCGCGGTCATCGGCGGTCTGCGAGTCGCCAGCGGCGCGATGTCACTGGGAGATGTCCAAGCGTTCATCCAATACTCTCGTCAGTTCACGATGCCGATCACCCAGCTCGCGAGCATCACCAACCTGCTGCAGTCGGGAATCGCCTCCGCGGAGCGGGTCTTCGAACTGCTCGACGAGCCAGAGGAGGATCCCGACCCGACCGAACCCGCACGAGTAGGACGACCACGCGGTCACATCCGCCTGGATGGGGTGTCGTTCCGCTACACGCCAGACGTCCCTTTGATCGACAACATGAACCTCGAGGTCCAGCCCGGGGACGCTGTCGCGATCGTGGGTCCCACCGGAGCCGGCAAGACGACAGTCGTCAACCTGCTGATGCGGTTCTACGAGATCGACGCCGGCCACATCTTCATCGACGGGGAAGACACCCGGCAGATGACAAGGGACGACCTGCGGCGCTGTTTCGGCATGGTGTTGCAGGACACCTGGCTCTTCGGTGGGACCATCCGCGACAACATCGCGTATGGGGATGAGGAACCCACCGAGGAGGCCATCCTGGCCGCCGCCCGCGCCGCTCACGTCGATCACTTCGTGCGCACCATGCCCGACGGATACGACACTGTCCTCGATGACGAAGCGAGCAACCTGTCGGCCGGAGAGAAGCAGCTGCTGACCATCGCGCGCGCGTTCCTGGCCGATCCTCCGATCCTCATCCTGGACGAGGCCACGAGTTCGGTCGACACCAGGACCGAGGTCCTGATCCAGCAGGCCATGGCGAATCTGCGCCAAGGTCGCACGAGTTTCGTGATCGCACACCGTCTGAGCACGATCCGCGACGCCGACGCGATTCTGGTCATGGACTCGGGCCACATCGTCGAGCAGGGCACTCACGCGCAGTTGCTCGCCGCCGGTGGCTTCTACTCCCGGCTCTACGAGAGTCAGTTCCAGTCGAGCTTCGACGAGGTGGCCGACATCACCGCACCGTGACCCTTGCGAAAGCCACCAGCCACTCCCACACCGGGCTTCCGCGACCCCACACATGGGCTTCCGCGACCCCGGGGCTGGGCTTTGGCTCTGTCCCTCAGCGGACTTGAGTTCAGCTCGCAATACAGGCATGTTGAGCGCATGAGAATTGCCCTGGGTATCGCCGGTGTTCTGATGTTGGGTGCCATGAGCCCATCCGTCGCTTGGGCGGCCGACGGCGACAACATCCCGGCGGCTGCAAATCCTAAGATGTGGCAGAAGTACGTGGCCAGCGTGAACAAGCAGAATGCTGCCCAGGACTGGTCGACTCCGTCCGGGACCTTGATCGCCGACTCCGGATTCCGGCCCTACGCGGATGGCTTCAGTTTCTTCAACACCGGCGTTCCCGACCGCGCCAATCATCGAGTTTTCGGATCACCACTGCGCACGACCGATCTCAATGCTGCGGGAATGCGTTCCCTGATGGGTAAGAAGGTGTGTCTCGAGGGCAACGCCACGGGACCGTGCACGCTGAGCACTCCGGGCAAGTTGTGGCGCGACAAGACCAACGCAGGCATGGCGGGTGGCCATTGCTACGGCTTCGCGACCACAGTGGCGCTGTTGTACGGCCGCGAACTTAGGCCCGAACAGTTCCAGGTGGGAGCCGCAACCCCTTACGACCTGCGCCTCGAGGAGTCGATTTCCCGCGAGATCGCCCGGAACATGGCACAGCAGTGGACCGACTCCCCCAATCGGTTCTTGGCACCGCCGTCGGAGGTTGTGGAGACCCTGAAGACAGCCTTGACGCCCGGCGCCGTGCCTCCGGTGTTCATCATGTACTCGGGCATCGGCGGGCACGCAGTCACGCCCTACGCGCTCTACGAAGGCGCCAACGGTCGCTATGACGTGGCGATCTATGACAACAACTACCCCGACTTCACGCGGGTTGTGCGCCTCGACACTGTCAAGGAGACAGCACGGTACGCGTTCAACGTGAACCCGTCAGACCCCGACACCGACGACAAGTTGTCACGGATCGGCGTTGTCCCCACCGATTTCATCGCCGCGCAACAGCCCTGCCCGTTCTGCATCAACGCCACGACCACCACGATCCAGATCGATCCGGTCATTACCAAGGTCCCGATCAAGACCAAGGTGACCCGTTTGGACGGTAAGCCATTCCCCAAACTCAAGACGATCAAGCCGTCCAACCCGTGGCAGCCGGGCACACCTTGGACCTTCCCGACCTACGAGCTACCCAAGGAGAAGTCCTTCATCCTCAAGGTGAACAACAAGGAATCGAACCGGGCCCTACCCCTGTCAGTGCTGGCGACCACCGGCGCCTACTCGCTCGGAACAGGCGTCGCGAAAATCCCGGCCGGCGGAGTGGGCAAGGTCGGGTTCGACACCAAGAACGGCATCGTGGTGTACCGCAGCCAGAATCCCGGCCCGGGACTGCTGCAGTTCGCCGACAACGGCGAGCGGAACGTGGTGGCCGTCTCCGGTCGGGCACGGTCGAAGAGTGCCAACACCATCGGCGGGGGACTGATCCCCAAACAGAAGCAGGTGATCCTGGCTCCCGTCGATGAGGAGAAGGCAGAGGTCACCGCGGATGCATCACTCGAGTTCTACAAGAACGGCAAGGCCCGGACCAAACTGGCCCACGTGGAGACGACCCTGCCCGCGGGTGCTTCGCTGATCATCGACTACCACAAGTGGAACCGGAACGATCCGAAGAAACTGATCGCCTACTCCCTGTTGGGCCAGGACGTCACCCGGGTCAACGTCTCGTTCAGCTGACTCACAGGACAGCGAACGGAGCGGGACCAGCAGGCAGTCACGCGGTGGTCGCCCACGTCAAGGCGGCGGAGAACACGAAACCAGCGGCAGCCAGCACCCCGGCCCAGCGCTGGACGCCTCGGATCGCGATGGGAACCATTTCGTTGACAACGACCACCAAGAGGGCGCCGGCGGCGATCGACTGAATGATCGCGATCAGGCTGGGTCGGACATTCACCAGAACCTGGTACCCCAGGGCGCCCGAGGCGGCCCCGATGATCACAACGACCGCGAAGCGCGCCAGAATTCGCGACAACGTATAACCCCCGGCCAGCAAGGCGGCCGCGACACCGATCGCCTCTGGCAGGCCCGCGATGAAGACCGAACCCACCAGTGCGGCGGAGACCCCGACAGCAGCGAGATGCAGCGTGAGCCCGATGGCGACGGACTCCGGCACACCGTCGATGATCATGCCGACGAACAGGTTGCGGGCCTCCGTCGCCGACGCGCCAGCCACCTCCGGTTCTTCTTCAGATCCTGCCTTCAGTGACTGCTCAACCGGAGCCGCGGGCTTCTCACGGCCGCCCGCCCGGTCCAGCGACATGATGATGAGGTAGTAGCCCAACCCACCGACCCCGATACCCAATGCCGTGGGTCCGGCACCGGCCTCGTCGTAGGCGACGGCGACCAGGTCGGTGCTGAGGGCGGACAGCACGGCACCGGCACCGAATGCCATGAGCGCCCCCACGTAAAGCGGGCGAGTGAGTGTGTGGAACCGCCAGACGAGCACCGCACCGACAACCAGTGCGGACTGTGCGATCGCTGCAAAAATCGCTGCCTCGAGCATCCGCCCACCTACACCAATCGTCGGGTCGCCAGGAGATCACACCGCGCGTTCGGACCGCGAGTGGCTTATGCCGCCTCTGAGCGAGGCGGAGAATGGGCGTCACGCCGGGTGTGGGTCATCACGCGACAGTGTCGCACTTGGGGTTGTCGGGAGATGCGAGCCGGAGGTGACCACCGGCTCGATCTCGAAGTTCACCGGATCAACGTACTACCCGTATGCCAGGATTCAGCCGTGACTCTGGTGGTGCTCAACTGGGTCGGCCTGCTCTTGAGCACCCTGCTGGGCATCGCTCTCGGGCTCGCCTTGTCGCGGTACCTGGCCCGCAACGAACTCCCCGAGGACAACACCTACTCTGCCACGGGGTTTCTGACGGACGCCCTCGCGTATGTGAGCGGAGTCCTCGGCATCATGCTGGGCCTGCTGCTGTTCTTCTCCGTCGAGGTCTATGAGGACGCATCATCGAGTGCGCGCGACGAAGCCCTCGCGCTGGTGAACGTCTACGAGAGTGCCGACTTCTTCCCTCAGACGGAGGCAGACGGCCTGCGTCGCGACACGATGTGTCTGATGCGCTCGGTCGCGACGGACTCCTGGGCAGCGGCTGAGAGCGGCGACCTGACCGGCGACGAGAATACGGCCGCCTGGTCGGCCAAGGTGCGCGGGGACATCATCGAACTCAGTACCGCGACACCGTCCGAGATCGAGGCGCAAGCCCAAACCATGCAGGCGTTCCAGGATGCGCAGCAGGCTCGCCAGCAGCGCATCCTGAGTTCGGTCTTCACACTCCCCACGATCGTATGGATCGTCATCGATCTCGGTGTGATGGTGTTCGCCGGATTGATGATCGTCAGCCTGCCGGGAAGGCGCCGCACCGCAGTTGTCCTGATCGGGTCCTGCCTGGTGTTCACCATGGGCGTTGTGGCAGCTCTGAGCATGTTCGCCACACCCTTCACACACCTGGGAATCTCGGTGCGACCGGACGACTTCGACGGTGCGTTGATCCGACTGCAGGACAACTACCCGAGCCAGGACTGGGGCGACTGTCCCCGACTGGCGGAGTCCGAGTTCGGCTGATCGACGCCCCCGTGGATTCCGCCCGTCAACCTCGTCAGCGCTGGATGCCTCGGCAGCGCTGGATGCCTCGTCAGCGCTGGATGACCGTGATGGTCCGCGGAGAGGACTCACCCTGGCTGTTGCGCGCTGCGATCGAGATGTGATGAGCACCGGTCGCCAGGCGCTTGAGAACGATCCGCTCCTGTGACGTGGTGACCGCTTTCAACAAAGCGCGGGAGTTGGACTTGGACACACGAACCCGGTACTCGGTGATTGAGGTGCCGCCATCGGCACCTGCCGCCCAGGTCACGATCACCTTGCCCGCCGAGCCAGAACGTACGCGCGGCGTGCGGATGCGATCCGGCTTGGTGGGCATGACGAACGTCTGGGTGACCGGGGTCGAGGCGCCGCCGGCGTTGACCCCGCGGACCTGCACGGTGTACTCCGAACCGCCGGACAGATCGTCGGCAACCAGTGTCGTGTCGGTGAGCGGCTTCCACGCCGGGGGCTTCCGGTCCGAACGGTAGACCCGGTACTCGTACCCGGTGGCAGTCGAGACGGCAGGCAACTGGACTCGGATGGTCGTGCGCCCGGCGGCGGGGAAATCAGTCACGATCACACCGCTCGGCGGGGCGGGCAGCGCTGGCGCAGGCGCGGGCGCCGGCGCGGGTTGCAGGCCGATGGACGGCGCAGGCTGTGACCCGGTGCTCGGCGGTGACACCGCCAGATCCGGAGCCGGGACCGTTTCTGATGCCGGGGTCGAAGCGCGTGGGGTGACACTGACGGGCTGCGACGCAGGGCCGGTGCCTGCCGCGTTCACGGCTTTCAGCCGGATCGAGACCTCGATCCCGTTGCCGAGGCCGGGAACGGTGACCGGAGAGAGCGCGTCGACAGGGTCGAGCGCATGGAACGCACGACCGTCGATGCTGACCATGTAGTTGGTGATGGCGGAGCCTCCGTCACCGGGCGCGGTGAACGATACCTGCGCCTGAGAGTCACCGGGCACTGCGGACAATCCCGTGGGAGCACCTGGAACGGTTCGTGGCGTGACGGAGACGGGTGACGACTCCGCTCCGGGTCCGACGACGTTCACGGAACGCAAGCGAATACTGTGCGTGGTTCCGTTCACCAGACCCGGGACGACGACCGGCGACCGGTTGTCAGCCGGTGCCAGGGGTGTCCAAGGGCCGCCATCAACGCTGAACTCGTGGTTGCGGATCGGCCGCCCGCCATTGCTGCCCCGGGTGAACCTGATCTCCGCGCTCCGGTCGCCGGGGGTGGCAGTCAGGCCCGTGGGTGCGGAGGGGGTGGTCCACGGCGTCATGGTCACATCGAGTGAGTAGGGAGCATCCGGGTCGGGTTCGTCGTAGGGCTCGACCAGCACCACATAACGGCCGGCGCGCATGCTGCGAGTGATCACGTCGTCGGTGGTGCCACCGTTCCAACTGGCGTCGATGAGAGTGCCTGACGAGTTGAAGAGCGCGAGGTCGTAGTCGGCGGGAAGGTTCGTCAACGCCACGCGGACAACGGCACCTTCAGTGGTGGTGAACGACCAGTAGTCGATATCCGATGCGTCGTAGAGGGTTTCTTGGACCGACCAGGAGTCGGGCAGGACTGTCGCGGTGTCGAAGGTGTCGCCGGCATCTGCAGGTGCGGGGTCGGTCAGGAGCGTGGCCGGTGTGGATTCAGCTGATTCACCGCCGGGACCGCCGGCTCGGACCGTCACGTCGTAGGTGGTCGCGGGGCTGAGGCCGGACAACCCGCAACTGAGCCCGGCCGCCGAGGCGGTGCAGGTCTGGGAGTCACCGCCGCCGGTGGGGGTTGCCGTGGCGGTGAAGCGGAACACCCCGGTGCCATCGTGGGTCCAACCGACCGTGCCCGAGCGGGCACCGGTGGCGACGGCTGTGACGCCGGTCGGAGTGGCGGGGGGATCGCCGGGTTCGCTGACGGCCATGAGAGCCGCGATCGGATCCACGAGGCCATAGCCGAAGTCGTTGTCGCGACCGACTGGCCCCAAGTCCTCGGCAGTGCCGGTGAGGACAGCATCGGCATCGGCAGGCCCGGCAGCGTTGGAGTGGATCAGAGCGGCCGTCGCAGCGACATAGGGCGTGGCCATGGAGGTTCCGCTCCACGAAGCGTAGGAGTTGCCGGGGAGGGTCGACAGGATCGCCACCCCGGGCGCCGCGATGTCTACGTAACTGCCCTCGTTGGAGAACGATGCGTAGTCGTCGGCGTTGTCCGTGGCCGCTACCGCGGTGACGCCGTCGTAGGCGGCGGGGTAGGAGACGGGCGAGCCGGACGACCGGGAGTTGCCCGCTGCCGCCACGACTGTGACTCCGGCGTTCACCGCGTACTGCACGGCCACCTCGAGGACCTCGGAATCTCCGCCCCCGAGACTCATGTTGATGACGTCGGCACCGTGGTCGGTGGCCCAGGTGATGCCGCCTGCGACCCACGACCAGTAGCCGCTGCCGCCGCTGTCCAGCACACGTACGGGGAGGATGTCGGCGCTGGGGGCGAGACCGGCGATCCCGGTGTTGTTGTTCAGCGAGGCGTTGATGATTCCGGAGACATGAGTGCCGTGACCATGGCCGTCGTCACGACCAGTTCCGTCGGCGTCCCCATCGGTGAAGTCAGCACCCGCCAAGATCCGCGACTCCGCCAAATCCTCATGAGTCGCCACCCCGGTGTCCAAGACAGCGACCGTGACCCCAGCACCCTGGGACACATCCCAGACCGCCTCAGCGTCCAACCGATCCAATGCCCACTGATCGCCGCGTTTCGGATCACTTGCCGCGACGGTAACGTCAGCTGGCCCATCGTCCGCGGCGACGATGGAGGCCTCCTTCACGTCGGGTTCCACGGCCACGAGTGAGGGGTCGTCCTGCAGCTGCGTCACCAAGCGCAATGCATCCGCCTCGTCGGCCGCGCGGTACGCGGTCACACGAAGCTCTCCCGCCACGTCGCGAGCCGTCACGAACCGCAACCGCCCACCATCGATCGCCTCGTCCACGATCTCCCCCGGCGCAGCCTCCGTCGACTCCCGCGGCACATCCCACCCCTGACCGTCAGACGACGACTCCCCCACAGAAGACTCCCCCACAGAAGACGGCTGCTGCGGCTCCTGCGCCCATCCAGGCCCCACCGGACCGAACACCAAGGCAGCCACCGAGAAGCCGATCACGGCACGTACCGTTCGACCCTGGGGCTGATACCGACCGATCATCTCCACCGCTCCGAGTTCGGGACAGCATCCACTACTCTCCCAGTGAATTCATCGGTCGCCCGGTGGTCGGAGTTGAGCAGTAGACCATCCGGGTGTCGCTCTGAACCGGGTTGGGCGATAGTCGGACGACAGGACGATCAGCGAATCCGCACCGTTGCGGAATGGGGTCCCGAGCCGGCCGCGTTCCGGGTTCCCACCCGCATGACGAGAGGTCGCAGGTGCTGGGCGCCCGGAACTTTGCCTGTCCACCTGATCCGGGTGGTCTTCGCCACGGTGGACCACGTCCGCTTACGTCGCACTTGCACCGTGTAAGTGACGGTGGCCCCATTCGAGCTCGCGGAACGCCAGCGCAGGTTCACCTTGGCCCTGCCCATCCTGGAGCCCCGCACGGTACCCGGCTTGCCGGGCCGACCGAATGGGGTGGCGGTCACGGACGAGGACTCTTGCCCTGGGCCAACGGCATTGACCGCCCGCAGTTTCACTTTCACTGCAGTCCCGTTTCGCAGACCAGAAAGGGTGATGGGCGATCCAGTAGTGGCCGCGGAAACCCAGTTCGATCCGTTCAGCATGTACTGGTAGTCGGTGATGGGCGAGCCGCCGTCATCGGCTGGCGGTGTGAATCCGACGGTGATCCGACGATCCCCCGAGGCAGCGGTGACGTTCCTCGGCACTGAGGGGGCAGCCGGCGGGGGTGGATCGGGGGACAGCGTCACCGCAACAGGGACCGAAGCAGTACCTGCCCCGGCAGCGTTGACCGCCCGGATCCGCAACGAGTAGGACGAGCCGTTGGTCAGTCCAGGAATCGTCATTGGGGCCGACGTGCTTCCCGCAGAAACCCAACCGCCGTTGTCGATCGAGTACTCGTAATCGGTGATGGAACTGCCGCCGTTGTCGGCGGGTGCCGTGAACGACACGGAGGCCAACCGGTTGCCCGGAACCGCCGCGAGCCCGGTGGGAGGTCCAGGTGTGGTGCGGGGGGTCACAGACACCGGGGCTGAAGCGGCACCTGGACCCTGGGCGTTGCCGGCCCGCAACCGGATGTCCACAGCGGTACCGTTCACCAGTCCGGAGACAGTGACCGGTGAAGCGGCGGTGCCGGCTGTCGTCCAACTGCCACCGGCGACGGAGTACTCGTATCCCGTGACTGGGCTCATACCGGGATTCGCCGGCGCCGTGAACGTCACAGTGGCGCGGCGATCGCCAGGTTCCGCGCTCAGATTCGTGACGGCGTCGGGCGTGGAGAACGGCACGTAGTCGTCGATCCAGGATGTGAGTGCCGTGACACGGGAGTACACCCCCGGATACCCCTCCTGAGCGCAGCCATTGCCCCAACTCGTGATGCCCGCCAGAAGCCACGATCCGCCGACATTGATGGCGAACGGACCACCACTGTCACCCTGACAGGTGTCCTTGACCGGACTGGCGACGGTGCCCCCGCACAGCATGACGGAGTTCAGATACTCGGAGGTCGAGTAGTTGCCGCACATCGGATCCGCCGGTCCCGTGAGCACGTCCACGGTGGCCTTGTGAAGTTCCGTGGGATACGGGCCTCCGAACGACAGCGAGCCCCAACCCGTTATCAGGGCCGGCGTTCCTGCCGTCGGCCACATGGCGTCCTGCGAACGAGGCAGCGCGATCGAGGCTCTGTTGACGCCATCCAAAGTCAGCGGCGACTCCAGGCGCAGCACGGCGACGTCGTGGGAGAACACCGTGGCATTCCACAGAGGATGGACATAGATGGCCGCAACGTTCACGCGGGGGCCGGAGTCACCGGCCGTGGCAGCAAGGGAACTCTTGCCGGTGAGGACTTGGACCTGGGGCGCGGACGCGGAATCCACGCAGTGCGCCGCCGTGACCACCCACTCGGGGTGAACGATGGAGCCACCGCAGAACTGAGCCGTGTAATCATCCGCGACGGCCGCGCTCAGGAGGCCGACCTGCCACGGAGCGTCGGTGATTGCCGCCACTTCGCCGTTGACGACGCGGATATCGGCGTCTCGTGAGGGCGACTCGAGGCCCATATCGCCCGCTGCGACCAACGGCAGGGCGCAGAGCAGCGCCATCGCACCCACGAGCCCCCGTACGACTCCCGTCAGCATCCCTTCACCTCACCACGCCCAGGATCGGCTGAAGTCATCGAATCCTTGAGCCGATCTCTCCGCAGCGCCTACGGCGTCAGGTCGGTCAGGTCGGTCAGGTCGGTCAGGTCGGATAAGCCAATCCCAACAACTCGGGAACCTCCTGCAACACGGCTCCGAAGAACTGGTCGGGGATCGTCAAATCCGACGGACCGTATTGTGCGTCCT
>WBZT01002805.1_pt1 | contig 11834 bp, 12 predicted proteins | sample 5204241 | NCBI WGS metagenome assembly WBZT01 (sample SAMN12344358, study PRJNA552823) | activated sludge metagenome | biome: Activated sludge suspended growth; feature: Nitrification reactor; material: Wastewater; isolation source: activated sludge from nitrification reactor of wastewater...
AAAGTTAAGCGTTCTTGGAATTGGTGTTGCTGTCAATGTAAGTACATCAACGTTTTCGCGCATGAACTTCAGCTTCTCTTTTGCCTTAACGCCGAATCTCTGTTCCTCATCAATTATCAATAAACCAAGATCTTTGAACTTCACATCCTTAGAAAGCAGCCTGTGTGTGCCGATAATAATATTAATCTTCCCGTCTTCAAGCTTGGTTAGGATTTCCTTCTGCTCCTTCTTCGATTTGAACCGGGAGAGATGGTCAACCTCGGTTGCCCACGGTGATAGCCTGTCTTTAAAAGTATTGTAATGCTGCTCGGCAAGTATTGTTGTTGGTACAAGAACCGCGACCTGTTTATTATCAACTACTGCCTTGAATGCGGCACGGATAGCAACCTCGGTTTTGCCGAAGCCAACATCGCCGCAAACGAGCCTGTCCATAGGGTGTTCGTTTTCCATATCTCTTTTTACAGCTTCGGTAGCCGATGCCTGGTCAGGGGTATCTTCATACATGAAGCTTGCTTCAAGCTCTTTCTGCCAGATCGAATCCGCCGAAAAACGGAATCCCTTTTGCGCTTTGCGCTTTGAGTACAACTCTATCAGATCCTGCGCAATTTCGAGGATCTTCTTCTTGGTTTTCTGCTTTATCCGCTCCCACTCCGCGCCGCCAAGTTTATTGAGCTTTGGTGTAACGCCTTCCTGCGCGGAGAATTTTTTTATCAGGTGAATTGAGTTCAGGTTCACAAAGACCATGTCATTATCTTTGTAAAGCAGTTTAACTGCTTCCTGCTCAACACCTCCGGTAACAATTTTTTTCAGTCCCGCGTATTTGCCCACGCCAAAATTCTGATGTACCATGAAATCGCCGTAATTAACCGTACCAAGCTCTTTGAACGTTATGCCATCAAACTTGCGTTTACGCCTTGCGGGACGGAAATAACGGCTGAACACTTCGTGTTCGGTATAAACAGCGGTTTTGGCGTCGGGCAGAATGAACCCTTCATGTATCGAACCCGAAAGATAATTCACCCCTTCAAGCTCTAATGCTTCATCAAGCTCTTCAACCAGCTCCTTCATTCTTTTAAGCTGGTAGTCATCGCTGCATGAAATGAAAATATTATAACCCTCGCGGCTTAACTGCTTGAGGTTATCGGTAAAATGACGTGTGTTGGAGTTAAACGGCGGCTGAGATTTGGCATCAAAAACGATTTCGGTAATACCCGGTTTATCCGCCTCGGGTATGGCCTCAGATTTAACAAGCGGGAAGCCGGATATATATGACCTTCGGTATTTAACCGAGGCAAAGTATATATCTTCGTTATCTTTTTTTATCAGATCGGGTTCATCAAGCAGTATGAATGTATCGGGTTTAAGGTAGTTTATCAGCTTTTCGTGTGGACTCTCCATCTCATCAAGAGCTTCAACCGAGGGCAGAATTTCAATACCTGAAATTTTAGCGATAGAGCGCTGTGTTGCCAGGTCGAACTCGCGGATGGATTCAACAGTATTGCCGAAGAACTCGAGTCTTACCGGCTGCCTGAGGTTTTCAGGATAAATATCTACAATGCCGCCCCGCACCGCGAAGTCATTTTCCTCTTCAACCATTTTCTTCCGCGTGAAGCCGTAACTGTTGAGCCTGGTTACAAACTCCTCAAAATCAAGCTCAACGCCTGTGCTAACTGAAAGTATGTTTTTGCTGAAAGAATCTTCGGATAGTATCGATTTGTTCAGGGTTTCGGGCGTGGTGAGCAGAATAAAATTCTCTTCGCCGGAAAGCTTACGCAAAGCAAGCGAGAGCGGAGAAATATCCGCTTCAAACTCTTCATCGAACTGTGAAATATACAGCATGGCAGCTTCGCTGCCGGCAAGCAGGTTTATATCATCCTTCAGCCTGAAAAGCTTTGTGTGGTCATTTGAGCAGTAAACAATTTTTCCATGGCTGGCTGAAAGGTAATTCACCAAAAAGCTTCCAAGCGAACCGCGAAGTCCGGTGAAAAACAATTCACCGGTTCCTGCTTCAGCAATTTTTTCAAAATTTAATGAACCGTATATCTTTTCTTTAAGCCTGTTCAGCATAAAATGTTGCTCATATCTATAAATTCCTGCACACTAAGGGTTTCAGCCCTGCGGCCCGGATCAATTCCCGTTTTACTTATATCAACTTCCATATTCTTCAAAGAGTTCTTGAGCGTTTTTCTGCGTGTGCTGAATGCCGCCTTAACCAGCTTCCTGAAAAATACCGTATCTTTGATGCCAGATTCCATTGACCTTGTGAAATCGAAATGAATGAGGCGTGAATCAACCTTTGGCTTTGGGAAAAAGCAGCTATTTGAAACCTTGAACAGCAGCTTCGGCACACAGAATGCCTGTGTTAATACAGAGGGTATGCCATACTCCTTGTTTCCCGGTGCTGCGCAAATCCGCTGTGCAACTTCTTCCTGTATCATTAACTGCGCATTCAGAATTACATGGCGGAAATCGATCAACCTGAAAATTATCGGGCTCGTTATGTTATAGGGAATGTTACCGATTATCCGCAGCACTTTTTCACCGCCCGATGCGGCCTCCAGATCATATTTCAAAAAATCGCCGGTTACTATATTCAGCCCAGGGAATTCCTTTTCCAATATTACCGAATTATTCCTGTCGAATTCTACCGCGGTGAGTTTACATTCCGTTTCAATCAGGAATTTTGTGATCGCGCCCTGGCCCGGGCCTATTTCAATTACAGTATCTCCGGGTAAAGGATCAAACGAGCTAACGATATTTTTGCAGATATTAATATCCTTGAGATAGTTTTGCCCCAGCGATTTTTTCGGATAGAACTTATTTCCTTTGTATTCAGACAATTCTTATCGCGGTAACAGATTCAAAAGGCTGTAGCGCTTATCTATCATTTCCATTTCGCTCATGGTGTTTGTTTTGTACTCTCCAAAGTGCCACATCCTCGCCTGGTCGCTGTAATGGTCATTGCCCGGCTGGCCGGATTGACCCGTGGAATTAATTGTGAGCGGGTGCTCTATATCCGCCATGTTGATCATCATTCTCATAGAAGCGCCAACCACTACTCTATATTTGCCATCTTTTATAACGTCTGAAAATCTGTACTCTGTATTGTTCACCGTTGTTTGATCGCCGCCGCACTCAAATGGACCAATGTTAAAGGTGTTATCCAGCGCTTCAACTATTCCCAGCGGATGGAAGAACTTCACATTGTGGATCTCGCCCCAATGCCATGTGTTGATATCTTTATTGGGAAATTTCTGCCTTAAGAATTCAATTGCCTGCGCAATGCTTTCCTTTACAATATCGCTGCGCGTTTCAATCTTAGGAGTGTTGATATTATCGAACCAGGGATTATCCTTCTGCCTCATTATTATCTCCAGCGAGCGGTAGGGGATATTCTGTATTGCGAGGAAATCATTAAATACATTCTCACCAAGCTCATCGCTGAATGTATTCTTGATAAGGAAAACAAGATACGTGTTGTAAACCGAGCCAATTGGCTCATTTGGTGACATATCACCATTCCACGACTTCAGCTTTTCTACAGCCCAAACAATATCGCTGTTGCCTGGAGATGAATTCTCGTAGCAATCGGCATAAATATCTTTAGTGATATTCTTTGCATACGGCGACTCTGTGCTATTTTGCAGCAGCTTGTAGTCGTCCAGATCAAGCAATGTTTTTGAATCGATGAACTTTGTGATACGGTCAAATCTTGAAGAAGGCTCCCACAGGTATGAAATGTAAAACTTGTCTTTCACATCCTTCATCCAGCTAAACGGATCAGTGTTGGCAGTGACAATATATCCTTCTTTCGGATTGTAAAGCTGCGGCATTTTATCAAAATCTACAAACCCCGTCCACTCAACTTCATCGGATGAAGGGAAGATGAAGTTATTTACTTCTGCGGTTTTGCGTATCGGCACCTTGCCCGCCGCCTGGTAGCCTATGTTGCCGTAGATATCAGAGTAAATGAAGTTCTGCGCGGGGGCTGTAAAATCTTTCAATGCATTTCTGAACTCATCCCAATTCTTAGCATGGTTTATGCCGTAGAAGCAGTTTACTTCATCACTAAGCTCAAAGCCTGTCCAGCGGAATGTCATCAGCTTATCTTTATACGGGTCTTCGGGATTTGAATCCATATCAGCGAATCCCCGGAACCGCAGGTCTGATACAACCGGCCCTATCTTTGTAGTGCGTATCGCGAAATCGGTTTCCATGGAATCTTTTACATATATCTTTTCTTTAATTGTATCAATTGCCAGAACCTGTTTGCCGTATTTGTATTTGCCGTTATCGGCTGAGTCAAGATTCAGAATTACAAAATCATTATCATCGTTCATCAAATTGGTTAATCCCCAGCTTATGAACTTATTGCTTCCAATAACAACACCCGGTATGCCGGGAAAGGTCATTCCCCTCAGATCAAGCTCGCCGCCCTTAATGCGCATCTCATACCAGCGCGAAGGAGCCTGCAGTGCTAGGTGCGGGTCGTTTGCCAGTATTGGCTTTCCGTAAATAGACCTGCTGCCTGATACAACCCACGAGTTGCTTCCTGTGTGTGAAACATTAATACCAAGGAATTTCCTGTACGCCTCATTTTTTTCAAATAATCCCTTGCCAAGTGCAGATACTTCTTTCAGATAATCTGCGCCTTCCATATTCAAAGCCTCCGGCTGCGTGGAGTCACTCTCTACCGGCTCAGGTTTTACGTAAACAGTAATGTTCGTATCGGGAAATATTGCGGCGGTTTTTTCGATGCCTGCTTTATTCAGAACTTCGCCCAGAATATAATCAGTGTACCATGCTATGTTCAGATCCCACGCCATCATTCTAGCGAGCATTAAGGAGTGTTCGGGCTTCCATGGCTCGGGCTTGTAGTTCAAAGCATCAAACTCAACCGGCAGGTTATTATAATGCGATTCAATAAAACTGTTTATGCCGAGAGTGTATGATGTTAAAATTTCCTTCGATTTTGGGCTGAGGCTGTTATACCATGTGTATGCAAACCTGTAAATGCCGATAGTTTTGAACAGCTTATCGAACTCAATAGCCGATGAGCCGAAAATTTCAGAAAGCCTGCCTTCGGCAACCCTTCGGGTTAGATCCATCTGCCAAAGCCTATCCCTTGCATGTACGTAACCTTCTGTAAAGTATGCGTCTTCCTCGCTGGAAGCATATATTTGCGGAACTCCGTATTCATCGAAATACAGCTTAACAGGCTGTTTCAATCCTGTAACGGCAATTTCGCCGGAATCAGGGTAAAATGAGCGTTTTGAGAGATTATTGAACACAACCCCTAATACTATTAGTACAGGGATTGTAACTATAAGGACACCAAGAAACGTTTTAACGTATTTATTCATTAATATATATAAATATAACCATATTAGATTTGAACTTAAATTCTTAAATTGCGGACTAACCAAAGAAATCTCTAAACACGGGAAAAAGGTATGAAAAAAGCAGCTTTAATAATTGCCCTCTTTTTAGTATCAAGCCTCAGCTATGCACAAATCGATTTCCAGAAAGGAACTGTTGCCGAAGTTCTGGCGAAAGCCAAAGCTGAAAACAAGATAGTTATGGTCGATGTTATGACCGACTGGTGCAAATGGTGCATCGAGCTGGATAACAAGGTTTACGCGAAAAAGGAAGTTTCCGATTTTGCCAATGCTAACCAGGTAAACTACAAGATTGATGCTGAAAAAGGCGAAGGCGTGGATTTTGCGAAGAAGTACAAGATCCAGGGATTCCCTTCAATCCTTTTCCTCGATGGCGATGGCAATGAAATTGACCGCGTTTACGGTTATGTGCCGGCTAAGGATTTCCTCGAGATGATGACCGATTACAACAAGGGCATAAATACATATTCATACCTGCAGGCCGAAGTTGAAAAAAATCCCTCGAATATAGACGCGAGCCTTAAGCTTGCCGATAAATACTCGATGTACAGCGAAAATGACAAGGCTAAAGTTCTGCTGAATAAGATAATCGAAATGGATGGTTCAAACGCAGGCGGAAAAACCGACGATGCGAAATTCAGGCTCATCCTGTTTGAAGAAAAGGATGCCAAAGCGAAAGCTCTTGAGACTTTCATCGCCGAAAATCCGAACAGCGACCAGCTAAAAGATGCGTACGTTTCGGTTTCAGAAACTTACTATTATGAGTTAAGCGATCTCCCTTCTGCTGAAAAATGGTTCAAAGAAACACTTGCAAAATATTCAGGCGAAGAGTCGGTTAAGTCAAGCTACGGCCAGTTCCTCAACCAGAAGGCCGCCGGCTTTGCCGATAAAGGAACAAGCGATGAAGATTATAAAAAGGGTTTGGGATTCATAGATGAAGCGCTGCCTTATGTTGCCGGCTCTGTGAATGAAGCCAGCTCGTATTATATTCAGTCAAAGCTTTTATACAATCTAAAGGATTATACAAAAGCGATGGAATCAGTTGACAAAGCGCTTAAGATATTCGACCGAAAGCTATATAGGGATCACAAAACAAAAATTGAACAGCAGCTTAGCCAGAAATAATCTATAAGGGAAATGAAAAAATTGCCGAAACTCTTCTTTAAAGCCCTCGGCATTGTTTTACTGCTGGCCATTTCGTACAAAATGGTTGATAGCGCTCTGGATATTTATAATAATTTCGTGTACGATAGAGCTATATTGAGGACCACTCCGTATGGCTACGTTTCGCTGCTTAAAGATCCGAACAATTATACAGATTCTGAAGCCGAGGTAAAAGGTGGCGACTTTGTTTATGTTGAGAACTGGGAATCTGCCGATAACGGCAGGGTGGTTTTCGCGAAGGTAAAGTCCAAATTCAGCTCAGGCTATGTGAACAACAGGCTGCTGGTTGAAGCTAACCTGAATGTTATGCCGATAGTTTCTGTCCTGCTGCTCGGGCTTTTGCTGGTTATAACCGTAAGATGGTTCTATTTGAAGGTCAATCACATTTATTCATTTAAGATAAAATAAATTGTATTCCGCTAAGATTAAAATTACGCTGCGCAAATCTATCCTCGACCCGCAGGGCAAGGCTGTTGAGCATTCAATCCAAAGCCTTGGATTCAAAAATATCCTCGATACCAGGATAGGCAAGTATGTTGAGCTTAAGATTGATACCAATTCAGACGAGGAGGCGCGTGTTGTTACCGACGAGGTATGCAGAAAGCTGCTTGCAAACCAGGTGATGGAAGATTATGTTTTTGAAGTAGAAAGTGTAAGCGCCGGGAAATAATATGAGCAAAGCTAAATTCGGAGTAGTGGTTTTCCCGGGCTCGAACTGCGATCACGATGCATATAACACGCTGAAACATGTGCTGGGGCAGGATACGGAATATTTATGGCATAAGAATGCAACCATTGGAGACAGGAATGCCATCATATTGCCGGGCGGATTTTCATACGGCGATTACCTTCGCTGTGGTGCAATTGCAAGGTTCTCTTCTATTATGAAGGATGTTGTCAGGTTCGCAAATGCGGGCGGAATTGTTATAGGGATCTGCAATGGTTTCCAGATATTGTGCGAATCAGGCTTATTGCCGGGTGTATTGCTAAGAAATAGTGACCTGAAATTTGTATGCAGAAATGTTACATTGAATATAGAGAACAAAAATACCATCTTTACAAAGGCTTATGGTGAAGATGGCAGTTCAGAGGGCGGAAAGCTTGTTGTTCCGGTGGCGCACGGTGACGGGAATTATTTCTGCGAAGAAAATACATTAAAAGAGCTTAACGGGAACGGGCAGGTTCTCTTCAGGTATGAGGATAACCCGAACGGCTCGATAGAAAATATTGCAGGCATCACTAATAAGGCAGGCAATGTGCTTGGTATGATGCCGCATCCTGAAAGAGCCAGCGAAGATATTGTTGGCGGAAGCAGGGGAAGATATATATTCCAGAGTGTTACAGAATATCTGAACTCGTAGTTCATAAAGGAGGCATTATGTATTCTTCGCTTGAAATGGCATTAATTATCGCAGTTGCCGTCATAACTCTGTACTGCGGAATAAAAGTATTAGTAAAAATAATAAAATAAATATGCTGCGTGTTTCAGGGCGGCAGGGAGTAGTAAAATAATGTTCGGTTTAGGGCCACAGGAAATAATCCTGATATGTATCGTAATTTTAGTTCTGTTCGGAGCTAAAAAGATCCCCGACCTCATGTCAGGGCTTGGCAAAGGCATCAGGGAGTTCAAAAAGGCATCAAAAGATATTGAAAGCGAGATCACCAGCGCAACTACAGACGAGAAAAAGCCAAGCTGATAAACATGTATAATGATTACGCTGCTTTAAGAAAGGGTCTTGATTCAGGGAAGGTAACCTGTACAGAGATCGTTGAATACTATATTGCAAATATTAACAAAGGAAAGCATCTGAATGCTTTCCTTTCCGTTTTTGAAGAAGAAGCCCGGGCAAAAGCTGCTGAAGTTGATTCGAAGCTCAAAAGCGGCAAAGCAGGCAGACTTGCCGGAATGGTAATTGCCGCCAAGGATGTCCTTTCAATGAAGGGAAAAAGGCTTACCTGCAGCTCCAGGATCCTCGAAAATTTCGAAGCGTTATATACAGCAACTGCGATCCAAAGGCTTGAAAGCGAAGACGCTATAATTATCGGCAAAACAAACTGCGATGAGTTTGCAATGGGTTCATCAAACGAGAACTCAGCTTATGGGACGGTATTAAATCCGTTCGATAACTCCAGGGTTCCGGGCGGCTCATCAGGCGGAAGTGCAGCTGCGGTTGCTGCCGATATGTGTATGGTTTCACTCGGCACCGATACCGGCGGCTCTATAAGGCAGCCCGCAGCATTTTGCGGGGTTGTTGGACTTAAACCCACTTACGGCAGGGTTTCGCGCTACGGTTTGACTGCATTTGCTTCATCGTTTGATTCAATTGGCCCATTCGCAAGATCAGCAGAAGATGCCGCTCTCGTGCTTGAAGTTATGGCCGGAAAAGATAAGAACGATTCAACTTCATCTGAGCATGCAGTGGAAAATTATTCGGAAGCTATGCGGAGCTTTGACCCTGTAAAAGTTACAATCGGAATTGTGAACGATCTCGATAGCGAGGGCCTTAATAATGAGGTAAAAGCTATTACCGAGGGAGTAATTTCAAAGCTTAAAGAAAAAGGATGTAAGGTTGTGCCCATTGATATGCCCATGCTGCATTATTCCGTGCAAACCTACTATATATTAACAACTGCCGAAGCATCAAGCAATCTTGCACGCTTCGATGGCGCGCGTTACGGCGTCCGCGCAAAAGATTCAGCAGTACTTGAGGATATGTATGTGAATTCCCGCACTGAAGGATTCGGTACCGAAGTAAAACGCAGAATTATGCTGGGTACCTATGTTTTGTCATCGGGTTATTATGATGCATATTATCTGAAAGGGCAGAAAGTTAGAAGGCTGATAAAAGAGGATTTTAAAAAGGCATTCGGCAAGGTTGATTTTATAATTACCCCAACAACACCTACAACCGCTTTTAAGCTGGGCGAAAAAACCAGCGATCCGCTGGAAATGTACCTGAATGATATTTATACCACTTCGGCAAATCTTGCAGGCAATCCCGCAATAAGCGTGCCTGCAGGCAGTGATTCGCACGGCTTGCCGGTCGGTATACAGATAATAGGCAATGATTTTAACGAAGCAGGGATCCTTGCTTTGGGAGGCTATATTATGCGCAAACACCAGTGACGATTATCAGCTCGAAGGTAAACTGACCCGTGCTGATTTAGTAAGCAAAGCTTCAGTCATTTTGTTTCGTAAAATTTCTTTTGAACCTATGTGATAGAAATGCGAAAATGTTTTCATATCATTTCCTTTCCAAAATTGTTCAATATGTTCATTCTTTCTGTATTTGTTTTCCAGCCACATCGATAGTGCATATTTGCATTTGAGCTTAGTTGCTTGAACCGATAGCTGAACAGCGTCTTCTTGACTCCAAGTGTTGTAGTAATCTGTATGTCTGCCAACGTAGGGCGGGTCCAGATAGACAAAATCTCTATCTTCTGCCAGTTTTAAAGTATCTTTGTAATCCAAAGCAATAAATTCCCAGTCCTTGCCTTCCATAATTTTATAAATGTTATCTACTTGGTTTACGATTTTCGTTATGTATGATTTAGAAAATCGATTTTCTTTTCGACAAAACGGTACATTGAATTTTCCCTTTGAGTTAAATCTCATCAGTCCGTTAAAACAAGACCTATTAAGGAAGAGAAAGCTGATCGAGTTATGGTTTGAATTAAAATTCTCCCTTACTTCATAATAATAATCTTCTCCTTTTATAGATAGTTCATTTCCCATTTCAGCCAGTGCGTCCCTGAGAACAGCTTTATTGATCTGATTAGACTGAATCTCCTGGTAGAAATTTATTATGTGCTTATTAGTATCGGATAAGATTGCTCTTTCAGGTTGTAAATTGAAAGCAACTACTCCAGAGCCCAAAAATGGCTCAATCCACCTACCATCTCCTTTCCATGATATGTTCTTTGCTATGAAAGAAATCAGTTTAGTCTTAATGCCCTGACACTTGATAGGTGGAACATGAATCTTGATTATATTTTGAGGTAAAAAACTCATTTATGTGAAGTTTTTCCAATACAGTTCAAATTCTTCTTTACTTTTAAAGGGGCCATTTCCTGCTATAAAGTCATTAAGATCATTGCTCTTTATAGATCCTATATTGGTTGTATTGCCACTACCTTTGAATTTTCCGGCAATTTTGAACTTTTCTTGAATGAAGTATTCAATGTTTGAATATGGTGGTTCAAGCTTTGACGCATCAATTATCGCTTTTATATCTGTCACTCTGCAATTGGGATTCCTATCATAGATAAACCCAATTATCCAATGTTCTATATACTGCTTATATGGATAGAGGATACCTTTTTCACCTTTTGTATCTTGCAAATATGACCGATAAGAACCCAATGTAAATGCAAACGATTTAAGTTCACCATTTGCCTTCCTTTGTCTGTAAGTTGACTTAATATCTACCGCAATTTTTTTATTTGGTGAGTTTTTGCTATAAATTGTGAATTCAGGATATTGATTCTGAACGCCTTTTTCTAACTCCCAATTTTTCTTTTCGCAAATACTTTTGATTATAGGTTCGCATAGTATTTCAAAAATTCCTGATAGTATTTTAGAATCGTATGATAGAGTGTAAACTTTGGAACTTCTTGTTAAAATGCCAACCAAATCCCAATCTATGCTTTTGGGATAATCTGTTTGTAGTGTTTGTTCAAATAGCTTTTTGAAATTTGACAAATAGTCTTAAATTAATTGGAGAATTAAGCGTAGTTGTTCACCTGGAACAGCTCATACTCTGAAATTGGTATCTCAATTTTTTCTTTGAGCTGCATATATATCACTTCATGAGGGTCACCAAGGTACCAATCTTTACTCTTCTTATTCTTTAAATACTTCAGAATATCGGAATCAAGAATGCTCTTCACTTTGCTGAGGTCATTTGGATCATTAAGTATGATAGCTCTTACAAAGCATTTTCCCGTAAAGAAAAAATAGTCTATTTTGAAATCAATTGAAATGTTCTGAAGGGCGGTAACCGCCTTTTTGAGTTGTTCTTTTGTCATAATTACAAAAATACCTAAATTAATTCATATTTTAAAGAGTAATCAGTATTCAGATTTTGAATTTGAAGACCAGTCAATTTATCATGAGATAAGTTATCTTGCTTATGACCCTCACCCCCAGCCCACCTGACTGCGTGGGCAGTTCTCCCAGAGGGAGAGGGGAGTCAAAACTCAAGATTTTCATATTCCCCCCTCTCCTTTCAGGAGAGGGGGTTAGGAGGTGAGGTGATCAAGTTGATTCAA
>WBZT01001078.1_pt2 | contig 11811 bp, 7 predicted proteins | sample 5204241 | NCBI WGS metagenome assembly WBZT01 (sample SAMN12344358, study PRJNA552823) | activated sludge metagenome | biome: Activated sludge suspended growth; feature: Nitrification reactor; material: Wastewater; isolation source: activated sludge from nitrification reactor of wastewater treatment...
CCCTTGTGGTGGACACGCGCGGACTCGAGCCTGGGGGCTGGACCGAACTTGCCATCCACCATCTACGATCCCGGCGACCTGATTCGGGACGCAAGGGTCAACGCGTGGATCCCGCAGATCGACACGGTGAGCTCGACCTCATCCAGCGTGACGATGGAAACCTATGTGTATTTGCTTCAGGCGGCGCCAGGGCAAGAGCAGTACTGGTGGCCTACTGATGTCGGCGGCACGAGGTTCGCTTTCACGTACGTCGGTACGACCGTCTCTCCGACGGGCGTCGATGCATCACGGCCAGCACCTCTTCAGCTGAGCTGCGCGCCCACCGTCGCGAGCGGAGCCGTGAGGGTGCTCGTGGAGGGGGCCGACGCACCTTCGGCGCAGTTGGAGGTGATGGATGTCCAAGGGCGCCGCGTTAGGAGCTTGCTGACCGGGCCGCCTCACTCCGGACCTCTGCGTATCGAATGGGACCTGACGGACGATCTCGGGGCCCGCGTGCGCCCGGGTCTGTTTTTCGTTCGTTTGACCACGGCCGGCCGGAGCTTGTCTCGGCGCGTTATCGTGATCCGGTGATGGCGATGGCGAGGATCCATTTCCGACGTTCCTGGTGGGTTGTGTTGGTCGCTGTTCTGCTGTCAGGTTGCAGGGCTGAGGGGCCACTACCGGCCGCGCCGCCCGCTCCCTGCGATCCGCGGTGGGACTACCGGCTGAGCGAAGTCTGGGCTCCCGCTTGGAGTCCCGACGGGAACGAGGTGGCCTTCGACGCCGCACATGGCCCGGACGGGAACCTGAGTCCGGGCATCTACATCACGAACGTGCTGACGCGCGAGACGCGCAAGGCCTACGACGAGCAGTACCCCTTCACCTGGATCGAAGCCATCTCGTGGTCGCCGTCCGGGAAGAGCCTGCTCGTATCTCGCGCTCGCTGGCTCTACATCTTCGATCTTGAGACAAAGAGCATGCGCCTGCTCAACGCTCAGGACGAACTGATGCTGGGAGGGGCCTGGTCTGCAGAGGGCGACAGCATCTACTACACGCGCGAAGGGGGGAGCCTGTACGAAAACGCGCTCTTCGTTACGTCGCTCGCGGGTGGTGTGGGGCGGCTGTTTGTTCCGGATAGCGGGGCGACCATCTACCCGGTTGGGGAGGTGAGCATCAGCCCTGATGGGGAGCAGTTGACGTTCGCGCAGCTTGCTCGCGAACCCGACGGCTCGCTCCGCAATGGTGGCGAGATCTTCCTCATTCGCTGCGATGGTTCTGGACTTCGGCAGCTCACCAATCTCCGTGGCTACAATGGCCATCCGAAATGGATCGATGGCGGTCGTGCGATCCTCTTCGATCACCTACCCGAGGAGTGCTACAACGTCACCTCACGACCCGGCCACAGTTGGATCATTGAAGTCGGCAGCGGCGTGATCTACCAGTCCCCGAGGGATGTTGGCGATCCACGCGTGCAATTTGGCTTCCCGCCGGCGATCGATCGCACTGGCACGCGGGCGGCAGCCGTGTCGCTCGACCGGAACACCGGCTACGGTGCGCTGTGGCTCATGACGTCGCACGGCACGGCGCGCCGGCTTCTGTTTTCGCCGAAGCTGAAGGGCTGGCGTCACTGACCGATCCGGGTCGTTCTTCGTTCACCGGAGGCCAGTTCTCGCCCTGCTCGAGGGCTGGCAGTAGCGGCGCGCCGCGCGAGCGCGGCGCGCCCGCACGTTCAGCGCCAGGGACTCGCGCTGACGCTGTCCTGCGGCGCTGCGGCCGGCGTCACGCGGTCCGGGTGCAGCTTCGCGAGCCGCTTCGTGTGCGCGACCGTGAACGCCTCGGTGCGCTTGAGGTAGGGCGCGCTCTCGCCGACCTCGGCGCTCAGCATGACCGATGTGTTGTCCTTGTCGGTGACGTGGCCCGTCGCGTCGAGCGTGAGCGTGGTGCGGCCGACGTACTGGCCCTGCTCGCCGGAGAGCGCCGCGATCGTGCTGCCGATCGTGCGGCCCTTGAACTGCGTGGTCGCGTTGCGGCCGAAGACCGCCACGTCGATGCCCTCGACCTCGTTGACGAGATCCTCGCTGTGCATGCGCGTGAGGCTCGACAGCAGCACGATCACCGTCGCGCCCTGCGCGCGCAGCCCCGCGACCGCCTGCTTCGCCGCCTCGGTCGGATCGCCGATCGTCACCGAGTCCGCCTGCGTGCCGAGGTCCTGTTCCGGCTCGGTCACCGCGAAGAAGCCGACGCGCGCCTTGCCGACGTCGCGGATCGTCCACGGCGCGACGAGCGGCTTGCCCGTTGCCTTGTCGAGCACGTTCGCCGAAGTGAGCGGCAGCTTCTCTCGGGCGCCGTTGACGAGCAGGAACGCGCGGCCGAAGTGCAGCTCGGTCTCGCTCAGACCCACCGCCGCGACGTCCATGCGGCGGAATGCGTCCATCACGAACAGCGCCACGTCGCGCTCGTCGTCGTCGGTCGGGAGCCAACCGCCGTTCTGCACGATCGCGGTGGGGCCGATCGTGAGCACGGTGCTGTCGCGGAACGACACGAGCCGCGAGAACCCGCCGCGGGGGACGTGGCAGCCGCACGGCTTGTACTTGCCCTTGAGGTCCGTGATCGAGAGCAGCGCGACCTGGTCGGTGCGGGCCGGAGCGGCCGACGCGACACACGCGGCGAGCGAGAGCGCGATCACGGCGGCGGAGCACGCGCCGAGGGCGCGGGCGACGGTGGGACGCATGTCGGGATCTCCGGGGCGTTCGGGAGCTTGGAGCGGGTGGGGGCGGAGGCCATCACCGCGCGTGCGCATCGATGTTAGCGACTCGGCGCGGTCCGCGTCGTCAGGAAGCTGTCGAAAGTGGTGCGGGCCGGCCGGCGGCGCCGGCTCCGGTGTGCGGATCGCACGCGTTCCGGGATCCGTGGGCCCGGCGGTTCACCAGCGCAACGTGTGCGCGATCTCGTCTCGGCTCGCGCCGGTGTGCGTCCATCGCGCGCCAGCCGTCGCCGGCCTCGGCGATCATCTGCACGGTGCGCGTGTCGGTGAGCTCGGGCGTGAGGGCCAGCGCGAGCTGACGAGCGCGCACGGGCCGAGGCGCCTACTTCGCCGGCGCCACGTTCGCGGATTCGGGCCCCAGCACCGCTTCGGGTACCGGGCGCAGCGCACGCGCGACCGGCACGAGGTTCTGCTCGGGGTCGGCCCACGGCGAGCGGCGGTAGAAGAAGTCGCTCCGCGCGAACGGGCTCGCGGCGAACGTCGAATCCGACGCGAGCTTCGCCTCGAACTCGCGCTTGAGCGCCGGGTCCTTCGCCATCATCTCGAGCGCCATCGGCTCGACGACGTAATCCTCGCCGTACTCCTTGAAGGGCAGGATGGTGTCGAAGTAGTTCCACGTCACGAGCCCGTCGGGCGCCTGCGCCTCGCACAGGTGCATCGCCATCAGCGCGTGCCGGTCGTCGAGCGGCACCCACGCGTCGCCGGGCCGCCACGTGCGCCACTTCGTCTCGCTCGCGACCTTCGTGACGCGCAGCGGGAAGTGCCCCTCGCTCGGCTGCGGCGACGCGCTCCACTCGACGATGCGCGTCATCTGCACGCTGTCGCTCCACGCGCTCGCGAGCCGGCGCACGCGCACGCCCTGGCGCTGCAGCAGCTCGATCGCCGCGCGCCACTCCTGCGGGATCAGGTAGCCGGCGGGCTGCGTCACCGTGAGCGTCGGCGTCATCTCGCGGTACAGCGGCACGATCGTGTCCCACGGCGCGTTCGTGTAATGCGCGACCGGCGTGCCGGTGACGGGGCTCGTCGGCCACGTGGTGCGCTTGCCGTGGAACGCGAACAGCGACGCCTCGTCGGTGGTGCGCGCGGCGAGCACGACGTTGCGCGCGGCGCCGGTCGACTTCGCGCGGCCGGCGACCTCGCGCTCGGCGTCGCGCACGGCGCCCGTGAGCGCGCGCGGATGGGCGCGCAGCTCCTCGAGCAGCGCGACGAGCATGTCGTACGTGGCCATCACGCGCGTGCCGTACGGCTTGAGCATGTGCGTCTCGACGAGGATCGAGGCGCGGCACTGCAGCGGCGTGTAACCGTGCGAGAAGCGCGGCGGCGCGCTGCCGAAGTCGATGCCGCTCGCCGGATCGTTGCCGCGGCGGAACGAAAGGTACGGCGCGGGCAGGTGGCCGAGCTGCGCGAGGCGCGGTACCACGCGGCCCTCGAACGCGTCGGCGTACCAGCGGTCGAGCGCCGCCGGGATCGCGGGGCCGTGCGCGTAGCCGTACGTGACGTCGTGCTGGTAGTCGGCGCCGTCGGTGGTGTGGTCGTCGACGAGCAGCTCGGGCCACCACTTCTCGTAGACGTTCGCGATGAGCGCGCGCGTCTCGGGCGCTTCGGCCTTCACGTAGTCGCGGTTCAGGTTCAGCCCGATCGGCGTCGTGCGCCAGCCCATCGTCTCGGGGCCGTTCTGGTTGATGCGGCTGTAGCGCCCGCGGCGCTCGTGCGCGTCGACCGAGTAGATCGGGATCACGAGCACGATGCACGAGTCGAGCAGGTTCGCGCGCGTCTGCAGGATCGCCATGTCGCGCACGAGCGCGAGGCTCGCGTCCTTGCCCTCGATCTCGGCGGAGTGGATGCCGTTCTGGATCAGCACGACGGGCTTGCCGGTCGCGCGCGCGGCCTCGGGCGTGAACGCGCGGTCGCGCGAGACGATCAGCAGGGGCAGGTTGCGGCCCTGGCCGCTCGTGCCGAACGTCGTGTAGCGGATCCAGCGCGAGCCGGCTTCGAGTTGCCGGCAGTAGCGGATCGTCTCGTCGTAGTCCGCGCTCTGGCGCCAGCCCGTGCGCTCGGCGCGTGTGCGCCAGAGGTAGGGAATCGTCGCGGGGACCGGCGGGCCTTCGGGCGGACGCGTGTCGCCGCGCGGCACGAGCACCGAGTCGGGAGACGACGGGCGGAACGCCGGGAAGTCGGCGGGCCTGCGCATCGAATCGCCGAGCGCCTGCGCGGGCGTCTGGCGCTGCGCGGCGGCGTCGGCCATCGCGCGACGGACCGTCACGGCGAGCGATTCGGGGGCGCTTGTGGCGGCGGGGGCCGGTGCGGGTGCGGCGTGCGCGGCGAGGGTGGCGACGGCGAGGACGGCGGCGGCGAACGGCAGGGCGAGCCGGTGGAGGCGGTGGTTCATGGCGCGGGAGGTTAGCACACCCCTCGCGCCACCCGGGTCACTCCGCGAGCTGCTTCAGCCGCTCTTCGACCTCGGCGACGTCGGCCTGGATGCCGCCGTCGTTCCACATCTGCTCCCAGTCGAGCTTCGTGAAGTTCGCGTGCGCGAGCTCGACCTGCTCGGCGACGAACAGGCACTCCGTCACCGGGTCGCGTTGCTCGGGGATGGGATGGCGGTGGTGTTCCGCCACCGCGTGCGCGGCCTCGCCGCCCAGGTCCCAGCGCAGCACGGCCAGCCCGCCGATCGGCTCGTGCAGGTGCGCGAGCAGCTGGCGGAAGAACGTGTCGGGGATCTTGAGCTCGCGATGGTGATCGTGGCGCAGGCGCGAGACGTGATCGAACACGACGAGCTTGCCCACGTCGTGCAGCAGCGCGAGCGAGTACGCGGACTCGGGATCGACGCCGAACGCCGGCGCGATCGCGCGCGCCACCGGCGCCGTGCGCTGCATGTGCGTCCACACCTTCTGCACGATCGCGTCGTAGGCGCTGCCGGGCCGGCAGAGCATCTGCTGCACCATGCTCGTCATGAGCACGCCCTGCACGCCCTTCATGCCGATGCGCTGGACGCCCGCGTGCAGCGACGTGCACGGCGTGCCGTCGCGGCGGTAGTAGACCGAGTTCGCCTGGCGCAGCAGGCCCTGCGCGAGCATCGGGTCCTGCTCGAACAGGCCCGTCACCTCGGCGACGGGCGAGTCGGGATTGCGCGCGATCACGAGCGCTTCCATCGCCGCCTTGGGAGGCTGGCGGATGATCGAGTCGTTCGCGTTGCGCAGCGCCTCGACCAGCTCGGGCCCGTCGGAGTGCTTCGCCTCCTTCGAGGCGCCGTCGAGCAGCACCTTCGTGCGCCAGTGGAGCGAGCGATGGAGCGTCGCTTCGGTCGCGACGTTGGGCGCGGGCTTTGCGATCGGGGCCGGCGCGGGCTTCGGCGCGGACTCGGCGACGGTGACGGGAGGCGCGGCGTTCGCGGCGGGTGCAGCGGTCGTGACGGCGGCGCGCTCGGGCGCGCTCGTGTCCCGACCACCAGTCAGCCGACGCCAGATCTGCGAGAACATGCGTGCGTCTCCCCTCAAGACGTTGGATGTCGCTCGGACCCGTGGAAAATCGGCCACCTGGCCCGCATCGTTGAGCGCAAACTCGCTCGTGGAGGCGAGTCCGCTGTGCGTCTCGCGCGGCGCGACGTGCGCGTGCGGGCCGCCGCTGTCCCAGATGCCGGGAAGCGCGCGCGTTGTGCTCCGCGGACGTCGCGTGCACCGCGGGCGAACACGCGACGCGAGACGCGAACGCGGCCGCTCCCACGAGGGGAACGGCCGCGCCGTCGGGGGATTCGCCCGCGCCTACGCGCCGACGAGCGTGCGCTGGCCGCGCGGATCGATACGCGGCGGGGTCGCCTTCGCGAGCGCGACCATGAGCGCCTTCTGCAGGTGGAGCCGGTTGGCGGCTTCCTCGACCACGATGCTCTGCGGTCCGTCGATCACCGCGTCGGTCACTTCCTCGCCGCGGTGCGCGGGCAGGCAGTGCATGAACGACGCGTCGGCCCTGGCGAGCGACATCATCGCCTCGTCCACCGTGAAGCCGGCGAACGCGACGCGGCGCAGTTCGCTCTCCTTCTCCTGTCCCATGCTCGTCCACGTGTCGGTGTACACCACGTCGGCGCCGCGCACGGCCTCGCGCGGATCGCGTAGCCGGCGCACGCGCGCGTTGCTCTTCTCCGCTTCGAGGAAGAGCGCCGCGTCGGGCTCGAAGCCCTCGGGCACCGCGACGCGCAGGCCGAAGCCGAAGATCGTCGCGGCCTCGAGCCACGACTGCAGCACGTTGTTGCCGTCGCCGACCCACGCCACCTCGATCGCGTCGAGATCGCGGCCCGCCCGCCAGAGCGTGTAGAGGTCCGCGAGGATCTGGCAGGGGTGCGACTGGTCGGTGAGCGCGTTGATCACCGGCACGCTCGAATGCTCGGCCACCGTCTTCACCAGCGAATGCTTGAACGTGCGGATCACGACGAGGTCGACCATCTCGGCGAGCACGCGCGCGACGTCGGGCAGGCTCTCGCGGCCGTTCTCGGACACCTCGACCGCGCCGAGGTCGACGGCGTCGCCGCCCAGCTCGTGCATGCCGACGGTGAAGGAGACGCGCGTGCGCAGCGACGGCTTGTGGAACACCATGGCCGCGGTCTTGCCGGCGAGCGGGCGCGGAGCGTGCGGCGTGCCGCGCGCGGCGCGCAGCTGGTCGGCGCTTTCGAAGAGGTCCAGCACCCAGCGCTTGTCGAGGCCGAGCAGGTCGATCAGATGCAGGGGCGATGCGGACATCGCGGCTCCTTCGTTCACTCGAGGACGGTCAGCGACGGTACGTGGGCCGTCTGCGGCATGGGCAGGTTGTACGACCGCGCTTCGCGCGCCGCGGCCTCGGACGCGCCGGGCACGAGGTCGAGCGCGACCGCGACCTCGTCGCAGGCGTGGCGGCGTGCGCAGCGCACGCAGTCGGTCCACACCTTGCGCGGCATGTTCTCGCGCGGCTCCACCACGAAGCCGCAGCGCAGGAAGAACTCCACCTCGCGCGTGAGCGCGATCACGCGCGGCAGGCCGAGCGCGCGCGCGTCGGCGACCACGAGCTCGACGAGCGCGGCGCCGAGGCCCTTGCCGTGCGCGTTCGGATGCACGGCCAGCGAGCGCACCTCGCCGAGGTCGCGCCACAGCAGCCGCAGAGCGGCGCACGCGACGATCTCGCCGTTCGCCTCCGCGACGTGGAACTCGCGGATGCACTGGTAGAGCTCGCTGACGGGCCGCGGCAGCAGCACGTCCGACTCGACGTAGCGCGCCATCACCTCGGCGATGCCGGGCACGTCGTCGATGCGCGCGCGGCGCACCACGATGCCGTCGGGCCGCGCGGCGGTGTCGCCCGCCGCGTCGACCGCGTGCAGCGCGCGGGCGCGCGAGGCGCTCGGCAGCTCCGCGGTCGTCGTGAGTCGCTTCGGCGGCGCGGCGTCTCCCGCGCCGAGCCCGAGCCGCGCTTCGGCGATCGCGAGCTGCTCGGCGACCGAGCCGGGCCCCGCGCCGGGCGCGTGCGAGCGCCGCGCGAGCGCGGCCTCGACGGCGAGCGCCGCGAGCCGGTCGTCGGTGAAGAGCGGATGGATCGCGGTGCGCTCGCCCAGCGGCAGCGCCGCGGGCGCGACGCCGGCCTGCTCGGCCACGGCCCACAGCCGGCCCACCGCGCGGTGCGCGTCACGGAAAGCGACGCCTTCCTCGACGAGCGCGTCGGCGAGTTCGACCGCGAGCAGGTCGGGCGTGAGCGTGGCGGCGAGCTTCTCGCGCTGCGGCACGAGCGCGGCGATCGCCGGCGGCAGCGCCTCGAGCAGGCTTTCGAGGTTGTCCGCCGTGTCGAACACCGTCTCCTTGTCCTCCTGCAGATCCTTCTGGTACGCGCTGGGCAGACCTTTCAGCAGCACGGCGAGCCGCTGCGCGTTGGCGAGCAGCCGCGCGCTCTTGCCGCGCGCGAGCTCGAAGAGGTCCGGGTTGCGCTTCTGCGGCAGCAGGCTCGAGCCCGTCGAGAAGCCGTCCGGCGCCGCGAACCAGCCGAAGCCCGGCGAGCACGCGAGCACGAGGTCCTCGGCGAGACGCGAGAGGTGCAGGCCGAACACCGCGGCCGCGTTCAGGTACTCGAGCGCGAAGTCGCGATCGCCCACGGCGTCGAGGCTGTTCGCCGCGAGGCGCGTGAAGCCGAGCCGCGTCGCGAGCGCGTAGCGGTCGTACACGAGCGGCGTGCCCGCGATCGCGCCCGAGCCGAGCGGCATGCGGTCGGCTGCCTCGCGCGCCGCGGCGAAGCGCTCCTCGTCGCGCTCGAACGCGGCGACGTGCGCGAGCCAGAAGTGCGCGAGCAGCACCGGCTGTGCGGGCTGCAGGTGCGTGTACGCCGCGCACGCGATGTCGCCCGAGCGGCGCGCCTGGCCGGCGAGCGCGCGCTCGAGGCCGCGCACGAACTCGATCGCCTCGTCGCACAGGCGCATCACGCGCATGCGGAACAGCGTCGCGACCTGGTCGTTGCGGCTGCGGCCCGTGTGCAGGCGCCGCGCGGGCTCGCCGCAGTGGCGCTCGAGCCCGGCCTCGACCGCCGAGTGCACGTCTTCGCCGGCGAGCGTCGCTGCGCCCGTGGCCAGTTCGGCCTCGAGCGCATCGCACGCGCCGGTGAGCGCACCGTGGTCCGCCGCCGACAGCACGCCGCACTCGAGCAGCGTCGCCGCGTACGCACGCGACAGCGCGAGCTCCTCGGGCCACAGGCGGCCGTCGATCGGCAGCGAGTCGTTCAGCCGCTGCGCGCGCGGGTCGAGGCCGGCGGCGAGCCGGCCCGCCCACACCGCGGGACGTGCATCAGCCATTCGACACGGTCTCCTGCTCGGACGGCGCCGGCTGGCCGCGGCGCGCTGCGGTGGCGAGCGGCAGGCCGAAGAGGCGGATGAAGCCCTTCGCGTCGGTGACGTCGTAGCCGGTCATGTTGAACGACGCGAGGTCGGGCCGGTAGAGCGTGTACGGGCTCGTGCGCGCCACGGCCGTCGCACGGCCGCGGTGCAGCTCGACCGACACCTCGCCCGTGACGACGTCCATCGTCGTGTCGACGAACGCCTGCAGCGCGCGGCGCGTCGGCGAGAACCACAGTCCGTTGTAGACGAGGTCGGCGTAGCGCAGCGCCAGCTCGTGGCGCGTGCGGCCGAGGTCGTGCGGCAGCGTCAGGCGGCAGAGGTCCTCGAGCGCTTCGTACAGCACGGTGCCCGCGGGCGTCTCGTACACGCCGCGCGACTTCATGCCCACGAGCCGGCTCTCGACGATGTCGGCGCGGCCGACGCCGTGACGGCCGGCGATCTGGTTGAGCGTCTCGACGAGCTCGACCGGGCCGAGCGTCTTGCCGTTGATCGCGACGGGCCGGCCGCGCTCGAACGCGATCGACACCGTCTCGGGCCACGCCGGCTGCTGGTCGGGACCGCTCGTCATCTTGAACATGCTCTCGACCGCGGGCGTCGCCGGGTCCTCGAGCGGACCGCCCTCGTGCGAGATGTGCCACAGGTTGGCGTCGCGCGAGTAGAGATCGCTCGGCTTCTGCGCCACGGGCACGTTGTGCTTGGCCGCGTACGCGAGCGCGTCCTCGCGCGAGACGATGTCCCACTCGCGCCACGGCGCGAGCACCGGCAGGTGCGGCGCGAGCGCCATGTACGTGAGCTCGAAGCGCACCTGGTCGTTGCCCTTGCCCGTGCAGCCGTGCGCGAGCGCGTCGGCGCCCGTGCGCTCGGCGGCCCACACCTGGCGCGAGGCGATGAGCGGCCGCGCGATGGACGTGCCGAGCAGGTACTTGCCCTCGTACGTCGCGCCGGCGCGCAGCATGGGGAACACGAAGTCGCGCACGAACGGCAGGCGCAGGTCCTCGACGATCACCTCGCTGGCGCCGCTCTTGTGCGCCTTCGCCTCGAGGCCGTCGAGCTCCATGCCGCCCTGACCGACGTTCGAGCAGTAGCACACGACCTCGCAGCCGTAGTGCTCCTTGAGCCACGGCACGATGATGCTGGTGTCGAGCCCGCCCGAGTACGCCAGTGCCGCCTTCTTGATCTTGCGCTTCGTGTTCACTTCGAGCCTCCGGTGGTGGATGCGAGCTTCGCGAGCGTCGTGTCGAGCTTCGCGATCGCTTCGTGGATTTCGTCGTTCGTCACGGTGAGCGGCGGCAGCAGGCGCACGGCGCGCTCGCCTCCGCGCACGAGCAGCAGGCCGTGTTCGCGCGCCGCCGCGACCAGCTCCGGCGCGCCGAAGCCCGCCGTGGGCGCGAGATCGATCGCGCGCAGCAGGCCGAGCCCGCGCACCTCGCGGATCGACGCGTGCGTCGCGGCGAGCGACGCGAGGCCGGCCGCGAGCGTGTCGGCCGCGTTCGTCACGGCGACGAGGAAGCCCGGCGCCGTCACGCGATCGAGCGCCCACATCGCCGCGGCGCAGCTGACCGGGTTGCCGCCGAACGTGCAGCCGTGCATGCCGGGCGAAAGGCACTCGGCGACGTCCTCGCTCATCAGCACGGCGCCGATCGGCAGCCCGGCGCCGAGCGCCTTGCTCATCACGGTCAGGTCGCCCTTCACGCCCGCGTGCTCCTGCGCGAGCAGCCGGCCCGTGCGGCCCATGCCGGTCTGCACCTCGTCGAACACGAGCGCGGCGCCGACGGCGTCGGCGCGCTCGCGGATCGCGCGCAGGAACGCAGGCGTCGCGGGCACCGCGCCCGACTCGCCCTGCACCGGCTCGACGATCACGGCGCACGTGTTCGCGTCGATCGCACCCGCGAGCGCCTCGATGTCGTTGAACGGCGCGAAGCGGATGCCCGGGATCAGCGGTTCGAACGGCGCGCGGTAGGCGGGCGTGTGCGTCGCCGAGAGCGCGAAGCCGGTGCGGCCGTGGAAGCCGCCGACGAACGCGACGATGTCGCGGCCCGCGAGGCCCTTCTTCCCGGCGCGCGCGCGCGCGAACTTGAGCGCCGCCTCGACGCCTTCGGTGCCGGAGTTGCAGAAGAACACGCGGTCGTAGCCCGTGGCGCGCGTGAGCGCGGCCGCGAGCTTGATGCCCGGCCAGTGGCCGTAGAGGTTCGACACCTGGCCGAGACGATTGACCTGCGCCGCGACGACCTCG
>WBZT01002811.1_pt1 | contig 11805 bp, 7 predicted proteins | sample 5204241 | NCBI WGS metagenome assembly WBZT01 (sample SAMN12344358, study PRJNA552823) | activated sludge metagenome | biome: Activated sludge suspended growth; feature: Nitrification reactor; material: Wastewater; isolation source: activated sludge from nitrification reactor of wastewater treatment...
CGCGGAGGTCGACGCTGCGCAGCGGTCGCTCGCTGACATCTTCGCTGCCGACCGGGCCGCCGCCCGCGCTGCGGTCGAGCGCGTGCTCGGATTCGGCGCGACCGACACGCTGACGATGGGCGACGCGGAACTCACCGCGTGGCTGGGCGGCACGGGCACGCTGATGATCTCGAACCCCGATGCCGTCACGGTGGGATCGGGCGAGGGCCGCACGACCCGGTTCGCGTCGGGTCGCATCGAGGTCGCACCCTCCGAGATCGGCGCCTACCTGACGACGCGTTCGGTCGACGAGGTGCCGCTGAACCGGTCGATTCGCGTGCAGACGCTGGTCGAGGCGGCGCTCGCTGCGACGGCGTCGGCGTCGGAGTCGGGTGCCGCTCCGGTGCTCGCCGAGGGTGGAGCCGACCTTTCTGCGGTGCTGTCCGCGCTCGCCGCCGGTCAGGTCGGCTTCGTTACGCTGCCGACCGAGGAGGCGACCCTCGACGGCGCCCCGCGGCTGGTCCCGGCGAAGGTCGCGATCGCCGAGCAGCTCGCGGGTGCGGTCGAGTTTCCGAGTTCGGCGTTCCCCGGCCAGCGCCCGCGCGTGCACGTCCTCAACGGTACGTCCGACACCGATGCCGCGGCGCGGGTTGCGCCGCTCGTCACGCGTGCCGGTGGTGAGGTGCTGCTCATCGGCAACGCCGACCGATTCGATGCGACCATCACGACCGTGCGATTCTTCGACCCGTCCTCCGAGGCCGTCGCGAACGAGATCGCCACGGTGCTCGGCGTGACGGCGACCCGGGCCGAATCGGCCTCGGAGTCCGAGGACATCATCGTGATCCTCGGACCGGGTCAGACAGGGACATCGTGAGCATCGACCATCGAGACAGTTCAACCACCAGCGCAGCGGAGCAGCTGGCGCTCGTCGCCGCACGGGCGGCCGACGACATGCAGGGCACCGACATCGTGGTGCTCGACGTGGCCGACATCGTCGGGGTCTGCGAGATGTTCGTCATCTGCACCGCCCGCAACACGCGACTCGTGGCGGCGATCGCGGACGAGATCGAGGTGCACGTCGCGATCGAGTACGACCGCCGTCCGGTCGCCGTGGAGGGCCTCGCCGAGCGGCGCTGGGTGCTGCTCGACTACGGCGATGTGGTGGTGCACGTGTTCGTGCAGGAAGAGCGCGAGTTCTACCGGCTCGAGCGGCTCTATCGAGACGCCGACTCGGTGGAGTGGCGCGAGGTGGCCGCACCCGCGACCTGATCATGACGCCGCGCGTGGAAGGGATCGACGACCTGGTCGAGATCGGACGGGGCGGCGCGAGCGTCGTGTACGCCGGAACGCAGCAGCCGTTCGGTCGGCCGGTCGCGGTGAAGGTGTTCGGCGTGGCGTTGGGCGACGACGGTCGCCGTCGGTTCGAGCGTGAGGCCGCCGTGATCGGCGCGCTGGGCGACTGCAGGGGGATCGTCGCCGTGCACGCATCGGCGGTCACCGACGACGGGCGACCCTGCACGGTGATGCCGCTCATGGCTGCGTCGCTCGCGTCGACGGTAGCGGCCGCCGGGGGACGGCTCGATGCCGTCGACGTGGTGCCGATCGGTGTGGCGGTCGCCGAGGCGTTGTCCCGGGCCCACGACCGCGGGGTCACGCACCGTGACGTGAAGCCCGAGAACATCCTGGCGTCCGACGACGGCGATTGGATGATCTCCGACTTCGACATCGCGGGGTTGGCGGATCGCTCGGCGTCGACCCGCACGCTCGGCTCGTTCACTCCCGGTCACGCTCCACCCGAGCGGCTGGACGGGACCGACCGATCGCCGGGTGTCGACGAGGCGACCGCGTTCGATCTCGCTCGGGCGGGCGACATCTGGTCGCTCGGGTCGACTCTGTACGCCGCGTTGGAAGGCCGACCTCCGTTCGGATCGGCCGACGATCCAGGAGGCGTCGCAGGGCTCGTCGATCGAGTCCGGTCCGGCGCCCCGATCTCGTTTCACTCGCCGGCTCCCGACGCGCTCCGAGCCGCCATCGAGCGCGCCTTGCATCGCGACCCGTCGCAACGTTGGCCCGACGCCCGGTCGTTCGCCGAGGTGCTCCGTTCGGTTCCGGATGCTCCCGCTGCTCCCGCGACTCCAGCGACTCCCGCGACTCCCGCGCGCCGCGACGGCGCGGCCGTGTCGGGCTTGGGTTCGGACCGGGGCTTGGGCTTGGGCCGAGGTGTCGTGGTGGTGGCGGTCGCCTGCGTGGTCGCGGTGGTGCTCGCCGCCGCGTTCTGGATAGCGCTCACCTGAGCAGCGAGGTCGATGGGGGAATTCCCCCTCCGCCGAGACGGCATCCGCGCTGGCAATGCCGGTCGCCCTCGTTCACCCTGAGCCATCGGTGCATCGGGAGCGGAGGCGGCGGTGGCGATCGAGATCATGACGGAGGCGACGCGTCGCACGGCGGTGCCGGGCGACGCGCTCACGTTCGGCCGCAGCGGCGGTGGGAGCGAGGTGGAGATCGGCTCGGACGAGCGTCTGCATCGGCGTTGTGGTCGGGTCATCGTCGAACCCGACGGGTGGCGGCTCGAGAACCTCGGCAGTTGGCTGCACCTGCGCGTCGAGAGCCTCGACTCGGTCGGCTGCGACGAGCTTGCGCCCGGTGAGGTGCTCCGAGTGCCCTGGCCGCGGGTGTCGGTGTCGCTGACCACCGGTTCGCAGCGTCACTGCTTCCTGGTCGACGCACCCGCGGGTGCCCAGGCGGCCGCCGACGCGGATGCGGACGCAGCGGCGGCGCGCGACTGCGGCCCGAACGACACGCGGACGCCGATCCGCATCGACCGCGCCTCGGGATCGTTCCGAGCGCTGGTGTCGCTGTGCGAACCGCGCCTGCGCGACCCGCGGTCGGTCGACGTGCCGACCGACCTGGCGATCGCGCTGCGGCTGAACCGAAGCGGCGCCGAGGCGCGCCGACTCACCGGCAAGACGGTCGAGCGACGGCTGGATCACTGCCGGTCGCGATTCGGGTTGAAGCACGTGTCCGAGGACGGCAGTTCGGCCGGGCTGGAACGTCGGGATGCCCGGCGGGTGCTGCTCGACGCGGCGATCGCGTCGGGGACGGTGACGCTCAGCGACCTTCGGCTGCTCGATCCGGACGACGGCGAGTAGGCGCCGTGGAGACGATTCTGACGCCGCTGCGCGTCGTGTCGTTGGGGTCGCCGCACCGGCCGGACGAGCCGGGGTGGTTCGACCTCGCAGTGGAGCACCGTGACGATGCGGCCGCGGCGCACCTGGTCGCAGCGCTGGTCGAGTCGGGGCTGGCTCCGCCCGGCGGCCACCTGCACCTCGGCGCCGGTCGCGTGGCCGATGACCGGCTGATCGCTTCGCTCGCGGAGGCCGGGGGCGGCGGCCTTGCCGTGTGCGGGCTCGACTGCGCTCCGCTACCGCCGAGCGCCGGACCGGACGAGCCCGGTTGGGTCGAGTTCGAGGTGATCGACGTTGCGCATCGACGCGTCGTTCGACTCGATCGTCCCGGCGCGTTCATCGTGGGTCGGGATCCGGGCTGCGACCTCGTGGTCGGCGATCCCGCCGTGTCTCGGCGCCACCTGCGGCTCGTGGTGAGCGACGGGGAGCGCGATGGGGTGAGCGTGGAGGATCTCGGGTCGAGTCACGGGACGCGGGTTGCGGGACGATCGATCGAGGGACCGGCGGTCGTCGCGACCGACGACGCCGTGGCCTTCGGCGACTCGCACCTGATCGTGCGCACCGCGGATTCGTCGCGTCGCGAGGAGCGCGTCGCGATCGTAGAGACGGTTCCGGCGTCGGCGTCGGCGTCGCTGCCGGAGCGCTGGGTGTTCCCTGATCCGCCGGTGCTTCCCGGGCGAGCGCGGTTTCCGTTGTGGTCGACCCTGGTACCCGCCTTGGCTGCGCTCGGCCTCGGCGCGGGCATGGTCGCCTCGGGGGAGTCCGCGCTGTGGGGCGTCGGGTTCCTCGCGCTCAGCCCGCTCTGGAGCATTGCGGCGCACGCCGACGCGCGCCGGGCCCGGCGTGGCGAGGTCCGGTCGATCACCGAGGCGTACGACGCGGCGCTCGACGAGCTCGCTCGCCAACGCGACGCCGTGGTCGATGCGGCACGGGTCGCATGGGCGGGCCCGCAACCGGCGACCCGGCCGACCACGATTCGAGTGGGGGTTGGGTCGGTCCCCGCTCCGTGGGAGATCCGCACGCCGAGCGGCGCCGCCCCCGTCGGCGTCGACGAGCGGTGGACCCGCCTCGCGGATGCTCCGATGTTCGTCGATCCGTCCGCGGGCCCGATCGGCGTGACGGGCCCCGTGCCCCTGGTCAGCGGGTGCCTCCGATCGATCGTCGTGCAGATCGTCACCGCAAATCCGGACACGCGGGTGATGGTGGCGTGCAGCGAGCCCCGTCGCTCGCTCTGGGACGGGCTCAAGTGGCTTCCCGGTCAGCGCGATCGCGCCTGGACCGCGATGTCGGTCGTCAGCGGAGCGGCCGCCGTGGAACGTGGCGCTGACGCCCTGATTGCCGGGCCCGGCTGCCCGGCCTTGTTCGTGGTCGATGTCGATATGGCCCTCGATGCGGGCGCGTGGAGTCATCTGCGCCGATGCGTGGCGGCCGTGCCGGGTCTCGCCGTGGTGGTGTGCGGGGGTGACCTCGATCGCGACACGCCGATCGCGACGCACCTCGACCTCCGAGGCGACGAGGTCGCGGGGGCGCGGCTCGCGGTGCGCTCGCGCATCTCGGCGGTTGCGGTGGATGGCCTTGCGGCCGATCTCGTCGACGGCGTGCAGTTCGACCGCTGGTGTCGCGCCGAGGCGGCGGAAGCGCCGCGCGACGCAGGCGGCGATCGCGGGGTGGATCTGCGCGATCTCGTCGACGAGCCGCCGCCGGTGCAGGTGCCGGTGCCGCCGGGACGCGGCGAGCTGACCGCGGCGATCGGCATGCACGACGGGGCGCTCGTCGAGGTCGACCTGGAGCGTGATGGGCCGCATGTGCTCATCGCAGGCACGACGGGCTCGGGCAAGAGCGCGTTGCTGCAAACGCTCGCAATCGGCCTGGCCGCGCGCACGCCTCCGTCGAGGCTGCAGTTCCTGCTCGTCGATTACAAGGGCGGCGCAGCCTTCGCCGGGTGCGGCCGACTTCCGCACACGGCCGGTGTGGTGACCGATCTCGACGCCGCCGGAACCACGCGGGTGCTCGGCTCGCTGCGCTCGGAGTTGCGGCGACGCGAGCGGGTGCTCGCCGAGGCCGGCTGCGCCGACCTCCCAGCGCTGCGCCGTCGCGTCGGAGCCGAGGCCCCTCCCAGCCTGGTGGTTTTCGTCGACGAGTTCGCGGCGATGGTCGACGCGTCGCCCGACGTGGTTGCGGGACTGATCGACATCGCCCGGCGAGGGCGGTCGCTCGGCCTGCATCTCGTCCTCGCGACGCAGCGGCCGGCCGGTGCGGTCGGCGCCGACATCCGCACGAACATCGGCGCGTGCATCGCGCTACGCGTCGCTGAGGCGGCCGACAGCATCGATGTGATCGGAACGCCTGCCGCCGCAGCGCTCGCTGCCGATCGTCCCGGTGCGGGCCTGATCGCCCGGCCCGGCGCGGCGCCTGCGCCGTTCCGCACGGCGAATCCCGACCTGCGCCTGCCGTCCCGCCGCCGCGATCGTCGCCCGGGCGTGCGGCTCCACGACTTCTCAGCGACGCGGGCGATTCGCGCCGAGCCGTGGATCGGCTCGGGCGCGCTCGTGTTCGATGGCGTGATCGACGCGCTGGTGGCGCGGGCCGGCCGCTCCGGCGAGGCGCGGCCGCCCGTGCCGTGGGTCCCGGCCCTGCCGCGCGCCGTTGCCATGGCGTGGGGTCGCACCGCCGCCCTTGCGGCGGGCACGGCGTGGGTCGGCATGCTCGACGACGTGGCGGGGCAGTGTCATCGCGACGCCGTGGTCGACCTCGACGAGATCGGGTCGCTCGGTGTGTACGGGATGAGCGGCGCCGGTGTGAGCGGTGCGCTCGCAGCCCTGGCGCTCGGCGCATCGGTGGGACGCGACCCGGCGACCATCCGTGTCGACGTGATCGAGATGGGCCGCGCGTCGCTGGAGTGGATGGAGGGGTTCCCCCAGGTCGGCTCGGTCGTGGTCGGAGCCGATGTGGAGCGGGTCGGGCGCCTCATCCACGGGTTGGATCGTGAGCTCCAGGAGCGGTCGCGTGCGCAGCGCGGCCCCCGCCGGGTGCTGGTGCTCGACGGGATGGCGGCGTTTCTCGATCGCTTCGATCGCGTCGAGGGCGGCCACCTGCTGCGGGTGATCGAGCGGGTTGCGGGCGAGGGACGCGCACTCGGGTTGCACCTGCTCGTCGGTGCGGTCCGGCCGGGCGTGCTCGGGCCGACGCTGCTCGGCGTGCTCGGCGGCTCGATGTCGTTGCGGTCGGCGACGTCGGAGGGATGGTTCGCGTGCGGCGCGGTCGGGCCTCCGCCGGATCGCGAGTGCGGGCCGGGTGCGGGGGAGTGGCGTGGTCTGCGCCTGCAGCTGGGTGATGCCCGGTCGGGCGCCGAGGCCGTCGCCGAGGCCGAACGCGAGCGATGGGCCGGTCGCCATGCCCAGCCCGTGCCGTCGCTTCCCACGGTCGTGTCGCGTGCGTCGCTGCGTCCGACGAGGGGCCTGGACGGAATCCCGATCGGTGTGCGCCTCGACACGCTCGACCATGTGTCGCTCGATCTTCGGGCGGCGAACCTGTTGGTGTGCGGTCCGGCGGGGAGCGGACGCACGTCGGCTCTCCGATCGATCGGCAACGCGCTCGCGGTGTGTCCCGGTGTGCGCGTCGTCGCCGGTCTCGACGGCCCCGGAGCCGACGCCGGCCTGGCATCGCTGCTCGACGGCGTGACCGACGCGAAGGACGTCGGCGATCGCGTCGTGATCGTGGACGACCTCGACCGGCTCACCGACGATCGCCTCGACGCGTTGGACCGCCTCGTCGCCGCCGGCGGTTCGGTGCGCGTGGTTGCCGCAGTCGACGTGACGCTGGCCCGTCGATCGTACGGCGGGGTGGTCGATCGTCTGCGCCGGGATCGGCACGCGCTCCTGTTGAGCCCCGAGCACGACCTCGACGGCGACCTGGTGGGCGTGCGGCTCCCGTCGTCGTCGACGGTGGCGGCGGCGCCGGGCCGCGGCGTGCTCGCGTTTCGGGGCCGCTGCACGCCGATCCAGGTCGCGCTCGACGCAGGGTGAACGCTCGGTCGCGTCCCGGGCCGATCCGAGCCGGGCCGGGCCGGGCCGAGCCGATGGGGGACGGCCCCCATGGGGAGCGGGCGCTGCGATCCGTACGGTCGAACCCGTGCCGCTCGCAGTGACGGCACCCGGCGATGAAGGAGGCCCCGATGGCGCAACTCGGTGCAGATGTGGAACAGCTCGATCGGCTCGGAGCGAAGCTCAAGGAACGTGCCGCGGCGATGGACGACACGGTTCGTCAACTCTCGACGCAGTTGAACGGCACATGGTGGAAGGGCGCTGACGCCGATGCGTTCCGCGCCCGGTGGGACGGTGAGCTGCGGGCGCAGATCACGAAGGTCAAGACGGTGCTGGAGACCACGGCACAGACCGTGGCCAAGCAGGCGGCCGACCAGCGCCAGGTGAGCGGCGCGTAACAGCGTTCGGTCTGCAATGCGTCGGGTGGCCCGGGTTCACGCCCGGGCCACCGCCGCGCTGAAGCGCCCGATGCCTGCCGACGCCGGCATGGTCGGCAGAGAAGTCCGAGGTCCGATCGGTCGGTGCCGCCGAGGCCGGCGGCCCGTCAGCTCATCAGATCTCGCTGATCGAAGCCCGCAACTTGAGCGTGGACCTCGGCGGCCATTTGCGGTCTGTCGTGATCAAGTGATCGGCATCGATTTGACTCGCGGTTGCGATGACGAGTGCGTCCGGAAGCTTGATGGAGCGATGTCGAGCACGAACAGCGGCCGCCAGCATGGCGATCTCGAGGTCCAGCGGCTCGACATCGATGGGGACGCGCTCGACGAGGCCACGAACGGCAGCCACAGCTGCGGGTCCCCGACGGGATGGTCCGACCAAGACCTCGGCAAGGACGTCGGCTTCGCGCTCGGACACCACTCGGCCCGGACCATCCGCGTGTGCGACGAGGCGTTCGCCAACCTCGATGCCGGCTGCTCGCAGTGCGTCCGTAGGTGACCTGGTTCTTCGAGCTGACCCGTGCGGCGCCGGTGGGCTTCACGCGACGAGAACGAAGCAGGCCCGGCCGCATGGCCGGGCCTTACGCCCTCCGTTTCCGGCGGGTCACGCAGTGGAGCTGATCGGGATCGAACCGACTACCTCTTCCATGCCATGGAAGCGCTCTCCCAATTGAGCTACAGCCCCGCGAGGCGGGCGCCACGATAGCAGCATCGCGACGCCGCGCGGATCATCGCGGCCAAACCAACTTCGGAGGCTTCTCGGGGCGTCACTACGCTGTGCGCCATGTCGAACCCCGCTGAGTCGCATCCCGCCGACGGCGACGACGAGCATTCCGTGCCGCCGCCGTACCGTCCGACCGAGATCGAACCGGCGTGGCAGGACCACTGGCGCGATGCGGGCACGTACCAGGTCGAGAACGACGATCCGCGGCCGCACTACTACGTGTTGTCGATGTACCCGTACCCGTCGGGGAAGGCCCACATGGGCCACGTGCGCAACTACACCTTCGGCGACCTCATCGTGCGGTACCGCACGATGACGGGCCACGCCGTGCTGTCGCCGATGGGCTTCGACAGCTTCGGGCTGCCCGCCGAGAACGCTGCCATCAAGACCGGCGTGCATCCGCGCACATTCACCGACGCTCGGATCGAGGAGCTGCGGAGCTCGCTGGTGCGCATCGGCGGTGGATACGACTGGCGCCGCCAGGTGATGAGCCATGACCCCGGCTACATCCGCTGGACCCAGTGGATCTTCAAGCGCTTCTACGAGGCGGGGTTGGTGTATCGCCGCAACGCTCCGGTCAACTGGTGTCCCGGCTGTCAGACCGTGTTGGCCAACGAGCAGGTGGTCGACGGCCTGTGTGAGCGCTCGGGCGACGCGGTCGAGCGGCGCGACCTCGAACAGTGGTTCTTCAAGATCACCGACTACGCCCAGCAACTCCTCGACGACCTGGATCAGGTGGAGTGGCCCGAGCGCGTGGTCGTTCAGCAGCGCAACTGGATCGGGCGGTCCGAGGGCGCACAGTTCGAGATGGCGGTCGTCAACGCGGACGGCGCCGAGACGGGCGCTGCGTTCGAGGTCTTCACGACCCGTCCCGATACCGCATTCGGTATGACCTTCTGCGTGCTCGCACCGGAGCACCCGCTCGTGGGGCAGATCGTTGCCGACGAGCGGCGCGCCGAGGTCGAGGCGTTCGTCGATCGCGCCCGTCGCACCTCCGAGATCGATCGGCTGTCGACGGAGCGGGCGCTCGACGAGCGCGGCTGCGCGACAGGCGCGTTCGCCCGCAACCCGTTCACCGGCGAGGTCGTTCCGATCTACCTGGCCGACTACGTGCTCGCCACGTACGGCACCGGAGCGGTCATGGCGGTGCCGGGCGAGGACCAGCGCGACTGGGACTTCGCGACGATCTTCGGGTTGCCGATCATCGAGACCGTCGCGCGCCCCGAAGGCTGGGAGGGCGAGGCGTTCGCGGGCGACGGCATCCATACGAACTCGGGCTTCCTCGACGGCCTGTCGGTCGCCGACGCGAAGGCGGCGGCCTCGGCGTGGCTGGCCGAGCAGGGCGTCGGCGGGCCGAAGGTCAACTTCCGGCTGCGCGACTGGCTGCTCAGCCGCCAGCGATTCTGGGGCTGCCCGATCCCGGTGGTGTACTGCGAGGCGTGCGGCGTGGTGCCGGTGCCGGACGATCAACTCCCGGTGCTGGCCCCCGACGACGTGGAGTTCCGTCCGACCGGCGAGTCGCCGCTGCGGTTCCACGAGGGGTTCCTCCGCACCACCTGTCCCGAGTGCGGCGGCCCCGCCACCCGGGAGACCGACACGATGGACACGTTCGTCGACTCGTCGTGGTACTTCCTGCGCTTCGCCGATCCCACCAGCACCGAGGTGCCGTTCCGGGTCGGCGAGATCGCGAAGTGGCTGCCGGTGGGCCAGTACATCGGCGGCGCGGAACACGCCGTGTTGCACCTCATGTACGCGCGGTTCTTCACCAAGGCGCTGTCCGATCTGGGCCTGGTCCCGCCCGATCTGCGCGAGCCGTTCCGGCGGCTGTTCACCCAGGGGATGATCCGCCTCGGCGGGTCGAAGATGTCGAAGTCGAAGGGCAACCTCGTCGCGCCGGAGGAGATCGTCGACACCAAGGGTGCCGACGCCCTGCGCCTCGCGCAGCTCGGGCTGAAACCACCGCAGGACGACGTCGACTGGGAGGACGTCTCGATCGACGGAGCGTTCCGATTCCTGTCGCGTCTGTGGCGCCTCGCGGTGCCCGGCTCCGACATGGTCGGGTCGACCCGTTCCGGTGAACAGCGCCCGGCTGACCTGGACATTCGGCGGGCCACGCATCGCCTGATCGCCGAGGTGACGGCGGACTTCGAGCGGTGGAGCTACAACACCGCCGTCGCTCGGTTCATGGCCTTCCTCAACGAGCTGTACCGCTACGTGCAGGCCGATGGGGGACCGCACGGCGACGTGCTCGACGAGGCGATCGATGCGGTGCTGCTGGTCATGGCGCCCGCTACGCCGCACGTGACCGCCGAGCTGTGGAAGCGCCGCCGCGGAGCGGACGCGCACATCCATGTCGAGTCGTGGCCGGTCGCCGACGCGGCGCTGCTGGCGGTGGATTCGGTGACGATGGTGGTGCAGATCAACGGCAAGGTGCGCGACCGGCTGGAGGTTCCCGCCGACATCGGTGAGGCCGACGCGGTCGCCGCGGCGCTCGCGTCGCCCAAGGTGATGGCGCAGCTCGGTGGGGCCGATCCGCGCACGGTGATCGCCCGCCCTCCCAAGCTGGTCAATATCGTCTCCTGACCTCCGAGCGCGTGTAACACTTCGCCGGTCACGCGGGTCCAATACCTCGTGAAGACCCTCCCTTCCAGAATCCAGGCCGCGGCGCGCGTCGACGGCGAGGTCGTCTTCGTCGACGGCGACAGCGCTGATGCGACCACGTGGTCCGAGCTGCACCGCGACGCTCGGAGCGTCGCGGCCGATCTGGTGGCTCGCGGGGTGACCGCGGGCGACCACGTCGCGATCCTCGGCCCGACCTCGCGCTCGCTCGTCACCGCGATCCAGGCCACGTGGCTGTGTGGCGCCACGCTCGTGATGCTGCCGCTTCCCATGCGGATGGGGTCGCTCGCGCAGTTCGTCGAGCAGACCCGCAACCGGATGCGTGCAGCGGACGTGGCGTGGGTGGCGATGGACAGCGGCCTGAGCCAGTTCGTCACGTTCGACGACAGCGATCCGCCCATCATCGACCTGGCGACGGTGGGTGCGGGGTTCGACGGCGCCGAGTTCCGGGTCGCCGAGGTGACCGCCGACGAACTCGCCGTGTTGCAGTTCACGAGCGGCTCGACCTCGGAGCCGAAGGGGGTCATGCTGACCCATGGCCAGGTGTGCGCGAACCTCGACGCGATCATCGAGGCGTCCCGCTTCACGGCGAACGACGTGGTGGTCTCGTGGCTGCCGCTCTATCACGACATGGGCCTGATCGGGCTGCTGTGTACCCCCATGACCACGGGTGCTGGGCTGGTGCAGTGCGCGCCGCAGGACTTCCTGGTTCGTCCCCTGCGGTGGATGTCGCGCATCTCGCAGCACGGCGGCACCATCACCGCCGGGCCGAACTTCTCGTACGCGCTCGCGACGCGGGCGCTTCGTCGTGCCGATGG
>WBZT01002813.1_pt1 | contig 11800 bp, 12 predicted proteins | sample 5204241 | NCBI WGS metagenome assembly WBZT01 (sample SAMN12344358, study PRJNA552823) | activated sludge metagenome | biome: Activated sludge suspended growth; feature: Nitrification reactor; material: Wastewater; isolation source: activated sludge from nitrification reactor of wastewater...
CCTGCCCGCCCCAGAACGCGGCGTAGACGAAGTGCCGCGGCATCGCGCGCGACGAGTAGTCGTGCACGTACTGGAACTGGTACTGGTGGTTGAAGAGGATCCACCACAGGAACACGGCGCCGAAGAGCAACGACACCCACTGCGCGATGAACGCGAAACGGCCGACCGTCGCACCCTCGGGACGCCCGGTGATCGCGACGAGCCAGCCGAACGCGGAGACGACCGAGGCGAGCAGCGCGAACCACGTCAGCCACTGCCCCAGGTTCATCGGCTGGGCGGTGGCGCCGCCGGCGGCGAGAGCGAGCGTGGGGATCGCGAGGCCGAGGACCGTCGCGAGCACGGCGCGCCTCACGATTCCGCCCCGGCCGGCTTCGCCGGCATCTGCGACTGGTACTTGGACGGGCACTTCACGAGGAGCTGCTTGGCCTCGAAGTGATCACCCTGGTACCGGCCGACCGCGACCAGGCCCACCGCCTGCGCGAAGTTGCCGGGCACGATGCCGTGATACTCGACGTGCATCGTGTCGCCCGTCGAGTCGCGCAGCGCGAAGCTCAGGTACTGCTCGGTGGGCTTGATGACGTAGTTCTTGTTCGCGAGCATTCCGGCCACCTGCACGTCCTCCTGGGGGCGCGAACGCGCCCCCGCGAAGTCCGTATACGTGGTCATCGTCTGCCGGAAGCTGGTCAATCCGATGGCGACGGCCGCGACGAGCAGCCCGATGGCGAGTGCGATCTTGACGTTCACTTCCGCTCCAGTTCCTTCACGCGACGCTCGACCCGGACCAGCCACGAGAACAGCAGGCCCCAGACGAGCAGCGACACGCCCAACACGACCCAGTTGCGGTCCATGGCTCAACCTCGTTCGAGCTGCCGGCTGCGCTCGAGTCTCGCGACGCGGACGCGCAGGTTCTGCAGCCAGGAGAACAGTCCCGTGAAGCCGATCAGCATGGCGAAGAAGCACCACTTGATCAGCGGATCCATCTGGACCTTGCCGGTCTTGTTGATGATCGGGTCCGGATGGAGCGTTTCGTACATGCGCGGCACGACGAAGATCAGGAAGGGCACCGCCACGAACGCGACGACCGAGTAGATCGCCGACAGGCGGGCCCGTTTCTCGTCCCCTTCGATGCTCCCGCGCAGCGCCAGATACGCGCTGTAGAGCAACAGGATGAAGAAGATCGAGGTCTCACGAGGATCCCAGTTCCAGTACGCGCCCCACATGGCCTTGGCCCAGAGCGCGCCCGTCACGGTCGCGGCGACGCAGAACAGCAGGCCGAGCTCGGCCGCCGCCGCCGCGTGATCGTCGTGTCGCAGGTCGCGCTTCCACAGATACAGGATGCTGTGAAGCATCGACCAGCCCAGCGCGACGACCGTCACCCACGCGGACGGGATGTGGAAGTACACGACCCGGGTCGTCTCCTCCAGCATGGGCACGAGTGGGGCCATGCCGAGGCCCACCGACATCGCGGCCGCGATCCAGAGAAAGAGCAGGACACGCCAGAACATACCCGGTCAATCCTCCCAAAGATGGTCGTACAGTAGCAGGCTCGCTGCGAGCAGTGCCACCGCGTAGGCCGCGAGCAAGCGCAGCGACGATGCGACCGGATGACCTCCCCACATCTCGCGCGTGCCGTTCACCGCAGCGGCGAGCACGGGCAGCAGCAGCGGCAGCGAGATGCCCGCGAAGAGCGCGCCGCGACCACGCGTTTGGGCGATCACCGCGCCCACGAGCGTGGACGACGCGGCGAGCGAGACGGTGCCGAGCGCGAGCACGGCGAGGAACTCGCCCCAGTGAGGGGACGGCGCGCCCATCAGGATCAGGAACAGCGGCACGAGCACGACCTCGACCACGCCGAGGAAGAGCAGATTGAAGAGCAGCTTGCCCGTCGCGATCTCGGTCGGCGACGCGATCAGGCGCAGCGTCAGCATCGTCCGGCCCTCGACCTCGCGCACGAACGTGTGGCTCATCGAGGTGAGCGTCGCGAAGAGCAGCACGATCCAGAACAGACCGGCCATGACGTCCGTGCGGTCGCCGAGCCGGCCGGCGGCCATGCTCACCGCCGTCAGACTCGTCACCGCGAACAGCAGCGCGGCGTTGAGCCCGTAGCGCGTGCGCCACTCGCTGCGGCACTCCTTACGAAGGATCGCCCAGACCGCGGCCGCGGAGCTCGATTCGTCTTTCCGCAAGCGTCATCTCCTGAGGGTCGTTGGTCGCGATCAGCACGAGGCCGTGCCGCGAATACGAACGCACGAGCGACTCCACCACCGCGCGTCCGGCGTCGTCGAGGTGCGAGCCCGGCTCGTCCAGCATCAGCAGCACCGGCTGGTGCAGGATCGAGAACGCGAGCCGCAGCCGTTGCTTCATGCCGGACGAGAACGCCGCGACGCGGTCGCCCGCGCGCGGCGTGAGCCCGACGTGATCGAGCGCCTCGCGCACCGCGTCCTTCGCGCCGGCGATGCCGTGGGTCTCGGCCGCGAACACGAGGTTCTCCTCGGCGCTGAACTCCTCGTAGAACGAGAGCTCCGGCGTCGCGAGCCCGCACACGAGCCGGCGCGCGCGCGGCGCGATCGCCGCGCCGTCGATCTCGAGACGCGTCGCGCCCTTCGTCGGGCGCATCAGCCCCGTGACGATCCGCAGCAGCGTGCTCTTGCCCGAACCGTTGGGGCCGGTCACGGCGACCACGCCGGGTGCGGCGACGTCGAACGCCACCGACTGCAGCGCGACGCGCGCGCCGTAGCGGTGCGAGAGGTCCTCGCCGACGAGCCGCAGCGACGGCGCTGCGGTCACCCGCGTGCTCCCGCCGAAGGCGCGGTGTCGAGCGCCGCGAGCAGCTTGCCGAGTTCGGGCAGGATCTTCGCCTTCGCGTCCTCGCGACTGCCGCGCAGCGGCACGCCAGCGGCGTGCGGATGCCCGCCGCCTCCGAGGCGCGAGCACACCTGGTCGATGTTCACGCGCCCGGTCGAGCGCAGTGACACCTTCACCTTGTCCGGCTCCACTTCGCTGAAGAGCGCGACGACCTCGACGCCTGCGATCGTGCGCGGCAGGTCGACGAGGCCCTCGGTGTCGGAGCCGCCGAGGCCGTGACGCTCGAACTGCTCCGGCGCCGCCTCGATCACCACGACGCGGCCGTCCTCGAGCATCTGCAGGCCCGCGAGCACCTCGCCGAAGAAGCGCAGCCGTCCCGGCGGCGCGGTCGCGCTCACGCGCGCGGTCGCGTCCTGCGGATCGACGCCCGCCTCGACGAGCGCCGCGGCCATGCGGTGCGCGGCGGCGTCGGTGTTCGAGTAGCGGAAGTTGCCGGTGTCGGTCGACAGCCCGACGTAGAGCGCCTCGGCCGCGCGCGCGTCGAGCGTCCAGTCGGCTTCGCGCGTCAGCTCGAACACGAGGCTCGACGCCGAGGCCTGCTGCGGCTCGATCACGTTGACCTGGCCGAAGCCCTCGTGCGTCACGTGGTGGTCGACGATCGCGACCGCGATCGCGTGCAACTCGAGGTGCTTCGCGAGCCGGCCGATGCGCGACTTGTTGCCCGTATCGAGCACCACCAGCGCGTCGGCCTCGGCGAAGCGTTCCTCGGCGAGCGCCTCGGTGTAGGTCTCGACCGGGTTCTCGTCGGTCAGCCACGCGAACGCGCGCGGCGTCGGCGAGTCGTTGAGGATGCGCACCTGCTTGCCGCGCGAAACCAGCCAGCGCGCGAACGCGACCTCGCTGCCGATCGCGTCGCCATCGGGATTGACGTGCGTCGTGAGCAGGAACTTCGCGTGACGGTGCACGAAGCCGTGCAGCGCCGCGCGCGCGTCGGTGGCCGGGTTCATCGGTCCGCGTCCTTCCGCAACGGCAGCCCCGCGACGTCGCGCAGGAACCACGCGTGCAGCCGCCGGTCGCCGGTCAGTTCGGGATGAAAGGTGATCGCCACGGCGCTCCCCTGCCGCACGCCGACGGGTTCGCCCTGGTAGGTGGCGATCACCTCGACGCCGCGGCCGACGCGCGTGATGCGCGGCGCGCGGATGAACACGCCGTCCAGTGTCCCGCCCAGAGGGGCCACGTCGACCGCGTCGCTGAACGAGTGCACCTGCCGGCCCCACGCGTTGCGCTCGGCGCGGATGTCGATCGCGCCCAGCGTCGGCGCCGGCAGCCGGTCGGCGTCTCGCGCGAGCAGGATCAGGCCCGCGCACGTGCCGAGCACCGGGTGCGTGCGCACGAAGCGCTCGACGCCGGCGCGCAGGCCCGTGGCCGCGAGCAGCCGGAGCATCGTGGTCGACTCGCCGCCCGGGACGATCATCGCGTCGAGGCCGTCGAGGTGCTCGGGCAGCGACACGCGCGCCGGCTCGGCGCCCAGCGCCGCGAGCGCCTCGGCGTGCTTCGCGTAGTCGCCCTGCAGCGAGAGCAGTCCGACGCGCGGTGCGCCCGGGTGCGAGCGCGGCGCTCGCGAAACCGCCGTGCGCGAGCGCCGCGTCGTCATCGTGTCGGCCTCACCAGCCACGCTTGGCAAGCAGCTGCTCCTCCGGGAGCGTCTCGAGCGAAATGCCGCGCATCGCCTGCGGCAGCCCCGTGCTGATGTCGCGCAGCACGTCGGGCCGGTTCCAGTTGGCGACCGCCTGCACGATGGCCTTGGCCATCTTCGTCTGCGCGGCGCGCGCCTCCTTCGGCTTCGACGCGTCGCCCACCTCGAAGATGCCCGAGCCGACGAACACCGCCTCGGCACCGAGCGACATCATGAGCGCGGCGTCCGCGGGCGTCGCCACACCGCCGGCCGCGAAGTTCGGCACCGGCAGCTTGCCCGTCGCCGCGACCAGCTGCACGAGCGCGAACGGCGAGCCGAGGTTTTTCGCCTCGGCCATCAGCTCGTCCTTGCCCATCGTGGTCAGCCGGCGCATGTGCGAGACGACCGCGCGCATGTGGCGCACGGCCTCGACCACGTTGCCCGTGCCGGCCTCGCCCTTGGTGCGGATCATCGCGGCGCCCTCGCCGATGCGACGCAGCGCCTCGCCGAGGTCGCGACAGCCGCAGACGAACGGCACCATGAAGTCGTGCTTCCACACGTGGTGCGCCTCGTCGGCGGGCGTCAGGACCTCGGACTCGTCCACGAAGTCGATCTCGAGCGACTCGAGGATCTGCGCCTCGACGAAGTGGCCGATGCGGCACTTGGCCATCACGGGAATGTCGACCGTGCGCTGGATCGCCACGATCATCGACGGGTCGCTCATGCGCGCGACGCCGCCGTCCTTGCGGATCTTCGACGGAATGCGCTCGAGCGCCATCACGGCCGCCGCGCCGGCTTCCTGCGCGATCTCGGCCTGCTCGGCGTTCATCACGTCCATGATGACGCCGCCCTTGAGCATCTCGGCGAGCCCGACCTTCAGCCGGAACTGCTCGTCCTGCGACATGGGCGCACCGTTGCGCGCCGTCGTCTTGTGCCCGTTGCGCTGCGGCGCCGCCGCGCGACGGTTCGGAGTACGCTTCACGACTCTCTCCCTTCCGAGCGCCTCAGGCGCTCTTCTCGATCGCCGGCCCGGCGAGCGCCCGGAGGCGCTCCACGAGGGGCGGCGTGACGTGCACAATGTAGTCGATCTCGGCGTCCGTCGTCCCCTCGCCCAGCGAGAAGCGCACGCTGGCGTGGGCGTCCTCCGAACGCAGTCCCATGGCGGCGAGCACGTGGCTGGGGCCCGGCTCGCCGGAGCTGCACGCGGCGCCGGTCGACACGGTGACGCCCGCGCGGTCGAGTTCGTGCAGCAGCGCCTCGCCGTCGACGCCGGCGAAGCGCACGTTGACGATGCCGCCGAAGCGCTGGTTCAGGTCGCCGTTGAGCGACGTGTCCGGCACGTTCGCGAGCAGGCCGGCGAGCAGCTTCTCGCCGAGCGATTCGATCCGGTGTGGCACGCCCGCGGCGAGCTGGGCGCGCGCGCGCGCCGCGGCGGCGCCGAGGCCGACGATCGCGGCGAGGTTCTCGGTGCCCGCGCGCCGTCCGCGCTCCTGCCGGCCGCCGTGCACGAGCGGCACGAGCTTCGTGCGCCGGCGCACCACGAGCGCCGCGGCGCCGAGCGGGCCGTGGAACTTGTGCCCCGCGAGGCTCATCAGGTCGGCGCCGGCGAGATCCAGCGACAGCGGCACCTTGCCCGCGGCCTGCACGGCGTCGACGTGGAAGAGCGCGCCGCTCGCGCGCACGAGCGGGCCGATCACGTCCAGCGGCTGGCGCACGCCGGTCTCGTTGTTGATCGCCATCACCGAGACGATCGCGACGTCGCCGCCGAGCGCCTCGCGCACGGCTTCCGGATCCACGACGCCGTTCGGCTTCACGGGCAGCACGGTGAGCGGCGTCCCGCGCGTCTCGAGGAAGCGCGCCGTCTCGAGCACCGACGGATGTTCGATCGCCGACACGATCACGCGCGTGCGCTTCGCATCGGGCAGCGCCGCGAGTGCGCCCTTCATGGCGAGGTTGTTCGCTTCCGAGCCGCTCGCCGTGAACACGATCTCCTCCGGCGCCGCGCCCACGAGCCGCGCCACCTCGGCGCGCGCCGCCTCGATCGCATCGCGCGCGGACTCGCCGCGCGAATGGATGCTCGAGGCGTTGCCCCACGCGTCTTCGAGGTGCGGGCGCATGGCCTCGAGCACCTCGGGCGCGGGCCGCGTGGTCGCGGCGTGGTCGGCGTCGACGCGCATCACGCGGGGCTTTCCACCGTGCCGAGCGTGTGGATGCTGACGCGCTGCGCGAGCGCTCCGGCGATCTTGCGCAATTCCTGCGCGTACAGGCTCTCCGGCTGCGACGCCACGACCGGCGCGCCGGTGTCGCCACCCACGCGCACCTCGGGGTGCAGCGGGATCGCTCCGAGGAACGGCAGGCCCATGGCGAGCGCGCGCTCCTGCGCCGTGCCGTGGCCGAAGATGTCGTGACGCTCGTGGCAGCTCGGGCACGCGAACCAGCTCATGTTCTCGATCACGCCCAGCACCGGCACCTGCAGCTTGTCGAACATGACGACGGCCTTCACCGCGTCCTCGATCGCGACCGTCGACGGCGTGGTCACGACCACCGCGCCCGTCACCACCGTCTGCTGGATGAGCGAAAGCTGCACGTCGCCCGTGCCCGGCGGCAGGTCGACGACGAGGTAGTCGCAGCCGTCCCAGTCGACGTCGTGCAGGAAGCTCTTGATCGCGCTGTGCAGCATCGGCCCGCGCCACACGACCGCCTCGCCCTGGTCGACGAGCAGGCCCATCGACATGAAGCGGATGCCGTGCGCCTCGACGGGCACGATCTTGCCGTCGCGCGTGTAGGGCTGGCGGTTCACGCCCAGCATGCGCGGCAGGTTCGGGCCGTAGATGTCGCCGTCCACGAGGCCGACGCTCGCGCCGGTCTGCGCGAGCGCGATCGCGAGGTTCGCCGCGACGGTGCTCTTGCCAACGCCGCCCTTGCCCGAGCCGACGGCGATCACGTGCGCGACGCCCGGCAGCGCCTTGCGGTCGGCGCTCGGGTCCCTGGGCTTGCGCACGCGGCTCGTCGTGGTGATGTGCACCTCGGAGACGCCGGCGAGCGCGCTCACGGCGCGGCGGCAGTCGTCCTCGATCTGGCCCTTGAGCGGACACGCGGACGTGGTGAGCACCAGGGTGAACGACACGCGTCCGCCCTCGATCGCCACGTCCTCGATCATGTTCAGCGTGACGAGGTCGCGATGCAGGTCGGGATCGTTCACCGTGCCGAGCGCGGCGACGACGTGTTCCTTCGTGATGGTCGACATGGATCCTCTGAGGCGGCCGGTCCGAGCGTGCGGCCGCGGCGCGGTCAGCGCGCGCGGCGTTCGCGCTGGCGCTGTTCCCAGCGCTCGCGCAGACGATTGATGCCCATCGCGACCAGGACGGTGCCGACGATGAGCGTGGTCGCGACGATGAGCCCGTAGAAGTACACGCGCGTCCTAGACCGTGAGCACCCGCGTCACACCGGGCAGCTTGTGCCGCAGGTAGCGCTCGATGCCGTTCTTGAGCGTGGTGCCGGCGCTGCCGCAGCCGACGCACGAGCCGTAGAGCCGCAGGGTGACCGTGCCGTCGTCGGTGACGCTCACGAGCTCGAGGTCGCCGCCGTCGGGCTGCACGACGCTCACGCGGAGCTGCTCGACCAGCCGGGCGACTTCTTCTTCCTGGATCGCGGGCATGAAACCTCCTCGCCTGCCGGCGGGGGTGGACGCTTGTCGTGTTGGGAGGCCGCGGCGAGCCGGGCCCCCGGCAGGAGAACAACGCAGATTATGGAGGCGGCCCGGTGACGTCAAAGCCGCGCGGGCCCTTCCGCGGGGAGAATTGGCCCTGCCGTGACCTTTGATGCCGCGGAGCGCGAAGGGTGTTCGCGTCGGCACGCATCGAAGCGCCGCCCGGACGTGCGACGGCGGCCGTCCCTCGCGGGACGGCCGCCGTCTTCCGGCCGGTCAGCCAGCCGGCCGGTTCACGCTTCTCGTCTAGCGGACGAACACCAGCCGGCGCGTGAACGTGTGCCCCGGCGCGTTCATGCGCACGAAGTACAGGCCCGCAGCAGCCGGGCCCGACGGCGTGCGCCCGTTCCACGCGATCGTGTAGCGACCGGCGTCGTACGTGCCGTTCGCCACCTGCGAGACGACGCGGCCCTGCACGTCGAGCACCGCCACCTCGACGTGCGCACGCACCGGCACCGCGAACTCGAGGCTCGCCGCGCCGCGCGCCGGGTTCGGGAACACACGACCGAGCGCGAACTCGGTCACGGCCGCCTGCGCCGTCGCGTTCACCGAGCCGAACGTGAGCGTGCGACCGTCCGTCATGGTGCCGACGAGGCGGTAGTACGACACGGTGCCCGCGGGCGCGTCGCGATCGACGACGAGCGTCGCGCCGGATTCGGATACGCGCTCGGCATCGACCGATTCCCACGGACCGGCCGCGCTCGCGCCTCGCTGCAGCTCGACGCTCGCGAGACCGGAACCGGCGTCGAACTGCCAGCGGATCGACACGCCACCGGCCACCGGCTCGGCCGCGAACAGGCTCAGCAGCGTGGGCACGGCCGGATCGATGACGCTGAATGCCGCGTCGGACACGTCGCTCGACAGGTCGCCGAGCGGACCGTGCGCCGTCACGCGGAGCAGGCAGGTCTGGTACGCGAGCGGACCGGCCACCGACCACGGCAGCGACAGCTGCGTGGTGGTCGTCGAGCCGAGGCTCGTCCACGGACCCGCCGCGCCGTTGCGCGAGAGCGCGAGGTCGAAGCTCGACACGTGCGCGAGGTGGGCGGCGGTCCACGACAGCGTCGCCGTGGTGCCGATCACCAGTTCCTCGCCCCCGTTCGGGCTGGTCACCGTGATCGCCGGAAACATGCGGTTCCACACGTCGGCGCCGACGACCTGCTCGTAGACGTAGCGGTGGCCCGCGTTGTTCAGGTGGATGCCGTCACCGAAGGAATACAGCGGCAGGATCGTGCCGTCGGCCGCCGAGAGACCGTGGTACAGGTCGATCGCGTACGGCGCGTAGCGGACGAGGATCGAGTCCGTCGCGATCCGCAGCTGGTCGCGCTGGTTCGCGTCGGTGAAGTTGCGCGGCTGAGCCGACGTGATCCAGATCGGCACGCCGGCCGCGGCGGCACGCGAGCGCAGCGTGTCGTAGTTCGCGAGCTGTTCGGCGACCGTGTAGTTGCTGGCCGCGTCGTTGCTCGGCAGGTTCACGATGATCGCCCACGGCTTGTACGCGAGCCCCAGCGTGATGTTCGCCGAGGGCACCGGGTTCGGACGGCCCGAGGGCGGCACGAAGCCGGTCGGCATCACGTGGTACGTCGTGTACCCGCCCACCGCGAGGTTGACGACCTTCGCGGTCGGGTCGATCGCGTTCACGTAGGCGCGGTAGCGGCTGACCCACGCGCTGTCCGGCACCGACGCACCGGTGCCGGCCGACGTCGACGAGCCGAGCACGACGATGATCTTCGTCGAGTCGCCCGTGACCGGCTTGCCGCCGATCATGCGGAAGTCGTCCATGTACCAGACGTGCGCCACGGCGTCGGCGTCCTGCTGGCCGAGGAAGATGGTCTTGATGCGCGTCAGGTCCGTGGAGCCGTGGTTGTCGCGGAACGCCTGCATCGGGATCGCGATGCGCTGCCAGCTGCCCGCGGGGATGCTCGAAACGAACGTCGACAGAGGGATGCGCGGCGAGCGGACGTTCGAGAGGTCCTCGAGGAAGATCGACGGCAGCGCGGTCGTCGCCGTCTCGGTGAAGACGTTGAAGATCAGGCTGTCCTTGGCCGAGCAGTCGTGGCCGATCCAGCCGTTGCTGGCGTTGGCCGCGGCCCAGTCACCGCCCGCCGCCGACGTCCAGTTGAGCTTCAGCGAGTAGTTGCCCACGAGCGAGTAGGCCGTCGACACCGGCGCCTTGTCGCTGTTGACGCGCTCCAGCGTGCTCGGCGCGGTGACCTGCATGTAGCTCGCGTCGTAGTACGTGGCCGTCGGGCTGTCGCTGAAGTAGACGTAGTCGAACTCGGTGTTCGTCTTCGCCGGCACGACCGCGAACGATTGGGCGCTCGTGGCGGTGATCGCGGCGTTGTCGACGTTCGTGACGCGCACGCGGTAACCGGTGCCGAGCGTCGCCGGCACGGTCCACGCGTAGACGCCGCTGCCGGCCGGAGCCGACGCGGCGACGACGCTCCAGCTGCCGCCGTTGTCCGCGCTCACTTCGACCTTCACGTTCGTCACGTTGGCGCTGGTGAAGAGGATGTTGCGCACCGCGCCCGCCTCCCACTGCTGCAGGCCGTTCGGCGAGAGCAGCGAGAGCGTCGAGACCGGCAGGGTGATCGAGAACGCCGACCCGCTCACGTCGGTGAGCGACGCGTTCGAGGCGTCGGTGACGCGCACCAGCGCCTGCGAGGTGGCCGCGAACGGCACCGTCCACGCGTACGTCTGCGCCGCCGCCGTGACGCCCGACGCGATCGTGGTCCACGCAGAGCCGCCGTCCACCGAGTACTCGAGGTTCACGTTCGCGACGTTCGTGCTGCTCCACGTGATCGCGTGCGAGGTGCCCGCCACCCAGCTCTCGCCGCCGTTGGGCGACACGAGCACGAGCGTCGTGGCGCCGGCGTGCGCGAGGTCGTAGCGGAGCACGCGGTTGTTCGCCCAGTCGGCGAGCCAGATGCGCCCGATCAACTCGTCGAGCACGAGCGAGCGCGGCGTGGTGAGGCTCGTGGCCGTCGGCGGGTTGAGCGCCGTGTTCGTCGTGAAGTTCGGCTGGCCGATCACGTAGTCGGCGCTGGCGCCGTTGGCGAGCGACGCGGCGTCGTTGAAGATCATCAGCCGGTTGTTCGCCTCTTCCACCACGTACAGCCGTCCCGCCGCGTCACCGTGCACGTAGCGCGTCGTCGAGAACTTCGACTGCGTCACGCCCGCGCTGTTGGTCGCGAAGTCCGGCTGCCCCAGCACGCCGTCCGCCGCCGCGCCGTTCGCCTTGTTCGCCGCGTCGTCGAACCGCAGCACGCGCCGGTTCGTGTAGTCGCTCACCCACAGCCGGCCCGCCGCGTCCACGTACACGCTGTTCGGGTTGTTCATCTTGGTCGCCGACAGACCGCTCGTCGCCGTCGTGAAGTCCGTCTGACCGAGCACGCCGTCCGCCGCCGCGCCGTTCGGCTTGTTCGCCGCGTCGTCGAAGCGCAGCACGCGGTGGTTCGCGAACTGGCTCACGTACAGCCGGCCCGAGCCGTCCATCCACAGGCCCACCGGGCCATTCATCTTCACCTGCGACGTCGCCGACGAGTTCGTCACGAAGTCCGGCTGACCCAGCACGCCGTCCGCCGCCGCGCCGCTCGCCTTGTTCGCGGCGTCGT
>WBZT01002816.1_pt1 | contig 11799 bp, 12 predicted proteins | sample 5204241 | NCBI WGS metagenome assembly WBZT01 (sample SAMN12344358, study PRJNA552823) | activated sludge metagenome | biome: Activated sludge suspended growth; feature: Nitrification reactor; material: Wastewater; isolation source: activated sludge from nitrification reactor of wastewater...
GATTGCGTTGCAGGGTGCATTTGCTCCTCCGCAGAGTTCATTAATAGCTTAACGGATGTGAACTCAGGAGCTACAATGCTTCTTGGCCCGGTATTGGATAGCTTGAGGGCAGCCAGCATTCTGAAGAACATTCATACGCTTCATATCAGGATGAAGAAGCACGGTGAGAATGCAATGTATTTGGCAGAACATTTTGAGAAACTGGGATTAAAAGTTTATTACCCCGGTTTAAGATCAAGCCGCCACAATAAGCTTATGAATGAGCTCCGGAATTCCGGTTACGGTTACAGCGGAATGCTTGCAATTGATGTGGGCTCATACGAAAAGGCTTCCAAGCTGCTAGAGATGATGCAGCAGGAAAAAGTAGGTTACCTTGCGGTAAGCCTGGGATACTTCAAGACCCTGTTCAGTTCGCCCGGCCACAGCACTTCTTCTGAAATTCCTGAAGAAGAGCAGAAGGCAATGGGGCTTTCAGAGGGATTGATAAGGTTTTCTATCGGCCTTGACGGCGATATTAGTATAGCATATGAGAGAATAAAGAAGTGTTTGTTAGAGTTACAGATAATTCAATAGAAAGTATCAAATATATTTCAATAAAGAGATCTTAACTTAATTCAAGAAGGAGATTCCATAAGATGGAAATGGAAAAGTTCAGTTATGATAATCGGATAGTCCGCAATTTCGCTGTCGCAACCATGATATGGGGCGTAGTTGGAATGCTTGTGGGCGTTTTGATAGCATTTCAGATCTACATCCCGGCACTGAATTTCGGCTTACCGTATATCACGTTCAGCCGCATCAGGCCTTTACATACCAACGCGGTGATATTTGCATTCGTAGGAAATGCAATGTTCATGGGTTTGTACTATTCATTGCAAAGAATAACTAAAGCCAGGATGTTCAGCGATCTGCTGAGCAAAATCCATTTTTGGGGCTGGCAATCGATAATTCTATGTGCAGCCGTAACACTTCCTTTAGGTATAACTACTAGCAAGGAATATGCTGAACTGGAGTGGCCTGTTGATATCCTGATCGCACTCGTGTGGGTGGTTTTTGCCATCAACATGTTCGGGACAATAGTGAAACGCCGTGAGAAGCATATGTACGTTGCTATCTGGTTCTACATAGCAACCGTTGTAACGGTTGCTGTGCTGCACATAGTTAATTCTATAGAATTACCCGTAAACTTCCTGAAGAGCTATTCAATGTACGCAGGCGTACAGGATGCTTTGGTTCAGTGGTGGTACGGGCACAACGCAGTTGCGTTTTTCCTTACAACTCCGTTCCTGGGCCTGATGTATTATTATCTGCCTAAAGCAGCAGGAAGGCCTGTATATTCATATAAGCTTTCAATTGTGCATTTCTGGTCACTGATATTTATTTACATCTGGGCAGGTCCGCATCACCTACTTTACACTGCCCTGCCTGACTGGGCACAATCGCTTGGCACAGTATTTTCGGTCATGCTTATAGCACCTTCGTGGGGCGGTATGATAAACGGACTGTTAACGCTGCGCGGTGCATGGGATAAGGTCCGTGAAGATCCAATTCTTAAATTCATGGTAGTGGCAGTAACTGCATATGGTATGGCAACATTCGAAGGCCCGATGCTTTCGCTGAAGAATGTTAATGCTATAGCACATTTCACTGACTGGATCGTAGCACACGTACACATTGGCGCTCTTGGCTGGAATGGTTTCTTATCATTCGGAATTTTATACTGGCTGATGCCGAGGCTTTACAAAACCAGCCTGTACTCAAAAAGACTTGCTAATTTCCATTTCTGGATTGGCACATTAGGAATTGTATTTTATGCGGTACCAATGTACTGGTCCGGCATAACACAGTCATTAATGTGGAAGCAGTTCACTCCGGAAGGAATACTGCAATATCCAAACTTCCTTGAAACCGTAACAAATCTTATTCCATTGTATGCAATTCGTTCTATCGGCGGAACAATGTACTTTGTAGGCGTAATAGTTGGAGTGTATAATCTGGTTAAAACAATGAAACAGGGTGTGCTTGAAGCCGATGAGCCTACAGAAGCACCGGCAAGAGCAGATTTCAGCCTGGAATCAGCCGGCGAAACGAAGCACAGGTGGCTTGAAAGGAAACCACTGCAATTTACTCTTGTGGCTGTTGTTTTGGTTCTTATAGGCGGATTGATCGAGATCATACCAACATTCCTCGTAAAATCAAACATACCTACAATATCAAGCGTTAAACCTTACACCCCGCTTGAGCTGCAGGGCAGAGATCTTTACATCAGGGAAGGCTGCAATAATTGCCACTCCCAGATGGTAAGGCCATTCCGCTCAGAAACTGAAAGATACGGCGAGTATTCAAAAGCCGGTGAATATGTTTATGAGCATCCATTCCTCTGGGGTTCAAAACGTACCGGGCCTGATCTGCACAGGGAAGGCAAGAAGTATCCCAATACCTGGCATTACCTGCATATGCAGGATCCGAGGCAGATATCCCCGGGTTCACTGATGCCCAATTATGCATGGATGCTTGATAATGACCTGGATATTTCGACTACTGAAGACAAGATCAACACTATGCGCAAGCTTGGCGTACCTTATCCTGAAGGATTTGAGAAGATCGCCAACGATGAACTGAACAAGCAGGCAATGGAAATTGCCGCGGACCTTCAGAAAAACGGCGCGCCTGCGGCTCCCGAAAAGGAGATAATTGCAATGATCGCCTACTTACAGAGACTTGGAACCGATATAAAAGGCGAAAAGACGGCCGATGTAAAGGAGGTTAAGTAAAATGTATAAACAGGTACTTGAAAATATTGCAGGTGTAGAAATATATCCGGTGATAACACTGATAATGTTCTTTGTTTTTTTCCTGCTTATCCTTGGCTGGATATTCACACTGAACAAAAATTATATTACAAGAATGGAAAACATTCCGCTTGATAACGAAAACAATACCAATGCAGGAGGTGTAAAATGAAAAATTTCCTGAAAAGAGGGGTTTTACCCGGAGCATTATTTCTGTTGAATGCGGCATTATATGCACAAACAACTCCGGGCAAGGATAGCGCAACAGATGAATATTCCAAACTCGCCGGTGCCATGGTGTTCCTGCTGGTTGCATTCCTGTTCGTTCTGTTCTTCATACTTTCTGCACCCAAATACAAATATTCATACGAAAGAAGACGCGAAAGATTCTCATTCCTCGCTAAGATCTCGAGCGTACTTAACCGCGGTGTTCCTATCGAAAGAGAGAAGGATATCATGCTTGAACATGATTTTGACGGTATCAAAGAGCTTGACAATACAATTCCGCCATGGTTTAACATTCTATTCTATGGTACGATAATTATTGCAGCAATTTACCTGATCGATTTTCATGTTCTTGGCTCGGGTAATGTTATGGTTGATGAGTATTTACAGGAAGTAAAGATAGCAAATGATAAGCGCGATGAATTGATTCGCACAGGCGCTTTTATAAACGAAAATAATGTAGTATTGCTTACCGATGCAGCAGAGCTGGATAAAGGCAAGCAGATATTTATGGCTAACTGTACCCCGTGCCACGGACCGGACGGCGGCGGAACTGTAGGTCCAAACCTGACGGATAAGAACTGGATACATGGCGGCGGTATTAAGAACGTATTTACGACGATCAAAAACGGTGTACCTGCAAAAGGTATGATATCCTGGCAGACATCTTTAACACCGAAACAGATGCAGCAGGTTGGCAGTTACGTGCTCAGTCTGCAGGGAACAAATCCTGCAAGCGGCAAAGCTCCTGAAGGTCCAGTATGGACTGAAGTTGATAAACCTGCAGGACAGGATTCGTTGAAGGTCACAGATTCTTCAAAAGTTAAGATCGATTCTACAAAAGTAAAAATAGATACTTCAAAGGTGAAAAAGGACACCCTAAAAGCTAAATAAATCAAGTTACCCTTCCCTGCTGCCATCCACTGCAGGGAAGGTTCTTTTTTTAGAGCAGCTATAGCTAAAAACTATAAACATGCAAAGTTCAAACACATTTGTTGAACACGACTCTTTCAGGGACCACTTAGGAATTATTACGGATGATGGGAAAAGAAAAGTAGTATATCCCAAAAAGCCGAGCGGAAAATTCTACAATGCCAGGACAATATTCAGCCTGGTGCTGCTTGCATTCCTGTTTGGTATGCCGCTTATTAAAGTAGATGGGCACCCGTTCATGATGCTGAATATTGTTGACCGGAAATTCATTATTTTCGGGCAGCTATTTGGTACTCATGACTTCTTTATTTTAGCCCTGAGCTTCATTACCCTGATAGTTTCGATCATACTGTTTACTGCAGTGTTCGGGAGGGTCTTCTGCGGATGGGCATGCCCTCAAACCGTATTCCTTGAAATGGTATTCAGAAAAATTGAGTTCTTCATTGAAGGCGACTATATAAGGCAGAAGAACCTCAATGCTGCACCATGGAGCGGTTCTAAAATATTCAAGAAGCTCACAAAGTGGACAATTTTTTTCGCACTTTCAGTTCTCATCGCTAATACTTTTTTAGCCTGGATCATTGGAACTGACGCCCTGTACAAAATAATTACTGAACCAATAGCTTTGCATAAAGGCGGATTCATAGCGATGATGCTGTTTTCCGGAGCTTTTTATTTTGTGTTTGCATGGTTCCGTGAGTATGCGTGTATTTATGTTTGTCCCTACGGCAGGCTTCAGGGAGTGCTTCTGGATAAAAACTCGACCGTTATAGCGTACGATTATGTAAGAGGCGAACCGCGCGGCAAGCTCAAAAGGGGCGAAACCAGAACAGATGGTGACTGCATTGACTGCAAAGAATGTATGGCAGTTTGCCCTACTGCGATCGATATCCGCAACGGTACGCAGCTTGAGTGTGTAAACTGCACGGCATGCATTGACGCATGTGATAATATAATGGTGAAGATCGATAAGCCCAAAGGGCTTATAAGGTTTGCATCTGAAAACAGCATAAAGAATCAGACAAAATTCAAAGTTACAGCAAGGGTGATCGCGTATTCAACAATACTGGTTATTCTGCTTACAGTGCTTACGGTGCTCGTCAGCATACGCAAGCCCATTGATGTAACTATACTTCGCGCACCGGGAATGATATTCCAGGAGCAGCCTGATAACAAGATCAGCAATCTTTACACAATGAAGCTGACAAACAAGACTTTTCATGAAGAGCCTATAACGCTAAAGCTTGAGAATATCGAAGGCGAGCTAAAAATTATCGGGAACGATATTGTGCTTCCGTCAGGTGATGTTTCTGAAACCAAATTCCTTGTCCTGCTTTCAAAGGACCAGATGAAGTCGATGAACATTCCGCTGGAAATAGGAGTGTACAAGAACAGTACAAAATTTGAAACGGCCAGGATCAACTTCCTGGGCCCGATTCAGCAAAAACAATAAAAGGAAATTATTATGAGCTGGGGAAAAGGTATTATTATAGTATTTATCCTGTTTGTCGGCGGGATTGGGGTTATGGTCTATAAATCCATGTCCAAAAACGTCGATCTAGTAGCTTCGAACTATTATGAAAATGAGCTGAAATTCCAGGAACAGATAAATAAGATAAACAACTCAAATTCATTGAAAGAACCGCTCAAACTGGAGATCACTGAGGGCGGAATATACCTGCAATATCCGAAGGAAGCTGCAGACGTAACAGGCGAAATAGCTTTCTACCGTCCCTCGGATGCCAAGGGCGACTTTAAAGTGCCAATAAAGCCTGAAGGTGACGGCAAACAGTTCGTAAGTACTGTAAGCCTGAAAAAAGGTATGTGGAAAGTCCAGGTAAACTGGAAAAGCGCCGGCAAGGATTATTTTAATGAAGAAAAAGTGATGATACAGTAGAAATGAGTCAAAAGGGAAAAGGGAAAAGGGAAAAGGCAAAAGGAATAAGAAAGAGAAAAGCAAATATTGACTTCGGATATTGTTAAGAAACAATTAATGCAATTAATTAAGAAACAATAAATGGAATTATTAACGGGGTTTTTGGTTGGGCTGCTGGGGAGCTTTCACTGCATAGGAATGTGCGGGCCGATAGCGCTTGCACTTCCCAGAAGTAATTCTATGCTTCTATCGCGCTCGCTCTACAATATCGGAAGAGTAATCACTTATTCACTTCTGGGGCTGCTGTTTGGCCTGCTCGGCTCCAGGCTGGAAATGTTCGGGCTGCAGAGGATCATTTCCATATCACTTGGTGTACTGATTCTTCTGACAGTTTTAACACCTGCCTCCTACCGTTTAAAGCTATCAAGTATGCTGGGATTATACAAGCTGGTTGGAATTCTGAAAGTTTACTTTGGTAAGATGTTTAAACAGCATTCAATGGCCTCCATGCTGATGATTGGTGTATTAAACGGCCTTCTACCCTGCGGCTTCGTTTATATTGGTGTTACAGGCGCAATAGCTCTTGGTGACGCGGTTAACGGGATGTTATTCATGGCAATGTTCGGATTAGGCACTATTCCGGTTATGTTTGGTACATCACTTATCGGGGGAGCCATCAACCTGAGCCTTCGGCAAAAGCTGACCAAGCTTTTGCCGGCATTTTCGCTTATGCTGGCTATTATTTTTATTTTGAGGGGATTGAATTTAGGGATTCCTTATGTAAGCCCTAAGCTGGAACATAAGCACTCTACATCACAGGATGTGATCTGCCACTAATTATTGCCAGTGCCTTTGGATCGATCTATATACGATTCAATATCGATTACAGCAAAGCCATTCTTTTTTACATCATTCTTATCTTTATATATAAACAACCTGCTTCCGGAAGCCGCTATCAGCCTTCCGTAATTATCTATATCAGCCCAGGTAATGTTTTCTTCCGGCAGCAGAAATTCATCACCGCATAATATTTTGTAATCATGCATTGAGTATTCGCCCTCTTTGATCCAGTTCTTTCTTACCGATTTGGATATGCTGAAGTGTTTGCTGTCTTTTTTCCAGCCGGTTGCGAAACCCTGCTTATTCTTTTCTGTTACGCTCCACCCGATGCCGGGTGAATCCCAGCCGCCGATGCTATACTTCGAATCGAAACTAATATCATAATTTCCAAATTTCTTAAGGCTTCCGGGCGAAAGGGTATTTTCAAAATTGGAATAAACTCCCGCGGCAATATAGATATTCTTGTCATCTATGAAATATCCACCCCCGCTGTAAGTATCATTGTGTGCAAGCAGGTAAAGAGCAGTAATTTTTGGAGGTTCACATATCGCAGTCCACGTATAGTAGTTCTTTTCATACCCTTTCCTTCCTCCTCCTATGGCGAAATAAATGAAATACCTGCTGTCAGGTGAAAAGGACGAGCGGTTCGGGTACATCTTGCCGATGAATTTTGATCCAACGGTCAGCTTGTCCTTTCGGTTCTTATAGCTGAAATGAACCAGGTAAGTAACTTTATTTGATCTGCGGTACAGAAAAACGGCTGAAAAGTCTTTTTCAGCCATAAATCCTCTTAATTTGGGTGTATTTTTCAAAACTTTCTCACAAATCTACCTGCTGTAATCGTTATTTCCAAGCCTGCTCTCATAGCGTTTTATCAGCTCAATATTTTTCTTCTCAACATCGCTCAGCATATCATCAACATTATCATACCTGGGCACATACCATTTTTCATACATAAAATAATTGCGCATTTCTTCGGTCTTAAATTTGTAACCGTGCCGGGCAAAAATCTCGTTCCGCATAATTTTAAGCTCCCAGCCTGTCAAGTTGCTCACATCATCGCTTGTAAGATAGCGTTCAGAAGCCTGCGGGTAAATGCTGGAGTTTCCTGCGGAGGAGTTCCCTTCATTATTTACAGAGCCCTGGGAGTTCTTCTGCATATCAAGCTCTTTTTCTTTTAGCTGAAGCTCTTTTTCCTTCAGGTCAAGCTCTTTTTTCTTAAGCTCATCGCTTGTGGAATTATTATCTGTTCCCTTGGTGCAAATTGCGGCTGTAAATGCCAACGCAAGAAACGGAATGAGTAGTAGTTTTTTCATATTAGTTATATTTTTAGGACAAAAGCCCTTTGTAAACATTTTATTCGATTTTAGTCAAAATGATCTTCTGAAATACTTGCTCCGCATTTTTGAGTTCGGGTTTTTTTGTCATTATATCTTTGACATTTGAGCTTTGACATTTGACATTAATCATCTATCTTCCGTATTCATCATAGTATTTTTCGGCATGTTCTTCATAACGTTTGATCAGTTCGATATTCTTTTTCTCCAGCTCGGTCAGCTCATTCCTTACATCCGTAGAAACCGGCATATACCATGGGACGAACTGGTCAAAGATAAATCTCACCCGGCGGGTTTTGAATGAATATCCATGCCGCGCATAAATGGCATTCCTTATTATTTCAAGGTCACCTTTGTACAGATTCTGCAGATCCTCTTTTTTAAGCTCCGTGGTTGAACCATTATATTTGGTTACTTCGGCTGTCAGTGATTCAATCCTGTCCGGAAATTTCGGATTTGTGCCGTAGAGCTCAGCCCACTGAACATTCTCAGGCAATTGATTCTGTGGATCATATGCGAAATCTTTTTTGTACAGGTTATACTTTCTTTCTGTAACATCCAGCTTCTTATCATTTGAAACCCAGGTGCCTTCCATATAAATCTCGTTGGTTTGAGCCGGATCAATCTTTACAGTGAAACTGAACTTCCCGTCATATTTATCATCGCCGGGTTCGGTTACTTCAGCTTTATAACTATCGCCTGCTTTGGTGAACTTGCCTTTAAATGGCCTGTTATTGCCTGCTACAACGCTTCTGCCGTACATCATGTCACCCGCCAGAGAATCAATAAAAACAGTTATACGGTTCTCGTAAACGTAGTCTTTGCTTTTATCATAAACCGAAGCAGTAAAAGCACCCGTGTATGCGCCCAAAACGGGAAGCTTGGTTTTGGTTTCAACTTTATTTTCTCCGCTGCTGTTTTTCTGCTGTTCGGTTGTATTGCCTGAGTTTGTGCTGCCTGTCTGATTTGTTTGCTGTTCCGGTTTCTTACCGCAGGCAAAAACGAGAATCACCAGAAGGAAAAATAGAACACTGTTTAATAATTTCAGCATGGTTTATTTTTTTAGTTTAATAATTTTTCTGATAATCAGCTCTGCAATGACCAAGTTAGGTATCCACCCAAGCCATGCAACAAGCTGGTAAACATCCATCGGGCGCGGATGGAACATCAGGACAAGAACATATTTCCATGCCCTCAAAGTAATTGCTGAAAGAGTTAACGCAAATGAACGTATCAAGTATTCCCTGTGTGCTTTTATATCATTCTTGCCGGCTTTTACCAATGCAATAGCTGTAAAAGAGATCCACAAAACAGCAAGAATGCAAAATGATATCTGCGATATCAAACCTCCGTTGGCATAGAGTCCCATATAAAGCCCGCCGGGGCCGGCCAGCAGGATCACAGTTACAGCATAAACCCAGCCGGTATATTTGTGTACGGCCGGAAATCTCTTTCTTATGAATGAACTGAATTGAGTAAGCCCTGCAGGAAGAACCAGCATCGCAGTATAAACATGCGTAAAGAAAGCGATCTTATAAAACGGAATATCTATGACGTCCTGCTTGATCCTTAGAAAAGCCACATCAGTATTGTAGGGAATATACTGCAATGTAATTTCAGCAAGCAGGTACGAAAAGAACAGGTAAACTGCGATCAATGTTATATTGATCATTCCCCTTCTGCCTTTAAATATCTCAAGGCTGATCTTAGGAAACGGCTTAGACTCCCCGGAATGAATTGAACTATCCAAATAAAGAAAAATTTATGATCTAATTCACTAATATAATACAAATTTTAGCTCATCTCAAAACATATAAACAGCATTTTGCTTAACGCAACGCTCAATTTGGCGAAAAATCCAAACTACGATAAAAATCATATATTGTTTTGACCATAATCATATTAAGATATATCAACGACTGCTATCTTTGTAACGGTACTTATTGAGGGCTGCTCCTCGGTAAGGATGGATGAAGGTGGCATTGAGCCATTCAAAAGCGAGGCGGTTAACTCTGCCTTGCTTTTTTTATGCCCATTTGGAGATAAAAATGCCGCATTCAATATGCGGCATTTTTTGCGACACGAATTTCCCACAACTCGCGTAAAACGGAGTTTTTCCGCCGGTTCGGCCTTTTTCAATTACCCCCTGCTTCTTTAATCACTCATTTCAGCCTGAAGATAAACGGTACAGAAACCCATACTTTTACCGGCTTGCCGTTTTGAAGACCGGGGGTAAACTCAAGCTGCATTGACTTAGAGCTTACCTCATCTCTGAATACATCCGGGCCGTTAATGCTTCCAACTTTGATCACATGGCCATCAGGTCCAACGAGAACTTTTACAGTCACCCTGCCTTCTATTTGGGCCTCTATAGCCATAGGAGGATATGTCATTGATGCTCTCACCTGTTCAAGATTTACCACTTCCGGAGCTTTTTCAACTTCGAATGACTGGTAAACTGTTTTTTCTCTTTCCTCAACATTCGTTTCCTTCTTTACTATCTTATCTTCAATCTTCTTATCCTCTATCTTAACCGGACCCGAAAAGGTAAATTTGCCGGTATCTCCAACATTTGAAACCGGTGTTTTTATCTCTTCGAGCTGCTGCTGGGTTTTTATGGTCTGAACATCTGCTCTTTCTTTGGCAACAGGTTCCGGTGTAAGGGCTTCAAGGTCTTTTGCCGGAGTTGTAAGCTCTTCAACTTTCGGCGGCGGCATTTCTTCTTCATCCAAAGCAGATGGCGGCGGCTCCAGGTCAGTCATAGAGACATTAATTATCCTTTGCTGGATATTCTTGGACTCCTGCTCTTTAACATAATTTGAATAATAATACGCACCGCCGTAGGCGGCCAAAATAGTGATGTGAAGGATTATTGCGTAGATAAGTCCTTTCTTCAGGTTTTTTCTGTAGGGGATCTTAAGCTCATCAGTAAAACTTGAAGGAAGACTCTCCAAAGCTATTATTGCTCCCATGATGCCCTCCTGTTAATTATTAATTGTGTTAGCTGCAAAAAACAAAAAAACAGTCCCTGCTTACAGAGACTGTTCAAACTTGATTCTCCAAAGTATATAAGGCAGACTTCTGTACAACCTTTTCATTTTACTTTGAAATTTAATAACTGCTGATAGCAGCTTTGATATTTATCAGTTAAGCCTGTACGAAAAAGCTCTCCTTAAGTTTAATTGTCATTTCATTGATCTTTTCCTGCGGCAGCTTATTATTAACCTCGGTCAAAAGCAGCTCATACTTTTTATGCGAATTCCGCTTAAGCAGGTCCGCAAGCGAGATCATTTCCGCCTGCAGCATATCTTTTTCTTTACGGATCTCATCGCTTCCGTTGAACATACTTTTTATAGATTCAAGTACTGATATAATGTGCGCATTCTCATCTCTCAGCAGCTTAACTATTTCCGGCGCAGGGATCAGCTTTTCTATCTCCGGAAACAATATCTGCTCTTCATTCCTGAATATCCATGAAAGCTGGTCATAATATTCATTGACTGATTCATTTATAGACCTGATCACATGGGTATTAATTCCTTCTTTTTCAATATCCCAATACAGTTCATCCAGGGCACCGGCCATTTGGTACATTCTCTTAAGTTCTTCTTCAAAGAAGTTGGAATGTGTTCCCGGCACTTTGCCGTTATGTTTGAGGGGTTCGTTTTTTTTCATGTCAGTTCAAGCTAATTTTGGTGATGTAAACAGGATCAATCTTAATTTTCACCATTTGGCTTCCGTGCGTTTCATTTTCTTCATTCGTTATACAGCACGAAACCGGGCAAACAACATTACA
>WBZT01002819.1_pt1 | contig 11783 bp, 10 predicted proteins | sample 5204241 | NCBI WGS metagenome assembly WBZT01 (sample SAMN12344358, study PRJNA552823) | activated sludge metagenome | biome: Activated sludge suspended growth; feature: Nitrification reactor; material: Wastewater; isolation source: activated sludge from nitrification reactor of wastewater...
GCGAAGGCATTGTCTCGCGGGCGGTGCAAAGCCTCGGCATCCGGCTTGCCGATCCCGAGCAATCCATCGGCAGCCTCTCCGGAGGGAATCAGCAGAAGGTCGTCGTCGGGAAATGGATGGAACGCCCGCCGCGCATTCTCATCCTCGACGAACCGACGCGCGGCGTGGATGTCGGCGCGCGCGAGGAGATGTTTGCCCTCATTCACCGGCTGGTGGAGCAGGGAATGGCGGTTATTCTGATTTCCTCCGATTTGCCAGAGGTGATGAACCTCTCGCACCGTCTCGCGCTGTATCGTGATGGCCGCATCGTGCGGGAAGTGGCCGCGCACGAAATCACGCCGGAAGAAGTCATGGCCGAACTTACCCGCAACTGAGATGACAAAATCACTCCGCCAAGTCCTGCCGTTGCTGGTGGCGATTATGGTCCTGCTGGGGCTGTTCCGCATCTGGGTGCCGCAGTTTCTCGGGCTGGAGAACCTGCTCGACCTCGCGCAGCAGGTTTCCGTGAACGCCATCCTCGCCTTCGGCATGACGTTGGTGATTCTCATCGGCGGGATTGACCTCTCCGTGGGCGCGGTGGTGGCGTTGACCGGCACGGTGGCGGTGGCCATGCTGGCGCGCAGTGGATTGGCGGCGGCGTTGTTCGCCGGCTTGGGTGTGGCGGCGAGCTTTGGCGCTCTCAACGGAATATGTGCCGCGCGCACGCGCATGCCGCCCTTCATCATCACCCTCGCCACCATGCTGATCGCGCGCGGCCTGGCGCTGCGCTTCAACGAGGGCCGGCCCCTCGCCATCCCGGACACGGAGAGGACCTTCCTTGCGCTCGGCAACGCGCGGCTTTTTGGTTTCCTGCCCGTACCGGTGCTGCTGATGCTCGGAGCCTTTACGTTGACCGCTGTGCTGTTGCATCGTACGCGCTTTGGACAACATCTCTACGCCATCGGCGGCAATCGCGAGGCCGCGCGTTTCACCGGCATCCCGCTTGTGCGCAACGAAGTCTCCGTCCACGTCATTTGCTCCGTGCTCGCCGGCATGGCGGGGGTGATCCATGCCTCGCAGCTTTACTCCGCCGAGCCGGCGTCGGGGCAAGGGTTCGAACTGAACGCCATTGCCGCGGTGGTTGTGGGCGGCACAAGTTTCACCGGCGGCATCGGTACGATGCGCGGCACGATTATTGGCGCGATCATCATCGGCATCCTCGACAAGGGACTGAATCAGGCCGGCGTCCATTTCTCATTGCAGTACATCGTCAAAGGCCTGGTGATTCTGGCGGCGGTGTATCTGGACGTGCGGCGGAGAAAATAAAGGAAGAGCCAGCCTCCCCCCCCATCGCCCTCGACTCGATGAGATTTCAGGGTGAACCGGCGTGGAATTGGATGGTGGAGCCGAGGAGATTCGAACTCCTGACCCCCACAATGCCATTGTGGGGAAATGGGGCGAGTTTCCTCGAAAACCGTGAAGGCAAGAGTCCGTTTCCCACCGTTTCCCAAATCGGAGCTGACGCTATCGGAGATTGAACAACACCTTCTGCATGCTGCAAACCGTGTCCTCGGTTGCTGTTTGGCACTAGGCGAATCCAAGCTGGTATTTCCACAACAGGGCAGGACGGTTCGACGTGCGTCCATCTGGCCAGCGTGGCTGGCCTGGTCAACGTTTGCTCTGGTTGTGCTTTCCACCTGCCACGGACACGAGCACCAGCACCAGCGGATACGGCACCGCGCAGCCGACGAAGATCGCCGCGAATCCGAGCGCATCCGCGACGCGACCGGGGTAGAGTTGCGGGCGATGCGCCGCCGGGTCCGCCAACGATCACGGCGATGTTATGCTGGCTCTTCGAGATAAGTGTTGAGGGTTTGTTCATGGGTGATTTCCGGTGCCGTTCTGCACGAGAATGGTCCATCGTTCGGGGCCGATGGGCCTGGCCAAGGCGTCACCGGCGTTCAACTGGCTGCCACATGTGCGGGGGAAGCGGAGTGGTTCCTGGTTTGACCGGGGGAAGATGCGGTAGGGCGGGGCTGTATCGAGCGCAAATTGCCAGCGGCCCGCGTCAGTCATGTGCTGCCAGTCCGCGGGCTGCCGCATCCATGCCGCGCACGTCGAGTTCGACCGGCGAAGGTTGGCGTGGAATTGCCGGTAACGTGCAGGACGGCGATGCAGGGGGCACGCTGACGAAGCCGTCGTTGCACAGGTGGGTGCTGACGGTGCCGAAGCCGGACAGGATGCCGCTGTTGAGATCAAGCGTCTGGCCGCCGCCGGCCCAGGCACGGTTCAAAGCCGGCGTCAGTTCCGCGTTCTGCCGGCGCAGACTGGCCACCAACCCGACCGGGTCGGCGTCCACACAACGCCCCGCCCATGGCCGTCAAGAACCTGCGAATCAAGGCGGGAAACAACCTCGCGCGCCAGTTGGCTGACTGTCCGCGCGATTTCGCGGCCGGAAGCCTGGAAAGGATTGAAAGCTCCTTGACTTAAGTCAAAGCCAGACTGATGAACTGATTCAACATCGCTTCGAGCGATGCTACTTCGCTACGGCGAAGATTTCATCGCGAACTGACAGCATCAAAATGAAGCAGGGAGGTCATCATGTTGCACGTTGAACACCTTTTCATTTCGCCTGATCACAACTTTTTCGGCCATCATGGCCAGCCAGCGGAAGAACATCCCATCGTTGCGATGGAGCAAGTCGACTGCGTGGCAGGGCGCAGAATTCGCGGCGATCGCTTTTTTGATTTCAAAGAGAACTACCAGGGACTACCTGGGTCAGATTTCGTTCTTCGCGACGGAAGTATGGGAAGACTTGCGCCACGAATTGAGTCTGCTGAACGCCCAGCCACCAGCCATCCGGCGCAATGCTCTCGTGCGCGGCGCGGATTTGACTGGGTTGATCGGAAAACAGTTCGAAGTTCAGGGCAGGCGCCTCGCGGACGTGGAAGAAAGCAAACCGTGTCATTGGATGAACCAGGCGCTTGGTGCGGGCGCGGAGGACTGGCGGCGTGGTCGCGATGGATTGCGCTGTTGCATTCCGTGCGACGGAAAGTTGAACTGCGAAGCCTGACCTGGAATTGGGCGCCGTCATGCTGCCAGCGGGGGGGGAATCCCAAGGCATGGGTTGCGGCAAGGCGTGGGTGGGATTCGGCAGCAAGCCATTGGTGGAACTCGCGGTGGGGTAATGCGCGCCGGGTTGCCGCAGTTCATCCCAGGCGCTATCATGCGTTCGCGTTCGGCGCGAACACCGAACTGCAACCCGCGACCGCCGGGGGACTCGGGGCCACGGAGCATTCCCCCAGGCGCTATCACCAGCAAGACTGGGGTGTGGTGAGAGTCACTCCACCGCTCAGCCTGGCTAGTGAGAACTGAATGAAACCATGGAATCGGAACAGGTAGCCTTTGCCGCTACGCGCTGGAGCACGGTGCTCAACGCCGGCTCGGGGGACTCGCCCGAGGCCCGCGCCGCCTTGGAGCGGCTCTGCTCCGTGTATTGGTTTCCCATCTACGCGAACATCCGTCGCCGCGGTCACAAACCCGAGGACGCCAGCGATCTTGTGCAGGAGTTCTTTGCCAGCCTGCTGCGGCGCAATTCCCTGGCGAACCTCAGCCCGGAGAAAGGGCGCTTCCGCTCGTTCCTGCTCACCGCGCTGGGCTACTTCCTGATTGACCACGCGAAGCATCGCTCCGCCGCCCGCCGGGGCGGTGGGCAACCGACGATCGAACTCGACGCGCTCGCCGCCGAAGAACGCTACGCCCTCGAACCCGCCACGGAGGAAACGCCGGACAAAGCGTTTGATCGCCGCTGGGTCGCGGCCTTGATGGAGCGGGCGATTAACCGTCTGGAACAGGAACACACTGCGGACGGAAAGGCGGAGCAGTTCGCCCGGTTGCGGCCGTTTCTGGGGCGCGAGCCCGAGCCGGGCGAATACGAAAGCCTCGCTACACCTTTGAACGTCACGCCCAACGCCATCGCCTCCGCCGTGCGGCGACTGCGGCTGCGTTTGCGCGAAATCTCATTGGCAGAAGCCGCGGATACGGTCGCCTCACCCGCCGACGCCGAGGCTGAACTTCAGGCGCTACTGAGGTGAAACCGATTTTCCGCCATCGTCGGCTGGGAATTCCGATTCTCACAGATGACTGGATGCAACCGAACTTTTTTCATTACCCCGTAAGCGCCGCCATGATGGAATTTCAGGCGAAAGGCGCGGCGCTCTGCCGAGCCGCCGCTACGACTGATTGGTTTTGTAGGACGCCCAACATTGATTGAATTTCATGACCTCCGCCGCTTGTCCCCGCTGCGGCGCGCCACTTTCAAGCGCGACCGGTGGGGTGTGCCCATTGTGCGCCGGGCGACTGGCCTTGGACAGCGCGGACGCCCCGGATCAGGAAGACGCGCCGAAGCGAGGCGCGCGGCTGGGCGATTACGAACTGCTGGACGAACTCGGCCGCGGCGCGATGGGCGTCGTTTATCGCGCCCGGCAATTCAGCCTTAAGCGGGTCGTCGCCCTCAAAGTCGTCCAAAGCGGCCAGTTCGCGTCGGAGGCCGAACGCAAGCGGTTTGTTGCCGAGGCCGAGCTCGCCGCCACGCTGGACCATCCGAACATCGTGCCGGTTTACGAAGTCGGCACGGCGGAAGGCCGGCCCCTCTGCGCAATGAAACTCATCGAGGGCCGCAGCCTGGCGGCGATGTTGGGCGAAGGCTTTTGCTCGCGTCGCCAGTGCGAAGCCCACTGTCCGCCGCCCCGACTGCTGCCCGGGGCGCGGGGCTGCTGCGTCACGGCGGCGGCGCTCATCGCCAAAGTCGCCCGCGCCGTCCATCACGCCCACCAACGCAGCGTCATTCATCGCGACCTCAAGCCCGCCAACATCCTCGTGGACGCTGCGGGTGAGCCGCACATCACCGACTTCGGCCTGGCGCGGCGACTGGGCACGGACAGTTCGCTCACGCTCACCGGATCACCGCTCGGCACGCCCGCCTACATGTCGCCTGAACAAGCGCGCGGCGAAAAAACCGTGACCACCGCGAGCGACATCTGGTCGCTGGGCGTGATGCTCTACGAACTGCTCGCCGGCCACCCGCCGTTCGAGGCGGAGAATGTGCCGGCGCTGTTGCGGAAGATTGTGGAGGAAGAACCGGGGCGATTTACGAATTACGAATCAAGATTTGCGACCGAATCCCCAGCCCCGCGCTCCCATCGTAAATCCGAAATCGTAAATCAGATTGATCCCGATTTCGCCACCATTTGCCTCAAATGCCTGGAGAAAGAGCCGACCCGCCGCTACGCCTCCGGCGCTGAACTCGCGGACGATCTTGAACGCTGGCAGCGCAACGAACCGATCCTCGCCCGCCGCGCGACCGGCTGGGAGCGCGCCCTGAAGTGGACGGCGCGCCACCCGCGCCAGGCGGCGATGCTCCTGGCTCTGCTGGCGGTCTTTCTGGCGGGCGTGACCGGCGTTTTCTGGCAAGGGCGACGGGCTGAACTGCGGGCGGAGGAAAGCCGCGATCGTCTGCTGCGCCTGCACGTTCTGAGCGCCGGTCGCCAGCTCGAAGCTGGCGATCCGCTGGCCGCTTTGCCGTGGCTGGCAGCGGCGCTCGACGGGGAAGCGCCTGACTCGAAGCGGCGGGAAACCTACCGTGCCGCGCTCGCCAACACGCTGCGGCGCTCGCCCATGCCCGAACAAATCTGGTGGCTGCCCGACCACAATTGCAGCCTCGCCCTCGCCCCCAACGACGAACGATTGCTCGCCTCGGGTCCGGATTCGGAACCGGCCCGCTTGTTGAACGTCGTTGACGGCAGTACTGCCACAGTGGCGTTCTCACGCGGCGGCTCCATGGCCTTCAGCCGCGACGGTTCGCGATTCGCGCTCGGTGGTGAAGGCCAGGCGAGGTTGTTTTCGGCGGCGACGGCCGCTGCGGTTTCGCCTCCGCTGATTCACACGGGCTGGGTGACGCAAGTGGCATTCAGCCCGGACAACCGGTGGCTGGCGACGCGCGCCGAGCACACCGGCGTCAGGCTTTGGAACGCAACCAATGGCGCGGCGATGGGTCCGGAATTCGCCCACCCGCAGCCCGCTTGGGTTGCGTTCAGCCCGGACGGCCGGCACCTGGCGACGACGGGACAGGATGGTTGGGTGCGGTTGTGGGAAACTTCCTCTGGCCGCCTGGTCGCAACCAATGAACTCGGCTCGCCGTGGCAATGCGAATTCAGCCCCGACGGCCAGTGGCTCCTGGTGGGCCGGCGCAGTGGCCGCGACGCCTGGTTGTTGAATGCCGCGACACTCCAGCGCTCCGGCCCGCGCCTGACGCACTTGGATTACGTCGAGCACGTCGCGTTCAGTCCCGATTCGCGCTCGGTCGCGACGGGCAGCACGGATGGCCGGGCGCGAGTGTGGTCCGTGCCGGATGGCCGGGCGCTGTTCGCGGCCCTTGAATTGGAAAGCGAAGTCACCGCGTTGCGTTTCAGCCCGGACGGCAGCGTAATCGCCGTTGGGTGCAAAGATGGCCGGGCCCGGACTTGGGACGCTCGAACCGGAAAACCAGCCGGGCCCTGGCTGCGCCACGCGGCGGCCGTGCGCGGTTTGGCGTTCCTGACGGACAATCAACGGCTGGCCATCGCCAGCGCGGATGGCACGGTGCGCGTTTGGCGATTGAAGCCGCCGCCGCCCACGCCGCGCATGCTGCGCGACCGGGCGGAGGACGTCTGGACGGCAAACTTCCAGGCCGGCGTCGCACGGCTGACCGTTTGCGGTCCACGCAGTGCCCGCGTGTACAACCCCGGGTCAGGAGAGCCGCTGACACCACCGCTCATGCATGACGACAAAGTGGATTGGTGCATGTTGAACGCGAACGGTTCCACCTTGCTCACCCACGGCCGTGACCAGCGCGTTCGATTGTGGTCCGTTCCCGCCGGCCAGTTGCTGCGGACTTGGGAACTGGGCGATCACATCGTGGACTCGGCCTGGTTGGCGGGCGGCACGAGCTTTGTTTCGCTCACTTGGAAGGGAGAAGTCGCCGTGTGGAGCACGGCATCGAACGCACCGCTGTGGCAGTGGCGCGAAGTTTCGTTCGAGGGACGCCGGCTGGCGGCGTCGGCGGATGGCGCGTCGTTCGCGGCGGCGTTCAACCACCGCCGTCTCGGCCTGTGGCGTTCGGGCAGCGCCGAGCCGACGCGCATCGAAACTTGTCTGGAGGAAGTGCGGGTCATCACGTTCAGCCCGGACTCGGCATGCGTCGTCACCGGCGATGACAAGGGCGGCGTTCAGATCCGTCGGACGCGCGACGCTTCGTCGGTTGGGCGGATCGTGCGGCATGGCGAACGGATTCTGGACCTCGCCATCACGCCCGCTGGCCGGACGCTGGCGTCCCTGAGTGCCGACGGGCTGGTGCGCTTTTCGAGCGTGCCGGGAGGCGAACCTGCGGGCATCACCATTCGTCCGGCGGTGGGCGCGCGGCGTGTCGTTTGGAGTTCGGATGGCCGGCGGCTGCTCGTCCTGGGCGTGTGGCAGTCGCAAGTCTGGGACGCGCTGGCTGGCGCGCCGTTGACACCGCCACTTCAACAACCTCGTGAAATCGCCGGAGCGGATTTTGCCGCCGACGGCAACCATCTGCTGATCGTAACCGAGGATGCGCGACTGGTGACCGAACCGCTCGCCGCGCCGGATTGGCCGGATGAAGACTGGCAATTCTTGGCCCGCGCGGTTTCGAGCCAGGAAGTGGATGCCACGGCCAACGCCGTCCCGTGGTTCGGCCAGCCGAATGTCGCCACGTCTGCCGAGGCCGAGGCGCTCACGGCGCGCTGGCAACGGGTCCGCACAAGTTGGCAGACACTTCTGTCGCCCGCGCCGCAGCCCCGGTGATACTGTAGTTTCGGCAGGGGATGGTTCGGTTACCCGCAGAACACCCGACGGCGCCAAAGTTTTCCAAAAGATCTTCGCCATCGCCTCCGGCTTTCTTCGATTCCCTTAATGACGACCGAAATCACAACCAAACGAAGCCCATGAAAAGTATCTGTTCCCGCAAGGAAGCGCCGGCTGGGGCTGGCGCGCCCATCCACCCAACTCAAGCCAAAGGAGCGAGGCTGCGCTCGCGCATTCCGGTGCTCATGGCGGCGCTCTGCCTGCTCGCCACGGCGAGTGCTCCCGCAGTGACCATCGTCAACATCTCCATGCCCTCCGGGAGCATGGACGGCGGCTCTTGGCCGGGCGATTCGGGCGCTTATTCCGAAGCCCCGGGGCTGGCCGCCATCGGCATTGGCCGAATCGTGGACCCGGCATCCGCGTTCAAATTCAGCATGCATGACCACGGCTACCTCGCGCCGCACGTTCCCGACCCGTTACAATCGGTGGTCACATATCAGTTCGACACGGCGGCGGTGGTCACGGGCTTGGAATTGAACGTCCACGCCAACGGCATCAGCAAGGTCGAGGCGCTGGTGGGCGACACTTTGGGATCGCTGACCTCGCTTGGCATCTTCACCGGCAACCTCGGCGCGCCCTGGGGCTCGTCCATGTTCTCCGAACATGCCCTGAACTCTTTCAGTTGGGCCAACACCACGGCCGGACTCTACTTTCAGTTCATCGTCAGGGAGACAACGCTTTCGGACGGCTATGCGAATTACGCCGCGATTCCAACCTTCCACGAGCCACCGCCGCCGTCCCATGGGGTGCCGGACTCACTGGGTTTGCCGACGACCACCGCGACCTTGCTGGGGTTGCTGGCCTTGCGCCGGAGAATGGCCCACGTCGGTTGACCAACGTTGCCCTCGATAGCCAACAGTCAGGCGAAAGCCGCTGATTCCAGCAGTCCCAGGTGAGCAATCACTTGGGACTTCAAGTTCTTGTCCCTCCCGCCGGGCAGCCTTGCGTCGTGGAAGTTTTCGGGCTGCGCAAACGAGTGCCGCTTCGCCTCCCGACCGCGCCGCGAGCAAGGCCAGCCGGTTATTGACCTGAGTCAAGGCAACGCACCGGCTTTTAGGTAAAAGTCCATTTCAATCAGCTCCAACGGATCGCTCTGGCTTGATGGGCTCTTGAGAATATTGTCATGACCGCGAAATCACACCGCTTGAACACCCGGTTTGGCGCCGGGTCCGACAAGGAAAGCCAATCGGAGACGGATGACTCACCGCGCGGGCGGCTGGAGGTGTTGGTCGTGCAGCACGTCGCCTGCGAAACCCCCGGTCAATTGACCGCCGTGCTGCGGGACCACGGGCTCCGACTGCGCGTGGTTCGCCCCTTTCGAGGCGAAGCGGTGCCGGCGCGCCTGGGGAAATTCGCGGGACTGGTGATTCTCGGCGGCCCGATGGGCGTGCAGGACGAACGGCTCTTTCCTTTTCTCAAGACCGAACGCCGTTTGTTGGAAGACGCCTTGCGCCGGGAGCGACCAGTGCTGGGGATTTGCCTCGGCAGCCAGTTGCTTGCGTCGGTGCTGGGCGTGCCGGTCGTGCGGGGAGTGCGACCGGAAATCGGCTGGCATCAAGTCACTCTGGCGCGGGCGGCGGCGCGCGATGGATTGTGGGCGGGCTTGCCGGCGCGCTTTCAAGCGTTCCATTGGCACGGTGACGTCTTTGAGCTGCCGCGTGGCGGCGTGAACTTGGCGTGGTCCGGTCTGACGGACCAGCAGGCGTTTCGCTACGGCGAAAACGCCTATGGACTGTTGTTCCACCTGGAGGTGACGGCGACCATGATCCGCCGGATGACCCGGACCTTTCGCGCGGAACTGGATGCCGCCCGGCTGGACGCGGCGACGATTGCGCGGGGCGCGGCAACGCACCTGGCACCGCTGGCAGAACTGGGCCGCACGGTGTTCAGCCGCTGGGCGCACCAGGTCGCGGAGACTGGTTTTGCTTCGCCACCCGCGCTGGGCGGCGGCGCTCGGCTGGCTTATGCACGCTCCTGCCGCCGTGGGCGGCGGATCGAGTGACCAGGAAAGACCAAAGATGCGGCGTTCCCGCCCCGAACCGACTTGATCTCGTTTCTTCCCCGCGTTGAATCACTACCTCCAGTTCCGCCACAGCAGACCATGAAACCCCACGCCCAGTTCGTGCTCGCCGTCGCCGGGCTCCTCCTGGCGACCGCGCCCGTCCGTGCCGTCACCGTCTTCTTCGGCTTCTCCGCCACCAATGTCGTCGAAGGCAACGCCTTCAATGTCCCGGTCCGGCTGTCGGCCACGACCAATCGGGACGTCACCGTGAGCTACGCCCGCACGGGTGGCACGGCCAACAACAATCTCACCCTCGGCCAACAGGACTACATCTCGGCCATCGGCACGGTGACCATCAAGGCCAACACCCTCGGCACGAATTTCTTCGTGACCACCTTGCACCCCGCCGCGTTGGATGAGAATGACGAAACGATCATCCTTGCCCTCAGCGCGCCGGTCAACGCCACGCTGGGATCGCCGTCCACTTGCACGCTGACGTTGAACGATCATCCCAGCGACGGCCCGCCCACACTCAGTTGGAGCGGCAGCATCGGCGGCGCGGAATCCACCACCGCTCCGGCGGTCACGCTGTCCGCCAACTCGGGCAAGGCCGTCACCGTCTCCTACAGCGTCACCGGCGGCACGGCCACCGGCGGCGCGGATTACAGCGTTGGCGCGACCACGCTGAACATTCTGCCGGAGAGCGGCGGCACGAACATTCCGCTTACCATCATCAACGACACCTCGGACGAGGACAGCGAGACGATTGACTTCACGATGGTTTCCGCCGGGAACGCCAACCTCCCCGGCGTCAGTTCCCGCGACCGCACCTACACCATTAGCGACAACGACAATCCGCCCACGATTTCCTTTTCCGCCGCCGGCGGCAGCGGCGGCGAGAACGTCAACGGGAGCGTGAACCTCAACGTGAGTGTGCCCTCGGGCAAGACCATCTCCGGCGACCTCGCCGTCAGCGGCACCGCCAGGCCCGGCAATCCCAACCGCGATTTCACGCTCTCCCTCAGCACCTTCACCCTGCCACCCGGCGTGGCCGGCACCAACGTCACTCTCCAGGTCGTCAACGACTCACGCGACGAGCCGAATGAAACCGTCGTGTTGAATTTGCAGAGTGTCCTCAACGCCACCGAGACCGGTCCTTCAACATACACTTACACCATCAACGACAACGACGATCCGCCCGCCGTTGCGTTCGTGGACAATGCCGCCGGCGAGTCGGAAACCAACGCGCCCGTGGTCTTGGTCCAACTCTCGCAAACCTCCGACCTTGCGCCCGCAGTGGATTACGCCGTGATCGGCGGCACCGCGAGCAACGGCGTGGATTATGTGCTCGCCGCCGGCACGCTGGTCTTCGGCCCGACGAACGCCACGCTGCCGCTCCCGCTCACGTTGACCGACGACGGGTTGGCTGAACCCGGCGAAACCCTTTTGCTCCAGCTCTCCAACCCCACCAACTGCACCCTCGGCGCGCTCGCCACGAACCGGTTCACGATTCGCGACACCGGAGCGAACCTGCCCGCGCCGGTCTTGGCCATCACCCTTACGCCCACGAACACCGCGCTGATTACCTGGCCTTCCCACTTGACCGGTTTCAGCCTGCAAGAAAACACGAATCTGGCCACAACCAACTGGGGCGATCCTGCGGAAGCCGTCCACGACGACGGCACCAACAAGAGTATCCTCGTCAATCCGCCCACCGGCACCGGCTTCTATCGCCTGTTCAAACCCTGACCCCGGTCGGCGAAAGCCGGTTAACCTGCGGCGCACGTCACCGCGCGGGGCCGCGCCAGCCACTCCGTCACCAACACGCTCACCGCTGGCGTGAAAATTGGCGATGGCTGGAACTGGCCGGGCCGCAGCA
>WBZT01002820.1_pt1 | contig 11783 bp, 7 predicted proteins | sample 5204241 | NCBI WGS metagenome assembly WBZT01 (sample SAMN12344358, study PRJNA552823) | activated sludge metagenome | biome: Activated sludge suspended growth; feature: Nitrification reactor; material: Wastewater; isolation source: activated sludge from nitrification reactor of wastewater treatment...
CGGTGAGCCCTCCTGCCAAGGTCCTCTCCGCCGTGAAGACGATGGCGATCGGCCCCGGCCGCGCGTGCGCCGCCGACGGTGGAGGCACCGTTCGATGCTGGACCGCGAGGACGACGCCCGCGGTCGTGCCCGGGTCCACGTTCGTCTCGTTCGCGCTCGGCGCTCACCACGTGTGCCTCGTGGACAAAGACTCCAAGGTTCATTGCTTTGGTGAGAACGGCTTCGATCAGCTCGGCGACGGCAGCGGCGTCGACCGTGAGGAGCCGGTGGTGGCGAGCGGCCTCGCCGACGTCGTCTCGATCGCGGCGGAGGGAGATGCCACCTGCGCCATCACGAAGAAGCGCGAGGTCCATTGTTGGGGCGCGCTCCCGGAGCCGGGCCTGATGCCGACGCCGACGCGGGTGAAGGAGCTCGACGGAGCCGCCGAGATCCACGTCGGCTATCGGCGCGTGTGCGGTCGCTTCCGGGATGGATCGGGCCGAGAAGAAGCGCGCTGCGTCTCGTTCAGCGACGACTGAGGATTGGGGGACTCCTGCTGCCGGCCCGAAGTTCATTTCGCGGCCACTGCGTCGAGCGCTCGAATCGGCTACGGCGCGAGGGGCGCGGGCGGGCCGCTGGATAGAAGCCGCTCCTCGCAGACCTCGAGAGGGAGGAGCTCGCCCCCGATTTTGCAGAGGAGGCGCTCGCGCCGGCCTCGCGGCCCCAGCCGCGTCGCCCCTCCGTCTGGGTGAAACAGGAGGGCGCTCGCGCGACCCGTGGGGACGAACGCTCGCCGCAACGAGCCGTCCGAGAGCGAGAACACACGCACCACTTGGAGGCCGTCCGAGAGCGCGATGAGCGCCCCCGGCAGCATGGTCCAGGCGGTCGGGGTGGGCGCGACCAACAAGAGCGAGCGCTCGACGCCGCCGCTCGAGCCCGCGACGTCGACGACCGTCGGACTGTCACGGGTCTCCAGGCCTACTGGGAGCGGGCCGGGGGGAAGGGCCCCGGAGACCACCCGCACGTGGCTGTCTGCGATGAAGATGCGATTGTCGATGAAGCCGACCAATTGGCGATGTGCGGTCGGAAACTTGGCGATGACGTCTCTGTCGTTCACCGAGACCAATCGGACTTTGCCTTCGAAATCCGCGAGGGCATGAGCGCCATCGGGTGACAGCCGCGGTGTACCCGAGACCGGCACGTCGACGTCGCGCGTCGTCCACCCCGCCGGCCCGAGATCCGCCACTCTCAGCTTGCCTTCGCCAAAGACCAATCTCCCCGAGTCCGAGATCGCAAAGCCCTCCGGGACCTCGGTGGGCGCGCTCGGCGCTCCTCCGTCGACCCGCACCCTTACTTTGCCGCGGCCCGAGCCGGGCCGATCGCACGTAGCGACGCCGATCGCTCGACCGCCGCCCGAGATCCGAGCGAAGCACGGGGGCTCCGAGCCATCGGCGACGAGCCGACCGGTGGAGAGGTTCCATTGGGCGTATCCAACGTCGCCCGGAGCTTCGCTCGTCGCGAGGACGAAGGGGCCCCCGATTCGTACCTCTCCGGCCCGCGGCGGCAGGCTCTTGGAGGAGCCCTCGAGGTCGTCCTCGTACTCGAAGCGGGGACGATCTCCGACGCGCTCACCCGTGGCGATTCGATAGGTACCACCCCCGTCGCCGGTCGCGATCCCCACCGCGTCCTCCCCCACGAAGCGCACTTGGAGCTCCGCGGTCGGCGCCAGGTCGCCGACGTCGATATCGGCGACGCGCGCCCCGCCGACGACCTTGAATACCCCGAGGTGAGCGTGGCCCCCGATGGCCATACTGCCCTCTTCGGGCGCGCTCGCTTTGTCGACGTCGAGGACGGCGACGAGCTTGCCGTCTTTGCTCGTCGCCTCGGGGAAGATCCGCGTCAAATGGCCCATCGAGCCGAGGACGCGCTCGCGCCCGGGGGTGAGGGGAAGATGGACAATCACCGCTCGCCCGTCGACGGGCAGGCAGTGCGTCGTCTTGCCGGGCGGGGTGGGGACCGGAGGGACGACGCGCGTGCGGGCGAACTGGTCGAAGCAGACGTGCTTGTCGTCCTTGGTGAAGCCGAGGCCGGAGGACCGCGCGTAAGGGTCGCCGCCGAGGAGCTCGCCGTTCGTGGCGAGGGTGACGCGCTTCTGCGTCCTCAGATCGAGGACGACAGTCTCGTCGGTGGACCATCCGAGGCGGTTGCCCTCTGGGTCCATTCCGAAATTGGGTACCCAGGAGAAGGTGATACCGAATCCGTAGATATCCGCGCGCGCCAGGCGCTTCTTCGTATCGAGGTCGTAGACGTCCACGAAGACGGCGGGGGGGCCATTTCGTTTGGCGTCGGCGGACATCACCGCCAGCTTCCGCTGCTGAAAGAAGGCCTGCCCGGCGATGACGCCCTCGAAGGCCAGCGTCGTCTTCAAGGAAGGCAGCTCGAGCACTCGAACCTCCGTGTCGGTCGTCTCGAGCAAGGCTCGCGCTCCCTCGTCGGTGCTGAGATGTGAGCGTTCCATGAGCGGCGCGCCGGAGCGCCCGCGCTCGCGGAGGCCGCGGTCGAAGACGACAGTGGAGGTGTTGTTGGAGGCGACGATCCAATCGCCCAGCACCTCGAATCGGTCGAAGCGGGCGAGGCGACCGAGGGACTTGCCTTCATCATCGAACGCCTCGGCCGCCCCTCCGATCTCCAAGATGTTCACCCCCCGGCCGGAGAAGAGCACTTTGCCGACGGCGCGCAATGGAGCGAGGTCGCCGGCGCGAATGGGTTGCGAGAGGAGCGTCACCTCCTCGTGGGTCGGGACGAGCTTCGCAGGCGCGACTGTCCCCGCGCTCCCCACGACCTGGACGATCGCCGCGCGGTCGTGCGCGCTCGCCTCGTACGCGACGAGCGCTCTGTCGAATCGCAGGCGCGCGCCCGGTCCGTCGCCGAGGGCGGCCGCGGCGTATCCGGCGACGAGCGCCGCGCGGCCGTGCCACGGCTGGCGCGACCATATCTCGTCCGCGCGCGCGAGCGCTTCCCTCGGGGCGCCCTTTTCGAGCATCGCTTCGGCCCCGGCGGTGCCGACCAGCGGCGCCGCTCGCTCCGAGCTGGACGGCTCGGCCGGGACGCGCCGGGCGAGGCTCTGCTCCGGCTCCGAGGCGCGAGCGCCCTCGCCGAGAATTTCCGCGGCGAGCTCGCGGGCCTCGTCCAGCCGTCCCACGTCGAGCAGCGCCCCGAGCGCGTCCGCTCGCATGTCCTGCGCTCGCTTCGGACAGGCCTTCATCGCTGCCGTCGCCACCTTCGCGGCCCGATCGACACGGCCTTCGCGGCGCAGCGCCGCGACCGACGCAATGGCCCCGTCGAACGCGGCACACGAGTCCGCCGGCTCGGAACCGTGAGTGGCAGCGGGGGGAGCGCCTCCACAGGCGTCGAGCATGAGCGCGAGCAACGCCGCGCCGACGCTTCTCCTCGCGTTCATGGCGGGCATCGTGCCAGGCATCGAGCGTCGGATCACGACATTGTCCAACGACCGCGGAGCCGGCTTGCTTCCCTCGCGATGATGCGTGTGCGCGCGCGGACTCGACTCGACACGTTCGGGGTACCATGTCGGCGGTGCAATTGCAGATGCCCGGACCGGTTCGCCTCGCAGGGGTAGCCCTCTCGCTCCTGTCGTTCGGTTGCTCCGAGAACCCTCCCCGCGGCACGGGGAGCGCTCCCGCTCGGAGCGGGACCTCGTCTGCCCCTCCTCTCGTCCCCGATCCCGGCTGTGGCTCGGAGCGGGAGGACACACGCCATCGAGAGGTCGAGGTCGTCGACGCGACGCTGAAGCTCTCACTATCGAAGTTCGGCCCCGAAAGCAGCGTCGGCGCGATGGGAATCGCCGCGTGGGCCATCACGCCCACCACCGTGACGTCGTCGTGCCAGACCGTGGGCACCGCCGAGCCGCGCTCCGGCTTCTATCGAGGAGGCGGATTCCAGCAGACTTACTGCCAGTACACGATTGGAGGCCGGAAGGCCGCCGCCGACGAGGAGCTCGCGGCCGCTCTGGCTCCCATCGACTCGCCTCGAAAGGCGCTCGGGCTCGTGGCGTTGCGATACGTGGTCGCCTACGGACCGGAGCTCGCCTCTCCGAGGCCGGAGAAGAAGGTCAGGATGCCGAAGGAGCTCGCGGCAGGCAGCGTCGACGCCTTCGACGTCGATCGATTCGACGGCGGCTTCATCGTGAGGGTCCCCCGAGAGTCGAGCTGCCCGCGCTCCGTCATTCGCCGCGCCTATCGCGTGGCCACCGACGGGAGCGTCTGCGCCGCGAAGGAGCGGCCCGTCCTCCTCGACGTGGGGGACGGGCTCTGCTCCGATTGACGTCTTCGATCAGAACAGATCGAGGTCGGGGTCGACGTCCTCGGTGGCCGCGGCTTTTGCTATCGCGTCCGTCAGACCTGCGAAGATCGTCGAGTCCGGCTCACCATTGATGGCGATGCTGACGGTGATGCCGCTGACGTCGACGCCGCCGATCTTGGCGCCGGCCAGGTATCGCGCGACGTAGCCACGACCGCCGTCGGCGGCGCCGTCCTTCGCCACCTTCTTCTTTGCGGTATCGATCTTCCAACCGAGGGCGTAGCTCGTGCCGGGCTGTTTGGTTTCCATCAGATCGAGAGAGCTCGAGGTGAGGACGTCGGGGTGGCCAGAGAGGCGATCGGTGGCGAGCATGAGGCGGCCGAGATCCTCGGCGCAGGCGACCCACCCGCCGGCGGCGAGGCCAAGATCGTTCACGTCGGGGACCATTGGCTTCGAGTCATAGGTGCCGGCGTCGCGGTCGAAGCCATACGGGACCGCGTCGTGACCGTCGAGGTCCGTGTCGCGGCGGACGATTCGGCTGATGGTAGCGGGGGCGAGGATGTAGCTCTTCGCGAACTGTTCATAGGAGACGCCGGAGTGGAGCTTCACGAGGTACCCCACCATTCCGAAGCCGTGATTCGAATAGGACTGTCCAGTGCCCGGGGTGAAGAGGAGCTGGCGCGTCTGGAGCATGAACTGGTCGAGCTCCGCGTACGTCATGTCCTCGTCGGTCACCCCGTACATCAGCTTCGTCCCGCTCTCCGACGTCTCCGCGAACCCGGAGGAGTGGCTGAGGAGCTGGGCGAGGGTGATCGAGTTGTACTCCGCGTGAAAATCGTGGGAGACGCTGGCGCCGGGGGCCAGGTGCGTGTCGTAGGCGGCGATCGCGTCCCCGAGGTGCCCTGGCGAGCCGGCGCTCACCATTCCGTCCGAGTAATAGGCATAGACGAGCCCGGTGGAGGCGAAGTCCATCTCCACGATGTCGAACGTGCTGTGGTTGGGGTCGGGGACGAAGCTGGTCACGTCACCGGCGAGGTTCGTGGAGGTACCCTCGACGAATTTCCGCTTGGTGCGCGACCAGGCAAAGACGTGATCGTCGGACTGGCGGATCGCGATCCCCGCGATGTCGTCGTAGTCCCATCCGCTCGGGATCGAGAACGTGGTCGTGGACTCTGCTCCGAGATCGTTCGGGGTACCGATCGAGCGCTTGCCGTCGCGGTACCACGAGTAGACCTTCCCGGCGCTGTTGAACGCCACCCCGATGAGATCTTCGGGCTCCTCCCCCGGGGGCAACACGTAGTCGACCACGGTGTTGCCGAGATCCCCGGACCAGCCGACGCTGCGCTTTCGGTTGGCGTACCAGGCGAACACGTGATCGTCCGCGTCGATGGCGAGCCCCACGAGGGGCTGGAAGACGGCCTGTCCTTTGGTCATCGCCTCCTGCCAGCTCGGGACGGTGAGGAACCCGGACGGCCCGTACACTTTGTGGCTGAGGCCGAACGAGGGGGATCGCTCCCGCTCGCGGAGAGCCGCCATCGTGGTGATGAGCTTGCCGACGCTCCCGATTCGAGCCCGGTCGGTGGGCATGAGCGACTCCTGGGTGGCGACGTTCTTGTACCCGTAGGCGCGGCTCATGATGAGGTGGCCATTCTTCGTCACCGCCACCGTCATGCCGGCGATCGCCCCGTGGGTGTCGTCGGGATCGGGCGGAGACTCCGCGGTGCGGCGCTGGTCGAGCATGGTCTGGCGAATGACGGGGTCGACCGCGTCGGCGAGGGCGGGCGGGGCCACCCCCTTCTCCATGTCTTGCATCCACGTGTAGACCCGATCGCCCGCGCCGATCCCCATGTCGCGGACATGACCGGGCTTGCTTCCCTCCGGCATGTCGAACTGGGGGAGGTTTGCCGGATTCGCGTTGTACTGGGCGAGATTGGAGAGCGTGCCGTGACTCACCCGCCCGTCGCGGTACCAGGTATAGACGTGGTCATTGGCGGCGAGATCCACCCCGATGACGTCGCTCGCCTTTCGGGCGGGGGGCATCGTCACGGGGACGGCCCCTCCGTAATAGTCGACGTCGTGGCTCGTCCCTTCGCTCACGGCGAGCGTGTCGTCCGACTTGCGGAAGAAGTACCGAACGTGCGAGCTCGACGCGATGCCGACGCCGACGATGTCTTTGGCGGCGAAATTGGTGGCTCCGAGGCTGAACGGGGTGGGGGCCTCGTATTTGTCGGCGTCGGTGTCGTCGCCCACCGACCGGGTGCCGTCGGCGTACCAATAATAGACTTTGTGGCTCGTCTTATCGACGGCGACGCCGACGATATCGACCATGACCTTGCTCGGGGGAATGGCGAATGGAGTCCGCGCGGAGGCGCTCGATAGATTGGTGCTGGTCCCGGAGATCACCCCTTCTGGCGTCGTGGCGGCCAGCATCGCAGGAGCAACGCCCACGTCCTCTTCGTCGACGGGCGGAGGATCGCCGACGTCACAAGCGACGGACGCGAGCGCGATCGCAGCGAGAGGAAGGAACGAGAGCGAGGTGATTGAACGAACACGCCGGTTCATGAGCGGACCCTTTCAAGGACGAAGCAGGGGGCGAGCTTGCCCCTCTCTGCGCCCAAGAGCGCGCGCCGTGCCAGCGTCGAAGCTTTTCAAAATCGGCCGAGAACCGCGGCCGCGCGGGGTGCCCTGAGGCTCCGTCGCCTCTGCTCGCGGGGCTCGGCCGCCCCATGGCTCAGGCCGCTTGCGCGCCAGAGCACCGAACATAGCAGTGTGCTGAAAGAGGGCGGTCGTCAGGCCACGGGGTGGGCAGTTGCTGCTCTTTCACCCCCCCCCAGCCCCCCTCGCGTAGCGAGGGGGGAGTCAGCGTTCTGGGTTGTGCACAGCACCTTGACCCGGTTGCGCGCGGAGGAGAGAGACCCAAGGCGAGCTCGCTGCGACCGCTCACGCGGCGACCACCGTGCCCTCCGACGGATCTCCCCGCTCGCACAGCGAGGGGGCCGGGGGTGAATTGGCAGCCACTCCGGTGCCGAGAGGCATGACGCCGACTCTTTCAGCAGCCTGCTCAGGAGGCGCGCACGGCCAGCGAAGACGTGCTCGTCCCGAGGGCGCGGGCGACTGCCACCGCCGTTCGGAGCCCGCCAATCGCGGTGGCGAGGGCGCTCTGCCCCGGGAACACGGAGTCACCGACGAGGTAGAGGCCGGCTTGCACCTCGGACGGGCCGAGCTCCGAATAGGCGGCGATCGAAGCTCGCCGCGGCAGCCCCCCGACCGCGCCCGCCGGCCGGCCGACGAAGCGCGCGAACGTGCGCGGCGAAGCCGTCAGCGAGCGCTCGATCGTGGAGGACCACTCCGACGCGCGCGCGGAGATCGTGGCGCGCATGGTGTCCTGAATGCATCGAACATAGCGCCCTGCGTCCGCGGCGGCGCGCAGCTTCTCGAGCGGGACGTGGGTCGAGAAGGTCAGGGCGCGACGCCCGGCGGGGGCGCGATCCGTCTCGGCGGCGCTGCTCACCGAGCAGAAGACGTGATTCCCCTCCGCGAGGGGCGCCGCCGGATCGCCGACGAGCTGGAGGTGATGGGCTTCGCTTCGCTCCCCCTCCGGGGTCGACGCAATGGCGTAGATCATCGCCGCTCCCCACGCGTCCTCGACGGCGCGAGCCTTCTCTTGGAGCGACTCGACGTGGAGCTCCGGCGGCAAGAGCGAGAGGAGGGCCGCCGGAACGAGGTTCGCGACGACGGTCCGCGCGCGTATCTCGCCACGTCGGGTGGTCGCGATCCAGGTGCCGTCCCTCTCGCGGGTGAGCCCGCTCACCCGATTCGGCATGCGGACGTCGACGCCCTCTCTCGCCGCGCCGGCGAGGATCGCGCTCGCGAGCGCCCCGACCCCGCCCTGCACGTGGGCCGTCCCGCGGTAGTAATAGTCCATCGCCGCGAGCGCGAACGTGGCCTCTGCCTCTTCGGCCCGGCATTGAACGGTGATCTGGCACAGGGCATCCGCATAGAGACGGAGCGGAGCGAAGGTCGATAGTCCGAAGCTCTCGAGGAGGGCGCCGAGTGGCCTCCCCACGAGGGGCAGCAGGGCGGCATATCGGTGAGCGCGTCCGGTGTGCCGAAGCAGGCTGCGGATGGAGAGTGGCGGGAGCAGATCCGGATCGTCGAAGAGCGGCCAGAGCGTGGCCGCGACGACGCGCTGCTTCGCGAAGAAGGCGCGAAGGGCCGGCGCGGGCGCCCTCTCCATCGCACAGAATCGCTCGACGAGGGCGGCGCGGTCGCGCGGAATGGGGAGGGCGAGGCCGGGCGCGCGCAGCTCGACGAGTGGATCCATCCATTCGAGGCGCGCCTCGGGAGCGTAGCGCGCGAGCCAACGACCGAAGAGCTGATCGGGCCCGAGGCCGCTGACGAGGGTGGCCCCCGCGTCGAAGCGGGCCCCGTCCTTCGAGAACGTGCTGGCGCAGCCGCCGGGATAGCGGAGGCTCTCGCAGAGGCAGACGCGGGCGCCCCGCTCGGCGAGGGAGAGGGCCGCGGCGAGACCGCCGAACCCGGCCCCGATGACCAGGACGTCGAACGGAGCGGGGGCGGCCGTCACGCGCTCTCGGCGAGCTTCGACTCGAGGAGGGCGGTCGCGTCCAGCAGGTGCCCGGAGCGGCGCGCCTTCGTGGCCAGGTAGTTTCGATTGTGAGGGTTGGGGGGGATGGCGAGGGGGATGCGGTCGCGCACGACGATCCCCTCTCGCTCGAGCTTCTGCACCTTGTCCGGGTTGTTCGTCATGAGGCGAATGCTCCCGACCCCGAGCGTCCTCAGCATCGCGGCGGCGATGTCGTAGTTGCGCAGGTCGTCGTCGAAGCCGAGCGCGTGATTGGCCTCGACCGTGTCGAGCCCGCGCTCTTGGAGACCGTACGCGCGGATCTTGTTGGTGAGCCCGATGCCGCGCCCCTCTTGGCGCATGTACAGGACGATCCCCCGCGGGAGGGCGCCCACGTGCCGGAGCGACCGCTCGAGCTGATCACGGCAGTCGCAGCGGAGCGAGCCGAGCACGTCGCCGGTGAGGCACTCCGAGTGCACGCGCGTGACGACGTCCTCCGCGCCGAACACCTCCTCGTGGACCATCGCGAGGTGCTCCTTGTCGTCCTGGTCGTTCTTGAAGACGTAAATCGTGAAGTCGCCAAATCGCGAGGGGAGCTTGGCCGTGCTGGCGATCTCGACCTCGAGGCCGGAGTGGGGGGCGCGGACCATGGCTGCTCCTGGGTTGGAAGAGGTGGGAGTGGGACGGTCGACGAAGGCCTTGTTGTTCATGTTTTGTACAGGTATTGTACAGATACTGTCTATGAGCCATCCGGTCAAGCCCGCGCCCCCCCGCGACGAGCGCGGCGGGAGCACCATCCGCGTCGTGGCGATGCGCACCGGTCTCGGGCTCGAGACGCTTCGCGCGTGGGAGCGGCGATACGGGTTTCCCTCGCCAGACCGGCGCGCGGGGAGCAACCGGCGCCTCTACCGGGAGGCGGACGTCGAGCGACTGTTGGCCATCCGGCGAGCGCTCGATTCGGGCTACCGGGTGGGGGACGTGATCGACAAGACGGGCCCCGAGCTCATGGCCCTCGCCGGGCTCGAGGTGGGTCGCCCCCCAAAGCCGGTGCTCCCGTCCCCCGACGCCGGTCCAGCGGTGGAAGAGCTCTTGGGCCTCCTCGAACGCGACGCCATCGGCGATCTGGAGCAGGAGCTCCGCCGGGGCGCGGCCGCGTTGGGTCCGCGAAGGTTCGTCACCGAGCTCGCGCACCCGTTCGCGGTGCGCGTGGGAGACGCGTGGGCGAGCGGGAGGATCAACGTCCGCCACGAGCACATGGCGACGGAGTGCCTCGTCACCCAGCTCCGGCAGATGCTCGCCACGTTTCAGGACAATCAAGGTAGGCCGCTCGTGCTCCTCGCGACCCTCCCGGGCGAGCCGCACACGCTCTCTCTGCAGATGGTGGCGCTGTTCCTCGTTACGCTCGGGGCAAAGCCGCGGTTGCTCGGGGCCGCGACGCCGGCCGCGGAGCTCGTAGAGAGCGCGCGCATCCTCCACGCCGACGTGGTCGGGGTCGCGGTCACCCCATCGTCCGACCTTCGAAAGGCGCGGGCGGATATCCGCGTGCTCCAGCGAGAGCTGCCGCGGAGCGTGGGGTTGTGGATCGGCGGGAGCGCGGCGCCCTCGCTGCGAGTCGAGAGCGAGCTCACGCGCGTCCTCACCACGTGGGAGAGCATCGCGGAGGCGGTGGTCGAGCAGCGGCGGCGCCCTCGCCGCACCGGCGATCGCGCCTGGCGGGGGGCGTGAAGGGCTTCAGGGCGCGAGGAGCGGGATGGGATCGACGCCGGGGCCGACGGTGGCGTCGAAGCCGGGGGCTTCGATGGTCGCGCCCTCGGTCGACGCTTCGAAGGTGACGGTGAGCGTTCCGCCCGCGGAGAGCGCCACGCTGACGCCATCGACGCCGGCGGGCGTGACGCCGGTGACAGCCCCGTCCACGCCGAGGACGGTGATGAACACGGCCTCTGCCGCGCCCTGGGAGGAGATCTCGACGCGGTAGCCGCCGTTCATGTCGGAGTCGACGGCGGACCAGTCGACGACCTCGGGGGTCACGTTCGCGGGCCGCGCGACGTAGAGATCCAAATCGCCGGCCGCTCCGGCCATGTGGGCGCGTCCGGCCGAGACGTCGGGGGAGAGCGGCGTGTTCAATTGGAAGACGCGGCGCGCGGACGCGTCGCTCGTTTGGACCCGATCTCGGATGACGAAGACCCCGGGCTTCACGAACACGACCTCCCGCAGGACGGCGTCGACGGGTGATTGCCCACCATACGCGGGCGCCGAGTCGGAGGCGAAGTAGCTGAAGTCTGGCTCGTCGTGGAGGGCGATGAGATCGGAGGGGGGCGAGCCTTCTTGCATCCGCACGACGTCCGCTCCGTCCTCGATGCGAACGAGGTTGTGGAGCTCCTCTTCGGAGCGAATGCCGGATTGGGAGTCGATGTTGGCGTCGTAGGCGAGCCACTCGCCGGCGTAGACCAGGAGCGAGCCCTGATCGTGATGGGCGTGGCTCTGATCGTAGGTGCCGGCGATGAAGGACGTCCACGTCGCGGCCGCCGACCAATCCGTCCTCGCGAAGATGTGACCCGTCCCGGCAGCGTAATAAGCGGGATAGAGGCTCGCGAGCGGGGCGGTGGGCAGACCGGCCGGATCGTAGAGAAAATCTGAGAACGACATGAACCCTTGCGACATCTCGGGGACGCTGCTCTGGGCGAGGAGGGTGCGAGCGGCGCGGGTCGTATCGGCTTCGGGATAGAGGGCACCGAGGACGAGCAGATAGTCGCGGTGATAGTCGAAGAGCGAAGCGGTGCTGTCGCGGGCGTGATCACCGATCGGGGCGAGCCGATCGAGGGTGGGGACGATGGCGTGGGTCAGATAGGAGATCGACGCCTGGGCGTGGGGGGTGAGGTCGGCGATGCGCTCCCCCGTCGACTGC
>WBZT01002821.1_pt1 | contig 11782 bp, 8 predicted proteins | sample 5204241 | NCBI WGS metagenome assembly WBZT01 (sample SAMN12344358, study PRJNA552823) | activated sludge metagenome | biome: Activated sludge suspended growth; feature: Nitrification reactor; material: Wastewater; isolation source: activated sludge from nitrification reactor of wastewater treatment...
CACCGCAATGCGCTGGAAGTGGAAAAACTTTCGCACGGCTACGATAAGCCGCTGTTCAATGATTTCAACATCATCATCGAAGCTGGCGAAAAAGTAGCGATTATCGGTGAAAACGGCATCGGTAAAACCACGCTGCTGCGCTGCCTGGCGAGCGATTTGCAGCCTAAACACGGCACCATCAAGTGGGCAGAGAAGGCTAAACTTGGCTATTTTGCGCAAGACCACGAATACGAGTTTGAAAAAGGTGAAAACTTGTTTGAATGGATGTCGCAATACACGCAAGAAGGTGACGATGACCAGGCCGTGCGCAGCATGCTGGGGCGCTTGCTGTTTTCCGGTGAGGAAACCAAGAAATCCGTCAAAGTGCTCTCCGGTGGTGAGAAAGGCCGCATGCTGTATGGCAAGCTAATGCTGGGTCGTCACAACGTATTGCTGATGGATGAACCCACCAACCATATGGATATGGAATCGATCGAAGCGCTGAACACCGCTCTGGACAAATACAAAGGCACACTGCTCTTTGTCAGCCATGACCGCGAGTTCGTCAGCTCCATTGCCACGCGCATTCTGGAAATCAAACCAGACCGTATCGTCGATTACACCGGCAATTACGAAGATTACCTGGCAAGCCAGGGCATCGAGTAATCCGGCAGATACATACAAAAAAATGGCGACCACTTTGGTCGCCATTTTTTTGGTATTTAGACTAGTGCAATTATCAAAGTTCGCGGCACTTCTGTTCCAACACCGCAAACTGCGCCTGCCAATCAGCGTACAACTTTGCAATGCGTTTTTGATGGCCAAAAGCCAATTCCAGCTCTGTCGCCTTGGTCATTTCCACCCACTCCAGCCCATCCACCTCGTTCGGGTCAGCAAACGCGTCGCTCAGCTCAGGTAACGCCCCATTCCAGCCCACCAACACGGCATAATGCATGCTGATGTTCTGCTTGGCATTATCTGTCCTGTCGGTAATACTCCAAGGCGCATCACTAAAAGGTTCTGGCGACACCAAACTGCTATCGGAATACAGGAAATTGGGATGCGAAGACAAACTGGGCAAAAACAAGCCGCACTCTTCCCACACCTCGCGAATCACCGCCTCGCAGAGACTCTCATCCCAATCCAGATAACCGCATGGCAAACCCCAGAAACCTTGAAAATCCGGCGTGCCGGAACCGCGCTTGCCAAGTAGGATATACCAGTTTCTATCAGATTGATTATACAAACAAATTTGTGCGACAACCGCACACGAGCGCGAATTCCAAATCGTTTCACCGCCGGGTGTTTCCACTGGCTGATTTTTACGGTTTTTAAAGACGGGTTTTTTCACTTTTCATCGCTCATTGGCGGAGAAGGAGGGATTCGAACCCTCGATACGCTATTCACGTATGCCTGATTTCGAGTCAGGTACATTCAACCACTCTGCCACTTCTCCGTTTGCACATCTTCATGCCTGATTGGGCTACGGCCGCTTCGCTTAACATCGCTACGCGAGTCAGCCCTCGCAACTTAACCTGAAGGTTAGCCTGAATTTTAACAGTCCTCGCGCATGCGCGCATTCATTTGTTGATAGACCGCCCTGGAAGCCAAGCTGGATGCGGCTTCCAGACACAGGTCAACACAATGAAATATTAACTCTCTTTGGCAGCACGTTTACGGTCATGCTCTTGCAGGTGGCGTTTGCGAATGCGAATCGATTTAGGCGTGATTTCCACCAACTCGTCGTCGTCGATAAATTCAACGGCAGATTCCAAAGTCAGTTTAATCGGTGGCGTTAAACGTACCGCTTCATCGGTGCCGCTAGCACGCACGTTGGTGAGCTTTTTGCCTTTGATCGGATTCACCACCAAATCGTTATCACGGCTGTGGATGCCGATGATCATGCCTTCGTACAATTTTTCACCCGGGTTGACGAACATACGGCCACGGTCTTCCAGATTCCACAGCGCGTAGGCCACGGCCTCGCCATGCTCCTGAGAAATCAGCACGCCGTTGCGGCGACCCGGCATATCCGGCTTCACTGGTGCGTATTCGTCGAAAATGTGCGCCATCAGGCCGGTGCCGCGTGTCATGGTGAGAAACTCAGACTGGAAACCAATCAGGCCGCGTGCCGGGATGCGATATTCTAGGCGTGTGCGGCCATTGCCGTCCGACTCCATATTGGATAACTCGCCGCGGCGGCGACCCAGTTCTTCCATTACCGTGCCCTGGTTTTCGTCTTCCAGATCCACGGTCAGGATTTCGTATGGCTCGCATTTCTCACCGTTGATTTCGCGATACACCACGCGCGGCTTACCCACGGCAATCTCAAAGCCTTCACGGCGCATGTTCTCCAGCAGAATGGTCAAGTGCAACTCGCCGCGGCCAGACACGCGGAACACGTCGGTGTCCGTCGTGTCTTCCACGCGTAACGCCACATTCACCAGCAATTCTTTTGTCAGCCTGTCTCTGATTTGACGCGAAGTCACAAATTTACCTTCGGTACCTGCCAATGGTGAACTGTTCACCATAAAATCCATCGTCAAGGTCGGCTCATCCACGCCTAGATGCGGCAGGCCTTTCGGGTTGTCGCGATCGGCAATCGTAAAGCCGATACCAATCTCTTCGATACCGGAAACAATCACGATGTCACCAGCCTCAGCCTCATCCACTGGCACACGCTCCAGACCCTTGAAACCCAACACCTGGTTGATGCGGCCTTGCGCCACTTGCTCATCCTCACGCATCACTGCCACCACTTGGCCTGGTTTAATGCGGCCATGCAAAACGCGGCCTACGCCCAGGCGACCCGTGTAACTGGAGTAATCCAGCGCGGAAATCTGCATCTGCAAAGGTGCATCCGGGCTACCTTCCGGTGATTTGACATGGCCCAAAATCGTTTCAAACAGCGGGCGCATCGTGTCTGATGGTTTATTCAAATCCAGCGTCGCAAAGCCGTTGAGTGCGGAGGCATACACCACCGGAAAATCCAGCTGGTCGTCATTGGCACCCAAATTGGCAAATAAATCAAAGGTTTGGTTAATCACCCAGTCGGTACGCGCACCGGGGCGATCCACCTTATTGATGACCACAATCGGGCGCAAACCAAGTGCCAAAGCCTTTTTCGTCACAAAACGGGTTTGTGGCATCGGGCCTTCCACGGCATCCACCAGCAGCAGCACGCCATCTACCATGCCCAGTACGCGCTCTACCTCACCGCCAAAGTCGGCATGGCCGGGCGTATCCACGATGTTAATATGCGTGCCTTCGTAGTTCACCGCCGTGTTTTTGGCCAAAATGGTGATGCCGCGCTCTTTTTCCAGATCGTTGCTATCCATCACCCGCTCGGAAAGCTGCTGGTGGGAAGCAAACGTACCAGATTGCTGCAAGAGCTTGTCCACCATGGTGGTTTTACCGTGGTCAACGTGGGCGATAATGGCGATATTACGAAGATTGCGAGACATGAATGAAACCGATTTATTGGAAAAGGCGCGATTTTATCATAGTTGCATCAATAAACCTTTGACAATATTTCATTTTTCCCTATAATGCGTTCAACTTTGGAACAAACAATGTTCTGAATTCATCGCCCTGACCCTTCTTTTGCGCGTGCAGTATAGTCGCAATGCCTTTTAAGTCCAGTCTCTGATATCGGCTTAAAAATTACTGGTTAGTGGCCGTGTGCATGCGCTAGTAAACATTTTTAAGCCGTTTGGTAATTAAAAAATCAATGACCTGAAAAGTCGTTCTTTGTGTTTTTGGCGCCCTTTTTTAATTTGTCGAAAGGGACGATTTTGTCTTTAGAAAACTTGGATTTATCGCAAAACCCTGTTGAAACCGAACAGGATGTCACATTTGAAGCATTGGGATTGCATCCCACCATCTTGCGCGCCTTGAATGAAGTCGGTTATACGCACCCTACTCCGATTCAGGCCAAAGCTATCCCAGATGGCTTGGCTGGACGTGACATCATGGCCTCCGCACAAACCGGCACAGGCAAAACCGCCGCATTCACCCTGCCCGCACTGAACCTACTGGCCGAACCCCATCCGGTAAAAAGCCGCGGCCCACGCATTTTGGTGCTGACCCCGACGCGCGAACTAGCTGCGCAAGTTAACGAAGCAGCACGCAAATATGGCAAATTTATCCGCGCGCGTTGTGTAAGTATCGTAGGCGGCATGCCTTACCCGCTACAAAATAAGCTATTGTCGCAGCCTCTGGATATTCTGGTCGCCACACCCGGACGTTTTATCGATCATATGGAGCGCGGTCGAATTGACCTGAGCCGCTTGCAAATGCTGGTGCTGGACGAGGCCGACCGCATGCTGGACATGGGCTTTATGCCTGATGTCGAGAAAATCTGCGCTGCCTTACCGACAGAACGCCAAACCCTGCTATTTTCCGCCACACTGGATGGCATTACACGCATCGGCAAAGAATTCCTGAAAGACCCGGTCACAATACAAATCGCCAGCCAGAAGGAAAAACATGCCAATATTGAGCAGCGCCTGCATTTTGTAGACGATATGCATCACAAGAACAAACTGCTGGAGCATTTGCTGATCTCGCCCGAAGTCAACCAGGCAATCATTTTCACCAGCACCAAGAAACATGCCGACGTGCTAGCAGATGATCTGTACGCCGCCGGGCACCAAACCGCAGCGCTGCATGGCGACATGACCCAGGGCGCACGCAATCGTACACTGACCAAACTACGCCACGGTGATATCAAAGTGCTGATTGCTACCGATGTGGCCGCGCGTGGTATTGACGTGAAAGGCATCAGCCATGTGATCAATTATGACTTGCCAAAATTCGCAGAAGATTATGTGCACCGTATTGGCCGCACTGGCCGCGCCAATAATACAGGCGTGGCTATTTCGTTCGCATCACGTGCTGAGCGCTTCCAACTGAAGAAAATCGAGCAGTTTACCGGCCAGCGTATTGAAGTAAGCGTTATCCCTGGACTGGAACCAAAACAAAAGTTCCAGGACAACGATGCTCCCAAGGGTAAACGTAATGGGCAACGCAGCAGCAAACCGCGATCGGGCACAGAAAAAAGTGATGCTAAAACTTCTCAAAAAACACTGAATGGCAACCGCCAACAGAAACCGCGTGAGGTCAACGGCAACAGTGTGCATTACACCAAAGATACTGATTTCCAGTTCGCACGAGAACTGGCGAAAGAATTTGCAAAAAACACTGGAAATGGGCGCAATAGCAACCATCAGGCACGCCGTGAAAACACAGGCAAGCAAAAAAATAATGCTACGAACAAGAACCGCTATCCAGGTGAGTTTTTTGGCAAGCCCCGCGCTAGAAACACGCCTCGCTCTCAAGACTTCAGCTAAGGCATCGCCATTAAAACCATGACACAAGAGAAACCAGCATTGTTCACTGACCTTGGCTTGGCCGAACCGCTGCTGAAAGCTGTGCAAGAAACGGGTTATACTACGCCGACGCCAATTCAGGCGAAGGCGATTCCGCTGGCGATGCAAGGGCTGGATTTGATGGCCGGCGCCCAGACCGGCACAGGGAAAACCGCCGCGTTTTCGCTGCCTATCCTGCAAAGACTGTTGCCTTTAGCCAGCACCAGCACTTCTCCCGCCAAACATCCGGTACGTGCCCTGATTCTGGCGCCAACCCGCGAGCTTGCCATCCAGGTGGCAGACAACATCAAACTGTATGCAAAACACACGGCGTTGCGCAGCCATGTCGTGTTCGGCGGCGTAGACATCAAGACACAATTGTCTGCGCTAAAGCAAGGTGTGGAAATTCTGGTAGCCACCCCAGGCCGCCTGCTCGACCATGTCGAGCAGAAATCCGTACAGCTCAATCAAGTACAGATACTGGTGTTGGACGAGGCAGACCGCATGCTGGATATGGGTTTTATGCCAGATTTGAAGCGAATCCTCGCCCTGTTGCCAAAACAGCGACAAACCCTGATGTTCTCTGCGACATTCTCCAATGAAATCAAGAAGCTGGCAGATGATTTCCTGAAGAATCCAACATTGATCGAAGTAGCGCGCAGCAATGCCACCAACGACAATGTGGAGCAAATTCTTTACGCGGTCGATAGCCATGAAAAACAGATGCTACTGGTGCAACTGCTGCAGGAAGACAGCACCAAGCAGGTGATTGTATTTACCAAAACCAAATTGTCAGCCAGCCGTTTAAGCCGAGCGCTACAAAAACAAGATATTAATGCCGACGCGATTCATGGCGACAAAAGCCAGAAAGAGCGCTTGGAAGCGCTGGAAGCATTCAAGGCAGGAAAAACGCAAGCGCTGGTGGCCACCGATGTGGCCGCGCGCGGGCTGGATATCAGCGAACTTCCGATGGTGATCAACTACGAGATCCCTACCTCGCCGGAAGACTATGTGCACCGCATTGGCCGCACCGGACGCGCCGGCGCCAAGGGTATTGCCATTTCGCTAATGAGTCCGGAAGAGGAAAAATACTGGGTTGAAATCGAAAAGCTGATTAAAATTTCGGTATCAAAGCAGGTCAAAACACCTGCTCTGGAAAGCAAGCGGGGTACGGCTCCCAAGGCATCGCCCACCAAAGCCGCCTCGCATCGTAAGGCACCAAAACATGACCCCTGGTTCGACAGGCCCTACGAACCGATGGCGAACAACACACCCAGTAAGCCTGCTATCAATGCCTATGCAAAGAAAAAACCCGTCGCAGCTTTGCTGGGCGGCTTGGCATTTAAGCGCAACCAAGAGCCCAAGCGCTAGTCGGCTCAGGCCTTGAGAAGTTGCCCTATTTCCTGTGCCAACATGGGATGTGCAAAATAATAGCCTTGTAGCACCGTACAGCCGCATGTCGCCAGCACATCCACTTGTTCCTGGTTTTCCACACCCTCGCCTACAAGGTTAAGATCCAACGCTTGTGCCAGTGCCACAATGGCACGAACAATCGCCCGATCATCCTCGTTATTAACGAGGCCATCCACGAAACTCCGGTCAATCTTGACTTCATCCACAGCCCAACGTTTCAAATAGAGTAAAGAAGAGTGCCCCATGCCAAAATCATCCAAGGAAATCGCCAATCCCATGTCCTTGATTAATCGCATGTTCTTCTTAACGATTTCCACCTCTTCCAGCAAAGCATTCTCAGTAATCTCCAGACACAGCATATCTGCCGTAATGGCATACTCCATCATCGTATCGCTAAGAAAGCTACCCAGTTTGTCAGAACGAAGATGACGGGCTGAGATGTTGACAGACACTCTTGGCACATGCAGATTCTGATCCAACCACTCTCTGATTTGCCGACAACAAGCTCCTACCACAAACTCTCCAACATCATTAATCAGGGAAGATTGCTCTGCAATTTTGATAAATTCCAATGGAGGAATCATACCGCGTTCAGGATGACGCCAACGTAGTAACGCCTCCATCCCCACGATGCGGCCAGTCAGGTTCTCATATTGTGGATGGTATACCAAAAAGAACTGATTGCCGGTCAACGCCTGACGGATACCATGTTCCATTTCCAACCATTGGTGAGCAATAAAATTCAGGTTGCTAGTGTAGAACTGAAAGTCGTTACGACCGTTCTGTTTAGCGCGATACATTGCCAAATCCGCATAAACAACCAAGGATTCTGGATCCTGAGCATCATCTGGATACACACTCACCCCGATACTTACCGTGCAGTAGATATGCTGCTTCTCAATTTCGAACGGCTTGGCAAAAGCACGGATGATTTCGCGTACGCAACGATGACCATCTTGCGGTGAAGCCCCCTCCATAATCATCACAAACTCATCACCACCGAGCCGACACAATATATCGGTTGCGCGTACCCTTTCAGTGATACGCTTGGAAGCCTGTATCAGCAGTTGATCACCCGCATCATGTCCTAACGTATCGTTGATCATTTTGAAACGGTCCAGATCGAAAAACAGTAACAACACCTGCTGGCCGGAACGTTCTGCCTTGACCAGCGCATGTTCCAGGCGCTGCCGGAACTGACTGCGATTGGGTAACCCTGTAAGCTCATCATGGGTCGCAAGAAACTCAACGCGGCGACTCAACGTCACCATTTCGGTCACATCGCGCGCCACCCCACGATACCCCTTGAATTTCCCCTGTTTGTCCAACACAGGCTTGCCAGATATTCTCAAGTATTGCAACTTACCTTGATCGTTGGTGGTATGAATGACGAAGTCGGCAAACTGCTGATGTCCTTCCAGCGTCTTAAGCATCTCATTCGAAGTATGGCTATGACATGTAGCTGTCATATCAGTAAGATGTGAAAAACAAATATCATGAGGCGCATTAAATACCGCACAGATTATCAGTTGCTCATCCGACTCCCAAAACCAATCTGCGGAAGCTTCGGCAAAATCCCGGTATCGGGTTTCATTCTCGTTCAGTGCATGATCGCAATTTTCTTGTTCAGCCATATAACTCTGATCACGCCCATGACTCATCCGCGCATCTTCTGTACGCTTTCTGGAGTTCTCATCCTCTTTGGCACTCAGCGTTTTCACAATTCTTCTCATTTTTGTATGTTAAAGTCGGCAATGCAATTGTCACATTGGGCATAACTTAATCATCTACACATCACACCAATTACATGTAAGTTCCAACTTTACATGAGAGTCATAAAAATTCAATACTTTCAATCATCTATTATTAATTGACTCATCAATCCGAACGGTTGCGCATAAAATCTGCTACTCCATATAGCTGTGCCGCCAGTCTAGTCATCAGACTTTCTTCAAAGCCTAATTGATGCATGGCACGTATCATGCAATACATCCACTGATCACGCTCAGGCTCCCCGATGGAGAAAGACAGGTGGCGTGCGCGCAAACGGGGATGGCCATAACGCTCGATATACAACTGTGGGCCACCAGTCCAGCCAGTGAGGAACATGAACAGTTTTTCGCGCGCTTCGGTCAGATCCGGTTTGTGCATGGCACGAATCCCTGCCGCTTTCGGGTCGTTGTCCATGATATCGTAAAAGTTTTCGACTAATTGCCGTATATTGGCGATGCCGTTTTCCTCGCCGCCCAACAACTCAAAGAAAGTCCGTTTGCCGCTTCCCGGCTCGTCAATTTCATTCATTGCCATAGATGTTGAAACGCTAAACTGCCTTGGGTTTGACCAGGTTGGCGGCTTGTTTGGCACGGGTTCTGGCCTCATCGGTATCTTTGCCTGTCGCCAGCGCCACGCCCATGCGGCGTTTCACAAACGATTCCGGTTTTCCGAACAAACGCACATCGCTGCAAGGCACGTCCAGCGCGGCTTCCAGGCCATCGTATCGCAAGGTTTTGGTGTCTGCGCCGCCATAAATCACCGCACTGGCTCCCGCTTGGGTGCGGCTCACATCTACCGGCAAACCCAAAATGGCACGCGCATGCAGTTCAAATTCGCTTAAGCGCTGGCTGCACATGGTCACCATGCCGGTATCGTGCGGCCGCGGGCTGACTTCCGAGAACCAGACTTGATCATCTTTCACAAACAACTCCACACCAAACAAACCTAGCCCGCCCAAAGCATCGGTAATGCGCTTGGCCACGTCCTGCGCAGCTTTCAGGGCTGCTGGCGACATCACCTGCGGCTGCCAGCTTTCTACGTAATCGCCGTTTTTTTGTACATGGCCGATAGGCTCACAAAAATAAGTTTGCACCTCGCCCTGTGCATTTTTAGCGCGCACAGTAAGCAGAGTAATCTCGTAATCAAAGTCGATCTGCCCTTCTACAATCACTACGCCCTGGTTCACACGGCCGGCGCTGGCGGCATAATCCCACGCGGCTTTCACTTGTGATTTTTCTGTGATACGCGACTGCCCTTTTCCGGAAGATGACATAGTGGGCTTGATAAAACATGGATAGCCAATCCCCCCGTCAATACTAGCTTGCAACTCGGTTTCGCTCCTGGCAAAAGCATAAGAAGAAGTTGGCAGTTTCAATTCTTCCGCGGCCAATCTGCGTATCCCTTCGCGGTTCATGGTAAGTTGTACGGCTTTTACCGTGGGCACTACAGTCACACCGCTCGCTTCTATATCTGCCAAAGCTTGCGTATTCAAGGCTTCGATCTCAGGCACGATCAAATGCGGCTTTTCCTTATCTACCAAGGCCTTCAACGTGTCCGCGTTGGTCATGTCGATTGCATAAGCACGATGCGCCACCTGATGCCCTGGCGCATGCTCATAGCGGTCTACCGCGATAGTCTCTACCCCCAAACGCTGGAGCGCAATAATGACTTCTTTACCGAGTTCTCCACTGCCAAGCAGCATGACACGTGTTGCGGAAGATGAAAGGGGGGTGCCAATAGTCATGAAAAACTCCGGTCAGATAATGACTGGAATAATAACACGCGCCAAGCGGTAAATTAAACCGAAATGCCGTGCTTATCCATACGATAGCGCATCGTCATGCGGGTAATACCCAGCGTACGTGCCGCCTTGGAGACATTGTTATTTGAAGCCTCCAATGCATTCAGTAGCATTGTTTTTTCTGCTTCATCCAGGGTGGTCAATGCGTCGTTAGCGGGCTGTTTGCTAACCGATACCGGCATAGAGCTTACTGAGATATCTTTAGCCATAATTTGCGGCTGACCACTTAACAAAACTGCACGACTGATTTGATGCCGCAGCTCGCGTACATTACCAGGCCAGCCATACTGTCGAATGGTCTCAACAGCGTTGGCACTCAGCACGTGTCGCATCAGGCCATAACGCTTCTCGGTCAGCTCCATGAAGTGCTGAGCCAATTTTATGACGTCATCTCCCCTGTCACGCAATGGCGGCATCACAACGGTCATCACATTTAGCCGATAATATAAATCTGAGCGAAAACGTCCCTGACTGGCCATCTCATGCAAATCCCGATTGGTTGCGGCAATGATTCTGGCCGGAACACTACGTTCCTTGGTAGATCCAATACGACGCACTTTGCGTCTTTCCAGCACGTTGAGTAACTTAGCTTGCAAACTGAGCGGCAATTCACCAATTTCATCCAGAAAAAGGGTGCCGTCTTCCGCGGCCTCAATCAATCCTGGGCGTGCACCTACCGCATTAGTGAACGCGCCTTTCTCATGTCCAAACAATTCACTTTCAATCAGCTCCGCAGGCAAGGATGCGCAATCCACATGCACAAAAGGCCTGTCCCTGTTCGCGCAGGACAAATGCAGCAGGCGGGCAGCGACATCTTTACCCGTCCCTGTCTCACCGGTAATCAGTACCGTCGGAGGAGTGACATCTTGCATACCCCCCAGCCGGGCGATACGCTCAATCTGCATGCGCACACTCTGCATCGCCGGGCTGTCGCCGATCAGTTCCACGCCATCGGCAGCATGCATGTTGCGCTGACGGGAGTAATCCAGGCTTGCCTGCATCTCCACGGTCTTGCAATTTTTCTGCACGACCAGCAGCAACTCCTCCAGATCCAGCGGCTTTTTAAGGAAATCCACTGCACCAAGCTTCATAGCTGTGACAGCATCCCCCACATCGCCATGCGCAGTCATTACAATCGTCGCGACCCCTTTGCCCACCAATTCCGGCAAGATATCCATGCCATTTCCATCTGGTAATCGCATATCGAGCAACACTATATCCGGGTTAAATTGCTTGGTAATAGCGCGTGCGCGCTCCAGGTTTTCAACCTGTTCGCACTCGAACCCGGCTTTAACAAGCTGTTTAGAAACTGCCCGCGCAAATAGTACTTCGTCTTCAATAATCAACACGCGCGTGCTGTCTGCACGCCCCAGCTGTGTTTGACTGAATTTTGATTGCGCGAGCAAATTAACTCCTAATTATTATTGACGTTAGTCGTTGTCTACAG